>FWWL01003350.1_pt1 | contig 29607 bp, 22 predicted proteins | sample 2228331 | NCBI WGS metagenome assembly FWWL01 (sample SAMEA103939775, study PRJEB20133) | metagenome
TTGCACGCCGTTATGGGTGAGAACGGTGCCGGCAAAACCACGCTCCTGCGCGTGCTCTATGGCTACTATCAGCCCGATGCGGGTGAAATCTACCTGCAGGGCAAGCGCGTCCATTTCCGTAGCCCTGCCGATGCAATCGCCCACCATATCGGCATGGTCAGCCAGCACTATAGCATCATTCCCGAACTCACCGTGCTGGACAACCTGATACTGGGAGCCGAACCGACGCGGTTTGCGGGCTTACTGAACCGCAAGTATGCTTTAGAGCGTGCCCAGCAACTGGCTCAGGCGTTGGAGTTCGACCCCGAATGGAACCGCCCTGCAGAGCTTCTAAGCGTGGCAGGACGCCAGAAACTGGAGATTCTCAAGCTCCTGTGGCGCAACGCTGAAATCCTCATCTTAGACGAACCGACCGCCATGCTCTCGCCCACCGATGTGGAAACCCTTTTTGCACTGCTGAAACGGCTCCAGAGCGAGGGGCGCACCATTATTCTCGTCACGCACAAGCTGGGCGAGGTGCTCCAGTATGCCGATGTGGTCACGGTAATGCGCGAAGGGCGCAAGGTTGCGGATGCAATCGTAGCCGATGTGGACGCCGAGACCCTCACCCGATGGATTATCGGGGAGGGCAACGGGCAGGGTGCAGCGGGCGATACGAAGGGAAGTGGACAGGAGACAATAAGCACAAGCGAGCGCAACTCTCCACCCCCAGTTCCCCACTCCCCTCATCACTCCCCACTCCCCACTCCCCACTCCCCTTCCACAAGAAACACACCCTCAACGCCTCGCCTGACCATTCAAGACCTCTATGTGCGTGCCGACCGTGGGGGTTGGGCAGTTCAGGGGCTGAACTTGACGGTAATGCCCGGCGAGATGATGGGGATTGCAGGCGTGGACGGCAACGGGCAAACAGAACTGATGGAAGCACTGGCAGGGTTACGCCCAATCGCCAAAGGCATACTCCTGTTGGATGGGGAGCCATTCACCCACCGTTCGACCGCATGGCGCATTCAGAAAGGCATTCGCTACCTCTTCGACGACCGCTTCCGACGCGGGATGGTGCCCCAGTGGAGCGTGCTGGAAAATGCGATTCTTGGTGCCCAACGCGACCCCAAGCTTCAGCGTTTCGGGTGGCTGAACCGACAAGCAATAGTTCAGCGCGCCCGAACCTTGATCCAGCAGTTCCAAGTGAAGGCGCCCTCGCTCTATGCTCCGATGCTCCAGCTCTCTGGGGGAAACCAACAACGGCTGGTGATTGCACGCACTCTCTATGGTCAGCCTCGTATAGTGATTGCTTACGCCCCCACGCGCGGGCTGGATATTCGAGGTACTTCCGCTACCTACGAAGCCCTACGAAGCGGATGTCGTGAAGGCATGTCTGCCCTTGTCCTCTCGCTCGACCTGGACGAACTGATGGAGTATGCCGACCGAATCGCAGTGCTGTACAAGGGGCAGATTGTGCGGGTATTTGAGCGCGCCGAGTTCTCGCGCTCGGCTATTGGCTCTGCGATGGTGGGTATAACACCTCCTTAGGAACCTTCGACCGCCTGAAACCGCCACACGATGGGCACCTCCCCCTCCAACTCCGCGCCCGACACCTCCACACGCAAGGTGGTGCAGGGCACTTTCTGTCCGAAGCGAGGTGAGTACCACCCCACCGATGGCGTCTCCCCTGTGCCCTGAAACAGTTCCACTTTTGCGCTCGATGGCAGGTTCTCCACTCGCAGTTCGCACTGGCTCTCTCCATCACTGATATACCACACCACTCCCCGCTCCCCATTCCCCATTCCCCTCTCTTCCCGCCTCACCTGCCAGCGCGGATGAAAATGCCAATGCCACTGCCAAGGAAAACCAGTATCTGCGCAGATAGCGTCCTCCACGATGAGCTCCTTATCGCTTAGGCGCACTTTTCGGGTGTGGTAATCGGGCGCATAGCCATCATGGGTACCTTCCGCCTCGTTTCGTTCGGGATTGGCTTTCAGAGTGGCGTTCGCCTTGCGCCCCCACAGAAACGGTCCCAGTATCTCAGACTGATTTCGGTGGTGGCACTGAACAGTATTGTGCGCGGAAGTGCCCCGAAAATGGTCGCGCCAAGCGGGGTCTTCGTGGTAGGCGTAGGTTCCTGTGTCAATCAAGAGGGGCTTGCCGTCCAGCGATGCCCACACCGAGAGTGCGTCGGCGTGCCCATGTGCTGAAAGGCTCCCCAGCCCCAACGGTCCTGCGTCGAAGAGTACCTGCCAGCGCGCTGAGTGCAGTACCGCATAGCCTCCTTTCGGATAGACCCGCGACTCCATCAGGCGTGAACCCTCTCCTGCGGGCTTGCCGAAGAGCCAGTAGGCGAGGGTGTCGTCGGGATTAGCCCTCACCCCCTGCCCCTCTGCCTCTGTAGCACGGGCGTCTCGCCCGTGTGCTTCTTGGTCAGCCCTCACCCCCTGCCCCTCTGCCTCTGTAGCACGGGCGTCTCGCCCGTGTGTCTCTCGGTCAGCCCTCACCCCCTGTCCCTCTCCCACAGGGAGAGGGGAGTAGGCTCCCTCCCTCTCCCGCTGGGAGAGGGAGGGATGGGGTGGGTGAGGGCTATCAGCGGATACAGGGGCTGGGGGGGTGAGGTTTTCAGTAGCCCTCACCCCATGCCCCTCTGCCTCTGTAGCACGGGCGTCTCGCCCGTGTGCTTCTCGGTCAGCCCTCACTCCCTGTCCCTCTCCCACAGGGAGAGGGGTATTGGGCGGGGGCTCACATCCTACCAACATCGCCAGCGCACGCCCCACCACCCGATAGCGGTCGGCATCCCGACTCCACATCGGCACGACCGTCCCATCGTCCTCGTCGCCCACTTGGGGCACATACCCGCTGGCGTCCATCACATTTCGCACAAACTCGATACTGCGCGCCAAACGCTCCCGCACCGCCTCGGGCATGGGGCGCAGGCGATACGCGTGCAGATAAAACTCCCACACGAACGGCAGATAGCCGAACCCCTGCTCCGCGTTCACGCCGTCCTCATAAAACTGGCGCAACGCCTCCTGCTCCAATATCCGATAGCCCACCGCCTGCCACCGTCGGGCGAGCGCACAATCGGGCAACAGGCTCCCCGCAAAGGCAAGCGACGCCACCTCCCCAATCAGATGATTATTCGCCGATGAGCCGGGCGACAGATGACGCTCGATATACTCCCCGTGCTGGATCAGCGCGCCCCCCAGCCTCGGTAGCGCAGTTTGTATGGGTTCATAATCGCTCATAAGGCGCAGGCAATACAGCCACACGAACACCCGAATCGCATGCTCCAGTGCGCTCGTCCAGTGGATGCCCCATCCGCGCGGGTTGCGCTCAATCCAGTCCAGCCACCAGCGCAGGCAGGTTTCGGCATAACGCGTCTCGCCCGTGAGGGCGTAGGCTTGAGCAAGGCGCAACAGGGGCTGATGGCGCGACAGTTCCCATACATACTTCACCCCGCCTGCCACATCGATTCGGCGATAGTCGATCTGCTTGGCAGGCACCGACATCCACGCCTTGCCCAGCACGGGGTTCAGGTTCCAATCGGGCGGGTCGGCAAGGCGCACCTCATAGCCAAACAGTTGCCACCTACCCGAAAGTAGCGCGTTCGCCTCGGCAATCAGCCGTTCGCGAAGCGCATCGGGCAAACAGTCGGGATAAAGTACCAATCGTTTCGGGAGTTCCGCCAGCCAATGCGCTTCGGTTTCAGGACGCACCCACCGTCGCCAAGTCTGTTCAGGGGGTTCTTTCGGCAGGGGTGCGACCTGCTCCCGCACCATTCGCACCGCCCGAACCCCAATCTCCTGCAGGCTCATCGCCCTCAATCGCCGAACCTTCCACGCCCAACCGCTCATTTCGGCAGGATTGTACCTTAGAATGGAGAACGCTACTTATATGGCACGCGAAGTCCTGAAAAACTTTGTGCTTGCCCAGAGTAAACGCGCTCGACAACGGCGCGGGGAGCTGTTTCTCAGGCTCCTCGCCCCCACCGAGAACGACCGTATCCTCGACTTAGGGGGTGGGGATGGTTCGCACATCGCCAGCATAATTCCTTTTCGCGAAAATGTGTGGGTTGCTGATGTGCTTGAAAAGGACTTAGAAGAAGCGCGCCAGCGCGGGTTCAACACGGTCTTATTACCCGACGAGGGACAGCTTCCCTTTGAAGATAAGGAGTTCGATATCATTTTCTGCTCGTCAGTTATAGAGCATGTAACTATCCCCAAGAGCGAAGTTCCCATTTGCAGAAATAACCGAGAGTTTCACCAGAGGAGCTGGCATAATCAACAGATATTTGCCTCTGAGATACGACGAATCGGCAAATGGTACTTCGTCCAAACACCTCATAAATATTTTCTTATCGAGTCGCATACTTGGCTTCCAGTATTTATTGTCTTTCTACCCAGACCCGCCCTTCTAAGCCTGAAGCCTTTCTTGAATCGCTACTGGATAAAACAGACCAGCTTTGACCATCACTTACTTACAGCCCGTCATATGCGACAACTTTTCCCTGATGCTCAGATATACATCGAGCGTTTTCTGGGGCTCCCGAAGTCGATAATCGCCGTCAAGCCAAGAAATTCACGGTGAGTCTATCGCTCCAGCAACTGAATCTTCCACGCCCAACCGCTCATTTTAGCAGGATTGTGCCTGTGGAGGTGGGACTTTAGATAGTAAGCCCAGAAGGTACGCTGACACCCTCTGGGCGAAGATTGCTTACTCCACACGCACGGTGAACCTGAGCGTACCCCTACAAATTGCGGGAATACCGAATGTTGCCGTATAAAGAGTAGGAATTTGCTCGCCGATGGGGTAAAGTTCCCATATGGCAAAACTGCTCATCACGGGCGGTGCGGGCTTTTTGGGCTATCACCTTGCGCACTATTTCGCCCAGCGTGGGGTGCAAATCGCCCTGCTGGATATCGCCCCCTACGACGAGAGCGAGTATCCCCCAAGAACCGAGTTCTACAGCGCCGATGTGCGCCATCGTGAGGCGGTACGCCAAGTCCTCCAAAAAGCCCAACCCAACTGGGTCATCCACGGCGCCGCTGCGCTCCCCCTCTGGAAGCGACAAGACATCTTCAGCACGAATGTCGAGGGCACGCGGATCATGTTAGAAGAAGCCTTCCAAGCAGGTGTAGAACGCGTCGCCCATGTCTCCTCCACTGCCGTCTACGGCGTGCCCACCAAGCACCCCATCGAGGAGAACGACCCCCTGATTGGCGTCGGACCCTATGGCGAGAGCAAAATCCAAGCTGAGAAGGTGTGCGAGGAGTTCCGTGAAAAGGGCTACATCGTGCCCATCATCCGCCCCAAAACCTTCATCGGGCAGGCACGGCTCGGTGTGTTCCAAATCTTGTACGACTGGGTGGAGTCGGGCGCACGCATCCCGATGATTGGCAGTGGACGCAATCGGTATCAGCTGCTGGAAGTGACCGACCTTGCGCACGCCTACTATCTGGTGCTGACCCTACCGCCCGACCGTGTGAACCATACTTTCAACATCGGGGCAGAACGCTTTCAGACGGTGCGGGAAGACCTGCAAGCCCTCTGTGATTTTGCAGGTTCGGGCGCGCGCCCGATGGGCACACCTGCATGGCTGGTGAAGGCAATCTTGCGCTTGCTGGAGATGCTCAAACTCTCGCCGTTATACAAGTGGGTCTATGCAACGGCGGACAAAGACTCGTTTGTGTCGGTAGAGAAGGCGAAGGAGTTGTTAGGTTGGAGTGCGCAGTACAGTAATGCAGAAGCACTGATACGGTCGTATGAGTGGTATTTAGAGCATGCGTCGGGTTTGGAGGTGGGCGTTGGGGTAACCCATCGTGTGGCGTGGGAGCAAGGTGCGCTGAGGCTTTTCAAGTGGCTCCTTGGCGGGCGTAGGAAACCTCCGTATAAGCGTGTGAAGTAATTTCACCCAACTTGTCAATCGTGCAAGTCAGATTACTGCCTACTGACTTCATTTTCAGAAAAGTTCTCACACTATTCGCACCGCCCGAACCCCAATCTCCTGCAGGCTCATCGCCCTCAATCGCCGAACCTTCCACGCCCAACCGCTCATTTCGGCAGGATTGTACCCAAGCATACAGAAATTCCTCGGTGGTGAGCAAAATGAAGGCACGAATAAGGAAACTCGTGAAGTCCCTTACGAGGCGTTTCACAATCCGAATGCCAAGCGGTCCCCTAAAGGGGATGCGCGTTGTCGCTGTCGCAGGACCGAAATTCCTTCGTGGTACCTACGAGAAAGAGTTTTTTAATGCCTTTGTGCAGGCACTCAAGTCTGGTATTGTCGTTTACGATATTGGTGCCCACTGGGGGTTCTATAGTCTCGTAGCCTCACGAATAGTTGGTGAAGAGGGAAAAGTCTATGCGTTTGAGCCAGTTCCTTCAAATGTGGAAACCATTCGAAAGAATCTCGAATTGAACGGAATTCAAAATGTAGATATATTTGAGATGGCAGTCTCTGATATAGTAGGCACCGTGCATTTTGATTTAGGAGGCGACACTGGCTTAGGCAAAATAAGCCCCGATGGAAGGTTAGAAGTCACCACAGACACCTTAGACAACCTAATTCAACAACGGCATCTGATTCCTCCGCATGTTATCAAAATCGATGTCGAGGGATCGGAAGTATCGGTACTTCAGGGCGCATTGCATACGCTTCGGGAACATCGCCCAATACTCTTTATAGAGATGCATGGGAATGACTTGTTTGTTGCGTGCGATTCACTACTCAGGTCCTTGGGCTATACACTTGTAGAGTTGGAGGGTACGAAGCGCGTGATGTATCAGCCGACATAAGTTAGGTCTTCGCTTCCATAAGAGAGAGAATGGAATCGCGCTCACTCTAAATAACGGCTTAATTTTACTCGGGAACGCAGTCCCATAAATTTCCAAGTAGAGTAGAAACATTCTCCGTAGTCACCAGTGCATTATCTGACAACACTGAACGGACTGTATAGCCCCAACTACTCAAGAGATTGTAGAGCTCAATCGCGTTGCGCTTTGCATCTTCGGGGTTGGCTCCGTGAATCTCAACAAATATTCGGGGTTTATACTGAGTTATGGTCTTTTCAGCGCCTCTCAACACGGCGTACTCGAAACCTTCTACATCAATTTTGATGAAGTGAGGTGGAGGTATCTCTTCACGCTCCAGCAGTCGGTCTAAAGGTACAACTTTTATTGGTATCATTTCGATCCTGTATTTTTGGTGATACCTCTTCATAATATCTGTTCTAATCGTAGCAATACCTGTTGCCTCTGGTGTGAAAGCGATTTCTGCGGTTTGTTCTTTTTCACCTAATGCTGAATCATATACTCGGACATTGGTGGTGTGGTTGACACGGAGATTGTCTTTCAAACGCTTTAGGTTCGCAGGTACAGGCTCGAAAGCAACTACCATACCTTGCTCACCGACCTCACGGGAGAAAAAGAGCGTGGTCAAGCCGATATTTGCCCCTATGTCGTAAACGACTTGACCCCACAACTTACCTCTGAACATCAGCAAAGTATCTTCTTTCTCCTATCTAGGCAGAAATAGGAACCCACCTTTTATCTTCATTCCTTTTATCAGAGGGCGTCGCGCTGTGTAGACCCATCGTGAAGAGATAGGTTCGAGAATAAGCTTGACACACTTCTTCAGAGTTCGCCCAAGTGCCATTTTAGCTGCCTCCTCGTTCTGCTATTTTAGTAGAAGCAATAAGTGCTTCAATAAATTGCCTCTCACTCTCGATTACTACTTCAGGTGAATAATTCCTTCTGAGGAACTCCTGCCCCTGAGTTTGCATTCGCTTCCAAAGCTCGGACTGGGTGAGTACTTTGACGACCGCATCTGCAAAAGCGTCAGGTTCATCAGCAATCAGAACCCCCTCGTTCTCCAGTCCCTGCGCCCCGACCGTGGTAGACACACAAGGAATCCCCTGCGAGAGCATATCTAAAATCTTGATGCGAATCCCGCCCCCGATAAAAAGCGGAATGATACACACGCGAGTCTTCCTCAAAATCGGCTGGAGGTCTTTTACATAACCGTGAACGGTGATATGGTCTTTGCCGTTGAGTGCCTGAACTGATGGTGGGGGGTCAGCTCCGATAATGTGCCAGTGCGCGTCGGGACAGCGCGTCAGCACCTTGTGCCACACTTGTTCAGCAAACCACAGGGTGCCTGGTGTGCGCGTTTCATCCAGTCGCCCCAGGCTAATCACCCAAGGCTCTGAAGTTTCAAAGGTGGTTATCGGCGGGTCTAACACCTGCATCGGTCGGCGGAAGATGTGAATGGGGCGCACGACCCCGTTCGCCTGTAAGATGTCCCTATCGCGCTCTGATAGGGCGTGAATACCGTCGAATCGGTTCGCCCACGCCACTTCGGCGCGCTTTAGACGGTGGGCTTCGTAGCGCGCAATCAGCCTGCGGAACGGATTCCGCGCGTTCTGGGCGTGTCGCTCAAAGATTTCCCACTCGATGTTCGCTTCGGTCAGAATCTTCACTGCGGGATAATTCTCGGGAATCAGTGATGCATACCTTGCCACTGCCAGATGGTTAAAGAGTATGATATGATATTGAGTTTGGCTTATCATCTGGCGGAAGCGTGCTTGCATAGAGGGCACCCAAAGTTTTTGTAATCGAAACGGCTCAGAGCCAGTCAGTGAGCCCAAGAATAAGAGTATCTGCCTTAGCCTATGGCGTGCAAAAAAGAGGTCAACAGGAACGCATTCTATAATGTTGCAGATTGGGCTCAGGTGTTGCTGAACGAGGTTTGGTGTATTGACATCGGATACCTCGTAGAATGTGAGGAGGTCTACCTCAGAAAATGCGCTGAGTACTTTCAGCTCAGCGAGCGCCTGTTGCGCACCACCCGAAATAGGCGGGTAAGGGCTGAGGTAACTCACAACAAGGGATTTGTACCTTTTCATCTCAGCCACTAAGCCAACTCAAGGATATTTCGTGTGACTCTCCACTCACACACGACTCGTGCGAAACGATAGTCGCTAAAGTATTTATCGCTGACTCTTCTATGCTGATAGGTGAGGGATGTCCTGAAATAACCATTTCAGCAAAGGCTTTAAGTTCCTGTTTATGCCCTTTGTCTTGCCCTGCTGAGCGTATCATTTCGGTTTTGCCTTGACGCACCAGTTGAAGCTCTCTGAAATCTTTGAGAATAGCAGACTGACCCCCACCGTGAACTTCTAAGTACTCTTTGGGTACGGCTGGGTCGCCCGTCGTGAGGTAGTACAGGACACCGATAGAGCCGTCGGCAAACTCCAACACAATCTGGGTCGTGTCTGGTTCGTGGGTATCCAGCGTTCGCGCAAACAGACGAATGGGCTGATTTTTTGTGAGGAACATCATCACATCGATAAAGTGGCAACCTTCTCCAACGATACGCGAGCCACCCTCTTCTGTACTTCTCATCCAGTGCCCCCGCTCTAGAGGACCTGCGTTCACCCGATAAAGCATGCTGAGGGGTGCCGTTCGGTTTTGGAAAAACTCGGCAATCTTGCGCACAAACGGTGAGAAGCGACGATTATAGCCCACAAGCACGCGTCCCCCAGTCTCCTGATAGGTTTGCCACACTTCACGGAGCTGCTCGATAGTGATGGCTAAGGGTTTCTCTACAAACACAGGCTTGCCTGCTCGTAGGGCGCGTACAACATAGCTTGCGTGAGTATCGTGGCGCGTCGCAATCAAGACTGCGTTGATATCGGGGTTGTCTAAGATTGCGCTGGGGTCACTGGTAGCGAAGTGAAAACCGAACTTCTTCGCAACCCCCTGAGCAGTGTATCCTCTCGAGGTGCAGACCCCCACCAGCTCGACCTCCTTTATGCCCTTTAGGATGGGGATGAGCGTGCCCGTTGCGAAGTTGCCTGCCCCAATAACCCCCAGCCTCACTTTGGACTGAGGCTTTGCCGACTCGGTCTTGACCACAACAAGGCGGGAGAGTTTATCCGCTCGTTCAGGGTACTCCAACAGGGTTCCAATCATCTGTTTGCCTTGTTCGGATGCCAGCGCCTCATAGGCTTCAGGGGCGCGATCGATTGGATAGCGGTGGGTGATGAGAGGGTCTAACTGCACTTGTCCTGTGGCGACCAAGCGCAAGAACTCACGCATGTTCTCTCGTTCCGTCCACCGCACGTAGCCGATGGGATAGTCAATCCCCATCTCCTCATAGACTGGGTCGTAGCGTCCGGGACCATACGAGCGCGAGAGCAAGACGGTGAGCTCCTTCTCATAATAGAGGCGTTGGGGGATTTCCATCTTGAGCAGTCCCACCACGACGACCCTCCCCCGATCGCGCGCCAGCTCGCCAGCGAGCTCGATGGGGTCGTTAGTAGAACCGCCAGCCGTTAGCATCACGATATCGGCGCCGTAGCCATTTGTAAAGCCCGAAACGAGCGACACAACATCTTCGCTACGATGCACTGCGATATCTGCGCCCAACTGCTTCGCCAGTTCACATCGTGCGGGGTTCACATCAATTCCGAACACGCGCGCCCCTGTTGCTTTGAGCAGTTGCACTGTGAGCAGACCCACCAACCCCAATCCAATCACGACAACGGCATCGCCGAGCTGAACTTGGGCTTGGCGTACTCCGTGCAGAGCAATAGCACCCACCGTCGTAAAAGCGGCGTGTTCATAAGAGACCCCATCGGGTATCGGCACGACCAAGTTTTGTGGCACGCAGACAATTTCTGCGTGGTGAGCGTGCTCTGCCCCAGCGCACGCCACGCGGTCGCCGATTGCAATTCCCGATGCCTCGGAGCCGACCGCTATTACTTCGCCTGCGCAGCTGTAGCCCAGTGGGGAAGGCGCTTCCAGTCGTGCCGTCACCTTCCGATAGGTTGCCGAGATGCCCTCCGTCTGCAGTGTGCGAAGCACTTTCTTGACCAAATCAGGGCGTGAGCGGGCTTTACCGAGTAGGCTCATCTTGCCCGTTTCAATCTTCATCCGCTCTGTACCAGCACTGATGAGTGAGCACCGATTCGCCACCAATACAGCGCCGGGGCGCAAGCTCGGGGCGGGCACCTCCTCGACCCGAACTTCTCCAGTACGATAGTTTTGCAGCACCTGCTTCATCGTCCGCTCCTTGAGACATTCGCAGTGGGGTTGGCAAGATGTCTGAAGAGGTCAGCGTGGCGGTTCACCATCGCTTCAACCGAGAACTCTTGAACCACGCGCTGGCGCGCCGATTGCCCCATCTGCTGGCGCAAAGCGGGGTCTTGTGCCAGTTGAATAACCGATTCGGCGAGCGCGTCTACGGCGTTGGGCGGATGCACGAAGCCCGTTTCCCCGTGAACCACCACATCGCGCACCCCGCCAACATCGGTTGCCACAGCAGGCACCCCACAACTGCCTGCCTCCAGAAGCACAACGGGCAGTGCTTCTGAGTCGGAAGTCAACAGGAAGATGTCCATCGCCTGAAACCAAGCAAGGGGGTCCTTTAACTCGCCGGGTAGCAAAAAGCGCTGACGCAGTCCCATCTCAGCAATTGCCCTCTCGACTCCCCCACGCTCTGTGCCATCCCCCACCAGTACGAAGAACGCCTCCGGTATTCGTTGCGCTACCCGATGCGCCACCTGCACAAACCGTGTCAAGTTCTTCACAGGTCTGAAATAGGCGACATTTCCGACCACAATCCCCTCTGTTGGAAGTCCCAGCTGATTGCGCAAAGCCATTTTTTCTGGATTAGGAACAAAGTAGCCAGTGTCGATGCCATTGGGAATAACCGTGATTTTATCAGAAGGAATGTTGAGTTGTTCTTGCCAAAACTGAGTCTGTGTCGGGGTGAGTCCGATGAAATAATCGACCCATCGACTTCGCGCCCTAAGGAAAGTGCGATAGTAAGAGCGCACATAGCGAGTAACATGAAAGCTCACAACCACACTATGCGCCAGCCCCTTTCGTCTGAGAACTGTTGCCCAGAAGTAGCCCATCATATTGGTCGTGGTCAGGATGATGTCGGGGCGAACTGTTTTGGCAAGTTCATACAACTTTCGTATCCCTTTAACATCCACTCGGCTCCGAGCGAATCCAGCGTGCACAGAAACACCTTGTTCCAAGAGACGGTCAGCTAAGTCACCCCCTTTGTAAAATAAAACCAGCGTCGTGTCAAAGTCGGAGTGGGGAAGCCCTGCAAACACTTTGTAGAGCATCCGCTCGGCTCCCCCCACTGAGGCGAACTGGGTTGAGAGATACCACAACCGTATTGGGCGTTCCATCCGTTTCTTATTGTACCCGTGCGGTGAAGGTGCGCGTACCCGACTCATTCGGACGCAGGCGCGACACACTCCACTTGACCTGCCCGTTCTGGAAGGTCACGCCGTTTCCGCTGACGAACTGGAGCCCTTCTGGCAGGGGCACGCTCAGCTCGATGTTCGTCGCATCGGCTAACCCGCGATTCTCGTAGCGCACAGTGAAAGTCACCGTCTCTCCTGGAAGGGCGGTTAGCTGCTGAGGCGTGATGCTCAACACCACTTCTGGTGCAGCGTAGAGGACAACCCCTGTGCGGGGCGGAAGGGAAAGGTCGGTGTTGGCGGGCACTACCTGACCATCCCAGTTCTTATAAGCGCGCGTGGTGCGATAGGTGAAGGTTCGATTCTCAGTGGGGTTGACCAAAACCAAGCCGTACTGATAGTCGCGAGCAAAGAGGGCGCCTTCTGGTATCGTGCCCTGCTCAATGCGATAGGTTCCCGTAGCGTCGCCCAACGGGACGAATAGCTCGGGCCGAAGGTTGAAAGTAAGGAAGGTGTGCGCTCCAGCATTAGGACGGTCATCAAAGGCTAAGATACAGCGGTCGTGCTGGACAACGAGGTAGCTGGCGACTGCGTACCGGAACATTTCGTTGTTATTCGGATCGCACTGCACCAGTAATACCCAATACTTATTTGGATAGTTCTGCACAGCGCGCAACACCGTGAACCACGAAGAGTCTCTAAAATCCGTAGGGGTGCGAATGCTCCTATAAGCACGATAGGTATATTGCCGAGTTGAGGAATTGTAGATAATCCAAGCCCCTTCGTGAAGCACCCCATCGATGAGGTCAATCCACTGGGTGCCCATATTGCCGTCCACATATAGCCCGATTTGGCTGGCAGAGTTGACCATCATCTTTGCCCCAAGAGTATTCCGAATAACAGGTGAAAGACGCTGGGCTAATGAAAGCCATGCAGACAAGATACTTTCCCATGTAGGATATTGCTGGGAGTTGATATAAGCGTTCCATCCGTCTAAATAAATCCAGTCAGGGATGAATCCTCGGTCGCGTACCAAAAGTTGGAGACGCTGAACAGCGCGCTCCTGAGCCTGTGGGTGTCCTGGGTCTACGTAGTAGGCGTTGAGATGAGGATAACGAGTGTCCAAAATGCGGTTACCATTACTGTCCACAAGAAACCAGCTTGGGTGATTGGCATCGACATCATAGTAGTCATACAGGTCGTGCGACCACAGGTCAGGGCGTGCATAGGCATAGTTTGAATGGTAATATACTAAGGTCTGCACAGAAGGATAAATTTTTTTTACTCCGTGATGTTCTGCGTATCCAACCGTAGCTAGGTAGAGGGGAACCTCAGTTATCGCCGCCCAGTCTGTTGACATTCCTCCCACTGCCCCTGCCATCTTGATGGGGTTAGGGCGAGAGCGTGCAGGAACAGCAATCGGCTGAGCCAATACTTCTAATCCGTCAAGCCACAAACGCCCACGCGCCGACCCCTCGCCCAACACGATTTCCCAATATAACCGCAGGAACACTTCGCCGTTAGGCGTCGCCTCCAGCGGTATCACTTGGCTAAACTCCTGCCAGCCCAAATAGGACTGACTGGTAGCAGGCACAATCGTGCCCCATCGGTCGCCTGTTCGGAAGCGCACCTGGTAGGTTGCATTCTGAAAGTTCTCTGCTTGAAGGCGGAAGCGCACTAACACAGGCGTACCCACTGGGGCTTGGATATAGCGTCGGGAGTTGTCTATCGGGTCGAATCGAATCGTGAGCGTGCCTGCGGTCCCAGTGTTGCGATTAATCTCCATCCGCTGACTGCGCTGACCGCTGAAGCGTCGGGTGCTGTCGATGGAGAAGGTGGCGCCTGCAGAGGAAATCGACTGCTCACGATCGCCCCATGTTCCAAAAACAATAAGCCCATCGGCAATCCCATCTCGGTCGAAGTCGATCTCCCAGTCAGCCAAGTAGACGCCATAGTCCATCTGGACGACCGACTGTGCCTGCGAGTGTCCCCCGATTGCCAAACTGAGTGCCGTGCAACCAAGAATCCTACCGAAAAAACCTGCCCGTTTTCGCATCGCTATCCCTCCAGACTCCTTTTTCCACATTTTGCCCCGACAAGCAATTTTAGGGGTCGCATGGATTATACCCTTCACAAGCGGTCGAAATGTGCCATAATTTAGAATCGATAGCACTACGAACGGCTCGTGAGCCGAGGGGCGGGGTTTTAGACTGGGTGCTCCGCCCCGTTGAAGGGTTATCGGCACTCACCGCTCGACTGAGTGGAGCGATGAACCAAGAGCGGTGGACACTCTTCCTCACCGTGCTGGCGATTGTCGTGGCGAACTTGGCGATTCTCGGCTTCCTTGTGCAAGGGCAAGATAACCGCGCCATCGCTTTTGTCATCTTGACACTGATTGCGCCTCTGGCGCTCTTGATGTCGGATATATCCGTGCTCTGTTCACGGTACGAGGGTAACCCGATGTCGGTACAGGAGGCGATGGCGAGCGGTTTGCCTGGGGTAGCGACTGCGGTGGGCGGTGTGCCCGAACTGGTGGTGGAGGGGGTGACGGGTCTGCTGGTGCATCCTGACGATGAACCTGCCCTTGTTGAAGCGTTGAACGCTTTGATTTGCCATCCTGACCTGCGCTTGCAAATGGCTCATCAAGCCCGCCAGCGTGCGAGGGAGCACTTCGATATCCGCCAGACAGTGCGAGCCTACGAGCAGTTATACACCCAAATCCTTGACAAATAGGAGCCTTCCTGCGTCAAACGGCTCTAATGGTGTTCGAAAAATCGGGGTTTTATTGCGATGGTGTCTTGCTCGTGAGATTCTTCGGCGCGCTCAGAATGACGCCCCCAGCCTGACGCCCTCAGCCCCTCACCCTGAGCCAAAGGCGAAGGGTCTCCTCGACAAGTCTTCAATACTCTAAAATCACCCTTGTTAGATTCCTGCAAGACTCGATGATGTATAATAACCTAACTTTCCTGTTGCTCCTTCTCTCGTCATTCTGTGTCTCCCTTGTCATTCTGAGCGTAGCGAAGAATCTCAGACAAGGCAGGGGCGAGACCCTTCGCTCAGGGTGACGGAGGGGAGACCCTTCGCTTCGCTCAGGGTGACGAAAGGAGGCAGGGGGACGAGGGCATGCAGGGTGAAGAGGGCATGCAGGGTGAAGAGGGCATGCAGGGTGAAGAGGGCATGCAGGGGGACGAGGGCATGCAGAGAGACGAGGGCATGCGCCGTTTCACCTTCGCATACGCTCCCTCTGAGGCATACTTATCGGCTTCCACAGGAAAGTTGGGTTATAATTGGGTTATATGGGTTATAAATTAGTAGGGTAGCATCCTTCGGGATGACTTTGGAGAACGGAGGTAAAACGATGAGGCGAGAGATGCTCAAATGGCTCGTGTGTGCGCTCATCATGCTGAGCGCTGTTAGTGCCGCTGTAGCACAATCGTTCACCTATCAGGGCTTCCTGAAAGAGGGAGGCAACCCTGCCAACAACCGCTACGACTTCCAGTTCCGACTCTACGACCAGCCTATAGGGGGCACGCAAATCGGCTCAACCTTCACCATCCTTAACCAACTCGTGCAGAATGGGTTGTTCACAGTGGACTTGAACTTCGGGGCATACGCGACCATCTGGACAGGGGCAGACCGCTACTTAGAGATAAGCGTGCGCCGTGCTGGAGAGGAAGGGCCTTACACGACACTTTCGCCGCGTGTGAAGATTAGACCCACGCCTTATAGCTTCTATGCGTTTCGGGCGCCGTGGAGCGGGATCGTGGGTGTTCCTCCCGCTTCTGGGGATGTGTCGGGGAGTTATCCGAACCTGACGGTTGTGGGGTTGCAAGGGCGTTCGGTATCCAGCACGGCGCCTGCGAATGGTCAGGTGCTGAAGTGGAACGGCACGGCGTGGGCGCCGGGGAACGACCTAACCGACCTGCTCTGGACTCAGTCTGGCTCGAACATCTTCTACACGGCGGGCAATGTCGGTATCGGCACGAGCAGTCCCAGTCATCGGTTGCATGTGGAGACGAACACGGGTGACAGTGCCATCGCTGGCAATCACACCGCCACCACTGGCATTGGTGTTGGCGTGTATGGGCGAAGCAATAGCCTGTATGGCCTGGGCGTGTTTGGCTGGGCAACCGCCACCAGTGGCATCGCTATTGGCGTGTCTGGGCGAAGCGACAGCACCTCAGGCAGGGGCGTGTTTGGCTGGGCAACCGCCACCAGTGGCGTCAACTATGGTGTATATGGGCAAAGCGAAAGCCCCGATGGCTATGGGGGCTACTTCATCGGGCGAGGCTACTTCTCGGGCAATGTCGGGATTGGCACGACCAACCCAACCACGAAACTGGATGTGAACGGCACGGTGCGTGCTACAGGCTTCCAGATGCCCACAGGGGCAGGGGCAGGGCGCGTGCTGACCAGCGACGCCAGCGGAAATGCGACTTGGCAAGATTTACCAGCAGGCGCCACTGTGTGGGCAGTGTCGGGCAACAACATCTACAACACCAACACGGGCAATGTCGGCATCGGTACGACCTTGCCCATCGCGCGCCTCCATGTCTTAGGTGGAAACTGGAATACCGAAACTACCAACGGCGACTTCGTGATTGGGGACTCCACTTACCGACTGAAAATTGGCATCGCCAGGGCGGGTAGCGGTGCTGGGCATGCGACCATCGCGGCGCAAGGTGGGGTCAACCTCCTCTCTTTGGGTGCGGGCACGACCTTAGACACGCAACGCACCCTCACCATCACGGGCGATGGCAAGGTGGGGATAGGAACTATTTCACCTGCTACCACGCTTGAGGTGAACGGGACAACCCGCACCAAGGTGCTGGAAATCACAGGGGCTGACCTTGCCGAGAAGTTCCCCACCACCGAAAAAATCGAACCCGGCATGGTGGTGGAGATCGACCCTGACCATCCAGGACACCTGCGCCTCTCCCGCTCCGCCTACAACAAGCGCGTGGCGGGCATCGTCGCAGGTGCGAACGGCTTGTCCACAGGCGTCATATTGGGCAACCTCGAAGGCAGTGAAAAGCAGCTGCCGATTGCCATGAGCGGGCACGTGTGGGTCTATGCCGACGCCACCGAGCGCGCGATTGAACCCGGCGACCTCCTCACCACGGCTGAGCGACCTGGCTATGCGATGGCAGTCGACCCGAACCGCCCTGCGCACGGTGCGATACTCGGCAAGGCGATGACGCGCTTGGAGAAGGGCAAGACGGGCATGGTGCTTGTGCTTGTCAATCTGCACTGAGGAGGGAACCACGATGAAACACACACTTTTTATCAGCCTCTGTCTTGGGTTGATGCTTGCGAACAGCTGGGGGGCACAAATCCAGGAGGCGTCCCCGCGCACGCAACGCGCTCCCCAAGCCCTTTTCCAATCTCTGGAGCGGGCAAAAGCCCCTTTGCCCAGCGACACGGAGGGGATGTTGCGCTACCGATCTGTACAGGTGCGTTTTGCAGTGTTGGATGCTCTGAGGGTAGGCGACCGTATTGAGCTCAACTTCTTCAAAGATGCCTCCTACATCGTCGTCATTGAGCGGATTGAGCGCCACGATGAGCGACGCACATCCTATTTTGGGCATCTGGAAGGAGTTGAGCCGCCCTACAGCCATGTCATTCTGACGCGGGTGGGCACTATCTTGTTAGTGACCGCCTATGCCCCCATCATAGACATCTGGTATGGACTGACTTACCACCGAGAGGGCTATCACATCGCCTATCAGGTCGACCCTACTCGGCGGGGTGGCTGTGCCACCAACGAAACGCCCGAGAGTCCGCAGGGGAATGTGTCTCCTACGGAGACGGTGGCTCCTGATCCGCCACCTGATGCGAACTTCACGCCTGCAGGTGATTTCAACCCTGCCGCTTGCGTGTGGGTCGCGCGTGTCGATGTGATGGTGGTCTACACCCCTGCCATCCGCACCGTTCGGGGTGGTCACGAGGCGGTAGTGGCAGCAGCGCAACTGGGTGTCGATGTCTCGAACCTGATTTACCAGAACAGCAACATCCCGTTGCAGATGCGCCTTGTGTTCGTCGGTGAAGTTAACTACGACGAAAGCAACGCGACTTTCAGGCAACATCGTGACCGCCTGCGGGATCCCAGCGATGGGTATATGGACATCGTGCATGCTTGGCGCGATCAGTACCGTGCGGATGATGTGATGCTTTTCGTGGATGACAGTGACAACGGAACATTGTGTGGTGTAGCCTACTGCCAGCGCGAACTGTCCGGTTTAATAGGTCCGTGGGAAGACAAGGCATTCTCTGTGCTGGATGCTAGGACCAATAGTTGTATTGCCCTCGGATGGGCAGCGTTCACCCACGAGATAGGACATAATCAAGGATGTGGACACAACCGAGCGAATGCAGGATGCTGTTCCGACCCCCGAGGCTGCTTGTGTGCCCTGTGTTCTATTCTTAGCGATACCTCCTTCGGATGGCGTTTTACAGGCGCCAGTGGGACTCGCTGGATCACCGTGATGTCCTACGCCACCAATGACGAGGACTGTACGGGCAACAACTATAGAGGCGCTCTGGAGATACCTTTCTTCTCCACTCCCACGATTACTTACGATGGACAACCAATCGGTGCTGAGTCTGGTGGGCCATATGGTTGCGGGGCTAAGAACCGAGAGACGGTGATATTCTTCCGCTGCCGTCGCGATGCGTTCCGCATTCTGGATGCCTATGTCGATTTCGGGTGGACAGGGGACCAGAATGGCACTGTGTGCAACCCCTTCAGAACGGTAGCGGAGGCGGTTTCAGCGATGCCTACGCCTTTTCCTAATCGTCTTATTGACTTTCCCACGATGTATATTGCGGCGGGTTCCAGCACCGAGCGAGGGATTACTATTTCCAAGCGGATGCGCATCGAGGCATGTGGTGGCCTTGTGCGCATCGGTGCGCCCTAAGCGCTCGCCTTGTACCCTCTCCCACCTAGTTGCTTACAGCACGACACTTTTTTGAGGGAGGATAGAAAATGGGCGTACCCCTGTGTGCGCCCCTACCAAACCGTCTTGCCTGTAGGGGCAGACCTCCGTGTCTGCCCTGCTCAATAGAAGCCAACCTCAGGCACAAGGACGAAAAACTGTCGTGCAGTAAGCACAGCGTGGGGAGAGGGGCTGGGGGTGAGGGCTAAAGAGGGGCTAAGGGTGAGGACTTAGCACCCACTGCCGAAGCTGAACAACACCTCCAGCAGGTCGGCGTCGTCTACAGTTCCGTCTTTGTTGATGTCCTCGTGGCGGGTGTAGCCCGTGCCGGGCGTGCCGAAGGCGAACAGTACATTCAGGAGGTCTCCCTCATCGATACAGCCGTCGCCGTTCGTATCCCCCGTGCGCCAAGTGTCCAACAAGAATGCCTCCCAGCGTAAAGCGGAGCCGTTGAACCCCTCCCCTACGATGTAGCGTCCATCGGAAGAGATGGCTTGGGCTTCCACGAGAACAGAGCCGTCGGTTAGCAGAAAGGCATAGGTCTGATTGAGGTTCTCTATGCCTCTTGTTGGTGTCCACCGAAAGGCGGATTCGTCCCCGCTAAACAGTTCCGCCCAACCTACAACGATTGTGCCATCCGCCGATACGCCCAGCGCTTGGCTATGGTCACCTCCAAGTGTTCCGAGGTCTTCCATGCCCGAACCTGCCACCCAACGAAAGGCGCGCCACCTATTGTCAGCGTTGTTTGCCCATCCTACAACGACTGCCCCATCTGCGCAAACATCCCAAGCCTCGCTATGATTACCTCCGAGAGTGCCCAAGTCCTCCATGCCATCTTCTGGCGTCCACCGAAACGCGTGGTCAAAGCCATAGCGGTTTCGAGCCCACCCAACAACGACCGTTCCGTTTGCCGACACGCTTGCGGCAGCGCTCAACTCGCCTCCAAGCGTACCAAGGTTTTGCATGCCTTGACCATCCACCCAACGGAAAGCACGCGGATAACCTCTGGAGTCCCAAGCCCATCCGACGACCACCCTGCCATCCGCCGACACGCCGTACGCCCAGCTTCGACTGCCACCAAGCGTACCCAGTTCTTGCATGACGCCCTCCCACCATCGAAAGGCTCGCTCACCGCCAACACTCGAACTTCCGCCGACTACCACCGTACCATCTGCCGATACATCATGAGCCCAGCTATAGGTCAGTCCTAAAGACCCAAGGTCTTGCATCACGCCATTTTGCCACCGAAAAGCGCGATACCAACCGCTCGCATCGGGAGATGCTCCCACAACGACCGTACCATCCGCCGATACACCATAAGCCTTGCTCAACCCGTTCCCTCTGAGTGAGCTGAGCCAAGTGATCGACTGCGCGTTCAACGGGTAGAGGGCACTCAACCATAGTGCCAGCACCATCAGCGTCCACCGCACCCTTTGCCTCTTCATCGCTTTGTACCTCTGATACTTCTATTATACACCGTTTTCGCACCGATTCCTACTTTTTAGAGTGGGATTTTGGGAGATTCTTCACCTTCGGCTCAGAATGACACCCCCACTGTCACCCTGAGCAAAGCGAAGGGTCTAAAGCGATTCCTCGCTTCGCTCGGAATGACAGGAAGTGGCTCAGAATGACGGGAGGTAGCTCGGCATGACAGAGAGGGCGTTCAGAATGACAGGGGTGAGGTGCTCAAGCCATGAAACATTCGGTTTTCAGATTCGGCAAGGCGCGAGCGAGGTCGCGGATGAGGTCGTCGGGGTGTTCTAAGCCGATATAGATACGGAATAGCCAAGGTGCTCTCCCATGTTCGTCTGCCTCGCCCTGTTGCCAGCCCAGCAAAAGGCTCTCATAGCCACCCCAGCTCGGACCAAATCGGAACAGGCTCAGCGCGTCGGTGAAGGCATACGCTTGCTCCGCGCTAATCGGGTGCGTCTCAAAACTGAACAGGCTCCCATAGCCGCGCATTTGGCGTTGTGCAAGCGCATGCTGAGGGTGGCTCGGCAAGCCAGGATGGTTCACCTTAGCCACTTCGGGTTGCTCGGCAAGCCACTGTGCCACCGTGAGTCCCTGCTTATGGGCGCGCTCCATGCGCAACGGCAGAGTGCGTAGCCCTCGAATCAACAGCCATGCTCCAAACGGCTCCAGTGTGCTTCCCAGCAGTTCGCGCGTCTTGGCAATCGGCTCTATATGTTCAGCGCGACCTGCCACCACACCTGCCACCAAATCGCTGTGCCCTGCTAAATATTTGCTGGCACTGTGAAGCACGAGGTCGATGCCCAACGCGTGGGGACTCTGGAACAGGGGCGTTGCCCAGCTGTTATCGCAGAGGGTGAGAATCTGGTGTTGGCGTGCCCACTCGGCAACTGCGCTCAGGTCTTGCAAGCGAAAATAGATGCTGGAAGGGCTTTCCAAGTAGACCATGCGGGTGTTCGGCTTTCGGGCACATTCGAAATCATCCAGTCGTTCTCCCGACACGAAATCCACTGAAATCCCATATCGCTGGAGCCAGTTCGCCAACAGCTCGCGCGTAGGGGGGTAGACCGTCTCCACGCAGATTACATGGTCGCCTGTGCCAGTGAAGGTGAGAATGGCGCTACTGATGGCGCCCATCCCTGAAGCGAAGCAGAGGGCGCGTTCGGTGCCCTCTAAGAGCGCCAGTTTCCGCTCAGCAAGCTCAAGGGTGGGGTTGCTCACGCGCGAGTAGTGGTAGCGCTGGCTCCCGCGATGGTCATAGCGCTGACGCAGGCTTTCACTGGCGAACAGAGAAGTTTGATAAATTGGGGGTGCAACCGCGCCGAAGGGAAACGGTTCCTCCTCCCCACAGTGCTGAAAGGCGGTCTCCAGATGGCGTTCCTCGTGCATGGAATTCCCTTATTCAATCCTAACAAGGTAGTTCCTGCTAATAAGGGTAGGGGTGTTGTAAACGATTCTGCAGCACCTTTGGATACCGTTCCAAATGCGCACCAGAGGAGCAGAATTCAATCTACGAATTCAGAAGGCGAATCACCTGAAACTCGGTAAGCCCATCGGTCTCTCGTAGTCTACGGAAGGCGTGTTGGGCGAACTCCTCATTCAGAACGGGGGTGAGTGCGACTTGTTCCCTGCCGTTTGGGAGGCTCTCTGTGGGATAGAACTCGGCATTCCACTCTCTCAGTTGGTCTCGGAGGGACTGAAGTGCCGATTCAGTTCCTACTGCCCGTATAAAGTAGCGGAACTGGAGTGCCTCAATAGGCGCAGTTTCGCCAGCAGTGAGCGAGGGGTCGGGAATGGGGGATGGTTTGGGGTGGCGTGCCACCTCAATCAGGTCGCCTATGACTGCGCTGGCGGTGGGGCGTGCGCCTGCTGCCATGCCGTGGAAAAGCATGTCTTGGAAACCGTTGCCCTGAAGCCAAACACCACTGAATGCGCCCTTCACCAACCAAAGCGGGTTCTCGGTGGGGATGAGGGTCGGATGCACGCGCACATTCAGTCGCCCGTCGGGAAGCCGTTCCGCAATCCCCAGCAGTTTCAGCCCATAGCCCAGTCGTTGCGCCCATAGCAGGTCGCGCCCTGAAAGATGGGTTATCCCCTCCCGATAGACCGCCTCCGCAGGCACATACTGCAGAAACGCCAACCGTGCCAGGATTGCCATCTTGTACTGCGCATCGTAGCCCTCCACATCACTGGAAGGGTCTGCTTCGGCATAGCCCAACTGCTGGGCTTGCTGAAGCGCTTGAGCGTACGATTCGTCAGCAGGGATGCCCTGCTCTAAGCCTTGCTCCATCGCCCGCAAGATGAAGTTCGTTGTGCTGTTCACAATCCCGACAACGCGCGTGATCCGGTTGCCTGCAAGTGCGCCCTGCAACAGGGTGAGAATCGGCAAACTGCCCGCCACGCTTGCCTCATAAAGCAAGCGCACCCCCTGCTGATGGGCGAGCCGTATCAGCTCGTCGCCTGCAATTGCCATCACCATTTTGTTAGCGGTAATCACATGTTTGCCTGCTTCTAAGGCTTGGCGGATGAGCGAGCGCGCTGGCTCCAGACCACCCAACAACTCAATCACGACCTTAACCTGTGGGTCGCACACCGCTTGTTGGGGGTCGGTGGTCAACACCTCGGGAGGGATAGGTACGGCACGCGCTTTTTGCGGGTTGCGCACCAATACCCGTCGCACCTCAAACTGAGAGCCAGTTTGGGCAAACAGGAGGTCGGCGTTCTCGTTGAGCAGGCTCAACACGCCTCCGCCGACCGTGCCCGCACCTAACAGCGCAATCCCGAGCGAACGCTTCTTCCGAACTTTTTTTCGCTCGGTTTGCACACGCCTTGCTCCTGTGTCAAGCAGAGAAAAGCCGTGCGTCATTCGGGTGGCTCCACGAGCATGAGGATTTCGCCTTGTTGGACTAAGGTAGCATTCTGCGCTAAGATGCGCCGTACTATGCCCGACACGGGGCTGGGAATTTCGTTGAACACCTTCATCGCCTCAATCAAGCCGATGGTCTGACCCTCATACACCACATCGCCCTCCTCCACATAGGGTGGCTCGCTGGGTGAAGGACCCCTATAGAACATCCCCGTCATCGGGGCTGTGATGGGATAGAAGGGTGGCTCCTCCTCTGGAGGCATTGAGGTGGGCGCACTGGGCACCACTGCCACAGCAGGCGTGGACTCTGCTGGCTCAGCACGCTCCAGATGGACACTTAGGTCGTCCAGCTCCAGACTCAGTTCCTGCAGGTGGTGGCGCTCCATCAACTCCACAAGGCGCTCCACCAACTCAACCGATGGCTTCACGCTCGGAATTATACCTATGAACCGAGTAGGAAGGTATGCCGATAATCTCTATGATGGCACAGCCTGCAGGGTTTCCAGAGCCGAGCCAAGAGGGGTTCCATAAGAGCGACCCCTTCGCTGATGAGCGACCGCCCCTATGGGTCATTCAGGAGGTGTTCGAAGGGGACCGCGAATTGGAACACCCGCAGGATGTGTACATTCAGCACCTTCTGCAGAGCTTGCCTCCTGAACTGCTGGACACGCTCAGCCCAGAGCAGTACCAGCTGCTCAAACGGTCACTGTTGCAATATCATCGTCGGCATTTAGTGGATGTGCGCGGTGTCATACCGTTCCTGTTCACACGGTTCTATTTTGTATTCCTGTTCGGCAAGGATCGAAGGGGGCAATCGCAAGCGGTTCCTTTCGAGAGGCGCCACCCTCCGACCTTGTGGAACCGCTTGGCAGGCTGGCTGGTGATGATAGCGGTGCTGTCGCTCTTCGTGTTCGGGGCGTTGGGTATGTATAAAGTGCTGACACGCTAACTCCAGAGTGCGCTTACAGGAAGGGCATAGAAGTTCTTGCCAAAGGGGATGGCTTCCGTCCCTAAGTACAACACAAACCCACGCAGGAAGGTGGAGGGCGCATAGGTTGCTAAGGTCTGTAAGCCTTTGAAATCGTCTGACGACACACTCCCGCTCGCCTTTACCTCGATTCCTACAATACGACCTTGACGGTCTTCCAGAACAATATCCACCTCTCGCCCCTCAGGAGTGCGAAAATGGAACGGCGTGACGCGAATCTCGCTCCAGCCTATCTGTTTCCATATCTCCATCAGCACAAAAGCCTCTAAGAATCGTCCCAGCCACTCAGGGTCTTGCTGGAGACGAGATTCACTCATGCCCAGCAAGTGACTCATCAGTCCTGTATCGGTCAAGTAGAGTTTGGGCGATTTGATAAGACGCTTTTCGATGTTCCGAAACCACCCAGGCAAGCGCACCACTAAGTAGGCACTATGCAATAGCGAAAGGTAGCGGTCAAGAGTTCTTCGGGACATGCCGATTTGCTGGGCAAGGTCGGTATGATTGAGGGTGGAGGTTGTACGCAAGGCTATCAGGGCGAGCAAGCGAGGAAGCTCCAAAAGCCCCTCGACATTCGAGAGTTCCCGTATCTCACGGTAGAGAACCGTCGTGATATACGATTCAAACCATTCTTGGCGTCGTTGTTCATCGGTGCGATACACTGCTTCGGGATAGCCTCCTGTGACGATTCGTTGAATCAGCTCCGCGCGTGGGATTGGAGAAACGCTCGGCAACTGGAACAGCTCTTGAAACGCCCTTTCTATGAAATCTTCACGAACGCCCAACAACTCACCCTGAGAGAGACTCCAGAGCGTGAAGACTGCGACCCTTCCCGTGAGAGTCTCAGCCACTCGTGGGACAGTGAACACATTTGCAGAGCCAGTGAGCAAGTATTGTCCGGGAAGGCGGTTCTCATCGACGCGCCGTTTGATGGCTATCAGCAGTTCGGGCACACGCTGAACCTCATCCAGAATCACGCGCCCAGAATAGCCTGAAAGAAAGCCTTCTGGGTCTGCCTGGGCTAAAGAGCGTACGCCAGCACTATCCAGCGTAAGGTAGTAGTCGAAGTAGCCCTCGTTTTGAAGCATGCGGGCTAAGGTGGTCTTGCCAGTCTGCCGAGCACCGTGCAGGAGCACTACGGGAGTATCTGCCAACGCTCTTATAATCCGCTCTGCTATATGCCGACGGTACATAAGCAAATTGTACCCTCCGATGCCCGAAAATCGGGCACTTAGTGCGCAATTTGCAAAGGAGGTACAATCGTCTATAGCATGGAAGGTCGGTTATCTGCACAAGGCGTATTGCCCGCCGTCGGGATAGAGGAACATGCGCCTTTTGATGAAGAAGAGCTCCACCGTGCGCTGGGTTTTGTGCCCACACCGCCCGCAATTGTTCACCAGATGGTGCGCCTTGCCCAACCCCAACACCACCATCCTCTGCGCATCCTTGAACCCGCCTGCGCAGATTGCCGTTTCCTCACTACCTTCCGACACTACTATGGAACTCACCACCAGTTCACGGGCGTTGAGATTAATCCCACCTCCGCCCACTACGCCCGCCAATCGGCACCTTTTGCCGAAATCATCCAGAACGACTATCTGCTTTGGACACCTGATGAACCTTATGATGTTATACTGGGCAACCCGCCCTACGGCATCATCGGTGATGCCTCCCACTATCCCATCCACCTGCTCAAAGAGCAAAAACAGCTCTACAAGCAACGGTTCACCACCATCAAGGGCAAGTACAACATCTATGGACTCTTTGTGGAACACTCCGTACGCCTGCTGAAGCCGAATGGCATACTGGTGTTCATTATCCCTGCCAGTTGGATGGTGCTGGACGATTTTGAGCGATTGCGGATGTTTTTAGCCGAGCAGGGACGCGTGAGCGTCTATCGGCTGGGCAAGGTCTTTTCGGGTAGGAATGTGGACGCAGTGATACTGAAACTGGAGAAGGGCAAGAGCGGGCTGGAACTGTATGATTCCGCAGGTCGGCAGGTGCTGAGACGAACAGATTATGGGGGCGAGCTAATCCGCTTTGAGACGCCCGAGTTGGTGGCATGGGAGCGGTCGGGCGTGCCGTTGGGCGAGCTGTTTGAGGTGCATTTTGCGGCGCGCAGTCCAGAGTTCAAGCGCAATCGGTGGGTGGCGCACGAGGCGAGGAAGGGCTATGCGCCAGTATTGACGGGTCGGAATTTGGGAGTGGGAGTGATTAACTATGAGCGGTGTTATTCAGGTCTCTGGATGCCGAGGGAACGCGCGGTGGAGCTTCGTGCGTTTTATGGGTTTCCCCATCTGGTGGTGGGGCACACAAAGGGCACGCGGGTGGTATGCGCAATAGACGAGCGGTGCTATCCGTGGCGAGAGGAGTTTCACTTGGTGCCGAGGTCGGGCTACGCGCCCGATTTAGATGTGGTGTGTGCCTATCTCAATTCAGATGAGGTTCAACAAGCGGTGGAGGCGTTGTATCGGGATTTAGTACCCCACCTGACACGGACGATGTTGGAGCGAATTCCGATACCCCTGAACCTTGTAGGGGGTAAACAAGAACAGTAGAAAAACCCCAAAAAACCGTCCACTACCCTTTCAGGTACACTCGATACCGTGAAGGAGATGACGATGGAAAAGAGCCTGTTGCCAAACTGGGATATGAGCGTAGTCTATCCGGGACTGGATTCACCAGAATTTGAGCGTGATTTTCGAAGCTTTGTGCGTGCCCTGGATGAGTTAGAAGGGATGTTCGACAACGCCCGCATCGACCGCACCGACCAGCCCCTGCCTGTGGATGTGGCACAGTCTGTGTTGGAGGCGATACTGCCCGCCTATAATGCCCTCAACGACCAAGCATGGACACTCAGCGCGTATATCTACAGTTTCGTGACGACCGATTCGCGCGATGAGTATGCCCAGATGCGCCTGAGCGAAATGGAGCGACAGAGCGTTCGCCTGCGCAAACTTAGCACCCGCTTGAGCGCGTGGGCAGGCACGCAGGACATCGATGCATTGATTGAACGCTCGCCCCTCGCCCGCGACCATGCCTACTGGCTCCAGCGCAGTCGTGTTCTGGCAGAGCATATGATGTCGCCTGCCGAAGAGTCGCTGGCGACCGAGATGAGCCTCACCGGCTCTACCGCTTGGAGCAAACTGTACGGCAATCTAACCTCTCAGATAGCTGTGGAGGTGGAACTGCGGGGTGAGCGCCAGACCCTGCCGATGAGCATGGTGCGCAACCTCGCCTACGACCCCGACCGTGAGGTGCGTCGGGCGGGCTACCAAGCCGAGCTATCCGCTTGGGAACGCCACGCTCTACCGATAGCCAGCGCGCTCAACAGCATCAAAGGCGAAACGAACCTGCTTGCCCAGCGCAGAGGTTGGGAATCGCCCCTGCACGCCTCCCTCTTCACGAACGCCATCGACATGGCTATCTTGGAAGCGATGCTGGAGTCGGCATACGAATCGTTCCCCCATTTCCGACGCTATCTGCATGCCAAAGCCAAAGCGCTGGGGATTGAACGCTGTGCTTGGTACGACCTGTTCGCCCCTGTTGGCAAGGAGAGCCGACGCTGGGAATATGCCGATGCTCAGCAGTTCATCATCGAGCAGTTCGCTACCTACTCGCAGAAGTTGAGCGATTTCGCTCGCCGAGCGTTCGAGGAGCGCTGGCTCGACGCCCCACCCAAGCCGGGCAAGCGCGATGGCGCGTTCTGCATGCGCCTGCGTAAAGATGAATCGCGCATCCTCACCAACTACAAGCCTGCCTTTGGGGGCATGAGCACCCTTGCCCACGAACTGGGGCACGCCTATCATAACCTCTGCCTCGCAGAGCGCACCTACCTCCAACGCCTGACCCCCATGACCCTCGCCGAAACCGCCAGCATCTTCTGCGAGACGATTATCCGCCAATCTGCTCTTCAGCATGCCGACCCACAGGAGCAGATAGCCATCTTGGAAGCCTCCCTTCAGGGCGCGTGCCAAGTGGTGGTGGACATCACGAGTCGATACCTGTTTGAGAAGAGTATCTTCGAGCGTCGGCGCGAGCGGGAACTCACCATCTCGGAACTGTGCGAGATTATGCGCAACGCCCAGTTGGAAACCTATGGCGACGGCTTAGACCCAGACGCCCTGCACCCGTATATGTGGTGCGCAAAACCCCACTACTATGGGAGTGCCTTCTACAACTATCCGTACATGTTCGGGCTTCTGTTCGGGTTGGGGTTGTACGCGCTCTATCTGGACGACCCTAACGGTTTCCGAGCGCGCTACGACGAGTTGCTCTCCTCTACTGGGATGTACGACGCTCAGAGCCTCGCCCAACAGTTCGGTTTCGACCTGCGCACTCCCCACTTTTGGCGCAACAGCCTTGAGGTGATTCGTGCCGACATCGATCGGTTCGAGTCGCTCGTACAAGCGAACACACGATTTTCATCTGCATAGCGCAAGAGCACACTGATTACAAGCCCAGAGGAAAACATTTCGGAAGTCAGGTATACTGACTCTGGGCGCAGATGCCCAGACGGAGCGAGGGGGCTTGCAGGCAGTCAAAGGGGGTGCTCACCACATATGATGGTGCTGATGAACCGAAACGCAACCGAAGAGCAGATTCAGGCAGTGGTCGAGGAGATAGAGAAGCATGGCTTGAAAGCGCTGGTGCTTCCAGGTGATGAGCGCGTGGCAATCGGCATTCCCAGCGCTATTCCACCCAGCCTACGCCCCGTTCTGGATGAGACGCTCTCTGCGATGGAGGGCGTCGACCAAGTGATTCACATCACCCGCCCCTACAAACTCGCCTCGCGCAGTTTCCATCCCCAGCCGACCGAAATTCGCATCGGCGAGGTTCGTATCGGCAACGGGCACTTTGTGGTGATGGCAGGTCCCTGCGCAGTGGAGAGCTATGACCAGCTGAAGGAAACCGCCCTCGCAGTCAAGCAGGCGGGAGCTCAGATTCTGCGCGCGGGGGCATACAAACCCCGTACCTCGCCCTACTCCTTTCAGGGGCTTCAGCGCGAAGGGCTGGAGATTCTCAAAGCGGTCGCCGAGGAGGTGGGCATCCTCACCATAAGCGAGGTTATCGACCCCCACGATGTGGAACTGGTAGCCAACTATGTAGACATCCTGCAGATTGGCGCGCGTAGCATGC
>FWWL01002974.1_pt1 | contig 29600 bp, 23 predicted proteins | sample 2228331 | NCBI WGS metagenome assembly FWWL01 (sample SAMEA103939775, study PRJEB20133) | metagenome
AAACGGCGGGCAAGATAACCTGCCATAGCTATGCTCCTCAGCAATGGGGAATGACCTATCGCGATTTACAGCGTGAGGTCAGCGCTACAAAGACAGAAGAGGCGGCGATGGGCGGGTTCGCCCATCGCCGTGCCGTTTACCGGCAAACTGAACCTGCTTACTTGGTGAAGAGGTTCATATCAATGTGCTCCCAGGTCGGGCTGGCAACCACGAAGGCCTGGATTTCACCGCGGTTACCGGCCTCGATCACGGTCTGCACCTCAGCGCCGGCACCCAGGGTCTCGCTGCCCAGCACGTCAACCTCACCGGTCAACAACTGAGCAACGGCCTGGTTGGTATCGGCAATGAACTTGATGATGACATTCTTAATCTTGACCTCACCCTTGTAGTAGTTCGGGTTGGCCTCGAAGGTCATGCTCTGGCCCTTGACCCACTCCTTGAGCACGTAGGGGCCATTGCTCAGCGGGCGCTCGATGATTTCGGGCAGGGTCTGCCACTCAGCCGCCGGAACATCGGCCAGCCGGCGACCATCGCTCAGCACCTGGTGCGACGGATAGGCACCCAGGCCAGCGCCGGCGAAGTAGGTCGGCCACTGCACACCGGGGTGGAAGGTGACGGTGTACTCGGTGTCACTGGTGAAATCGATCTTGGCAATCGAGTTGCAGTAGGTCAACGAAACTGCACCCGACTCAGGATCACAGTTGATCTTATACGCCAGCTCGAAGTCAGCCTTCTTGAGCGGCTCGCCGTCTTCCCAGGTGATACCTGAGATCCACTTGTCGGTGACGGTCAGTTGCTTCATCGTGACCGTGCCGCCCTGATAGGTGATCGTCTCACCAGCAGCGTTCACGATCTCGACGCCAGGAGCCAGCGGCACTGCCTCACCATCGGTATTCCAGACGATGTCGCCCTCTTTTACCTCGATATCGACATTCGTCGCCCGGCCACTCTCGATGGTTGACAGGCCATCAAGCCCAACCGGCTGATAGTCGTAGTCATAAGTAGTGGCCGCCGGAACACCGAGCAGATTCACAGCCACCCGCTGCACTGCCGCGCTCTCGATCAGGCTCCACATGGTCTGCGGCTCCTGAGTGAAACCGAGCACCAGCGTATCGCCACCATCGGTCAGCTCCCACTCATCGGCGTTGGCCGTGTAGTACTCGGTGGGATTCGGCTTGAAGTTCAGCAGCCGGTTGCTGGCCGCATACGCCTCGAGGCGGTTGAAGAGCGGCAGGCTCACCATATCCTTGGTGAACTCTTCCTGAACGATGGCATACTGGCGGATGCGCTCAGCGCGGTCGAGCGTATTATTCGCCGCAATGATGGCCCGGCTGGCCCGCTCGTTACACCAGCCCATGTAGTTCTGACCTTCCCAGTTGTTGGAAGGCAGCGGAATCTGATTACAGGCGTAGAGGGTCTGGCCACCCGGATCGGCCTGACCAACCCAGGCAAAGGCACCCAGCTCGAAGTCGCGGCGGCTCAGACCAGTGCTGCTACCGAACCACCAGGAAGCCGGGGCGTAGGTCGGAATAATCTGGATACCACATGCCGCCATCTGGCGAATGAAGACTGCCGACCAGGTCTGGCGGAACTGAGCATTAGTGGTAGTGAAGCTCAGTGACAGTGGCTCGCCGTTGGCATTGCTGCGAATTGGCTCACCTGTCCAGCCGGCCTCTTCGAGCAGCGCCTTACCCTTTTCGGGATCAAACGGGTAAACGGTGATGTTCTCCTTTGCTGCCGCCCAGTGCGCCTTGGGCAGGAAGGTGTCCATGAGCAGGTTCTGCTGCTGCTCTGGGGTCAGGAACGGATAAACCGAAGCAATCAGCTCAGGACGGTTGGTGCAGTAAGCGATTGCCTGGCGTACCCGAACATCGCTCAGAATGGGGTGGGGTGTGGTGTACTGCTCAGCAGCAACCTCTTCCGTCACGACAACGGTCTCGACAACTGTCTCGCGTACCGGCTCAGCCGTCTGCACAACCACAACCGTTTCGCGAATCACCTGTGGTTGAGCTGCGCCACCGCCACAAGCTGCCAGAATCGGAATGATCATCGTCATTGCCATCAGAGCGGCAACGACTCGCTTGGTAAAACCAGCCATCTGTCTGTGTCCTCCTTAATACTTGAGGGCAACGAAACCAACGACTTCCAGCCCCTTACATATGCTCAAACAGTCGGGCCGCGCCATTGCGTTTGTTCTGCGCCGCATCACCCCCTTTCCAGTGCCCACACGCTGTCTGTCCGATTGCATTATCAACCACAAATAAGCTGTGGTTGAGACAATACAAACCCGTATTTGTGGACGAAATCGCATGAGGCGTGGTGCGACGGCGACTGTTTAAGAACTACGAGAGACTGTACATCGTTAGGCGGGATTATACCCGTTGTGATGGTTACTGTCAACCGAAAAATATCCCGATTCTTAGAAAATTAGTTCAGAAACGTTTGACTTGCGCGTCATTATCGAGCATGTTATGATCGATGGGCCGACAAAAACGTATTTGCGGAGAGTTATGGTTTCAGCAACTACCCACCCATTTATTCTGGCTTCAGCATCACCACGCCGACGTGAATTACTGGCCCGGCTTGGTGTTTCTTACCACTGTGTGGCCAGTCAGGCTGAAGAGCAGCCGCTGCCCCCACCAGCTGAGTTACTGAGTCATCTACCATCATTGCCCATCCCGTTACCGATAGAATCCCACCCGACGCTGGTTGCCTGGCGCAAGGCCAGTGATATTAGCTACCAACACCCCGATGCCATTGTTCTCGCTGCCGATACCGAGGTAGCTATTGATGGGATGGTCTTGGGAAAGCCGCGCGATGAAGCACACGCGCACGAGATGCTTCGCCGGTTGGTTGGGCGGGCACATACTGTGCTCACCGGGCTTTGTCTCGTGACGCCGCCTTCAGTTCATACCAGCGGTTTTCTCTATGATGGGAAACGAGTCCTCTTCGATCTTGTGGCCAGTCAGGTTCACATGCGACCATTAAGTGACGAGCAGATCGCTGCGTATGTTGCCCAGGGTGAGTCGCTGGATAAAGCCGGTGGCTACGGTTTGCAAAGTGGTGGTGGGGCACTGATTACCAGGATTGAAGGAAGTTACACCAATGTGGTAGGATTACCCTTGCCAGCAGTGGCCCGGCTCTTGCGCGCTGTCGGCATTGAACCACCCGTTGACCCGATGAAAGCATACGACGAATGGCTACGCAGTCAGGGAAAGGAACCGGCACCATGGCCAACCCAACCGTAAAGCTGTTGATCGTCGATGACCATCCACTCTTCCGGCAAGGAGTGCGGTGGGCATTATCGAATGAACCGGGCATTCAGATTGTTGGTGAAGCAGCCAATGGTGAAGAGGCATTGCGCTGGCTGGCCCAGGTTGATGCCGGTTCTGAGCCAAATGTGATGCTGGTTGATCTGAATTTGCCGGGAATGAGTGGGTTGGAGTTGACACGCCAGATTCGTCGGCAGTACACGAGTATCGCTGTGGTGATGCTGAGCATGCACGAGAATGATGAGGCAGCCTTTAATGCTTTGCGCGCCGGTGCTGCTGCCTATCGCTCGAAGGATATTAAACCCGCTGCCCTGGCCGATATTCTGCGACGAGTAGCCCACGGCGAGTATGTGATTAACGATGTCTTGCTGGAAGAGCCACGGGTGGCGAGTCGCATTCTGTCGCAATTTCGCAATTTGCCCGAAGTGCAGATGTTGGTCGGTGATCCGTCGATACAGGTCTTCACGCCACTCAGTGAGCGCGAGATCGAAGTGCTTGAACGGATCGCAGCCGGTAACAGCAATAAAGAGATTGCCGATGCCCTGGGGATTAGTACACAAACGGTGAAGAATCATATCTCCTCAATCCTGCGCAAGCTGTCGCTCAATGATCGTACTCAGGCGGTGATTTTTGCACTACGCCGCGGCTGGATCGAGACGCCGCAGCAGATTCAACCCGGTTCCGGCGAGGAAGATTGATCGTGTCAGGCCCGAAACCTGATACTCCTGAGTGAGTCGTCGCCCTCGCGAGTACGCTGGTTCAGTGCATCTGCGACCAGGTGCAGCGCCAGGACGACGAATAAGGTAGCAGATCACGCTTTTGCTTCTCACAGAGGAGATGTAAGACACGCCCCACCCCAAACCCCGGAATCACCGATGCAGAATGTCTCCGCTGTCGTGCGCCGACTCAGCTTACCCAACCCCGTTGGGAACGGGAGCGAACGCAGTCGGGGTCGGTACGGCGTGTGGTTCCAGATTATGGGCGAGCCAGAGGCTCGCGCTTCCAGGGGTATGCCCTATCTTATGCATAGAGGTATGGCACCAGGGAGATGAAGCGTGTTGTGCCAATTCCTGCTCAACGTTCAGGCATGCCACCGGCGCGAGAAGGGGCGACACATGCGTCGCCCCTTCTGTCAGGTGTGCTAGCAGGCGTGAATGTGTACGGCTGATCCTATCCCGACGAGCCATTGACTTTCTGCAAAAAACGTGCAACCAGGCCGGGGAGACTCGCCAGGGTGCCGGTACGTACTCGCGTAGGTGGCAGTGAGTCGAGGAATTGCTGGCCGTATTTTTTGGTCAGTAACCGGCGATCAAGCACGACAACAATGCCTCTATCCTCACGTGAACGGATCAGGCGCCCAAACCCTTGTTTGAAGCGTAGAATGCTCTGCGGGACGCTGTATTCGTTGAACGGGTCGGTAAACAGTTCGCTCCGTGCGGCTACAATCGGATCGGTCGGTACCGCAAACGGCAATTTGGTAATGACCAATACCGACAGAGCATCACCGACGACATCAACCCCTTCCCAGAAGCTGTTGGTGCCGAGCAACACCGAACGCGGAAATTCTTTCAGGCGATCAACCAGTGCTTTGCGCGAACCATCAATACCCTGTGCCATGACGCCAATACCGTGATCTTCCAGAACTTCTTGAATGGCTGTATAGGTCTGACGTAAGGCATTTGAGGCGGTGAAGAGCGCGAGCATGCGTCCACCCGACGCAATTGCCAGATCGATGATTGCCTGCTCGATCATTGGCTGATAGCCACGCTGATTCGGTTCGGGAATGTCGTTGGGGATGTAGACCAATGCCTGCTGGGCGTAGTCAAACGGCGAATCGAGCATGAGTTCCTGACAATCTTCCAGCCCGATCCGACTCTTCACAAAATCGAAGGTGCCGGCAATGCTCAATGTCGCCGACGCGAGGATACTGGTCTGTTTTTGTGCAAAGAGCTGGCTCTGCAAAATCTCGGCAACACTAAGCGGTGCTGCGGTAAGGGTTAGCACATCCCGCTGGCGATCATAGGTCAGCCAGCAAATACTGTCATCATCACCAAAGATCACATGTCCGCTACGCACCCGCGCATCGGTTGCGAAACGACGCAACACCTCTGTCCGCAACAACAAATCGTCAAGACCACCCGCCGCTTCTTCCAGCTCACGGAGCTGCACTTCGATACCTGCTAATTCATTGCCGATTAAGGCCAGAATATCATTCAAGTTCTGCCAGGCCAGTTCAATCTCCTGCCATTCTGGACGCTGGCGTACTCCTTTGGTCAGACGCAGGCGGGTATCATACTGACCTCCAGATTCGGGATCGAGCTGTACAAAGCGGGTGAGTAGATTGAAGCACTCATACACTGCCGTGCGGGCCCGAATCAAAGACGGACGCATCCGCTCAATCGCAGCCGTAATTCGTTCACCGGCGGCACCACCACCACCAATCTCGCTGAGCACTGCCGGCAATTCACTGAGCAGACCACTCACGACCTGCGCACCACCGGTCTGGAACAGATCATCGAGAAACTTGAGTAAGCTGGCCTGGTCGAGATTGAAGCTGAGCTGATCGGTTGCAACGTCTTCGAGGTTGTGCGCTTCATCAATGACAAGATGATCGTAGGGTGGTAAGACCTGGGACGCCGCAGCCAGATCAGCGATCAGCAAGGCATGATTGACCACGACCAGATGTGCCGACTCGGCTGCACGACGGGCGCGGAAGAAGTAGCATTCGCGGAAATGTGGACAGCGCGCACCTGTGCAGGTCTCAACCGAGACATTCACTCGATTCCAGGCCGATTGCTCGCGATCAACCAGCGGCAGTTCGGTACGGTCGCCGCTAGTTGTGGTTGGCAACCAGAGTTGAATCTTCAACAACGCCCGCACTTCCTCGGTGGTCAGGTTCTCAAGCCGACGTAGCTCGTGGTAGCGTTTAAGACAGAGATAATTGCTGCGACCTTTCAAAAGTGCGGCGCGAAACGTAGGCAGGCCGGCTGTGGCAAAGATACGCTGTAAATCGGGAATATCCTTATTGTAGAGCTGATCTTGCAGATTGATGGTATTGGTCGAAATCACCACCCGCTCGCCGCGTTGTGCTGCATACAGCGTGGCCGGTACCAGATAGGCCATACTCTTGCCGGTACCGGTGCCGGCTTCGACAATTAACGGCTCACTGTGATTGAAGGCCGTGGCAACTGCACGGGCCATCTCGATCTGCGGCGGACGTGGTTCGTAGCCGGGAAACGCTCGGCCAAACACGCCTTCCGGGCTGAAAAGATCAGCAATCTGGTCAAGATCAAGAGGCCGGGTATCGCCGGTAGGGCGTAGAGGGGGTAACTCAGGACTACCAGTATCAGGTGCAGACGAGAACAGTGTTGGCTCGGCGCTGATTGTACCAGTTGACTGCTGCGCGAGAATTGGATCGCGAAAAGCATTGCGCGCCTTCTGCCGCAGCGCCTCTTCAAACAGATCGCGTAGCGGTGTGCCGATTTTGCCCATCAAGCGAACCATTTCGCTCAACGTCGCCAGGTCAAGTTGCAGCATCCGCTCGCTCAGCATCGCAAACAGTCGTGCCGTCACTTCCGCATCATTGAGCGCACGATGGGCATCAGGATGGGGAATACCAAGGTGAGCAGCCAGTGCCGAGAGTTTGTAGCTGCTGACCTGGGGCAAAAGGAGCGTAGCCAGTTCAAAAGTATCGTAGACGGGCTGATTAAACTGCATCCCCTGGGCACGCAACATCGTCAGATCGAAGCCTATCGAGTGCCCGACAATTGGCCGGTTCCCGATAAAGCGGGCCAGATCAGCACCGATCTCATTAAAACGGGGAGCCTGTGCCAGCGCCGCCGGATCGATCCCGGTCAGACGGGTAATCTTGAGCGGTACTGCCTGCCGGGGACGTACCAGTTGCTCGAAACGGTCGAGAATCTCGTGCCCGCGGAAGGTTACGGCAGCGACTTCAATAATTTCATCGAGGCCACTCTGTAACCCGGTGGTCTCGACATCAATAGCAACGTAAATACGATTATTCATGCTCTCTTTGCCGGCGAGTTACAGCATCTTTCTGCTTCTGATCCAGCCTGATGACTCACCATACGGCTATGGAGATGCCGTCGTCAGGTCAATCGTTATCTGGCCCATTCCACCCGCTTAGCGGTGTCATAGATCGTTGCCAATCGGCACGAGACAATTGTACCACGCTGTTGCGTAAGCTTCGCTACCGGGTAACGCGCTAACCTGTATACATCCTCAGACGAGTTTCGGGAGAGTACAAGTGTATAAAAACCGGGAGGACGAACTATCGCCCTCCCCATCAGTACTGACAGTTCTGACACGTAACCGTCAGGAAAGAAACGGCACAACCTGTGCTATGAACGCTTCTGGTTGTTCATCTTGCACCAGCAAACTGGCACTATCAATCACTGCCACTTTTGTGGCTACCCGAACTTGAACAAAATTGGCCGCCAATCGCAAAGGTGTGGTCGTGGCATCACTCCCCCAAACCAGAAGAGTCGGTTGGCTCAGGTTCGCAAAGGCTGAGGCAATGTTGCAGTTAAGCAGGCCGCTCAGAAAACAGATCGGCGCATAATACGAACCAGGACGACGACACGTTTGATAGAAACCGTGCAGACGTTCGGCAGTGACATTTGCCGGATCGGCATATGCCTGGCTGGTGAGAAACAGGCGAATACTGGCCTGAGTGGTAAGCAATCGATACAGAAGCCGACCTATCGGGCTGCGGAGGATTTGGTAGACGGTATACGCTGCTACACCGGGCGGACGATCCAGTTGACCAATACCGGTAGGACAGATCAGCACCAGGCGATTGACCAGGTCGGGGCGGCGCACAGTAGCCATCACTGCATACGCTGCGCCTAATGAACTGGCAATCAGGGCAGCCGGTTGACCGATCCGTTCGAGTATGGTCGTGATCAGATCGATATACACCGCAGCCCGATAACGCCAGGGCGGACGCGCTGAATTGCCGTAGCCGGGCAGATCGACCGCGTGGACGGCAAAATGCCGGCTCAGGCGTTGAAATGGTTCGCGCATCTCAAACACCGATGCCGCAGCATTAATACTGTGAATGAGCAGGACAGGTTGACCGGCACCGGCCTGGTAGACGGCAATCGGCAGGCCGCGCCAGGTAATATAGTCGGGCGACACCGGCAAGAGTGGTAAAGGCGATGCAGCAACCATACTGTATCCTGTGTGATGTACGTAGAGCAGGAGTTTTAGACTTCACGCCTGCTACCGATAGCAAGCACGTGATACCTGCACGATAGCGCCAGTGCTGCTCACCTGAATGGCAGTGCCGTATGAACAGCCGCAGCCACACTATAGATTATGCAATAATATCAAATGAAATGCAATAACTTGTTATATATGCAAAATTACAACCATTACCCGGCGAAGACTGTGCGGTAGGGAAGGGATTGCACAGATTACCTGACGGTCGTCACCATACGATTACACCTTTGGGAGCGAGCACGTGAACTGACCTACCACCTGGTATCGATTACGGGAGGAAGGGAAGCAGGATTTCGACATAGCGGGTATTATGAACAGAACCGGCAACCACCAGACCCGTTACCGACAGACACTTCGCGCTATAATGAAGTAACGTTACCAATGCAAAGCAAAGGAAGGTAGCATGACACAATCTCAACCCAACCGCTTTATGCCGGCACCACTTGATGAATATGCGGTCAAGATTACATATGGCCTGGCGTATCTTGGTGGGTTGCTGGTACTACCACAGTTTTTTGCCTACCTTGCCAATATCCGTTGGAACGGCTTACAGATACCATTGGGACTGGCAGCCGCGCTGGCACTCTTCCTCTTGCTGAGTTATGCCTTTCAGCCACGGGCGTACCGGATTGATGCCAACGCACTGGTTATCGAACGTCGCTGGGTACCGGCAATGATTATCCCGTTCGATCAGATCAGCGGGGTCTCGCTGGCTTCCGGGTTAGCAGATATGCCACGCTTCGGATTGCGTTTTGCGTTCAACCCCGGCGTCTTCGGGTATCAGGGGCCGTTTCGGCTTGACCCATACGGGCAAGTTGCCCTCTTTGCCACCAATCGCCATCGGCTGGTTGCCATCGCCCGCTATGATGCTTCGGTCGTAATCATCAGCCCTGATCGACCACGAGATTTCATTGCTGCCCTGAATGAGCAGCGGCTCGTAGCTGCAACCCGCCAGATGGAAGAGCGGGATGTTTTGGAGGTACAGAATGCGGTTTAAGGCGCTGGATCGGCTCTATCTGCGCTGTCGTTACGACCAGTTTATTCCAGGGGCATTGCACGAAGACGGTCGGCGCTACTTACCGCAGATTGTGGTGACACCGCTGGATGCTGGTACAGACACGGCAGCGGGAACGAGACTCTGGCTGGTTGACCGGCATCATCGGGTTGATCCAACGCTCGTAGGCCAAATCATCAATGTGCGACTGCTGTGTGCACTCAGCAGTATCAGGATGCAAGTTCCGCCCTTGCGAGCAGGTTTTATTCCATCACCAACCGAAACTGCCACTGCGCCACTGAGTGAACCGGTCATCTACGGTCAGGTTGCCGAGGTATTGACCTGGGAGGCGCAGCGCGAACATCTGCCGTTCGAGACCCTGTATACCGAACTGGTGATCAGGCTGAGCGAACGGGCGACAATTGGGCTGCGCACAACACTCAGCGCACCCCGAATTGCCGATCTGATAGGTTGTGCTGAATTGCTTGCCGGTCACTGGATAGAAATTCAGCGATCCAGGATCGATATTCTTGCCCTTGAAACCGATTGTACTGAACCTGTACAATCAACGGGCCTGTACTAACAGTGCTACAGGGGCAACTCTGTTATCAAGATGGGCGCAGCGACCTGACCCTACGCGGTCGTAACACCTGTGCGTAGTATCCCATCAACTCTTGCATTACCCGTGGCCAGGAACGCTGTTCAGCAATTGCGCGTCCAACCGTACCCTGGGCCAGACGTCGTTCATCACTGACAAGGACTTCGCGGAGCCGGGATCGCAGATCACTGACAACACCGGGCGTGAACAGATAGCCATTCTGACCGTGATGGATGAGATCAAGCGCACCACCCGCCCGTGCAGCAACCACCGGCAGAGCCGAGGCCATCGCCTCCTGTACCACCTGACCAAAGGTGTCAGTATCAGACGGAAAGACAAATACGTCGGCGCTGGCATACGCTGTTGCCAGGTCATCTCCTTTGAGATAGCCGGTAAAATGAACCGGCAGACCGGCACAACGGCGTTGCAATTCAGAGCGAAATGGCCCATCGCCAACGATCACCAGACGGGTATTCGGCAGACCACGAATGGCCTCTGGCAACAGATCAACCCGCTTTTCGGCAGCTACTCGTCCCACGTAGAGCACAACTCGCTCACCGGGCTGCACACCGACCGCAGCCCGCCATGCCTCGCTGCGATAACGGGGATGAAAACGTTCAATATCGACACCGCGGCCCCAGATGCGCAGGCGGCGAAAACCGGCAGCACGCAGCACGTTCATCGTGAAGCGCGAGGGGCAGAGATTAATCCGGCAGCGATTATGAATCCAGCGCAGCCAGGCATTGACGCCGTGTTTGAGAAAGCCAAACCCGTAATGCTGACTGTAGGCACCAAAATCGGTATGGTACGAAGCAATCAACGGCAAGCCGAGCCGCCGCACAATACCGGGCACGATAGCCCCTAACACAACCGGGCCAACCAGATGCACCAGATCAGGTTGAAACCGTTGCAAGCGAGCAGTTAATCCCGGTTGTGGAGGGGTAAGCTTTACTTCCGGGTAGAGTGGCAATGGCATACCGTTGAGTGGCACAATCTCCGCACCAGCATAGCTGGAGGGAGCGCCATGGGGGGCAAATAAGAGCACGTCGTGCCCCTGATGCTGCAAATACTCAAGCAGCCGACAGAGGGTCGTCGTCACGCCGTTAACATCTGGGAGAAAGGTTTCGCAAATCAACGCGATACGCATCTGCTTGCAGCTCCCAACTCTTGGTTCTTTTCTCCTCTATGCACGATACAGGAGAGATGTTAAGGCGGTATGCAAGGGGCGTTAAAGAATGACTAATGGTTGACTAAGCCTGGAGTTGCCAATAACCGGCCCTTTACGGGAAAGGTTCCTTAACTACTGACAGATGCCAGGATGGTGACGAGCACACCCAGCACCCTGTGACCAGCAGAGTAAACGGTATAACACGCGCCGGATCGTGAGCGCGGCTGGTGCGGCAGCATGGCTGCCGCACTCCAAACGCCGCGACACGCGGATGACAAGCGGGCAAGACAACCCGTCAACGAGTGACTGCACTGGAGATGGTCGTTAGCCCTCCTCGCTGCCATACAAGCAGACTGGGAGCAGGATAGATTGTCCTTAGTGGTTGGCAAGCGTTCATGCGCCTGTGCGACAGTCTGACAGCACGGTAGCACAGCTTTTATGAAATAAGTTCAGGCATTCAATGATGTTCAGCATAAGTGCGAGACAAACATCGCACTTTGTTCTCGGTTAAGCCAGGTTAAGGAAACGACCAGGAATGTGAGCTAATGCACAATCAATCGTAACAACAACGGAGTATAATGATTAGGGAGCAAACTCATTTGCACCATTTGATGAAGAAAGCACCTTGAAATCGCCCGATCTGGCAGTACACACAGGCTTCAACACGATAGACAGCGATCTGGCAAGTGGAGTTTGCAGGTATGACGAGCGCAACGAACTATCACGATGCATGCTATCAGCGGCTACGAACCCTCTTTCCGGCCAGGGAACTGGTCTGGATTGAAGCAGAGGAGCATTTCAAAGACGATATTTTTTGCCGCATAACGCTACTCTGTCGCAACGAATTCGGACAATGGGAGCGGCGGCGCTACCGTTATGATACACTGAGTGAAGCACTATTTTTTATGGGGGCAACCCCGGTAAGCGAGGAAGAAGCTGCACGCATCCGCCGCACCGCTCCCCGTTTACCGACAATCTCACCATCACCGGCGAGGGCTGCATGAAATCACAACCGATAGAATCAACACCGCGTCGCATAGGCAAGCGCAGTGTCGTAGCCATAGCGATGATCGGCATTCTGGCTCTTCTGATCTTCTTTGCACTGAGCTTAGACCCTGGCGAGCAGGCCCGGTTTCTTACCGGTGGCGGGAGTGTGCTGGTACTGGCCCTACCGGCATTCATCGCCGGAGTGCTCAGCTTTCTCTCACCCTGCACGCTTCCCATTTTACCGGCCTACTTTGCCTTCACCTTTCAGGCCAGCGGGCAAGGTAAAGCACGCATCGCGATGATGGGCATCGCATTTTTCCTTGGTCTGGCAACGACCATGACCCTGCTGGGGGCAAGCGCCACTGCGCTCAGCGGTCTGCTCTTTGCCAACCGCAGTGCACTTACCTTTTGGGGCGGGCTAATCATCATTGGCTTTGGGATCATGGGCATGCTTGGCAAGGGATTTGCCGGGCCTCAACTGCAAGAACGTCCGGCAGCCACCTTTGCCGGATCCTACATCTACGGAGCCACCTTTGCGCTGGGCTGGACGGCCTGTGTTGGTCCGATTCTGGGTGCGCTCTTAACCCTCCTGGCGGCAACCAGTGATGTTGCCATCATTCAGGGCGCAGTCCTGGCCTTCATTTATTCGCTTGGGCTAGGTCTACCTCTCATCCTGATCGCGACCTTCTTTCACCGACTAGGCACCGGATCGCGGGTGTGGCGTCTCTTGCGTGGACGCGGCTTTACCGTCCACCTCTTTGGTCGTGAACTGTTTCTGCATTCGACCAGCCTGGCCAGCGGTGCCTTAATGGTTGTGATGGGGATCTTGCTGGCCACCGGTCGGCTCGAATGGATTTCGCAGCAAGCCAACGCCACCCCAATGGCACAGTGGTGGGTCGAGATTGAAGCTGCCATTGGCCGCCTGTTTGGGCTTTGAGGATTGTATGACCAGTAGCCCCATTCGTGCCGCCGGTTGTGTTGTGCTGGCCCGTGACCCAACGGGCCGGCTTCTTGTCTTATTGATCCAGGATCGGCGAGGGATATGGACACTCCCAAAGGGCCATGTTGATGAAGGGGAGAGTGACGAAGAGGCCGCAGTACGTGAAGTAGCTGAAGAGACCGGGATTCACTGCACGATTGCTGAACGGCTCGAACGGATTACCTATCCTATCTATCACCGTGGTCGCTGGCAAGACAAACAGGTCACCTTTTTTCTCGCCAGTGCTGCACCTGAACCACCGACACCTGCCGTTGACGAAGGAATTCGTACCGCAGCCTGGGTGCCCCTTGACGAAGCTCCGCCCAAAATCATCTACCGCCAGATTCGCAATCTGCTCCAGCGTGTTGCGCGCCGGCTTGGTCCGAACAAATCCAATTCACAATAGGCCCCAATCGCAACTTTTCGCCGCGTAATCTCTTCGCATAGACCAGATAGACGTGCTATAATGCACCATACAGCGCACCGATGTGTGCGTATTTTCGAGCAAGCAATAAGCCACTTCTGATGGCGCGAAGCGGTATTGTGTTTAAGGATACAACAGTGAAAGTTACTACTGAGAAACTACCAAAAAGCCTGATCGCATTGCAGATTGAGATCGACCGCGATCAGTTCGAGCGCAGTCTTGATCAGGCGGCACGTCGGTTATCGCAAAAGTTTCCGATCCAGGGCTTCCGCCCCGGTAAGGCACCTCGTTTTATCATTGAACGCACCTTCGGGCGCGAGGCATTGATTGAAGAAGCGACGGAAGAACTGATTAACACTGGCTATCGCAAGGCCATCAAGCAAGAAAACATCGAAGTCGTTGGTCCGCCAAATCTTGATAAGATTCATTCCATCGAACCATTTGTCTTCACTGTTCACGTGCCGGTACCACCCACGGTTACACTGCCCGATTACCGGAGCATTCATGTACCGCTAGCCGTAGAACCGATCACCGACGAGATGGTCGAAGCGGCTTTAGAACAGCTCCGTGAAAAACACCTCACGTTGCAGGAACTTGACGAACCACGACCAGCTCAGCAAGGTGATCAGCTACAGGTGCGTTTGAAGACGGAGATCGAGGGAGAAGAAGAGGAAGAAACTGAAGAGCAGTCTGAAGAAGCTGCTGATGATTCTGAAGCTAAGGCCGAGACCGAAGCCGACACCGAACAGACCGACGACGAGGAGGAAGATGAGGAAGGTGACGAAATCGAGAATGAAGGTAGCGAAGAGACGTTACCTCTCGAACCGAATCGCCTCGTCCCCGAACTGTACGAAGGTTTGATCGGCGCGAGCGTCGGTGAGAAGAAAACCATCGTTGCTGTTTTACCTGAAGATCACCACGAAGAGTCGCTGCGTGGTAAAAAGATAACCTTCCACGTCGAGATACTCGACATCAAACGACGGATCGTCCCGGCGTGGGAAGAGCTGCCGGCGCTTGAGAGCTTCAACGGCACATTTGAAGAGTTTCGTGCGCATGTACGCGAGAACCTGGAAAATCAAGAGCGCAAACGTGCCGAACAAGAGCAGCTCAATGCGTACATCGAGCAGCTTGTTGAGCAGACCACGTTTGATATTCCCGATGTGATGATCCGCGATGTTGCGCACTCGATGCTCCATGAGCAAGAGCAACAGTTCGCGCGTTATGGCATCTCGCTTGATCAGGTACTGCAATATCGCGGTGTGACCCACGACCAAGCGGTCGATGAGCTTATCCCTGAAGCCGAGAAGCAAGTCAAGGTCACACTGGCGCTCAGTGAAGTCATCAAGCAGGAGGGAATTACGGTCGGCGAGGATGAGATCGAGGCCGAAATTCAGACTATTCTGGAAAGCTACGACGAGAAGCAACGGCCACAGGTCGAACGAACCCTGCGCGGCCAATTGCGCTCGTCGGTAGCAAATGTTGTCCTTGACAAAAAGCTACGCGCCCGTCTCAGTGCAATTGCGAGCGGTAATTCAACAGACACCTCTGATTCCAGCCCTGCCGCTCCTGACGGAGAAGGTGCAACTGATGTTACAAATGCCGATGAACCGGTGAGTCGTTCATCGAACGAAGCATGAGGAGTGTCGTATGAATTGGTCGTCTCGTTACAGTCACGATTGGCGCAGTATACCGGGACCAGAATGGCTCTCGCAGCGACCGGAATTACTCATCCCGATGGTTGTCGAGAGCACGAGCCGCGGTGAGCGCGCTTTCGATATCTATTCACGGCTGTTGAAAGAGCGGATTGTCATTCTGGGCACACCGATTGACGATCAGATCGCGAATCTGATCGTTGCGCAGTTGCTTTTCCTGGAAAGTGAAGACCCTGATCGCGACATCTGGCTCTACATCAACAGTCCGGGAGGATCGGTTACCGCTGGTCTCGGTATCTACGATACGATGCACCACATTCGCCCCGATGTAGCAACCGTCTGTGTGGGTATGGCCGGCAGTATGGCTACTCCCATCCTGGCCGGTGGTGCCAAAGGCAAGCGGTATAGCCTGCCGCATTCAACCATTCACATGCACCCGGCCGGTGGTGGAGCGCGTGGCTACGCTCCTGATGTCGAGATCATGGCCCGCGAGCTGCTCCGGCTCCAACAACTGGTACGTGAGCTGCTGGCGAAGGATACCGGCCAGCCCATTGAACGGATCGCGAAAGATTTTGACCGCGATCTGTTCATGACACCCGAACAGGCCAAAGAGTACGGTATTATCGATGAAATCCTCACCCGTGAGGATGTGAAGAAGTAATGACGCCCGGGTGGGTGCCCAAACCGCGCCCACCCGCTCGTCTGGAGAAATCCCCATGAGTCGAACGCGCAATTCTGGTCGTGATCCGTATGCCTGCTCGTTCTGTGGGCGCGGACAGGATGAAGTACAACGCCTGATCGCCGGCCCGGGTAACGTCTTTATCTGCGACGAATGTGTTGCGCTTTGCAGCGCCATCATCGCCGAAGAGAGCGATCAGAAGGCACCAAACGCCCGTCGCAGTACCCCTCCAGGCCCGACCCGTTTACCCACCCCTCGTAAACTGCGCGAACGACTCGACCAGTACGTGATCGGGCAGGATCGGGCAAAGATTGCGCTGGCAGTAGCGGTTTACAATCACTACAAGCGAGTACGGGCTGGTGCCAGAATCGATGATGTTGAGATAAGTAAGAGCAACATCTTGTTGATCGGGCCAACCGGTAGTGGTAAGACGTTACTGGCGCAAACAATGGCTCGTCTGCTTGATGTACCTTTCGCGATTGCCGATGCCACTGCTCTCACTGAAGCCGGGTATGTTGGCGAGGATGTGGAAAATATTCTGCTTCGCCTGATACAGGCTGCCGATGGTGATCTGGAACGGGCACAAACGGGCATTATCTATATCGACGAGATTGACAAAATTGCTCGTAAGGCTGACAATCCCTCGATCACGCGCGATGTCTCTGGTGAAGGGGTCCAGCAGGCATTACTCAAAATTCTGGAAGGAGGCGTTGCCCACGTTCCGCCCCTCCCCGGACGTAAACATCCGCAACAAGAGTATATCCCGTTTGACACCACAAATGTGCTCTTTATTTGTGGTGGTGCATTTGAGGGGATCACCAAAATTATTGCCAAACGGCTGCGTGGCAAACAATTAATCGGCTTTGGCAGCAATCCGGTCAATCCGGTTGAAGAAGAAGGTGCGTTGCTGGCCCAGATCACACCTGATGATCTGATGCACTTTGGCTTTATCCCGGAGTTCGTTGGTCGCCTGCCGGTGATTGTTGCGCTCGAACCGCTCAGCCGCGAAGCCATGCTGCGCATTCTGACTGAACCGCGTAACGCGATTATCAAGCAGTATCAGAAGCTCTTCGCGCTTGATCACTGTGAATTGGAATTTACACCTGAAAGTCTGGAAGCGCTTGTTGATCGCGCGATGGCAGCCCGTACCGGTGCCCGTGCTCTGCGGAGCATTGTGGAAGAGGTTCTGCTCGATGTCATGTTTGAATTACCATCGCAAGAACACATCGGGCGCTGCATTGTCACGGCGGAAGTCATTCAAGGTCGCGGGCGTCCTATCCTGGTGCCGCGTGCCGATTACCGTCGTCGGCTTGATGAAGCAGTATAACCGTACAGATAACGGTAGCAGTACGTTTCGTGAACGAACAGGTCAGTTGTAAGTTATCCATACACGCCTATGCCACTCTTTCATCGCACGTCACAACGGTCTGTTGATCAACCACCGCCAAAGCGGCGCATTCTGGTGGCCGATGATGATCCTTCGATTGGCCGTCTGATCCAGACTGCACTGCCTACCCAGCAATATGAAACAACAGTGGTAGCCAACGGGCTTGAGGCGCTAGAGGCATTTGAACGTGAGACCTACGATCTGATCTTTCTCGATGTGATGATGCCTTTCGTCGATGGCTTCGATGCGTGCGAGCGTATTCGCGCCAAGAGTGACGTGCCAATTGTGATCATTACGGCACGCGACGGTACCGACGACATTGTGCAGGGCTTTCGGCGTGGCGCTGACGAATATATCACCAAACCTTTTAAAGTTGCCGAATTCGTGGCCCGCGTTGAGGCTATTTTGCGCCGGGTAGATATGCAGAAGGCGCGTACTGCACCAACCTTCGTACAGGTAGGAGATTTGGTGATTGATGCGGCGGCACATAAAGTAGCAGTACGCGGTAAAGAAGTCAAATTAACACCAATGGAGTTTGAACTCCTCTACTTTCTGGCAGCAAATGCCGGCCAGGTCTTTACCCGTGAAGTGTTATTTCGCGAGGTTTGGGGGTACGAGTACGTTGGTGAAACGAATCTGGTTGATGTTTGTGTACGTCGTCTGCGTGAAAAAGTTGAAGTTGAGCCATCAAAACCAAAAATCATTACAACAGTGCGTGGGGTAGGGTACAAGCTTGAACGACTTTAGGCTAAGAATTACCCGATCAATACCACAAGCGTCGAGCGCGGTGCTTCTGTATACCGCAGGATAGGACTATGTCTTCAGCAGTATTTGTATCGCGTCATCCACTGGTTCAACATAAGCTGGCCCTTTTGCGCAGTAAATGGACTGAACCGAAGAAGTTTCGCGAACTGGTACGTGAAATTGCGCAATTGTTGTTCTACGAAGCCACGCAGGACCTGGCACTGGCACCATTAACGGTTGAAACACCGCTAGCGACCTGCGCCGGCTATGAGGTAGCTGAACGCATCGGGATCATCCCGATTCTGCGGGCCGGTCTGGGCATGTCAGAGGCGATTGTCGAGATTTTACCGACCGTCCACGTGTGGCATCTCGGCCTGTATCGAGACCACGAGACCCTGCAACCGGTAACGTACTATAACAAGCTACCGAGCAAGCCGGACATCGATCTGACGATCATCGTCGATCCAATGCTGGCAACCGGTGGTTCGGCGGTTGCTGCGGTAGACATTCTCAAGCAGTGGGGTGCGCAGCGCATCAAGTTTCTGGGCCTGATTGCTGCTCCAGAAGGGGTTCGGGCACTGACTGAAGCTCACCCCGATGTTGCGATCCATCTGGCCGCGATTGACAGTCATCTCAACGAGCGGGGCTATATTGTGCCAGGGCTGGGAGACGCCGGTGATCGCCAGTTCGGGACGGGGTAAAGAATCATACCCTACGGAGGGAGCGGGTTTTCAGAGAGATAGGTTCCGAAGGCGGGCACAGGCGCTTGCCGGTGCTACGGTACCAGCGGAAACAGTAGCACCATCACTATGCTAACCATCCTAGCCATCTCAGGCACATTTCTAGTTGCCTTCGCGATCACTGCGCTGCTTGTCCCACCACTTATCACCCTGGCTCGTCGCGAGGGATGGGTTGCCAACCCCGGCCCGCGCCATGTGCATCGCGAGCCGACGCCGGTTGTGGGTGGGTTGGCGATGATTGCCGGTCTGGTTGGGGCAATCGTTCTGAGTGCAGGTTTCGAGCAGATCGATCCGGCATTACGCCGTTCGGCGTTTGAGCTGTTACGGATTGGCCTGTTGCTGATCGGTATCTCAATCGTTGCCCTGGTCAGCTTCCTTGATGATCTCTACGACCTCCCGGCGTTACCGCGTTTAGGTGTGCATATTATTGCCGCATTGATTGCGGTAGGACCGTACCTGTGGGATCATACCCTCTACCCCGACGTACTCGGTCAACCGACTGAAGCGCGGGGAATTATTCTCACCGCGTTCAATTTTCCCTTTGTTGATCAGATTCATCTGCACAACCTCAGCCCGTGGCTGGCAATTGCCGCGACAGTGCTTTGGATTGTCGGCATGCAAAATATGGTGAACTGGATCGACGGTCTTGACGGCCTGGCTGCGGGAGTGACTTTTATTGCAGGCATGGTGCTCGCCATTCACACCCTCACCCTCGATCCACCACAACTGACAGTAGCCCTCTTGCCATTAGCCCTCAGCGGTGCCTGTGCAGCATTTCTCCTCTACAATGCGCACCCGGCACGCATCTTCATGGGTGATGTCGGTGCAATGACCATCGGGTACACACTCGGCATCTGCGCAATTATCGGAGGCGCCAAACTGGCAACGGCCCTACTCGTGATGGGAGTACCCCTGGTCGATATGGCCTGGTTGATCCTTTCACGCACCTTGCGCGGTCGTTCTGCTGCTCAGGCGGGACGCGATCATCTTCATCACCGTCTGCTCGACCTGGGGCTAAACCAGCGTCAGGTTGTTGGTTGCTACTACGCATTGAGTATTGCGTTCGGCTCGATTGGCCTGTTCGACTTTTTCACACCGCTATTCAAACTTATCGCATTGCTCGTTCTGGGTGGATCGATCTTGATCGTGCTCCTCTTCTTGCAACCCAAAACCCGGATAGCCTGAGCCGGACAGAAGATATTACAGGGGAACGATCTCTTCCACTGGAGCGAGGCGGAGATTCCCTATCGGACAGGCTGTCACACAGGCCAGATCAGTGTACCCAAAGCACAGATCACACTTATCGGCACGATGAGTTGGAGTCGTCGGAGTCAGGGGAATGGACGGCCGTACCCGTTGTTGCACACGACGAAAGAGTTCCCAGAGCGGGCCGGTAGAGAGCCCGGTACGCGGCACCGAAGTGACGGCATCGTAAGGACACGCACTCACACATTCACCACAACCGGTACAGCGATTGGTGATGCGCAGGACACCGGTATCAACCCGCTCGATGGCATCTTCAGGGCAGGCTTCAACACATTCGGCACCTACACTACACTGCCGGCAATGGTCGAGTACATCGAAGCGATCAATCGGGGTACCATTGAGGTGAAGGCGTGTGTGACCGTGGCGGGTAGCACAACCGGTTTCACACAACCGACACCCAGGCGGACAGCGTGCAGGATCACGTACCAACACATGGGTTGCACGCAACACCCCGTGACTCACAGCCATTTCAATATCACGGGCGCGAGCTGCATCGCTGCGCACTGCGGACAGATGTTTCAAGCGCCGTTCGGCCATCGAGCGCAGATCAACTTCCAGCGCCGGATATTGCTGAAGTAAGCGATAAAAATCGGCACCCGGCAACACCAACAGATCGGTCGTTGTTAACGTCCTTGCATTAGCCCGATGGGTATCGCCGGTTAACAACGAAATTTCACCAAACAGATCGCCTTCGCTCAGACTGGCAATCGTCTGACCGCTATGCTCGATAACGACCTGACCACTTTCAATAAGGTAGAGCGAATCGGCAGGCTCACCCTGTCTGACCACGAGTGTACCCCGCGGAACGTGACGGGGTTGCAAGCGCGAGGCAATCGCAATTCGCTCTAGCGGAAGCAACTGGCTCAGCACCGGCATCCGGGCCAGTGTTGCCTCGATCATCCGACGACGATACACCTGGCGGAGTGCCGTCGTTAGCAGGGGGAGTGAGGCCAGATCATCACGCAGCGTTGCAATCTCAATCTGCAACAGATAGCAGGCCGTTTGGGTGAGCGCACTCATATGGCGAAAGAACTTACCAAAAAGCGGCCCTTCACCGAAACAATCGCCCTGCCCCAACACCCCCATCAGTACTTCGTGACCATCCTTGTCACGCAGTCGTAACTGTAATGAACCGCGAAGCAGAAAGAAGAGGTAACGAAAACTACGTCGCTGGCCTATGACTGTCGCACCAGCAGGGAAGGCACGGAACACACCACGCTCGTACAAGATTGACAATTCAGTTGGAGAAACGCCCCGCAGACAATCGAGCGCCGCCAGCGCAGCAATCGCCTCTTGCCGGCGCTGTTGATGCTGAGCAGCACGCATCTGATCGAGATGATTGTGCAGGGGGCGCTTCAACGACGACATATGCAGCTCTGCGGTACAATACAGGGGTGAAGAATTATTGAGCTACATTGTACCATACTGATCGTTCAAGAGCAGTATAATAGAACGGCGAAAATCGCACCATACAGGATAATCGCATGCCGTTGCGTAGTCTTACCGTTGATCTTGCTCGCGGCCACGCCCGCCAGACCTTACCCGATGAAGTCGAACGAGACTACCTCGGAGGTCGTGGTGCCATTGCGTGGTTACTCTGGCACCAGCTCGAACCCGACACACCACCACTGTCGGCAGCCAATCTTCTGATCTTTGCAGCCGGCCCGCTTGCCGGAAGTGAGGTATTTGCCACAGGAGGCTTTACGGTCGGTACCCGTTCGCCGCTCACCGGCGGCATCGGCTACGGCTGGGCACCGGGGCATTGGGGAGCCGCTCTTCGGCGGAATGGGATTGATGTGCTGGTGATTCGTGGCGAAGCACCCGACTGGTGCTACCTGCTCATTGATGGCGATACTGTGCGGCTACGTTCAGCGCGCCATCTGATCGGACGTGATACGGTAGCCACAACTACCGCTCTCAGCAATGAGCTGGGCGGTGATGTGCGGATTCTGGCTATTGGGCCAGCCGGCGAAGCGGGTGTTGCGTATGCCAGTATTGTCGCTGAAGGCCAGTATCTGGTTGAACCGGCGGGTACCGGCGCTGTCATGGCCGACAAAAAGCTCAAGGCGATTGTCGTGCGGGATCGTGCACCGTTACCGGCAGTCGATCCAACCCGTGTGCAACAAGTTCTCCAATCGATCCGTCAACGCGGCGAGCAAAACCAGACAGCAAAAACGATTCGGACGATTGGCAGTGCCGGACTCCTGCCGGCAGCGATTAAACTCGGAGCGTTGACCAGTCGTGATGCGCGGGTGCCGGCTGACGGTGTCGCGATTGCTCGCATGTTTAGCGACATTGCCCGCCGGGGCGGCAGGCTGGAGCGCGGGTGTGCACAATGTCCGTTACCGTGTTACATCGACTTGCGCACAAAGAGCGGCGAGACCCATCCGCTACCGGGGCTTGAATTGATTGCCGGTTTTGCGGCACGGGTTGGTATCACCGACGCCGATGCAATGCTGGCAATTGCCGACCGCTGTCTGCGCCTTGGGCTTGACCCGGCAGCAACTGCGGCAGCGATTACCTTCATGACCGAAGCGCAAGACGAGGGGCTGGTACGTCAACGTACCCTCAATTGGGGTGATGGTGCAGCCGTCATTGCCGCCCTTGATCGTATCAGCCAGCGCCAGGAGAAGCGTGATATTCTCTCCCTCGGCGTGGGCGAGATGCAAGAGGCCGTTTGGGGATCTGCAGCATTTGCTCCTCAGGTCAAAGGGCTGGCAATGCCGGCCCTTGATCCGCGAGCGCTTACCGAGATCGGGCTGGCAATGGCAACCAGCCCAATCGGGGGCGATTATCGCTATGCCATGGCGTTTGAAGAGCTGGTCACCGACCCACCAGCCTGGCTGCCGCCACCGGCCAGCGGGCCGCGTGAAAGCGAAGGCAAGGCGTTACGGTTGATCTGGCACGAACGATTTGCGGCTGCGCTTGATGCAAGTGGGTTTTGCCGTCGTCTCGGCCTGATGGCCTATCAGATCACGCCCGGCGAATTGATTGCTCTCCTCGGTGCAGTCAGCGGTCGCACTATATCCGGCGCCGATCTGGTACGAATCGGGGAGCGGATCGTCACCCTCGACCGGCTCTTCACCCGTCGCTACGCCAGTAACAGTCAGGACACACTTCCAGATCGTTACTTGCGCGAGGCATTGAGTAGTGGCCCAACTGCCGGCCACACCCCACCGTTGGAACAGCTCCTGGCCGAATATTATGCCCGTCACGGCTGGGATGCTGCCGGCGATCCGACGCCGGCCCGACTGGCCGAGCTAGGCATAACGGTATAAGAGCATCGTTTCGCACGTCGGTGACATCCGATGCAGGCAGGAAACGAAAGCCATCCAATCTTCAGGCATGCAACGGGGCGAGTATGAACTCGCCCTCATTGTTACGAAGCAGCGAATGTAGAGCAGTACAGACTATGAGCCGATTCGTTGTCAAACTAGGCACAAGCGTCTTGACGGCGGGTACAGATCGCCTCCATCGCCCTTACTTTGTCGAACTGGCCCGCCAAATCGTTCGTCTGAAAGATGCCGGTCACGAAGTCGTTCTTGTCTCTTCAGGGGCTGTTGCCGCAGGCAAAGAACGACTTGGCGTTAATCCTCATCACCGCAGCAATATTCCCCTGAAGCAGGTCTTTGCTGCGGTTGGTCAGAGTCGCCTGATGCACCTTTACGAACAAATCTTTGAGTTGTACGGTTTACAGGTTGCGCAAGCCCTGCTCACCCGTGATGACCTGCGCGACCGGCGGCGCTACCTCAATGCCCGTAATACGCTTACTCTTTGCCTGGAGCAGGGGATCGTGCCCATCATCAACGAAAACGATGCCGTCGTCACTGCCGAGATTCGGGTGGGTGACAACGACAACCTCTCTGCGCTAGTGGCCGGCTTGATCGACGCTGACCTGCTCTTAATTTTGACCGACATTGCTGGGGTGTACAGCGCCGATCCACGCAGTGATCCAAACGCGGAACTGATTCGTGAAATACCAGTTATTGACGAACGGGTCTGGGCGATAGCCGGTGGCAGCGGTACTCATCGTGGCACCGGCGGCATGCAGACGAAGATTCAGGCTGCCGATCTGGCTACCCGTTCGGGCGTAGCCGTGGTGATTGCAGCCGGCCACGAGCCAGATGTGATTGTACGGGTGGCGAATGGTGAACGCATCGGAACTTTCTTCGGCCACCACAACCCACCCCGATGCACGACAGCGGTGGATTCTGGCCGAAACGGTTCGTCATTCGCGCATTGTGGTGGATGAAGGCGCAACAACCGCGCTGACCCGACACGGCAAGAGTCTGCTTGCGGCGGGTATCTGCGAGGTGAGTGGTGAGTTTGACCGCGGGCAAACTGTGCGCATCTTTGCCCGCGATGGACGCGAGATAGCGCGCGGCCTGACCCAGTACCGATCCAGCGATCTCCGTATGATTGCCGGTCTCCGTTCATCACAGATCGTTTCCGTTTTAGGGTATGATTATGGGCCGGAGGTCGTCCATCGCGACGATATGGTTGTACTGAGTGGGTAGAAATCTACGCAGACGGTGTTATTGAGAGCTTATTGGTCAATAAACCAGAAACAAACATTGCGATCAGACACCACAGCACGTACAGCGCAGAGAGCTAACCTATCACAACAAGGAGCATTCCATGAGTTCCATCGAAGGGCCGGTGCGGGTGCGCTTTGCACCCAGCCCAACCGGTAGTTTGCACATCGGCGGTGTACGCACTGCCCTTTTCAACTGGCTCTGTGCCCGCCACTACGGGGGGCAATTTATTCTACGGATCGAAGATACCGAAGAAAAGCGCTTCGTGCCGGGCGCGGCTGACGACATTAGCGCCTCGCTGCGCTGGGTGGGTATCGATTGGGACGAAGGGCCAGATGTCGGTGGCCCTTACGGCCCCTACGTACAATCAGAACGGTTTGAGCAGGGAATCTATCAGCCATTTGTCAACCAACTTCTGGAAGCCGGTCTTGCGTACATGTCGTTTACCACTGAAGAAGAACTGGCCCAGATGCGGGCCGCAGCGGAAGCTGCCGGGATCAAGGCCTTTCGCTTCCGTGGGCCGGAGCGTGACTGGCCGCTTGAGCGTCAGCGTGAAGAGGCGGCCAGTGGTAAGCCGTACACCATTCGGCTCAAGACACCACTTGAAGGCGAAACTCGCTTTCGCGATCTGATCCGCGGTGGTGACGAGATTGTGGTGCAGAATAACCAGTTGCAAGACATTGTGTTGATCAAATCAACCGGAATGCCGGTCTATCACTTCGCCCATCTGGTCGATGATCATTTGATGAAGATCACTCACGTTATGCGTGGCGAAGAGTGGGTACCCAGTACCCCGTACCACGTTCTGCTCTACGACTTCTTCGGCTGGCCGCGCCCGGTCTTTGCCCATCTGCCGGCGATTCTGCGGCAAGATGGCCGTGGCAAGTTGTCGAAGCGTAAAGACGATGTGGCGACACAGCGATTCCGTGAGCGTGGCTACCTGCCGGAGACAATCTTCAACTATCTCGCCTTGCAGGGATGGAGCTACGATGGCGTGACTGAAATCATGACGCGCGACGAGCTGATTGCGCGTTTCACGCTTGAGCGAATACAACCCTCGCCGGCGCGCTGGAACCCTGAGAAGCTGCGCGACATGAACGGCATCTACATCCGTAAACTGACGACAGAGCAGTTAGCCGAGCGTGTGCTGCCGTTCATGCAACGAGCGGGTCTGATCGGCGATCCGGCAAGTGAGACGGAACGCGCCTACCTCATCAGTTTGATCCCGCTGATTCACGAGCGGCTGGAAGAGTTGCAGGAAGCGCCTGATCTGCTGGCCTTCTTCTACCAGGATGTGGTACCCGGCGAGACGTACAACCCTGCCGATCTGATTCCGAAAAAGCACGACGCAGCGCAAACCATCGCCTTGCTGCGGGCTGCGCACGAAGCCCTGAGTCGGCAAACCGATTGGACACCTCCCGCGCTGGAGACAACGCTGCGCGCCCTCTGCGAACAATTGCAGGTGAAGCCGGGGCCGCTCTTCGGGGCGATTCGCGTCGCCATTACTGGTCGCAGCGTGGCACCACCCCTGTTTGATACGCTCGCCGGTGTAGGACGCGAACGGAGTCTCGCGCGACTGGCAGCGGCGATTGCCGCACTGGAGAACCCGGCATGAGCACTGTACACTGGGAAGCCAGTATTCATCACGACGGATCACCGACGTATCTGCGCTTCAGTGGCCGGCCAGGTGACACAGCGGTATTTCGGCTCCGTATGGCCGCAGACGCACCGGTCAATGGGGTCTTCCTTCGTACATGCCCGGATGGAGAACAGCATTTTACGCCACTACGCGATCTGGGAGTGCGCGGGGTGTGCCGGTGGTGGGAAGGTGAGCTGCCAATCCGCATGATCCGCACCAATTACCGCTTCCTGATCCGCGCAGATGACTGTTCGCGCTGGTACAGTGCCGGTGGCATCACCCGTCACTACCCCACCGACGCCAATGATTTCGTGGTACTGGCAAACTATCATGCGCCAACCTGGGTACGTGATGCGGTCTTCTACCAGATTTTTCCGGATCGGTTTGCCGATGGCGACCCGACAAACAATGTCCGCGATGGTGCGTATCTCTACCACGGGCGACCAGTTGTTGCACGCCGCTGGGATGAACGACCAAACCGGGCGACCGGATCGATAGAGTTCTACGGTGGCGATTTGCAAGGGATCGCGCAGCGTATCGATTATCTGACCGATCTGGGAGTCTCGGCACTGTACCTCAATCCTATCTTCCGAGCGCCGTCGAACCACAAATACGATGTCGAAGACTATACCAGCATTGACCCTCACCTGGGAGGTGAAGCAGGGTTACTCCTCTTACGCGAGGTACTCGACGAGCGAGCCATGAAGCTGGTGCTTGACATCGTCCCGAACCATTGTGGAGTGACCCATCCGTGGTTTGTCGCTGCCCAGGCCAACCCACGATCACCAACAGCCGAGTTCTTCATGTTCCGTCGTCATCCCGACGACTACGAGAGCTGGCTGGGGGTCAAGACCCTGCCCAAACTCAATTACCGCAGTGTCCGCCTCCGCGACGTAATGTACGCAGGCCAGGATGCGATTATGCGCTACTGGTTGCGACCACCCTATCGGATCGACGGCTGGCGGATTGATGTTGCCAATATGCTGGGGCGGTTGGGGACAGACAACCTTGGACACAAGATTGGACGTGGGATTCGGCGGGCAGTGAAGGCAGAGCAACCAGAAGCCTATCTGCTGGGTGAACATTTCTTCGACGGTACTCCCCATCTGCAAGGTGAAGAGCTTGATGCCACGATGAATTATCAAGGCTTCACCTTTCCCATCTGGCGCTGGTTGGGAGGGTTTGAGTTCAATCCGCAGCGGCCTGAAGCCGATCCACGACCGATTGCAACCGAGACGGTCGTTGCGCAATGGACGGCATTTCGGGCAGCGATACCGTGGCAGATCGCCAGTCAGCAATTCAACCTGTTGGGAAGTCATGACACCCCGCGTCTACGAACAATCGTAGGCGATGATCTGGCGCGAGTGCGGGTAGCGATGACGTTACTCTTCTGCTATCCGGGGGTGCCGTGTATCTACTACGGTGACGAAATTGGGCTGACGGGCGGCGGTGATCCTGATTGTCGGCGACCGATGCCGTGGGACGAACGAGAGTGGGATCATGACCTGCGGGCGTTCGTGCAACGGCTGGCACGCCTACGGCGTCAGTCGCCAGCGTTGCGCTGGGGCGGTTTTCAGCAGCTCTACGCAAACGGGGAAACGATTGCCTTCCAGCGCGAAGCACCTGAGGAGCGCATGATCATTGTGGTACGGCGCAGTGATGATGGGCAACGCCTGCTGCCGGTGCGTCACGGCGGGCTGGCTGATGGGGTTCACCTGCGTGAACTCTTCAGCGGTGCCGAGACGGTTGTGCGCAACGGGATGCTGGACATTGGGAATTTGCCGGCCACCGGTGCGCAAATCTGGCAAACCACAGACAAAGACAACGTGTTCTGAGGGATTGGCAGACAGCGATCAGCAACGGGCAAGCGTAGCCACTGCGCTTTGCGTAATTAAGGACGGTCGGTGCGTGCGGCAGTTACGTTGCCGCACACCTCGGCCTCTATAATGGTGGCGGCTGGTACTGCTGTGGTGAGACTGGCTGCCCATTCCGATAGGCAAAATAGGCCCGCACCTTCGGCTGATCATACAACACCAGGCTAATGATCCCAAATGCCAGCGAGAAGACATTACCGGTGATGATATTGACGATTTGCATAATCGCCAGCGTCTTGTTCGGCTGTATCGGTTGTAGCGGACGACTCAGCAGCCTGTAGGCATACGTACCGGCCATCGCCGCTACGATAATTGAATAGATACCGAGTGGAATCCCGCAAATAGTGAATATCCAGCCCACACCAGCCAGACCGCTGATCACCGCATCAACAATCGCCATGATCGCAATCGCCATGACTTCCGAGGGATGTTCCTGTGCTCCGGGTACTTGCTGGTATTGAAGCTGATAGGGTTGATAGGGCTGCTGCTGGTAGGGTGGCTGACCCGGTTGATAGCTGCCGTACTCTTCCGGGCGCTGCGGATCATTCATAATCGGTTGTCCTTTCTGTCATGGTGAGACTATCAACGAATAGATGAAGCAATTCGTGGACACAGACAACAAACGGGATACAACAACCTGATCGTTCTTAGCCAACAACTGTATAGCCCCGGAACAAATGAACAGTAATATCGTTGGCGCACTCAGCGCATACCCTGTCGCTTTGGGGACGGCAACCTGTTGAACGCAGGACTTATTGCTGATCCTGCCCGAAGAACTCATCTCGACATGATGTACGATCTGCATACCAACCGGGTTTCCAGAAAATGATAGCACATCGAAGCCCGGAATACCATGAGAAGGCAGATTACAATCTTCAGATTGATGGACTGACAATCGTGTATGCACATTACAAAATGGATGAGGGTGTCATACCAAATCTTGACTGACACTGTACATCATTCAGATTGTCAGGCCCGTGCTAAAACACCACCACACTTACCACTGACGGTCTGCTGGTTGGTCATCAAAGGCGTACCACAAACGTTCACTGGCAGTCACGTTCGGGTGCAGTGCCGGCATGATGGATGGCTCCCGCTGTAGTGCGCTGGTTTAGGGGTGCGATACCTCGCGGTATGCAGGCACGGTGGGCTGGAGAAGGTAGGGAGCGCGCCGGAGGCGCGCGCTCCCAGGTCCGGTAGCCGATGCAGGTAAGGAGCAAGCCGGAGGATCGTGTTCCCAGGCACTGGGGGCCGATGCAGGTAAGAAGCGAGCCGGAGGCGCGCGTTCTCAGGTTTGTCTACCACGATGGTTTGCTCAATGGTTCAGCACGAGCGTGACGGGAGACCGCGTGCCATGACTAAACCAGATTCGACATCACGCAGTGATACACACTGCCGGAGCGATACCGGCTGTTGCA
>FWWL01003352.1_pt1 | contig 29580 bp, 30 predicted proteins | sample 2228331 | NCBI WGS metagenome assembly FWWL01 (sample SAMEA103939775, study PRJEB20133) | metagenome
CGAAAGCCCCGTCGAGCCCACCAGCCCCACCAGGTCCCCGCGCGCGACCACGTCGCCAACCTCCACCAGGCGCCGCGAGAGATGCCCGTAACACGAAAGGATGCCACCCCCGTGATCCACCACCACCAGCTCGCCGCGCACCAGCGTCAGCTCCGACATCACCACCACCCCGTGGTTCGTCGAGCGCACCGGCGTCCCCGGCGGCGCCCCAATGTCCGTCCCGCCATGGTGCCCCGCGCGGGGCCCGCCGTTGAACGAGCGCTGTTCTCCGAAATACCCGCTAATCCACACCTCGCCGCCCAGCGGAATCGGGATCACGAACGGCAGCTCCCACCGCCGCGGCGTCACTGTCGCGTACAGCGCGTCCAGTCGTGGCTGCTCCGGCTCGAGCGGGGGTGGCGGCGGCGCGTTCGGGTCCGGCGGAGGCAGCCAGATGTCGTCGTACGTCCACTGCGTCGCCCGCACCGTGATCGGCTCGGCGAACCGGAAGCTGCCCCCCACAGCATCGCTCGCCCGCACCTCGAGGACCGCCGGCCCTGGCGGGTCGAGCACCCCAACCCCCACGAACCCCTCAAGCCCTGCCGGCCCGGGGCTCAGCGGCGAGGTGCGCCCGAAGAGCAGCGCGCTCCCGCTCACCGCCTGGGCCGCCTCGACGTACACCGCCCCGCCCTGGAACGGATTCCGGATCGACAGCCGCACCGCTGGACGCGGCCCATCGGTGCCCACCACCGGCACAACCAGCCGGTGCGGCAGCGCCTGCTGCGCGGTGGTGCCGGCTCCTGGGTTCCCGCCATCGCGCCGCTCAGCTCCCACAGCAAGCGTCGCCGGCCACGCCATCGCCGCTCCAAGGCCAGCGAGGAACCGGCGCCGGGTCACCATGGCCGAAGGCTACCCGTTGGAGGTCGCTCCCGTCACCCCCCGGGATCCACCGCTCCCTGGCGGGCCCCATCCGTCCCACCCGGGCCCCGCCGGGCCGCGTCGCGCGCCGCATCGACGGTCGCCAGGATGCGCGCCGGCCCCGGCACGCCGGAGAGCACAAAGTTCTGCACCACCCCCGCCGTCTGGCACTGAACGTCGCCAAAGTCGAACAGTGTTTGTAGCAGGCCGTGCCGCTCCACGCGCAGGTCCTCCACATCCACCAGGTCGGTCGAGGCCATCCGGTGGTGGAACCAGTGCCGCTTCAGCGAATCCACCAGGCGCTGGTTCGTCACCACCCACAGATCATTCTGGTACCGGTACCACGTGAAGTACCCCCGCACCGCCCAGTAGCAGGCCCACGCGCCAATCGCCGCGGCTGCCACCAGCCCGCCCAGCCCATCGAACCCGAGGGTCACCCAGGTCACGACTATCGCAGCAACCGTCCCGCCGACGCCCGCCAGCAGAATCCCCGCCATCCGGAGGCTGAAGTACAGCCAGTGCCGCCGCACCACGGCGAGCACCACTTCGCCCGCCTGCAGGGCAAACGGGAGCCGGGCTCCCTCGGCACCGGCTGTATACACCCGGCTACTCCGCGGCCTTCTCCGCCGGCCGCTTCGGCACCATCACTTTCCGCCGGAAGTAGCAGACCTCCTCGCCGCGCTGGTTGAACCCGCGTGTCTCCACCGTCACGATGCCGCGCGTCCCGTCCGAGGTCTCCTTCTTTTCCAGCACCGTCGTCTCCGCCCGGATCGTATCCCCGTGGAACGTCGGTTTCAGGTGCTTCAGGCTCTCAATCTCCAGGTTGGCGATGGCCTTGCCCGAGACGTCCGGCACGCTCATCCCCAGCACCAGCGAGTAGACGAGGTTCCCCACCACCACGTTCTGCTTGAAGTGCGTTTCCTCCTCCGCGTACCAGCGGTCGCTGTGTAGCGGGTGATGGTTCATTGTGATGTCGCAGAAGAGGTGGTCCATCGCCTCGGTGATCGTCTTCCCGGGCCAGTGCTTATACACGTCGCCCACCTCGAAGTCCTCGTAGTACCGCCCAAACTTGTCACGCCCATCGTACACGGCCATGTGCTGCTCCTCTTTTGTTTCCGTTCTGCGCGTGCAAACCCGTGGAAGCGCTGACTGCCCGCTAGACCGGGTACTCCTTCACGATGTTCCGCGCGATCACGATCTTCTGGATGTCGCTCGTGCCCTCCGCGATCACCATCAGCGGCGCATCCCGGTAGTACCGCTCGAGCGGCAGCTCCTTGCTGTAGCCCACCCCACCGTGAATCCGCATCGCGTCGAGCACGCACTCTTGCGCAATCTCCGTCGCAAACAGCTTGGCCATCCCGGCGTCAAGATCGCTCCGAACGCCCGAGTCCTTCTTCCGCGCCGCGTCCAGCGTCAGCAGCCGTGCCGCCCGGATCTTCGTGATCATCTCCGCCAGCCGGAGCTGTTGCGCCTGGTGCTCGAAAATCGGCTTCCCGAAGGCCTCCCGCTTCTGCGCATACCGGATCGCATCGTCGAATGCGGCCTGCGCAACACCGACGCCGCGCGCCGCCACATTGATGCGCCCAACCTCCAGCGCGCTCATCACGTGCTGGAAGCCCTGTCCCTCCTTCCCGCCGAGCACCTGCGTCGCGGGGACCCGGGCATCATCGAACGTCAGCTCCGTGGTCTCGACCCCCTTGTACCCCAGCTTCTCCAGCTTCCGTCCCGGCGTGAACCCCGGCGTGCCCGCGTCTACCAGGAAGGCAGTGATCCCCCTGTGCCGCGGCTGCGCATCCGGGTCGGTCTTCGTCAGCACCAGGTACACCCCGGCCCGCTGGCCGTTCGTCACCCACATCTTCTGCCCGTTGATGATGTAGTCATCCCCGTCGCGGCGGGCCGTCGTCTTAATCGCCTGCGCGTCCGAACCGGCATCCGGCTCCGTGATGCTCAGCGCACACCGGATCTCCGGTTCCACCATCCGCGGCAGGTATTTCTCCTTCTGTTCCTCGGTGCCGTATTCGCTGATGGCATACCCCACCAGCACGTGCGTGTTGATGATCCCCGCCAGGCTCATCCAGCCGCGGGCCAGCTCCATGCACACCCCGGCGTAGCACTCGAACGTCAGGTCCAGCCCGCCGTACTTCTCGGGGATCTTGATGCCGAAGAGCCCCATCTCCGACATCCCCTTCACCAGCGGCTCCGGGAACTCGTCCGCGTGCTCGAACTCGCTCGCCACCGGTTTCACCTCGCGGTCCACCCAGATCCCCACGTTGGTCACAATCTCCCGCGCAATCGGGTCCGAAATGTCTGCTGCGTAGTCCCTGGCCATCGAACGTTCCTGTTTGAATTCGTGTGTCCGCAGTATCCCCCACCGCCTCGCTAGTGACGATGCGCCTGCCTACCTCCGCCCCCGTTCCATTAGAATGGCGCGAATGAACGGATGCCGAATCTCCTTCGGTTCTTTCCAGGGGCCCCGGCATGGCTGAGTTCCGTCCTCCGCCCGTCCTGCCCGGCCGGTCCCGCGGGCCCTCGTTCCGGGCGGGGCTCGTTGTCTTCCGCAATCGCCACTACCGCCTCCTCTGGACCTCCTCCCTCTTTTCGTTCACCGGGATGCAGATGCAGATGGTGGCCCGCGCCCTCCTCGCCTGGGAGCTCACCGGCTCCTTCGGCGCCGTCGGCCTCATCTCGCTCTCCTTCGGCCTCCCCATGCTCCTCTTCTCCCTCGTTGGCGGCTCCCTCGCCGATCGCTTCGAAAAGCGGAATCTCACCCTCGCTTCGCAGCTCGCCACCGGCCTCCTCGCGCTCATCAACGCCGTCATGGTCGCCACCGACACCATCACCATCGGCTGGCTCTTCCTCCTCGGACTCGGTGGGGGCACCAGCATGGCCCTCGGCATGCCCGCTCGCATGCCGCTCATGGTCCACATCGTCGGCCCGCACAACCTCATGGCGGCCATGGCCATGTCCAACGCCGCCATGAACTTCACCCGGCTCTTCGGGCCCGCCCTCGCCGGTGCCATGGCCGCCGCGTGGAACCTCGAGTCGGTTTACTTCACCCAGGCCGCCCTCTACGGCGTGGCCTGTGTCGCCCTGCTCGGGGTCCCAACCGGCCTCGGACTCGCCCCTGGCACCCTTGCGCCCGCAAGGCGCGGCATGTGGCGCGAAATCGGCGATGGCCTCCGCTACGTCTTTCGCGACCCCCGCCTGCGCACCCTGAATCTCATGATGTTCACCGTCGCACTTTTCGTGATGCCCTACGTCATGCTCCTTGCCGGCTTCGTGCAGGAAGACCTCGGCAGGGGCGAACGCGAATACGGGCTCCTCCAGTCCGTCGCTGGCGCGGGCGCGCTCCTTGCCTCGCTGCTCATCGCCGCCTTCACCGAGTACGACCGCAAGCCGCTCCTGCAGTGGGTCGCCGGCATCGTCGGCGGCCTCGGCCTCGTTGGACTCGCCGCTGGCTCCCAGGCTTTCGGGTTCGCCGGCGCCCTCCTCGCGACCCTCGTGCTCGGCCTCGCTCTCACCGCCTACCAGACCATCAACAGCACGCTCACCATGGAAGCGGCCCGCCCCGAGTTCTACGGGCGCGTCATGAGCATCAACATGCTCAGCTTCAGCGCCATGCCCCTCATGGCCTGGCCCCTCGGCCAGCTCGCCGACCTCATCGGCGCGCGCGCCATGTTCACCTCACAGGGCATCCTCGTCGTGGCCTTCATGCTCGTCATGTCCGTCGCCCAGCCCCGCCACATCTTCGGTCGCCTGCCCGCCGCGTCCCACCCGGGTGGCCCGGTTGCACCGGCCCGCGAGCACGCCGGTCCCGCCCTTGGCGGCCGGTAGCCCTACCTGCAGCAGAAAGAGACCCGGGCCCGCCAGGATTGGCGGGCCCGGGTCTCGTTCAGTCCGCAGGCCGTGCCGCCGGTCAGGACTCCTTCAGCGTCTTCAGCCCCTCGCGCGGCGCGCCCACCAGGATCGCCATGTTGCCATCCGGGTGGCGATTCTCGTACATCAGCTGATGGCAGAGGCCCGTCTCCTCGAACCGGAACACCCGCGAGAGGCACGGGTCAATCTTCCCCTGCACCACCAGGTCGTTGAACGCATACGACTGCTCGTCGTTCGCGAAGTGCGACCCCTGCAGCCGCTTCTGCCGCATCCACAGGTAGCGCAGGTCCACATCCGCGTTATACCCCGTGGTCCCCGCGCAGATCACCACCATCCCGCCCGTATCGCAGACGAACATCGAGGTCGGGATCGTGTCCTGCCCCGGGTGCTCAAAAATGATCCGCGGGTTCTTCCGCTCGCCCAGGATGTCCCAGATCGCCTTCCCGAACGCCCGCGCCCCGGCCGTGAACCGGGCCATCGCCTCGTTGTCCGTCCAATCCGGCAGCCGCCCCCAGTGGTCGAACGCCTTCCGATTGATGCAGCCCACAGCGCCGAGGCGCTTGCAGAAGTCATACTTCGACTCGCTCGAAACCACCGCAATCGGCTTCGCCCCCGCCAGCGCCGCGAGCTGGATCGCCATCGAGCCAAGGCCGCCGGCCCCGCCCCACACCAGCACCACGTCGCCTTCCTGCACGGTGTGCGGCGGCCACCCGAAGAGCATCCGGTACGCAGTCGCGCCCACCAGCGTCGGCGCTGCCGCTTCCTCCCACGTCAGGTGCGGCGCCTTCGGCATGCACTGGTGCGCCTGCACCTTCGTGAACTGGGCGAACGACCCCCACGTTGTCTCGTACCCCCAGATCCGGTAGCTCGGGCTGTACATCGGGTCGATGCCAGCCTTCACCTCCGGCGCGTGGATGTCCCACGTCCCGCAATGGATCACCACCTCATCGCCCACCTTCACGTTCGTGACGTTCTGCCCAACCTTCCACACGATGCCGGAGGCGTCCGAGCCGCCGATGTGGTGGTCCCACGGCTGCCCCTCCTTCTGCCGCGCCGCAATCACATCGATCGGCACGCCCAGGCCCGCCCACACGTTGTTGTAGTTCACGCCGGCCGCCATCACGAAGACCAGCACATCGTCCGGCCCGATCTCCGGCACGTCGATCACTTCGATCTGGAAAGCCTGCGTCGGCTGTCCAAACCGCGACTGCCGGATGACCTGCGCGTACATCTTCTTCGGCACGTGGCCGAGCGGGGGCATCTCCCCAATCTCGTAAAGGTCCTTCAGCGTTTCCGTCGTCACTCCCTGTGCTCCTCGGGCGGGCTGCCGGCCCGTCCCTTCGCCGAGTCTGGCACCGATTCCGGGCCGAATGCCCCTCATCCTAGCCGATCGCCATCAACCGGTAAACGGAGATTCCCGCCCAGCTATAGCCTCGGTCGATAATACGAACCCCGTGTCACGAAACGACGATCTCCATGCCCTCCCGAGCGCTCCGGTAGCACGCGTCGATCACCCGGTGCGCCGTTCGTGCCTCCCCGAAACCCGGGAAGGCCGGCCGCTCATCTCGCACCGCCTCCAGGAAGGCCACGTCCTCCAGCATCCCCTGCCGTGCCAGTGTCGCCCGCGCTTCGTCCAGCCCGGCCAGCTCAACATATCGCGAAAAGACCTCCTCTGTATCCATCACCCGCACCGGCCCGCTCCGTCCCTGCCACCGGATCGGCCCGAGGAAGTCATGTTCGGTCGCGAAGTACCCGCCCTCGAAGAAGACCTCGAGATAGCGCGTCGACGGCCGGTCGTCCAGGCCGTGCCACACTGAACTGAGCGTCGTGCAATGCCCGCCCTCGTGCTCGAACGTCACCAGCGCCACGTCCTCGATGCCCGGGTGGCCTGGCGTCGCCTCCCGGGTCCGGCACCGCACGGCGCGAATCTCCCCGAACAGCCACCGGAACACGTCCACATCGTGGATCGAGTGCTCGATGAGCGTGCCCCCACCCGCCCGCTCGTAGCTCCCCCGCCACGTGCTGTTGTAATGCCCCCGCACCGGGAAAAACTGGTCATCGCGCAGGTGCGCGGTCAGCAGCGGCCCCAGCCCGGGGTCGCGCATCAAATCTGCCAGCACCGTCAGCACCGGGGAGTAGCGCAGCACCAGCCCCACCTGGTGAATGACCCCGGCCCGCTCCACCGCGGCCACCATCGCTTCCACCTCTCCCAGCGTCCGCGCCAGGGGCTTCTCGCAGAACACGTGCAGGCCCCGTTGCGCAGCCGCCTCAACGAGTGCCGGGTGCTCCGCCGTCTCGGTGCAGATGTACACCGCGTTCAGCCCCGGGTAGGCCAGCAGCTCGGCTGCGTCCTCGGTCACCAGCCGGGCGCCCGTAATCGCAGCGAACGCCTCGGCCCGCCTCCGGTCCCGGTCGCATACGGCCACATACTCGGCCTGCACCACGCCGGAGCGGATCGCCCCGCGCAGATTCCGCGAATGAAAGCGGCCGATGTGGCCGCAGCCGATCAGTCCGACGACAGGAAGGGGCACGTTGGGGACCGCCTTGCAAGTTTGCCGGCATTTTACGGCCTGCTTGCCGAACGCCGGGTGAACCGGCACACCCCGTGCGCGACACTCATCCTGCGGCCGCCGGCGGGGGGATCCACCTGGGGGCGCAAGTGACTCCCCGCCGGTGGCCGCTCCCCTACCGCGCCGTGAATCGCGAACCAGCCGCCTCCGGGGCCTCCGGGGAAATCCGGGTTGCGCGTCCCCGCCCAGCATCCGAAACTCAAGCTGTTCCCCGGTAGCTCAACGGTAGAGCGCGCGGCTGTTAACCGCTAGGTTCGAGGTTCGAATCCTCGCCGGGGAGCCACCCTGTGGCCCGGCATCGCCCGTCCCCCTGGCGCCTGCTTTCGTCTCCAATTGCCCCGGCGTCCCCACCCCGGCGGCCACCCGCGTGGCCTCACTGTCCTCCAACCCGTGCGCTGCGCAGCTTCTCCCCCCGGAAAGCATCGAGCCCGGCCTTCAGCGCCGGGCTCGTCCTGCTGCTACCTGGTGCTGAGGCCCAGATTCGAACTGGGGACACCGGCATTTTCAGTGCCGTGCTCTACCAACTGAGCTACCTCAGCGCCGACTTCTCATGCTAGGTTCAGCCCCGCGCCGGGGTCAAGGCGCCAACCAGCCCGCCAGCGTCGTATCATCCCGGGCCATGAGCATCCGCCCCTTCCAAATCCACGTCCCCGATGAGGTGCTCGCCGACCTGCGCGAGCGCCTCGCCCGTACCCGCTGGCCCGAGCAGCTCCCCGGTGCCGGCTGGGACTATGGCGCGAACCTCGCCTACCTCCGCGAACTCTGCGACTACTGGGCCACCACCTACGACTGGCGCACCCACGAGCGCCACCTCAACCGCTACCCCGGCTTCCTGGCAGAAGTCGACGGCGTCGACCTCCACTTCTGGCACATCCGTAGCGGCAGTCCGAATGCCCTCCCCCTCCTCCTCATCCATGGCTGGCCGGGCTCCATCTTCGAGTTCTACTTCATCATCGACCGCCTCGTCCATCCCGCCGCCCACGGCCACACCGATGCCGACGCCTTCGACCTCGTCATCCCCGCCCTCCCTGGCTTCGGATTCGGTGGCCGCCCCCGCGAGCGCGGCTGGGGCATCAGCCGCATCGCTGCTGCCTTCCACACCCTCATGACGCGCGAGCTCGGCTACCAGCGCTACGGCGTCCAGGGCGGCGATTGGGGCGGCATCATCTCCGCCAAGATGGCCTCCGCCTACCCCGACCACGTCGTCGGCGCCCACCTCAATTTCGTCTTCGTGCCGCCCCCGGCCAACCCGACCGACGAAGACCGCCAGCACATCGCCGCCCGCGACGCCTTCCAGGCCAACGAAACCGGCTACTCGCTCACCCAGGGCACCAAGCCCGACTCACTCACCCTCGCACAATCCGATTCCCCCGCGGGCCTCGCCGCCTGGATCATCGAGAAGTTCCACACCTGGGGCGACGTCGGTGACCACATCGAGAAGACATTCAGCAAGGACGTCCTGCTCACCAACCTCATGTTCTACTGGGCGCCGAACAGCACCGCCAGCGCCGCCCGCATCTACTACGAGGCGCGGCGTGACCCGGCCGGCTTCGTCTACCCCCGCGTCGAGGTGCCCACCGGTGTCGCCGTCTTCCCGCGCGAGCCGTGGCGGGTGCCGCGCCACTGGGCCGAGCAGCGGTTCAACATCGTCCGCTGGACCGAGATGCCCCGCGGCGGCCACTTCGCTGCCCTCGAACAGCCCGCTCTCCTCGCCGACGACATCGTCGCCTTCTTCCGCGCCCTCCGCTGAGCCGGCCGTCCCCGCGCGCTACGGCAGGGTGTGCGTGTACACCTCATTGAACACGATCCGCTCCCCCTCCAGCTGCACCAGGTCAAAGCCGCGCAGCCGCCGCGTCGTCCCGTCCGGCAGCGAGATCGTGCAGTACCAGCGCCCGCAGTAGCCGCCCGCGATCGGCCATACCTGGTCAGGCGTGTACGCCATCGGCGGCGTCGCGCCGAAGAGCCCCTCGAGGTATGCCTTCAGCGCTGCATGGCCGCGCACCCCGTTCGGCACCTGCGAGTCCCGGTACTCAACCTCCGGGTGGTAGAACTCCAGCAGGCGCGGCACGTCCTTCTCCGTCCACGCCTCTAGCCAGTCCGCGTTGAATCGCTCGATGTCCATCGCGCCTCCGTTCACGAACCCGTGAGCGCGCGAAGTGTACACGCAGCCGCCCTTCGTTGGCTGCCGCTATCCCAGCTCCACCACCAGGGTCGCCCGCTCGTTGTCGATCGCGTGGATCGACACCCGCGCAACGCCCTCCAGCCGCGACAGCCGCTCCTGGAAGTCGAGCAGCTCCCCGAACCCGCTGCCCCGCACCTCCACCTGAACCCGCCGGGGTCGCGTCTCTTCCCGTGGCCCCCCCTCGGCCGGTTCCGGGTACGCCGCTCCTGCGCTCCCCCGCTGGCCCTTCAGCCCGCCGGCCAGCCCCTCCAGCCCCTGCACCACCTGCGCAATCCCGGCGGCTGCCGCCAGGTACTCCTGCCGAAGCTGGAGCAGCGGTGCGCTCAGCGCCTCACCCAGCGCCGCACCGATCGTGCCCCCCGGTCGCTCACCGCCCCGCGTCGCCGCGGCCAGCCGTTCCTCCAGCTCGCCCACCCGGTCGAGCAGCCGCTCGTAGTCCTGCCGCAGCAATTCGTACCGCCGCCGCAGCTGGCGCACCGTCGCATCGCCAGCAGCCGCTTCCTGGAGGCGCTCGAGGATCACATCCTCAGGCTCGCTGTCGTGCTCTCCCACGTCAACCTTCCCGGGAGGCCGGCGCCCGGGAGCCGCGGGAAGTGCTTCAGGCCTGGCGTGCCGGGAGCATCACCTGCTCCCTTCCGCCCTCCAGCCGGTAGCCGAACCCGCGGACTGTCACCAGGTACCGCGGGTGCTGCTCGTCCGGTTCGATCTTCCGCCGGATCCGGCGGGCGTAGACCTTGAACACGTCCTGTGCTTCCCGCGGGAGATAGCGGTAGTCGTCCGTAACGGCGTTCAGGATTTCGTGGGGCTTGAGTACCCGGCCGCTGTTCCGCGCCATGTACTCGACGATCCTGAACTCCGCCGCCGTGAGCGGCACCACCATCCCCCCGCGCTGCACCTCGCACCGATCAACATCGACCAGCAGGTCCCCAACCTGAAGGACTCCCGCCGTCGCCGAGTCCCCCTCATCATACGCACCCGCCCGCCGCAGCACCGCGCGGACCTGCGCCACCACCACCCGCGGATCCGCACCCAGCTCCAGGCACGCATCGGCACCCGCCACCAGGCACTCCGCCACCAGCTCGGGCAGCATCTCCTCGAACACCCCGATGACTGGCCGCCCGCACCGCGCCAGCCGTGCCACCTCCACCAGCGCCGCCACGCCATCCCCTCCCACACCCCGGCACACGAGGTCGAACTCCCCCGATTCCGCCATCCGCAGCGCCGCTTCACCCGGCTCCCGCTCCAGCACCGCAATCCCCCCGCTGTGCAGCGCCCGCACAAATGCCCGCGTCTCCATCTCCGCCGGCGCAATCAGCAGGCAGCACTGGAATCGAACGGTACCCGGCCCTTCGACCGTCACGGTCCTGTCCCTCTTCTGTCACCGGGCATGCGCCCGGCAGGGTGCGGAGTATTCTATACGTCCCTGTCAAGAGGTAAAGCCCCTATTTTCACGCCGGTGAACCCCGGCCCGTGGCAGCCCGCCACCCTTACACGGTCCCAGGCCTCTCGGGAGGTTCCCCGATTGAACCCCCGGCACCGCCATGCCGAACATTCGAATATGGGACACCCACAACGCATCCACACCTATGACGATGAACTCCACGAACGGCGCCGCCGCCTCGCCATCGTCCGCCCAATCGTGGACTTCGAGCAGGAGCGCCTGAAGCGCCTCCAGGAGCGCGCCCGCGACACCCGCGACCCCTGACCGCCCTCGCGTTTGCCGCCCCAGCGCAGCCGCTCCTATACTTCGGAGACTGCACCGCCGTTCGCCAGAACGCGCCGAAGCGTCCCCGGAGTCGCCACAGCATGCCTATCACCACCAAGCGCGAGTGGCTGCAGGGCCCCTACGCCAAAGCCGTCCAGCGCGCCCCCGAACGCCAGCCCTCCTTCGAAACCACCGGCCGCATGCCCCTCGACCCCATCTACACCTGGGATGACCTCCAGGGATGGGACCCCGTCGAACAGCTCGGCTTCCCCGGCGAATTTCCCTTCACTCGCGGCATCCAGCCCACCATGTACCGCGGCCGCTTCTGGACCATGCGCCAGTACGCCGGCTTCGGCACCGCCGAAGAATCCAACCAGCGCTACCGCTACCTCCTCTCCCAGGGCCAGACCGGCCTCTCCGTCGCCTTCGACCTCCCCACCCAGATCGGCTACGACTCCGACGACCCCATGGCCGCCGGCGAAGTCGGCAAGGTAGGCGTCGCCATCGACTCCATCGAGGACATGCTGACCCTCTTCGACGGGATCCCCCTCGATAGGGTCACCACCTCGATGACCATCAACGCCACCGCTTCCATCCTCCTCGCCCTCTATGTCGCGGTCGGCAAGCACCAGGGCGTCCCCCCCGAAAAGCTCGGCGGCACCGTCCAGAACGACATCCTCAAGGAATACATCGCCCGCGGCACCTACATTTACCCCCCGAAGCCCTCCATGCGGCTCATCACCGACATCTTTGCCTACTGCAAAGACCACGTGCCGCAATGGAACACCATCTCCATCTCCGGCTACCACATGCGCGAGGCCGGCTGCACCGCCGTCCAGGAGATAGCCTTCACCCTCGCCAATGGCATCGCCTACGTCGAAGCCGCCATCGGCGCCGGCCTCGATGTCGACGAGTTCGCCGGCCGCCTCAGCTTCTTCTTCGCCTGCCACAACAACTTCCTCGAAGAAATCGCCAAGTTCCGAGCCGCCCGCCGCCTCTGGGCCCACATCATGCGCGATCGCTTCGAGGCCAGGAATCCGCGCTCTCAGATGCTCCGCTTCCACACCCAGACAGGCGGCGCCACCCTCACCGCCCAGCAGCCCGAAAACAACATCGTCCGCACCACCGTCCAGGCCCTCGCCGCTGTCCTCGGCGGCACCCAGTCACTCCACACCAACTCCATGGACGAGGCGCTCGCCCTGCCCACAGAGAAGGCTGTCCAGATCGCCCTCCGCACCCAGCAAATCCTGGCCTACGAAAGCGGCGTCGGCGATGTCATCGACCCCCTCGGCGGCGCCTACTTCCTAGAAGACCTCACCAACCGCCTCGAAGCGGAAGCCCGCGAGTACATCGCCGCCATCGACAGCATGGGCGGCGCCCTCGCCGCCATCGAAAAAGGCTTCCAGCAGAAGGAGATCCAGGAAGCCGCCTACCGCTTCCAGATGGAAGTCGAAAAGAAGGAGCGCATCATCGTCGGCGTCAACGAATTCATCGTCGCCGAAGAGGAGCAGCCCGAAATCCTCCGCGTCGACCCGGCCATTGGCCAGCGTCAGGTCGAGAAGCTCCGCCGCCTCCGCGCCACCCGCGACAACGCCGCCGTCGAGCACATGCTCAATCGCATCGAGGAAGCAGCCCGCGGCACCGAAAACCTCCTCCCCCTCATGATCGAGGCCGTCGAAAAACGGGTTACCCTCGGCGAAATCAGCCACCGCCTCCGCAAGGTCTGGGGCGAACAGCGCGAGCCGGTCTTCATCTGATGAGCGACGACGACATCCGCACGCGGGCCGACGAGCGCAGGCGTCTCCTCGCCGAACTGGAACTCGAGCGCAACCAGCTCATCCGCAACATCGAAACTTGCCGCATCCGCGACATCGACCGCCCGTTCATCGGGGAATGGTCCCTCAAAGACATCGTCGGTCACATCGCCTCCTGGGAGGCCGAAGTCGTCACCGCCATCCGCGAACTCCGCGCCGGCCGCCGGCCCGAGCTCTTCGATTTCGACCGCACCCGCCTCCACGAATGGAACCAGGAACACGTCGAGCGAAAGCGCCGCCTCGACTTCTTCAGCGTCCTCGACCAGCTCCGCGACGGGCGCCACCGCCTCCTTGATGAACTCGCCCACCTCGCCGATGAGGACCTCGTCGATGAGGGCTCCCGTTACCGCCGCCTCATCCTCGCCATCATCGACCACGATCGCGAACACTGGCACGCCATCGCCGCACGGCTCGCCGGCATGGATGGCGCCCGCCGCACCGGCGGCCAATCCATCATCGAGGTCGCCGTTCCCGAATAGCCACGCATCCATAATCTCCGGGGGGTTCAGCAGCACATGCTCAAAAAAATTCACCACGTCGGCATCGTCGTCCACTCCGCCGATGAGGCCCTCAAGTTCTACCGCGACGCCCTCGGCCTGCCCGTCACCGCCGACCGCGTCGTCGAGGACCAGGGTGTCCGTGGCGTCCTCCTCCAGATCGGCGAGTCCGAAATCGAGCTCCTCGAACCCACCCGCGATGACACCGGTGTCGCCCGCTTCCTCGCCAACCGCGGCGAAGGCATGCACCACATCTGCTTCGAATCCGACGACGTCGGCAAGGAGCTCGAAGCCGCTCGCGAAAAAGGCATCGAACTCATCGACCAGGCGCCGCGCCTCGGCCTCGCCGGCATGATCGGGTTCCTCCACCCGAAGTCCAACCACGGTGTCCTCGTCGAATTCGCCACCCCTATCGAGGGGCAGCACGAGCACTGATGGCCGGCATCGGCGCCACCCACATCGACCACATCGTCATCTCCTCGAACAACGCCGCCGCGGTCGCCGAAACCTTCAGCCGCAACCTCGGCATCGACATTCGCCGCAGCATGACCCGCCCGGGCACCGGTGCGCAGCTCGCCTTTGCAAAACTCCGCGAAGTCGTGCTCGAATTCGCCGGCCCGCCCACCCCAGCCGAGGGCGAAGAAGTGAAGGCACGCCTCTGGGGGCTCGTCCTCGCCGTCGAAGACATCGCAGCAGCCGTCCAGCGCCTCCGCTCGCTCGGCTACGAGGTTGGCGACCCCAAGCCAGCCGTCCAGCCCGGCGCCCTCATCGCCACCGTCAAATCCGGCACCTGCGGCGTCCCCTTCGCCCTCATCCAGTACAACGCCAACGCCACCACCGGAGGAACCAATGAAGGCTAAGCGCATCGATCACGTCGGCATCGTCGTCCGCGACATCGCCGAGGCTACCGCGACCTACGCACGTAACTTCGACCTTCAGGTCGATCCGGCCCGCGGCGGCGAACTCCCCGCCCTCGGCATTCGCAACGCCTTCATGCCCATCGGCGATGCCGCCCTCGAATTCATCCAGCCCACCACCGACGAGGGCCCCGTCGCCCAGTTCGCCCGCGAACGCGGCGAAGGCCAGTACCTCCTCTCCATCGAAGTCGACGACGTCGCCGCCGCCGTCCAGCACCTCCGAAGCTTGGGCTACCGCGTCGGCGACCCCGTCAACGGCGTCGCCTTCGTCTCCCCCAGGTCCAGCCACGGCGTCAACCTCCAGCTCATCCAGCGCGGCTGAGCCTCCCGCGCCGGGTTCGCCCGCGCGACGGAATCGCGTAGAATCCTTCGCATCAGACCAACAACGGTGTCGGCCCGCCCGGCACCCTCCCGAGAGCCGATGACAGCACCCACCGCAACCGACAAGATCCGCGTCCTCATCGCCAAACCGGGGCTCGATGGCCACGACCGCGGCGCCAAGGTCGTCGCTCGCGCCCTCCGCGACGGCGGCTGCGAAGTCATCTACACCGGCATCCGCCAGACCCCCGAGATGATCGCCGAGGCCGCCCTCCAGGAAGACGTCGACGTGGTCGGGCTCTCCATCCTCTCCGGCGCCCACCTCGAGCTCTTCCCGCGCGTGGTCGAAGAACTCAAGAAGCGCGGCCTCGATGATGTCCTCCTCTTCTGCGGCGGCATCATCCCCGAAGAAGACACCGAAGCCCTCCAAAAGCTCGGGTTCAAGGCCATCTTCCGCCCGGGCACCAACACGCAGGACATCGTGAAGTTCGTCTACGACAACGTGAAGAAGTAACGTGGACGAACTGGTCCAGCGCTTCCTCGCCGGCGACCGCCGCGCCCTCGCTCGCGTCATCACCCGCGTCGAAAACGGCACCCTCGAAGGCCGCGAATACCTGCGCGCCCTCTTCCCACACTCCGGCCGCGCCCACATCGTCGGCATCACCGGCGGCGCCGGCTCCGGCAAAAGCACCCTCACCGGGGCACTCACAGCAGAGCTCCGCCGGCGCAACAGGACCGTCGCCATCATCGCCGTCGACCCCTCCAGCCCCTTCACCCACGGCGCCCTCCTCGGCGACCGCATCCGCATGCAGGATGTCACCATGGACCCCGGCGTCTACATGCGCTCAATGGCCGGCCGAGGCGGCCTCGGTGGCCTCGCCCCCTCCATCGCCGACGTCGTCGCCGTCGTCGATGCCTTCGGGTTCGACTACATCATCATCGAGACCATCGGCGCCGGCCAGGACGAAGTCGAAATCGCCGGCACCGCCATGACCACCGTCCTCGTCAACAACCCCGGCACCGGCGACGATATTCAGGCCCTCAAGGCCGGCATCATCGAAATCGCCGATATCCTCGTCGTCAACAAGGCCGACCACCCCGGCGCCGATGTCCTCGTCAGCCAGCTCCAGGCACTCCTCGCCCTCTCCCCCGCGGACCAGCGCCGTCCGCCCATCCTCAAGACCATCGCCACCCGCGGCGAGGGCCTCGGCCCCCTCGCCGACGCCATCGATGAGCACCGCGCCTACCTCGCCAGCTCCGGCCTCCTCGAATCCCACCGGGCCCGCGAAGCCCGCCACCAGCTGCTCGCCATCACCCAGCAGCTCATCCTCGAGGAGATCCGCCGGGCCGCGCCCGAAGCCGTCATCGAAACCCTCACCGGCCGCGTCGCCAGCCGCGAACTCGATCCCCACACCGCCGCCGAAGAGCTCGCCGCCCGCGTCCTCGCCCGGGGCTGAGGCGCCAGGCGTGGTACCCTGCACCCGTGAGCGCGCAACGCATTCGGACCTGGTTCCGTAAGGGCGAACGAGTCCGCTACATCTCCCACCTCGATGTCCTGCGCTTCTGGGAGCGCGCCATCCGCCGCGCCGGCCTGCCGCTCTCCTACTCGCAAGGCTTCACCCCCCACCCCAAGCTCGCCTTCGCCTCCCCCCTTCCGCTTGGCTTCACCGCCGAGCGCGAAGTGATGGACGTCCTCCTCGATGAGCGCATCGACCCCGCCGAATTCCGGCGCCGCCTCGAAGCCCAGGCCACCGGCGACCTCGCCCTCGTCGCCGTGCGCGAAGTCGCCCTCAGCGCCCCCCAGCCGCAGGCCGCCATGCGCTGGTCCGATTACCGCGTCACCGTCCCGGCACTCGACCCCGCCCTCGCCCGCGAGCGCATCGAGGCCTTCCTTGCTCTCGAAACGTTCCCCTGGCGCGAAGAACGCGGCGAGCGCCAGCGCGAGTACGACCTCCGCACCGCCGTCGCCTGGCTCGCCTCCCGCCCCATCGATGGTGGCACCGAACTCTCCATGCGCCTGCAAACCGATCAGCACATAACCGCGCGCCCGGAAGCTATACTGGCGGCGCTCGTTCCCGGCTTCGAGCCGCAGAGCTTCGTGCGGACCGACATCGTCCTCGATGAACGTTCGCCGGCGAGGGAACTATGGCGTCGCTACGGCCAGTATCAGTAGGCGCTCTCACCGTCCGGCCGGCAACCTCCGCCGACGCGCCAGCCCTCTACCCCCTCTGGCAGCGCGCCCGCCAGTGGAACTCCTCCCGCGATGCGCGCGTCCGCTACGCCCCGGTCGATGCCGCCCAGTTTGCCCTCGCCCTCCAGTCGCAGCTCGCCCGGCCCACGGCCACCGTCCTCGTCGGCCTCTACGGCCAGCAGCTCGCGGGCTTCATCACCGGCGCCATCGAATCCGCCGGCCCCGATCGCATCCCCGAGCGCCACGCCACCGTCGGCTATCTCTGGGTCGAACCCCCGTACCGTCGCCGCGGCCTTGCCCGCGCCCTCCTCGATGCCGTCCGTGCCTGGGCCATCGCGCAGGAGGGCGTCAGCCACCTCGAGATGCCCGTCCTCGCCGCCGATGACGACGCCGCACGCTTCTGGGCCGCCATGGGCTTCCGCCCCTTCATCACCCGCCTCTGGGCACCCGTCGAGCCGGCGCAGGGAGACCCACAATGAGCCTCCTCTACCTCGTGCGCCACGGCGAAACCAACCACAACAGCGAGGGCCGCGGCCTCGGCCGTGCCGATGTCCCGCTCTCGCCTCGCGGTCGCGAACAGGCCGCCCTCCTCGCCCGCCGATTCGAGCGCGTCCCCCTCGATGGCGTGCTCTCGAGCCCCCTCCAGCGCGCAGCAGCCGTCGCCCGGGCCATCGCCGAGCCACACACGCTCCCCGTCGACATTCGACCCGAGCTCACCGAGCTCGACGTTGGCGCGACCGAGGGCCTCAGCTACGCCGAAATTCGTGAGCGCTTCCCCGCCTTCTACGCCGCCTGGTCCGGCGACGACCCGGTGGCCGTCCCCATGCCCGGCGGCGAATCCATCGCCGACCTCGCCGCACGCCTTGCGCCACTCGCCGAGACACTCGTCGCCGGCCCGGACCGGGTCCTCGTCGTGGTCGCCCACAACTTCAGCCTCCGCATCCTCATCTGCCAGCTCATGGGCATCCAACTCCAGTCATTCCGCAACTTCCGCCTCGATCTCGCCTCCGTCACCACCATCTCCATCCAGCACGGCCGCGCCGCAATCCAGGCGCTGAACGACACGTGCCACCTCGAATCCTTGAATCTTGCAGCTCCCGCGCGTAGCGTCTCCCCCTGAACCATGGCAGCTCCTTACCTCAGCCGCTCCCGGCTCGTCATCGCAATCAGCCTCGCTGCCTCAGCCTACTTCCTGTACACCGCTGCCCTCGGCGCCTACCGCACCCAGCAGCTCAGCGAAACCCAGGCCCGCGCCGAGCTGCAGCTCCGCGAGCTCCAGGAGCAAAAGGCCTACCTCGAAGCCATCCGCGCCTACGTCGCGTCCGATGCCTACGTCGAGCAGGAAGCGCGCCGCCGCTACGGCTACATCCGCGAAGGGGAAATCCCGTTTGTCGTCATCAGCCCACCAGCCGACCAGCAGGAGCAGCCCGCCGGCCCGTGGTGGCAGCGCCTCTTCCCCCGCTGAACACCCGGCCTTCCACGCAGCTCTCCGCGCCGTCGAACGATTCGCCACCGCCGAGCGCCTCTTCCTCCGGCGCAGCCGCCTCCTCGTCGCCGTCTCCGGTGGCCAGGACTCTCTCGCCGCCCTCCACCTTCTCCTCTCCCTCCGCGAACGGTTCGGCCTCACCCTCGTCGTTGCGCACTTCGACCACCAGCTCCGCGACGACTCCGCTGCTGACCTCGCCTTCGTCCGAGAGCACGCCGCCAGCCTCGGCCTTGCGGTCATCACCGGCGAGGGCCCGGTTCGCGAGGTCGCAGCGCGCCAGCACCGCAGCATCGAAGAAACCGCCCGCGCGATGCGCTACCAGTTCCTCGCCTTCGCCGCCGAGAAAGAATCCTGCGACGCCATCGTCACCGGCCACACCGCCGATGACCACGCCGAGACCATCCTCCTCCACCTCCTGCGCGGGAGCGGCGTCCGGGGCATGCGGGGCATCCTCCCGGCGGCCCCGGTGCCGGGCGCCCCGGCACGGCTCCTCCTCCGGCCCATCCTTCCCCTCCGTCGTGCCCAGACGGCCGCCATCTGTGCGGAGCTTGGCCTCGACCCGCGTGACGATGCCACCAACCGCGACCCTCAGCGCCCGCGCAATCGCGTCCGCGCTGAACTCCTTCCCCTGCTCGCAACGTTCAACCCCTCCGCCGTCGACACGCTGACCTCCCTCGCCGAAAGCGCACGCGAAGCGTTTGCTCTGCTCGAGCGCCGCTCGTTCGAGGTCCAACCCCGCGAACGGGGCCCCATCGGCGCCGTCTTCCCGCTCGAACCGCTGCGTGCCCTCCCCGGCGAGTCCTTGCTCCTCATCCTCGAACGCGAAGCCGCCTTCTACCACCTCGAACCATCGGTGAATCGCACCCGCATCCACAACCTCCGCGCGGCTCTCGCCCGTGGCAGCGGGAGCGTCGGCTTCGGCCAGCTCCGGGTCGATGTCTCCTGCGGTGCCGTCCGGGTTGGTCCGCCCCTCGAGCCCGTCGCCCCGTTCGAAGCGACCCTCCTCGATGTCCCCGGCAGCCGACGGGTCGGCCCCTGGCGGGTAGACGTCCTCACTGCTCCCGTCCCGGCGACCCCGGCCGCACCCGTCGCGCCGGTCCCCACCGATGGCCTCCGCGGTGCTCTCCGGGCCCGCCAACTTCAGCCGGGAGACCGCCTCCGCTGGCGCGGCCTCGAGCGCAAGCTCTCCGACCTCTTCGTCAACGAGAAGGTGCCAGCCTGGGAACGTCCCGGGGCGATCGTCATCGCCGATGCGGCCGGCCCCGTCGCGGTCTTCACAGCCACCCGTGCCTTCTCCGCCGACGGGACGCCCGGCCTCTGGGTCAGGCTGACGCCGCTGGGCGGGTAGCCGTCGGCCGTGCGAAGCGTGGCACCACCTCGCGGAGCATCAGCCGCGTCTGGTTCGCCAGGTCCGCGTCGTCCGCTGCGATAGGCCGCACCACAAACTTCGAGACCCCGGCCGCGATGAACTCGCGGATCCGCCCGGCAATCTCCTCCGCCCCGCCAACCGCTACTAACGCCGCCGGGTCGGTGATGCCCGGCACCCTCCGCAGGGCTGCCAGGTGCCGCTCGACGGGCGCGTCGGTCAGCCGCCCGAATCGGTACGCGAAGCCCGCGCCGTAGTGGTCCGCATCGATCTCCCGCCCGTACTCGGCGGTAAGCTCGCGGATACGCGCCACCACGGGCGCCACCTCGGCCGGCGTTTGCAGCCCGGCCAGCCAGCCCGTCCCCAGCCGTGCCGTGCGTCGCATGGCCGCCTCCGAGCTTCCGCCAATCCAGAGCGGCAGCGGTTGCTGGACCGGCCGCGGCGCGATGCACGCATCGACGAGCGTGTAGTGCCGGCCGCGGAACGTCACCCGGTCCTCCGCCCAGAGCCGGGCCATCACCTCGAGCGCCTCGTCCGCCACCGCGCCGCGCCCCCGCGGATCGCGCCCCAGCGCCCGCCATTCAGGCGCCCGCTCATCGCCCACCCCGAAGACCGGCAGCAGCCGCCCGCCGGACAGGTAATCGAGCGTCGCGCACTCCTTTGCCAGCACGAGCGGGTCCCGCAGCGGCACCACCACCGCGTTCATCCCGGCCTTCAGCCGCTCGGTTCGTCCCAGCGCCATACCAATCGCCGCCATCGGCTCCAGCGTCGGCACTGGCGAGACGAGCCGCTCGCTGAACCACACCGAATCCGCCTCCTCCTCTTCCAGCAGGTCGATCCAGCCCAGGAACCCCCGCACCGATGCGAACGGGAACCCGGCCACGCCAAACCCGATCCCGATGCCCATCACAGACCTCCCGGTCACTCGCGGGCGAATCGCCCGAAGAACGTTGCCAGCCGCTGGTGGAGCCCGGGCTCGGCGGCCAGCAGGCCGCGCACCCACGGCTGGGCCTGGTTGAACCGCAACGGGTCACCCAACACGCCCGTCACGCGCAGCCCCGCCGCCCGGCATAGCGCCACGCCGGCGGCCACGTCCCACTCGGCCCGCCCGAACCCGGTGAGCGTCGCGTTCCCCTCGCCCTGCGCCAGCAGCGCCAACCGGTAGGCCACGCTCCCCACCGGCCGTACCAGCGCACCCTCCGGCAGTGGCGGCAAATCGTCCCACGCGTGTTCGCCCCGGCCAACCAGCACCTCGAACGGATGCCCCGTCGGTTCCGTGGGCGCTCGCTCGCAAGCATCCAGGCACGTCGCCGCGAACAGCTCACCCGTCGCCGGGTTGTGCACCACGCCCAGCACCGGCGCGCCCCCGACCACGAGCGCGATCGACACCGCGTATTCCGGCACGCCCTGCAGGAACTCCCGCGTGCCATCGATCGGGTCCACGATCCACGTCCGCTCGGCGCCTAGCCGAGCCGGCGAGTCTCGGTGCTCCTCGCTCAGCCAGCCATCGCCCGGGAATGCCCCCAGCAGCCGCCGCTCCAGGATCCGTGCAGCTTCCAGGTCAGCCTCGGAAACCAGCTCCCGGCCACCCTTCCGGCCGTACCGGACCCCGGCCCGGCGCAGCCGTTCGATGACCTCCCCGGCGGCAAGGGCAGCCTCCTGCGCGCACGCCAGCTCGCGTTCAAACACACAGCCTATTCTAGGCCGCAGTGCCCGCGGTCGCCGTTCAAGCGAACGCAGCGAACAGCTCCTCGAATGCCTTCACCTGGCCGCCCTTGGTCGATGACGGCACAACGATGGGCGTCTTCACCCCTGCTGCGTCCCGAACAGCGTGCAGTCGGCAAGCCAGCGGTCGCTCATGAGTCCCGGCAGCGCCTCCCGGTCGCCGCGCGCCAGCGCCGCCTCGATTGCCTCCATCTCTTCCACGTACCCCGCCTCCTTCCAGTAATTCCGGTAGTTCGGCAGCATGACGTACCCGGTCAGCACCCGTTTCATCACGTTCGCGGCGGCAGCGGGGTCGTCATCGTCGATGCACATCGGGATCATGTCTCCGATGAAGAACTCGCCGTCCCGCTTCTCCGCCGGGATGTAGGAGAGCGACGTCGGCATGTGCGAACGCGCCGCGTTCGCCCACACTGCACCCTCCGCAATCTCGACGGCCAGCTCCACCATCTTCCGCCGCAGCGTCGCCAGCACGATCGGGGGCAACGGCCCCACCTGCTGCGCCGCCGCTCGCATCGCCTCGACGTACCGCCGCATGTCCGAAAGCGGCTTCCCCGCCTTCACCCCGATGCGCGCGTTCGAAGGCTCGTGGCTCACCCCAATCCCGAGGTAGAACCGCCCATCGCTGATCTCGTGGATGTACGCCGCCGACTGCGCCAGGTCGAACGGCACGCGGTAGTAGATCGGGATGATGGATGTCCCGAAGCGAATCTTCGTCGTCGCGTGCGCGATCGAAAGGCACAGCCCCATGCCATCGCCGAAACTCGCACAGTAGATCCCCGCGAACCCCGCATCCTCCAGCCGCTTGGCCGTCTCGACGGTCCACTTCCGCCGCCCGACTGCCGCCGCCAGCGCTACCGCAGGCTTCTGCACCATCTGGTCCTCCGCTGAGTTTTCTCGTGCCGGCGACTATACGGCCGCCATCGCTTAGCCGCCCGGGCCTCAGTCCGCCTGCCGATACCGCAGCATTCGCCCCGCCCGGGCGCCCGTCGGCTGCCCGTCGCGGTACGCCAGCTGCCCATTGACCACCACCGCGGCGATGCCGCGCGGCAGCCGGTGCGGCTCCTCGTACGTGGCCAGGTCCTCGACCGTCGCCGCGTCGAACAGGACGAGGTCCGCGAACCACCCCTCCCGCACCAGGCCCCGCTCCACGAGTCCAAACCGCTCGCAGGCGGCCCCGGTCATCCGCCGCACCGCCTCCTGCAGGGTAAGCACTCCCCGTTCGCGAACGTAGCGGGCCAGCACGCGCGGCATCGTCCCGAAAAGCCGCGGATGCGGCTTCCCCTTCAGCACCGGGATCCCGTCGGACCCGATCAGCATGCGCGGGTGCCGCAGGTTCGTCTCGATGTCTGCCTCGTCGATGATGAAATGGATGCAGATCACCTCTCGCCCCCGCGGCGCGGTAAGGATGCGCCGCACCGTCTCCTCCAGGCTCCAGCCCTCGCCAGCAGCGATCTCGGTGAGCATCCGTCCCTCGTACGCGCGCTCGCCGGGGCAGCTCGCCACCATCACGCAGGCGGCCCACTCCGTGTCGATCCGGTCGAGGTTCACGTACTGCCACATCGGCCCGCTCCCCGCTGTGTACGGGTACATGTCGAGCGTTATCTCCACGCCCTCCGCGATGGCGGCATCGACCCGCGCGAGCGAGTCTCGCACCCGCCCCCAGTTCCGCCGCCCGGCCGCTTTGTGGTGCGAAATGTGCAACCCGGTGCCCGCCGCTCGCGCCACGGCGATCGCCTCCTCCACCGCCTCCAGCAGCCGGTCACCCTCGTTCCGCATGTGCGTCGCGTACAGCCCCTCGAACGGCCGAACCTCAGCGGCGAGCGCAACCAGCTCGTCCGTGCTCGCGTACCGCCCCGGCTCATAGATCAGCCCGCTCGAGAGCCCGGCTGCTCCCTGCTCCATCGCCCGCGCCACGTGCCCGCGCATGGCGGCCAGCTCCTCCCCCGTGGGCGGCCTGCGCTCGAGACCCATCACGTGGGCCCGTATCCGGTTGTGCCCCACCAGCATCAGGTTGTTGATCGCCGGCCCCCGCTCCGCGCATGCGGCAAAGTAGCTCGCGAGGTCGGTCCAGTTCGCGCCCGGCCCCGAAATATCGCCCGGCATGTACTCCCGCCCCGGCTCATTCGGTACCGTGCTGAACCCACAATTGCCGCTCACGTCGGTCGTTACGCCCTGCGCCAGCTTGAACGTCATGTCCGGGTACCGCAGGAAGGCGCCATCGTCGTGCGAATGCGTATCGACGAACCCCGGGCAGAGCACCAGCCCGCGCGCATCGATTTCGAGCTCGCCGGCCCCTGCGGTCCCAACGGTGCTGATCCGGTCGTCACGCACCGCGACGTCGGCCACGAACGCCGGTCCCCCGGTCCCGTCCACCACGGTCGCTTCGCGAAACACCAGCCTCTCGGGCATGCCCGGCATTCTCCGCTCCGCTGCCCGCGCTGTCGAATCGCACGGCCATCCCCGCGATCCTGTACCGTGGAACCATGCCCAATCGCCTCGCCGCCGAAACCAGCCCCTACCTGCTGCAGCACGCCGATAACCCCGTCGACTGGTACCCATGGGGTCCGGAAGCGTTCGAACGCGCACGCGCCGAGGACAAGCCCATCCTCCTGTCCGTTGGCTACAGCTCCTGCCACTGGTGCCACGTCATGGCCCACGAATCCTTCGAGGATCCCGCCACGGCAGAGCTCATGAATCGCCTCTTCATCAACATAAAAGTTGATCGCGAGGAGCGCCCCGACGTCGACGCCGTCTACATGGCCGCCGTCCAGGCAATCTCTGGCCAGGGTGGCTGGCCCATGACGGTCTTCCTCACTCCCGACGGCCAGCCCTTCTACGCCGGTACCTATTTCCCTCCCGAGGACGCCCATGGCCGCCCGGGGTTCCGCCGCGTCCTCCAGTTTCTCGCCGACAAGTGGCAGACCGACCGCCAGCGTATCCTGGAGTCCGCCGCCGGCCTCACCGAGCACCTCCGCGCTGCCGCATCCCGCCGTGCAGGCCCGGGCGACGGCATCGCCCCGGAGACCACCGCCCGCGCAGTCGAGGCCTTCGCCGAAGCCTTCGACACCACCTGGGGCGGCTTCGGCTCCGCACCCAAGTTCCCGTCCCCGTCCAACCTCGAATTCCTTCTCGCTTACGGCACCGCGCACCGCGACACCCGGGAGGGCGATGGCGCCCTGGCGATGGCCCTCCATACCCTCCGGGCCATGGCCACCGGCGGCATGTACGACCAGGTCGGCGGCGGCTTCGCTCGCTACAGCGTCGATGACGCCTGGGTCGTCCCCCACTTCGAAAAAATGCTCTACGACAACGCCCAGCTCGCCCGCCTCTACCTGCACGCCTACCAGCTCACCGGTGACGGCGGCTTTGCGCGCGTCGTCCACGAAACCCTCGAGTTCCTCCTCCGCGAGATGCACGACCCGGCCGGCGGCTTCTACGCCGCCCTCGACGCCGACAGCGAGGGCATCGAAGGCAAGTACTACCTCTGGACCCTCGCCGAGCTCGAGCGCATCCTCGGGCCCGACGCGCAGCTCGCCGCAGCGTGGTACGGTGTCACGCCCGCGGGTAACTTCCACGACCCGCACCATCCCGAGCTCACCGGGCGCAACGTCCTTACCGCCCGCCCCGACGTCGAGGACCTCGAGCGCCGCTTCGGTCTCACCCAGGACGAGCTCCTCGACCGCCTCGAAAGCATCCAGGAGCGACTCTTCTACGCACGGCAGGAGCGGGTGGCCCCCGGCCTCGACGACAAAGTGCTGACGAGCTGGAACGGCCTTGCCCTCGCCGCCTTTGCCGAGGCCGGCCGCGTCCTCGATGAGCCGGCCTACCTCTCCGCCGCCACAGGCCTGGCCACCTTCCTCCGCGACCACGCCTGGCGTGATGGCACCCTCTTCCACACCTGGAAGGCCGGCGAAGCCCGCGTCCCCGGCCTGCTCGAGGATTACACCTACCTCGGCCTCGGCCTCGTCGAGCTCTACCGCTCGACCGGGGACATCGCCTGGCTCGAATGGGCGCGCGACCTCTGGCTCGCCACCCGGGAGCGGTTCCTCGATCCAGAGACCGGCACCTTCTTCGATACCGCCTCCGACGCTGAACAGCTCATCGTCCGCCAGCGCAGCTTCTTCGATGCCCCAACACCCTCGGGCAACGCCGCCGCGGCCCTCCTCGGCCTCTGGCTCGGCCGCTATTACAGCGTCCCCGCCTGGGAGCACACCATCGAACACGTCGTGGCCGCCGTCGCCGACCACCTCCTGCGGGCCGTTACCGGCTTCGGCGCCATCCTCCATGCCATCGAGTTCGCCCTGGCGCCCCACCGCGAAATCGTCATTGTCGGCGATGCCCGCGCCCGCGCCCCCTTCGAGCAGGTGGTGAGCCGCCACTACCTCCCGTTCACGCTCCTCGCCCCCACCGCCGATGCACGCGGCCTCCCCCTCTTCGAGGGGCGCGAACCGGGGCCGGAGCCCGTCGCGTACGTCTGCGAAGCCATGACCTGCGCCGCACCCGCCCGCTCCCCGGCGGAGCTCGACGCCCAGCTCGGGGCCTGAGCCGTTACAGTCGCTCCACCGCCGCGAGCGGTTGCTTGGCCGGGTCCACCAGGTAGCGCAGCTCCGGCATCGAAACGTCCGCGACCGCCCAGGAGGCGCTTACCGGCCAGTACGGCTCGGCCCCTGGCAACCCAAACGCCTCCCCGGCAAACGCCCTCAGCTCCGGCCGCCCCCGGTCCGCGCTGTGGAAGCGATACTCCGGGTCCACCTGCACCAGCCGCGGCACCACGCCGCCGTCCCGCTCGACACGCGCCGTGTTCAGCACCGCCAGGTACTGGATGTCCGCACCGCTAATCGCCTCCGGGTCGACCAGGTGCGCGTCCAGCACCACCTGCCCGTCCAGCTCCACCGAAGCGAAGCACCGGTCGTACCGCCGTTTCAGCGTCACCGCAGCCAGCGCCACCGGGTACCCCCAGCGGCTCGCCAGCGCATCGCACGCGGCCCGGTTGTCGCAGTACGCCTGCACCGAAAGCGCCCGCGGTCGCGCGCCCGAACGACAGCCCACCTTCGCCTCTGCCAGCGTGAACGGCCCGACCGGGCTCTCCGGCGCCCGCATGACCGTCACGACAAGCGTCGGCGGGATGGTCGGGTGCAGCGCGGGGGGCAGCAGGTTCGTCATCCCGCCCTGCTCCAGTTCGAACATCACCTGCAGAACCTGGGCCCGCTCCAGCACCCATGGCGCCTCCGTCGAAGGTCGGAGCAGCGGGCCGTTCGCAAAATCCGTCGCCGGGCGTGTTCCTACGAGCGGCATCAGTCACCACCCCCAACCGCCGCCGCTGCGGGCTTCTCCGCGAACTTCGGCATCACCTCCCGGGCGAACAGCCGCAGGCTCGCGAGCACCTCCTCCTGCGGGATCGTTTCAATTGCGTTCAGCAGGAAGTTGATGCGGTCCACCCCCACCGACTCCCACTTTTTGATGACCTCGATGATCCGGTCCGGGTTGCCAATGCACAGCCCCTCCGGGATTTGCCCCTGCGGCGCGCTCGTCGCCTCCCGTCGCAGCGCCGGCAGCAGCCCAAGGTTCGGGTACGAACGTGTCGGGTACGCCTGCCGAGCCGCCAGTAACTGCTCCGCAAGGTAGTTGAACGTCCCCGCCAGCCGCTGCCCCGTCCGCGCACCGTACTCGTTGTCCTCGTGACAGAACAGGAAGTTCACCGTGTTCACCTGTTCATTCACAAACGCTCCCACCGGGTCGCAGTACTTGATGCGTCGGCGGTACTCCGCAATCTTCTGCTCCTGCTCGGCAAACCCCCCGAACGTAAGCCCGAGGCTGCCCATCCCGCGGTCCGCGGCGTCGAGCTCCGTCCCCGGGCTCGTCACCGCCACCCACATCGGCGGATGCGGCTTCTGGAGCGGCTTCGGCAGCACGGCCCGCTGCGGCATGCTGAATGCCCGCCCCTGGTAGCCGAATCGCTCCTCCATCCACATCTTCGGGATGATGCGCGTCCACTCGTCCCACGTCTTCTTCGTCTCATCCGGGTCGGCCGACATCCCGCCCAGCTCCGTCCAGGTCGCCGAGCGCCCCGTCCCGAACTCCAGCCGGCCGCCCGATACGATGTCCATCGTCGCCGCCACCTCGGCCGCCTTGATCGGGTTGTTGAACTGCGGCACGCACACCACGATGCCCCGCCCGATGCGGATGTTCTTCGTCACCATCGCGCACGCCGTCAGGAACACCTCGGGCGCAGAGCAGTGCGAATACTCCTCCAGGAAGTGGTGCTCCACTGCCCACACCTGGTCGAAGCCCAGCTCATCTGCCAGCTTCACCTGCTCCAGGCAGTTCTGGTACACCTCGTACTCCGTCTTCGGACCCCACGGGCGCGGAACGGAGATCTCGTAGAAAATCCCGAACTTCATCGCGGCGGCTCCCTTCTCCTCCGTGCTGTCTGCAGTTCGCCCGGGGAGCCTAGCACACGCCCCGGGCGCTCGCTCCTATCCGATGGGCATCGGTGCCGGCACGGCCGCAGGCCCGATCGTGATGCCCCCCTCCACGACGCAGGCCGAAATCGGCAGCAGCGACCGCAACTGCCGCCACGGGCTCCCGCGCTCCACCCCCGCACCAGGTGTGAACGTCGCGCCCTTGGCCAGCCATGCCCCTGTTGCCGCCACCTGCACCGACGCCTCGGCGAGCGCCGTCCCGCCGTCGCCCCGGCGCCCGTACACCACCCACCCATCCCAGCGCAGCATCGCCGGGTCGATGGCGTACGGCGCCGGGAGCCGCGCGGTGCCCAGCTCGCCACCCTCGGCACGGATGCGCACGAGCAGGTCCCCCGCCTCGCGTTCAATCTCCACCACGCCCGCGCGCGTCGGCCCCTGCAGCGCAGGGAGAGCATCGTTGCTCTCCGTCACCGCCTCCACCAGGACGTTCCTCGGCATCATCCGGAAGCGGCCGCCCACTGCCAGCGCCGCAAAACGCACCTGGCCTGCCCATCCCTGCCCGTCGACCACGAGCAGCCGCCCGTAGCACGGGATCGGCCGCGTGACCTCCGCCGGCATCCAGCGCAGCGCAGCGTCCCGGTCCACCTCGAACGTCACCTGGATGATGGTGCCCCGCTCCACCTCGAGCGGCCCTGCCGCGAATCGCTCTGGCGCCAGCCCGTCGATGTCCCGCGAACCCTTGTCGGGCATATCACTCTCCTCCCTCGGCCGGGGCCACGCCGATCGCCACCGCGCCCGGCCCCACGACCGCCCCAATCGCGATCGCAAGCTCGGTGACCACCAGGCGCTCGACCCCGTACGTCGCCCGTAGCCGGTCGGCCGCCTCCTCCGCCAGCCCGGGCGCCCCGGCGTGCGCCACCACCGCGTACAGGTGCGCGCCTCCCGCTCGCCGTCCCACCTGTGCCACCGCCAGGTCGAGCGCCGCCTCGTGCGTTGCCGCCCGGGCGATCCCGGTCACCCGCGTGCCGATGCGCAGCACCGGGACATCGCCATCGAGCGGGCCCAGCTTCTCCTCAACCATCGCCAGGCGGCCGCTCTGCTCCAGCCATCGCCCATCCTCGGGCACCACGAGCGCGTCGCAGCGCGGCTCCAGCGCTTCCAGTTTCTCCAGGAGCGGCCCCAGCGAGCCGTCGGTGCCACCGGCCGCCAGGGCGATCAGCAGCGCGCCGAGCCCGGCATGCCCAATGCCCGGGTTCGCGATCTTGATCCGTGCCCCTGGCTGCTCATCCTGCACAGTCAGCATCGCAGCCGATGCCGTTGTGAAGCTGGCGCTGACATCGAACGGCGTCACCAGGCAGAGCGTCTCCTCGCCTCCCATGGCAGCCGGCCGGAACAGCTCCACGAACGCAGCTTCCGGCGGCGCGAACCACCGGGGCTGCCACCCGTCCGAGCGCATCCGCTCGTACGCACGCCGCCAGGCGACGCTGTCATCCGCGACCCGCTCGTCGCCGACCGCGAAGCTGCCCCGCGCCACGCCGATGCCCAGCTCCTGCGCAGTCTCGGCCCCGAGGCACGTCGTCGTATCCGTTACCAGGCGAACGCTCGTCACAGACA
>FWWL01003353.1_pt1 | contig 29576 bp, 25 predicted proteins | sample 2228331 | NCBI WGS metagenome assembly FWWL01 (sample SAMEA103939775, study PRJEB20133) | metagenome
ACGTGGTGAAAGACTTACGAGTAGGTTAGGTGGCGTTAAATTCCGTGCAGGAGATGTTCTATTACTGCAAGGACCCAATGAGTCTATTCATGAATCATTGAACGAGCTGAATTGTTTACCTCTTGCTGAGCGAGAAATTAAGCTAGGAGCTCCGAAACGTTTGTTACTATCCTTAACGATTTTTGTTGTTGCTATTATGCTTATTATATTTGAGGTTGTAAATGTAGGAGTTGCTTTTATTGCAGCAGCAGTTCTCATGACCATGGTTGGTGTTTTGACATTAAAGGAGGCTTATCGAGCGGTTGAATGGCCGATTATTATTCTTTTGGGAGCTATGATCCCTTTAGGTACTGCATTGGAGAAAACAGGTGGAGATGCGTTAGTCGCTCAAGGTATACTCCATCTCACGGGAAATTTCCCTCCCGAAGCGATGGTACTCATTATATTAATAACTACAACACTACTAACGAACATTATTAATAATGCTGCAGCCGCCGTATTAATGGCACCTATAGCTTTACAGCTTGCGACAGGGTTAGGTCTCTCGATTGATCCTTTTCTTATGGCTGTTACGATCGGTTGTTCCTCTGCTTTTCTAACACCTATCGGTCATCAATCAAACTTACTCGTGATGGGTCCTGGTGGATATCTGTTTAAAGACTATTGGCGATTAGGTTTGCCATTGTCTATTATTGTCATTGCTGTAGCTTATCCATTGCTACTACTAATATGGCCACTATAGTACTAAGGAAAGTGAAGGAGGAGAACTTATGAAAATAAAATCAATAGAGCCAACGCCGAGTCCGAATACGATGAAGCTAAACATGGATCGGAGTTTACCGAGCGGAAGTAAAATGACATATACACTAGAAAATCAACATAAAGGCCCCGATTATGTGAAGAAATTGCTCCAAATTGAAGGGATTCAAAGTTTGTTTCAAGTCAATGATTTCATTGCAATTGAGCGTCATCCGAAAGGTGATTGGCAACAAATACTTACAGCTGCAAGAGGCGTGTTTGGTGAAAAACCATCACAGCAAACGATCAGCGCTGATCTAAATCAGTTGCCGACTGATGAAGCGTTTGGAGAGGTCCACGTATTCATACAAATGTTTAAAGGCATTCCTATGCAAATTAAATTAACTTCAGGTATTGAACAAGTGCGTGTAGCCCTTCCAGAACGATTCAGCCAAGCGGCACTAACAGCACAATCATCTTCTCCTAATTTAGTTATGGAGCGGAAATGGGAAGAGCAAGGCTTACGTTATGGAGAGATGCAACAGGTAGGAGAAGAAGTGAAAAAGGAAATTGATGCTGCTTACGATGACACTAGAATCACTCAGTTAGTTTCCCAAGCCCTCCAAGTAAATGACGATGAGCGGGATCATAAGAGTACAAAAGCACCAAGTATATCTGTTGATCAGTTGGAGGATGAGGATTGGAAAAAACGTTATGCGGCTTTATCGCAGATTAGTCCAGCTAAGGAAAACCTTCCTTTGCTCGTAAAAATGTTAGATGATCCACATGTCTCACTTCGTAGATTGGCAACAGCATACTTAGCGATGGTTGAAGGTGCTGACGTATTGCCATATCTTTACCAGGCGCTAGAAGACCGGACATTTGCCGTTCGTCGTACAGCTGGAGATGCCATTTCTGATTTAGGGAATCCTGCCGCTATCCCTATGATGATTAAAGCCTTGAAAGATCCAAATAAACTAGTGAGATGGAGAGCAGCACGGTTTATGTACGAAGTCGGTGATGACACCGCCATTCCTGCTCTACTCGAAGCCGAGAACGATCCAGAATTTGAAGTAAGTTTACAAGTGAAAATAGCATTAGAGCGAATTGAAGGTGGGGAAGTGGCAGAAGGTACGGTTTGGCAACAGATGACTAGGAGTCGTGCCGAGCAGAACAATAGCGAATAGTCATTTAATAGAAGAATCACCACTCCTATGCCTATGAGGGAGTGGTGATTCTCTTAAATATATTAATATTACTTCCTTGTTATCCTTCGTATCGATTCTTCTACAAACGCCTTCACTTCATCCTGATTTCCCATTGTTAAAGCCTTATGGGCTATTTCTTTCATCTCATCGTAGCGTAGACTACGAATGAATTGACGAACAGGCAAAATGGAAGGGGCACTCATACTGAACTCATCAAGACCAAGTCCGAGCAGGATGGGGACGGCAGTAATATCACCCGCAAGCTCTCCACACATCCCTACCCATTTCCCTTCGGCATGACCAGCCTCTATGACCATTCGAACGAGTCGTAGAATAGCAGGATGATAAGGCTGATATAAATAAGATACACCCTCGTTCATGCGGTCCGCTGCCATCGTGTACTGAATTAAATCGTTCGTACCAATCGAGAAAAAGTCAACATGCTTTGCTAAAATGTCGGAAATCAATGCTGCTGCAGGAATTTCAACCATGATTCCTACTTCAATCGAATCGTTAAACGGTATGTTATCTTCTAATAATTCTTGTTTGACCTCATCAAGAACAGCATTTGCTTGGAACAGTTCTTCTCGTGTGGCTATCATCGGATACATAATCTTGATGTTTCCATGTTTACTAGCCCTTAGAATGGCTCGTAATTGAGTTTTAAACAAATCTTTGCGATCGAGACAGAGACGGATGGCTCTTATACCGAGAAACGGGTTCATCTCTTTAGGTAGCTTCAAGTAAGATAGCTCTTTATCCCCACCGATATCTAACGTGCGAATAATAACAGGACGATCTCCCATTGTTTCTGTTACTTTTTTATAGGAGGAGTATTGCTCCTCTTCAGTTGGAAAATCTTCTCGCCCCATGTAAAGGAATTCCGTTCTAAATAGGCCGACACCTTCTGTCCCGTATTGTAAGGCATTAATTGCATCTTCCGGAATTCCGATATTCGCGACCAGTTCAACAGTATGACCGTCCAACGTAATCGATGCGGAATCAATGAGCCCACGCAGCTCGTTCTTTTCTAATTCGTATTCCTCGATTTTCTGTTCATATGTTGACACATCTACAGAAGAAGGACTAACGATAACCGTTCCTTCATTCCCGTTGATGATGATCTTGTCCCCATGTTGAACGCTTTCCGTTATATCTTTCAGTCCAACGACAGCTGGAATTTCTAATGATCGAGCCATAATGGCTGAATGTGACGTCCTCCCCCCGATATTCGTTGCAAACCCTTTGACGAAATGTGGGTCTAATTGAGCGGTGTCGGATGGGGTTAGATCATGTGCAATAATAATAACAGGTTCTTGAATGAGTCCGAGTGAGTGTGATTGCTTGCCAAGTAAGTGAGTGAGGACCCGGTTGCTAACATCGCGAATATCTGCGGCACGATCCTTCATATATTCATTGTCCATCGTATCAAACATAGCAATGAAAGATTGTGACACTTCAGCGAAGGCTGTTTCAGCGTTGATTTTTTTCTGTTTAATAAGATCTTTAACAGCGTTTATGTATTCGGGATCTTGAAGCAAAAGAAAATGGGCGCCAAAAATTTCCGCTTTATCATCTCCTAGTCGTTCACTTGCATGATCCTGAAGCAACTTTATCTCTTCTAACGCTTTTTGGAGTGATTGATCTAATCTAGAAATTTCAACAGTCGGATTCATTTCCTCCAGCCGTTCAAAGCTCAGATCAATGGTTTCTAAACGAAAAGCATGAGCGATTGCATAACCGGGTGAGGCAGCAGTTCCATTTTTTATAAATGTCATGTTAAACCAGCCTTTCCTTCTCATGAATCTTGATTTTCGTACGAGTGTTTATCATTATTATATCTTAGATGGATGAGGCAAATAAGAAGAATTTCTAGCATGAATTGAAAAAAAATAAGACCGTTCTAATTGAACGGTCTTATTTCGTCGTGCAAAACGGTCATTCATTATATGAAAGAGTAAGCTCTTTTCTTATAACTTAGTAACGTTTGCTGCTTGTGGTCCACGGTTTCCTTCAACAACTTCGAATTCAACTTCTTGACCTTCTTCAAGCGTCTTAAATCCTTCGGATTGGATAGCTGAGAAATGTACGAATACATCGTTTCATTCAGCAGTTTCGATAAATCCAAATCCTTTTTCTGCGTTAAACCATTTTACTTTACCAGTCATGTGAAATACCTCCTAAAAAACCTCATATCGAGGCGAATATCTATAATATAACAGAAGAAAAAGTGGAACACAAGTTATCCAGTCAAAAAAAATAGAAAAGTATGGTGAATTAATTTCTATAATTTTACGGGCGTGGTAAATCAAACAATTTGCCAAGAGTAGCATATTGTGAACCGGCTAAACGACTTACAGCACGGAATCGTTCAGGAGAAATCCGACCATTGATAAACATTTCGTCTTGAACGTGAATGTGTACAATTTCACCAAGAATATGAAAAGTTGGAGTAGGGGGAATTTCAAGAACCTGATAAACTTTACATTCTAAAGAGATAGGTGACTCTCCAACTCGTGGTGGTTGTACTGAGAAAGATCGTAATTCTGTTAAGCCCACGCGTGTAAATTCACTTACATCAGGTGGAAACCGTTCTGAACTTGCGTTTGCTTTCTCGACGTTATGTTCATCGACAACGTTGACGACAAATTCACCTGTCTCCGATATATTGCGGTAAGTATCCTTCAGTCCGACGGTTGAAAAAGCGATTATTGGTGGATTAGAGGTAACAATATTGAAATAACTGTGTGGGGCTATATTCGAAATCCCAGACTTACTGATCGTAGACACCCAGGCGATTGGTCTTGGTATAATGATGCTGTTCATGAAATGATACATCTCTTTTGGATCCATCTTTTGTGCTTCTATGTTCATCTTTCTCAACTCCCTATCGATCGCTATTAGAACCTGATTCCTCTATTTATTGTAACGTTAATAGCCTTTTTTCTCTAGTAGCCAATTTCTTGCGGTTGATGATCACTTGTCTGCTTTGGTATAGTTAGTATATCGAGTAGATGACAAAGGGGTAGACTATACATGAAATTCACAAAAATGCATGGATTAGGCAACTGCTACATTTATGTTAATTGTTTCGAATATAGCCTTGTAGAAGAAAGTTTACCTGGTATAGCCGAATTTATTGCCGACGTCAATTTTGGGATTGGTGCAGACGGGATGATTTTAATTTGTCCTTCAAAAGTTGCAGACTTTAAGATGCGTATTTTTAACGTTGATGGATCAGAAGGGAAAAATTGCGGGAATGGTCTTCGTTGTGTAGCGAAATACGTTTATGAACGAGGGCTTACGAAGAAAACAAACTTTCAGATTGAAACATTAGGCGGAATCGTAAATGCTGACTTGGATGTACATGGACTTCGTGTAGAATTGGTTACCATTGATATGGGGGAACCGTTGTTCCTAAAGAAGGATTTGCCGATGGTTGGAGATCCTCTTTCCCAAACGATTAGAGAAAAAATTGAAGTAGATGGTCGAATCATCGAAATTACGGCTCTCTCAGTCGGAAATCCACATATGATCATTTATGTAGATGATATTGAAGAGGCACCAGTTGAACAATTAGGTCCTAAATTGGAAAGACATCCGCTATTTCCAGAACGAGTAAACGTAGCGTTTAATCAAATTATCTCACGGGACGAAATGTATTTCCGAGTATGGGAAAGAGGATCAGGGATTACACAGGCATGTGGAACAGCTGCTTGTGCCTCCGTTGTGGCGGGTGTAGTCAATGGTTTGCTTGATCAAGATATACCGATTACTGTACATTTGCTCGGCGGAGATTTAGAAATTACGTATAATCGTAACGGTAAAATTTATATGACAGGACCTGCAGCTGTTGTTGCAGACGGAGAAATCTACATCTGACCTTTAACACTATGAAGTGAAGAATTTTAAAAATGGGAAGGGGTTACCCTTCCCAATACTTTCCTTGCCACGTATGTCGTCGCTTCAATTCCGCATCGATTCCGTTTAACACTTCCCATTTCTTTCTACTCCACATCGGTCCGATTAATATGTCTGGTGGACCATCACCAGTAAGCCTGTGAACAATCATGTCTGGTGGCAATATTTCTAGAATGTCTACGACAAGACGAGTGTATCGTTCTTGAGTAAGAAACTCCAATCCACCTGCTTCCCAAAGCTTAACCAAAGGCGTCTTCTTTAAAAGGTGAAGTAGGTGGATTTTAATTCCTTGGACGCCCATCTTCGCTACCGCCTTCGCTGTTTCCAGCATCATTTCATCTGTTTCACCAGGTAGACCAAGAATGATATGGGAGACTGTCTTAATGCCACGGTCCTGTAACTTTGCCACTCCTTCTAAATAACATTGGACATCATGAGCTCGATTAATTAATATCGATGTTTCTTCGTGTATCGTTTGAAGTCCCAGTTCAACCCATAAATACGTTCGTTGATTCATCTCGTCCAATAGATCCATTACATCATCAGGAAGACAGTCTGGACGCGTAGCGATGGCTAATCCGACATTTCCTTCTTGCTCAAGAATAATTTCATACATTTCACGCAGTTCTTCTACCGGAGCATACGTATTACTGTACGCTTGAAAATAGCCTAAATATCTTGCTTTAGGCCATTTTTGATGCATACGTTCACTCACCTGTCGAAACTGAGTAACGAGGTCATCCTTTCTTCTACCTGCAAAGTCACCTGAACCTCTGGCACTACAAAATGTGCAACCACCTGTTGCTACGTCTCCATTTCGATTTGGACACGTAAAGCCTGCATCTAATGGCACTTTAAATATCTTTTCTCCGAATGTTTGTCGCAAGTGATAGTTCCAACTATGATATCGTTTATCTCCCCATAGGGCAGGAGTTTGCTCTGCTGTAATCATACTTTCTACCCCTTCCTATTATTAAAGAAACGTTTATATTTATTCTCTTATTATTAAAGTGATATCCCACTATTATAACATTATTTTAAATGACGTGAAAAATAAGAGAGGATGCAAGCATAATGGAGGAAAAACGAGGAAATTCCATTATCTCTTCTTAAAATCACGGAATATATCCTTTTTTCTAACAATTTTTCCTTTGACCCTATTCCGTTATGATGGTAAGATTCAGAAATGATATTTCGAGAGGCGAAAGAGAGGGGATAAAGAGTGGAAGTATTTAGACAATTAAGACAGTATTACATACCTCATAAAAAGTTACTTTTTATATCCATCGGTGCACTTATTGTTTCGACAGCTTTAGGATTGGTTTATCCAAATTTGCTAAGGTATCTAATTGATGATGTCATTATGAAAGAGAAGTATAACCTCATACCGATGCTAGCGATTGCGGTATTTTTAGTCGCTTCTATTAAAGGATTGTTTACGTTTATCTTTGCCTATATCGGTCATGTGTTTGGCGTTGAAGCCGTATTTGATATGCGAAATGCACTGTATAAAAAACTTCAATATTTATCATTCCAATATTACGATAACGCCAAGACAGGTGACTTAATGTCACGATTAACAGGGGACGTAGAAGCTTTCCGAATGTTTTTATCGTTTGGCTTCGCTCAACTATTAAACGTTTTCATTATGGTCTTGTTCGGCTCGATTGCGATGATGGTAATCAATGTAGAGTTAACCTTAGTTACCCTCCTTACGATGCCGTTTCTAGCATTTGCAGCATTCCGTTTTGAAAAGCTGGTACATCCGGCGTTCCGGTCGATCCGGGAGGCAATGGCAACATTAACGACAGCCGTTCAAGAAAATGTAACGGGCGTTCGAACCGTTAAGTCGTTTGCTCGTGAAGCGCATGAAGTAGATAAATTCGCTCACTCAAGCACAATGTATAAAAATCAACACATTATGACGGCTAGCCTTTGGGCTAAATACTTTCCATTGATGGAGTTGTTAGCTAACTTAAGCATTGTCATTCTACTCGGTTATGGTGGGTTCCTCGTTATTAACGATACGTTATCACTGGGTGAGTTGGTCGCTTTTTTCAGTTTAATCTGGTACATTATCGGTCCAATTTGGGGGCTAGGCTTCCATCTTAACAACTTGACCCAATCTAAAGCAGCGGGAGAACGGCTTATCGAGGTACTTGATAACAACATTCACGTTCCTGAAAGAGACAATGCTAAAGTGTTAGATGAGATGGATGGACACGTACGCTTTGATAATGTCAGCTTAAAATACAACCATAAAGCGGTTGCTTTGCAGAACATAACATTCGATGCACCTCCTGGAAAAGTAATCGGGCTATTAGGAGCTACAGGTTCGGGAAAGACGAGTATTATTCAATTGTTGCTTCGAAGTTATGATGCCACGCAAGGGAACATCACAGTTGATGGTAACGATGTTCGTAACGTAACGAAAGAAAGCTTACGGAATAAAATTGGAGTCGTATACCAAGAAACGTTCTTGTTCTCTGCTTCGATTAGAGATAACATCAGCTACGGTAATCGTGATGCTTCGATGGAGGACATTGTTCGAGTCGCAAAGTTGGCTCAAGCTCACGATTTTATTCTAGAAATGCCGAAGGGATACGACACAGTCGTAGGAGAACGGGGCTTAGGATTGTCTGGTGGACAGAAGCAACGGATCGCCATTGCTAGAGCATTATTAGTAGACCCGAAAATTCTCGTATTGGATGATGCTACAAGTGCTATCGATATGGAAACAGAGCATGATATACAGATCGCGCTTCGAAATGCGATGAAGGGAAGAACAACTTTTATTATTGCGCATCGTTTATCTTCCTTGAAGCATGCGGATGAAATTATTGTGTTAGAAGAAGGTAAAATCGTAGAACGTGGAAACCATGATGAACTTGTCGCGAAAAAAGGGAATTACCACCGCGTATTCGATATTCAGTTCTCTGATCGTGAAATGAACAATGAAGAATCTAAGTATAAAGTGGCTGGTCAAAGGGGTTGATGAAATGAGTAAAGAAGATATCGGAAAGAAGTCGTCGGGAAGTCGTCAACGATTTGTTTATCAAGATGATGACATTTTAGAGAAGCCTTTCGACTGGGGACAGATGGTCCGCTTAATGAGATACATGAAGCCGTATAGCAAGAAATTACTCCCGATCGTTATTGTGCTAATGATCGTCGTGACCTTAACGAAACTTGCTGTGCCCTTATTAATTACGATTGCGATTGATGATGCGATTACGGCAAAGAAATCAGATTATCTCATTCTTCTGGTGAGTGTCATTGGTTCTTTATATGTTGTGAACTGGATTGCCAACGTATTTCGAATCCGTTATACGAATGTCATTGGTCAACGTGTCATCTATGATCTGCGTCATGATTTGTTCCGACATATACAGCAATTATCATTTAGCTTTTTCGATAAGCGACCCGCTGGATCAGTTCTTGTGCGGATTACGAACGACGTCAATTCATTGCAGGACTTATTCACCAACGGAGTCATTAACATCTTAATGGATTTAATTATGTTATTCGGGATTGCAACGATATTGTTCACGTTAAACTTTAAACTGGCACTTGCGATGATGATTACCGTACCGATTATGTTCTTCCTCTCAACCAAGCTACGTAGACGAATTCGTCGCGCATGGCAGGGGGTACGAGTAGTTCAAGCGAGATTAAATGCTCACTTAAACGAAAGTATTCAAGGGATTCGAGTCACGCAAGCCTTTACACAAGAAAAGGAAAATATGAGCTTTTTCCGAGAAATGAATCAGGAAAACAACCGTGTTTGGAAACAAGCAACAAAGAAAAACGATGCATTCAGTCCTTTAGTGGAAGTCACATCTGCCTTTGGGACACTCATATTGTTCTGGTTCGGTGCGAATCTACAACAAGCGGGTTCGATTACAGTCGGGATATTGGTAGGATTCGCATTCTATATCGGGAACTTCTGGGAACCAATTATGCGCCTTGGTCAAATGTATAGTCAGCTACTAGTAGCGATGGCCTCATCAGAACGGATTTTTGAATTTATCGACACAAAGCCGACTGTGGAACAGAAGGAAAATGCAAAGGATATTAGTGAAATCCAAGGTAAAGTAGAATTTGATAACATTGTCTTTGAATATGAGAAGGATCGTCAAGCATTGAAAGGCATTAGTCTTTCCGTTCATGCGGGAGAGACCGTCGCATTAGTCGGTCATACGGGTTCAGGTAAAAGTACGATTATTAACCTCCTTTGCCGCTTTTATGATACGACGAAAGGTAGCATTCTCATTGATGGAACGGATATTAAGGATGTAACATTGGAGAGTTTGCGTTCCCAGGTCGGACTCGTTATGCAGGAGACATTTATCTTCTCTGGGACGATTCGAGACAATCTTCGTTTCGGACGACTCGATGCAACAGATGAAGAAATTGAGCTAGCAGCACGTGCTGCCAGGGCTCATGAATTCATCGTCAAGCTACCCCAAGGGTATGATACGGAAGTTGAAGAACGCGGTAATATTCTTTCTGCCGGTGAACGCCAACTGCTATCGTTCGCACGTACAATCCTTGCTGATCCACGCATCTTAATATTGGATGAAGCAACCGCGAGTATTGATACAGAGACGGAAGTGAAAATTCAGGAAGCATTGAAAACGTTGCTTTCCGGACGTACATCTTTCCTTATTGCTCACCGTCTATCTACGATTAAACATGCCGATAAGATTGTCGTCTTAGATCACGGTCAAATTATTGAAATGGGGAACCATGAGCAGTTGATGAAAGAGAAGGGCGTTTATTACGGCTTGATTCAAGCTCAGTTTAAGTTTTTTGACGCGATTTAAACTCATTTATGATTTTACAGATAGCTACCCTTCAGGCAAATTTCGTCTAAGGGTAGCTTTTTTAATGAAATCAATTAGACGAATCTTTTATTCTGGCATGCAATCTAGTACGATAAGGAGAGTTAGTGTTACGAAAGGTGGAATGTGTATGAAAACAACGATAACGATTGAAGTGAGATGTACCGAGATAGATGTAATGGGGCACGTGAATAACGCTAAATATTTAGAGTATATGGAGTGGAGTCGGGAAGAGTGGTATAACAAACATAACCTGTCGTTTGACACATTTAAAGAAATAGGTGTCGGAACGGTAACCGTCAACACAAACATTAATTATCGAAAAGAAGCTACTCAAGGAGAAATGCTAACGGTTTCAACAGTTCCCCTTAAGAAGGGTCGTTCAAGCTACGTTCTTAAACATGAAATTGTGAACGAGAAAAATGAATTGGTTGCCGATGCCGAAGTGACGAGTGTTGCGATCGATTTGCATACGCGGAAGGCTGTACCCGTACCACAACCATTAGCCAACATATTCGTAGATGAAGATTAAAAAGTCCGGGAAACATGGCCGTCGGATTTCTTCGTTGCGTTGTCAATCCTTTGCTCACCTAAGCTCCGCTACTCTATTCTATAACCCACAAAAGTGACGACGAGCTTTGGAGCTTAATCCGATTACTTTTGCGGGGGCCCGATAAGTAAATTCAACGCGCCTTGAACTTCTTGGCCCTGTTTGTCCTCCTTTTTAAACACTTTTCATAATTTATTAATCTCGATCTTTTTTCTTTTTCCGAAGTGAACCTAGCTCAGCAACGACGCCTTCCATTTCACTAATGCTCATATTTTGACGTTTATAGATCATTTCATAGAGATCGTGTAGATCTTCGTAATCTTCAATGCTGTAATCATCTGAATCCAGCAATGCTCCGTTAATAACAGCGAGCTTTGACCGTAGGGCGTCAATAATAAATACTATATTTTCACGAGTTGGTTTATGTAAATCCATCAATAATCATCTCCCTTTATAGGTAGTTTAAACGCGATCTAAATTTATTCTAAATATTAGTTTGGCACATTTTACACAGTCTTGCAAATCTATTTAGATCGGTTATGATGAGGGTACATAGTAACGGAGTGGAACCGTTCAAAGGAGTGTATGTAGTATGTCAGAATTCGAGAAGAAATTGACTTTATATAAAGAAAATATTCAGATGGACTTAGAAAAACGTTTAAATTTCATTCGTAATCAAGTTGAGGGTAATGGTTTACATGGTGTCGTCATCGGAATTTCCGGTGGGATTGATAGTGCATTAGTCGCTGCTTTATGTATGAAAGCATTAGGAAGAGATCGTGTTATCGGCGTGTGGATGCCAGCGTATTCACAAGAGGTTCACGCTGTAGATTCGGAAAATCTTGCAGAAGCTATTAACATGGAATTGGTAACGATTGATCTTGGTGAAACGTTCAATAAGCTTAAAAATGAAATAACTAAAGTACAAAACTTAACAGATAAATCGTTAGGAAATATGAAAGCTAGACTTAGAATGGTAACTCTCTATTCAATAGCGAATGAAAGGAACTATCTTGTAACCGATACGTGTAATCGAAGTGAGATTTATGTGGGCTACTTTACTAAAGGTGGCGATGGATTAGCAGACTTTAACCCTGTTGCATCTTTAACGAAGCATGAGGTAAGAATATTATCCGAACATCTTGGTGTTCCTTCCTCTATTATTTCTAAGCCTCCAACAGCCGATTTGTGGGCAGGACAAACGGACGAGAAGGAAATGGGTTTCACGTACGAAGAGCTCGATCGTTTCTTATTAACTGGGGAAGCAGACCAACAATCGTTAGAGAAGATACAGCGATTACATCGTATATCGGAACATAAACGTAATCCGATGCCTGAAATTTAAGTGTTTAGAGTGATACAAAAAGACCTTTGAGGCTTGCCTCAAAGGTCTTAACTTATTAAATGATTAGTCTATTGATATGGTTTTCTTCTGTTCACTTTATCTCGCTTGAATAAACATTTGGGTCCAATAATGCTTGTACGATCCCCCTACAGCATAGCCAACACCGATTGTATCGAACTCTTTTTTGAGGATGTTCGCTTTGTGTCCAGGACTGTTCATCCAAGCATTAACAACCTCTTCAGGTGTCTTTTGTCCTGCTGCAATGTTTTCTCCAGCGTATGAATATTCAACGTTGTATGATTCCATCATATCGAATGGAGAACCATACGTAGGTGACTGATGATCAAAGTAATCGTTATCTCTTAAATCCTCTGATTTTAAACGAGCAACATCGGAGATGTGACTATCAAGTTTCAATGATTGAAGTCCAGCCTCTACACGAATATCATTTACGAGTGAAACGACTTCTTCTTCAAATGAAAGAACATCTGAATTCACATCAGCTCTAGTTACGATTTCATTTGAAATCGGGGATTGGGATGAGGTACCAACTATAACGGTTTGATTCTTTTGATCCCAATCGACATTGTACCCAAGTGTCTCAGCAACCCAACGGGTCGGGACATACGTACGTTCATTAATAATAGTCGCCGGTATATCCATCTGGACAGCTTGTCCATTGACATAACCTATTTTCTGGTTAATGACCAGTTTCACTTTAAGCTTATCCTTAGATGCCGATGCACTTCGTTCCTTAGCATCCCATGTTACTGTGGCTCCTAGTTCTTCGAAAATTACACGCATCGGAACGAGAATACGACCTTCCACATTGACAGGTGCCATGTTTGTTTGAAGAATTTTCCCACCGACAATCAATTGGATTGGTGAAGGTGCGGCAAGAACACTAGACGACATCAATAACAGACAGAATACAACGAACAACAAAACGGATTTTCTCATGGTGTCACTTCTCCCTATTTTTAAAGTACGTCCCTCTTAACTAGGTACATAAATAGTAAACGCACTAGTTATCTTTTTGTTTCGGTGTAATAGGTTACAAAATTATTGAAACCGTCTATAATGATTTTCGTAATAGTAAATAATGCTTAAATATAAGCACTTTCCTATTATTATTTAACTGTATTTACCATGTGTGAAATGGTAAGAATTTAACGAAGATGAGGGCAATATTGATAATGAGGTGAGAAGAATGGATGCTATATGGTTGAATCCTTACGTTGAGACAGCGGGCTATTTTGCCGTTGCGGTTGTAGCTCTCATTGTTTTTCTAGCAATATTTGAAATTGTGACGAAATACAACGATTGGGATGAAATTATGAAAGGAAATATTGCCGTCGCTTTAGCAACAGGTGGAAAGATTTTCGCTTTAGGGAACATATTTCGTTTCGCTATTTATGATAATGAAACGATGTGGGAAGCACTTGTTTGGAGTGCATTTGGCTTCGTTTTGCTTTTAATAGCCTATTTCATCTTCGAATTTATGACTCCCAGGTTCAAAGTTGACGAAGAGATTAAAAATGACAATAGGGCAGTAGGTCTCATATCAATGTTCATTTCAATAGCGCTTTCGTTTGTTATTGGTGCTAGTATCTCTTAATGTAGGAGAGGTGATTAGTTTGAAAATCCTTTGGCGAGTACTTGTTATTTTTTCTCTATTATTTTTAATAGTAGGAGTTATTTATTTCGTTATGTATGCGTAATATGTGATTAGAAATATTAAGCTGGGGTAATGCCTCAGCTTTTTTACTTTTTTAAGAGTTAGAGTATTACGACCCGTATAAGGAAATACTAGAATTATTGTTCGTTAATGGAATGAAAGGCATAAAGGAGATTACGATGAAGGACTAGTTACGTAAATAGATCCCGATCAGAAACTGCACAAGATCCCGACCGAATGTAGGAATTTTTAGAAAATTTAGCTTTATGAATTTTTTTCCTTGATATACAATAAGATTAAGTAAATATAGAAATGTATATTAATTTCATATTATGTATGTTTGGGGAGGGGATTCAAATGGAAGAAAGACGTTGGTATAAAAATTATCCAAGCTCGATTCCACATCATTTGAAATACCCGCAAAAGAAACTACCTGATTTTTTACGTGAAGCAGCGGAGGATTTCCCGCAAAAAGACGCACTTTTATTCCTTGGTAAAAAAGTGAAATATGGCGAGCTTTATGAACAAGCCTGTCAATTTGCCCATGTGATGATGCGATTTGGGATTAAGAAAGGTGATCGGGTAGCAGTCATGCTTCCGAATTGTCCTCAAACCGTAATAGCGTATTATGGCGCGTTAATGGTTGGGGCCATCGTCGTTCAAACAAATCCGATTTACGTTGAACGCGAATTACAGCACCAACTCATAGACAGCGGTGCTAAACTCATCGTCTGCCTTGATCTTGTGTTCCCTAAAGTGAAGAGAGTCATGGGAAGTACATCTTTAAAGCATGCTATTGTTACGAGTATAAAAGATTATTTACCATTTCCGAAAAATTTACTATATCCACTAAAAGTCAAAAAAGATGGTATGGCAGTCGATGTTACGTACGATTCAACTGTTTTCCCGTGGACTGGGGTAATGAAGGAAGCGCCGAATAACCCGATTGACGTCGAAATTGACATCGTAAATGATCTAGCTTTATTACAGTACACAGGGGGGACAACAGGGTTAGCTAAAGGGGCAATGTTAACCCACGCTAACCTTATCGCAAACACGACGCAAGCGAAATCCTGGTTATATAAATCGCGACGTGGACAGGAAAAATTTCTTGCTGCTCTTCCTTTTTTCCACGTTTATGGCATGACGATCATTATGAATTTTGCTATTTTTGATGCGAATACGATGGTCTTACTTCCTAAGTTCGATGCTACGGCTGTTTTGCAAGCAATTAATAAAGAGAAACCGACGCTTTTCCCTGGGGCTCCAACGATGTATGTCGCACTAATTAATCATCCTGATATAAAGAAATACGAAGTCTCCTCAATTGAAGCTTGTCTAAGCGGCGCCGCCCCGTTACCTTTGGAAGTACAAGAGAAATTCGAAAAACTTACGGGTGGTCGACTTGTGGAAGGATATGGACTAACAGAGTGCTCACCGGTTACACACGCGAATCCGATTTGGGATCGTCGTAAAAACGGTAGTATTGGACTTCCGTGGCCGGATACGGATTGTCGTATCGTTGATCCGAATACCGGAGAAGACGTTCCAGATGGTGATATTGGAGAGCTTGTGATGCAAGGACCGCAGATCATGAAAGGGTATTGGAATAAACCAGAAGAAACGATGAAAGTATTAAAAGATGGTTGGTTTCATACTGGGGATATGGCAACGATGGACGATGAAGGCTATTTCTACATCGTTGATCGTAAAAAAGATATGATTATTGCAAGCGGTTTCAATATTTATCCTCGGGAAGTGGAAGAAGTTTTATTCCAGCACGAAGCAGTGAAAGAAGCAGCAGTCGTTGGAATACCCGATGCTTATCGGGGTGAAACGGTGAAAGCTTACATCGTATTAAAAGAGGGTAAGCAGGTAACGGTGGAGGAAATTGAACAATTTTGTAGACAGCAGTTAACAGCATATAAGGTGCCGAAGCAGATCGAGTTTAGAAAGGATTTACCGAAAACGCTCGTAGGTAAAGTGTTACGTCGCGTCCTTCTTGAAGAAGAAGAGAATAATGTTAAAGTATAAAACTAGAGTAAGAAAGCAACCTCATCAGGTTGCTTTTTTGTATTCTTGACAATTCGGAGGCGAATGACTAGACTAAAAATATGAATGAAGAGTCATTCATTTCACTTGTAACATCACATTGTTAACGGGAAATGAGGGAGGATATGGCGAAAAGAACTGGGGAGAAATATGAATCGATCATCGATGCAGCCATTCGTGTCATCGCAGAGTATGGCTACCACAATGCCCAAGTTTCAAAAATTGCACGAGAAGCAAATGTTGCAGATGGTACCATTTACTTATATTTTAAAAATAAAGACGATGTACTCATTTCCTTATTTACTGATAAAATGGGTTCATTCATAGAGAATATTGAAAAAAAGTTATTGGAAACACCCGATGTTTCTACTCAACTGAAGCGATTGATACACATGCATTTTACGCATCTAGCAGAAAATCACGAATTGGCGATTGTTACACAGATAGAACTTCGTCAATCGAATCCTGAAGTCCGCAAAGGAATCGGGATCATATTAAAACAATATTTCAATCTCATTGATAATGTAATCGAACGAGGCATCGTAGCCGGTATATTTTATCGTACGATTGACGTTAAAGTAGCGAGGAAAATGATCTTCGGTACGTTGGATGAATCCGTTACTTCGTGGATTATGAATGGAATGAAATACGACATACTGACTCTTGTCGAACCGATTCATCAACTATTACTGAATGGATTTAAGGTACAGAAATGAAGTAAAATGAATAGAAATCGATATCCATTTAGGGAGGAATGAGTCTTGTCTTACCAAGATATTACCATTTCAATTGAAAATCGCGTAGCTCTTCTTATGATTGATAAACAACCTGCAAACGCTCTAAATTCTGCAACGATTAAAGAAATTGGTCAAGCGTTAGAGCAATTAAGAAGCAACACAGAAGTAAAGGTCATTATTATTACGGGCGCAGGAAAGATGTTTATCGCTGGTGCAGACATCAAAGAAATCTCGACGATTAACGACGCTGCAGGAGGTCAAGATCTTTCTGAGATTGGGCAACGCGTGTTTGATCAAGTTGAGCAATATCCAAAACCGATTATTGCAGCAATTAACGGTGCATGCCTCGGTGGAGGAATGGAATTGGCTATGGCGTGCCACATTCGAATTGCAGCTGTTTCTGCGAAATTCGGTCAACCCGAGGTCAATCTTGGACTAATCCCTGGATTTGCAGGCACACAACGACTTGCAAGATTGACCAATGTCGCGATTGCAGCTGAACTCATCTTAACAGGGGAACTAATAACAGCTGAAGAGGCATATCGCCTTGGCATTGTGAATAAAATCGTGCCAGTGGAGAATGTTGTTGATGAAGCAATGAACATGGCAAACAAGATTGCTTCCAAAGGTGCTATTGCCTTACAATATACTCTTCAGACCGTATTTAAAGGAAACACTCTCCCTTATTCAGAAGGTCAAAAGCTGGAAGCTGAACTTTTTGGCTCTATCTTTGAAACGGACGACAAGCGTGAAGGCGTAGCGGCATTCATTGAAAAACGAACAGCTCAATTTAAAGATAAATAAGGTCCGAAAAATGTCTTATTTATTCGAATAATAGAACTTTTTAAGCGCTTACATTTCGTGCAGGAAGCAAGCTATATTTGGTAGAATAGTTCTAGAAGAAAATGTTTCACGTTAGGCAGAATGAAAGGGGTTATAAAACATGAACATCGTTGTTTGCTTAAAACAAACGTTCGATACGGAAGAAAAAATTGTCATTAAAGACAATCGAATTAATGAGGATGGGGTTGAGTTTGTCATCAATCCTTATGATGAATACGCAGTTGAAGAAGCGATTAAATTGCGGGATGAACATGGCGGAGAAGTTACTGTCATCACAATTGGACCTGAGCGTGCTGAGCAGGCTCTTCGAACAGCATTAGCAATGGGTGCTGACAAGGCGGTGATCGTTGATGATGAAACGTTGTTTGGTGATGAATATACAGCAGCGACAGTACTCGCTGCCGTTATAAAGAAGGTAGAGTTTGATATTATCCTTTGTGGAAACGTTGCTGTTGACGACGGTTCTGGTCAAGTAGGACCGCGTCTTGCTGAGGCGCTAAACATTCCTCATATTACAACAATAACAAAACTAGAAGTTGAGGGTAGCAATGTTAAGGTTGAGAGAGACGTGGAAGGCGATTCCGAAATCATTACGTCGACGTTACCTATTCTCGTAACAGCTCAACAAGGTTTAAATGAACCTCGTTATCCATCGCTACCAGGCATCATGAAAGCGAAGAAAAAACCGATGGATCGTTACTCAGCTGCAGATCTCGGTCTAGATGCGGGATCCGTTAAAGCGAAAACGGAACAACTAGATGTGTTCCTTCCACCGAAAAAAGAAGCAGGACGTATTCTTCAAGGTGATTTATCAAGTCAAGTAAAAGAACTAGGCCAATTGCTTCACAACGAAGCAAAGGTTTTGTAGGGGGTGCACACATATGAGTAAAAAAGTACTAGTTCTTGCTGAAACGCGAGACGGAAGTCTTCGAAACGTATCATTTGAAGCGATTGCTGCTGGCAAGCGTGTAAGCGACGGTGGGGAAGTGATTGCTACCCTGTTCGGTAGTAAAGCGTCTAATTATGTTGAGCAATTAGCTCATTTCGGAGCAGACAAAGTAGTTACGGTAGAAAATGCCAACCTTGATCAATATACGACAGATGCTTTTACACAAGCATTGGTGAACGTCATTAACCATGTGAATCCAGACGTTATCTTTATCGGACATACAGCGTTAGGAAAAGACCTTGCTCCTCGTGTAGCTGGAAGATTGAACGTAGGATTAGTTTCCGATTGTACAAATGTTGAAATATTAGACAATAAAATCGTCTTTACTCGTCCTATATATGCAGGTAAGGCGTTCGTTAAAAAAGCAATAGTAGAGGGAATTGTGTTCGCGACTTTACGTCCCAATAATATTGCTCCATTAGAAGAAGATTCTAGCCGATCAGCGACTACGGAAGCAGTCAACGTAGACATCCAAGGGAGTAGCTTGCGTACCGTCATTCAAGAAGTTGTACGTAAAACAGCTGGTGGTGTCGATTTATCCGAAGCAAAAATTATTGTTGCTGGTGGTCGTGGTGTGAAAAGCAAGGAAGGGTTCCAACCATTAAAGCAATTGGCTGATGTTCTAGGAGCAGCAGTCGGTGCTTCGCGCGGTGCGTGTGATGCTGATTACTGTGACTATGCTCTCCAAATCGGTCAAACAGGAAAGGTCGTTACACCAGAATTGTATATTGCCTGTGGAATTTCAGGCGCGATTCAGCACTTAGCAGGGATGTCTAACTCTAAAGTCATTGTTGCGATTAATAAAGATCCAGAAGCAAGCATTTTTAAGGTTGCTGACTACGGCATCGTCGGTGATTTATTCGAAGTCGTTCCGATGTTGACGGAAGAGTTTAAGAAAATCGTAAACGCGAATTAATATTAGGTTGTAGAATACCACTTGAGTGGAAATACTCAGGTGGTATTTTTGTACAGGAAATCATGCCTATCAACTGGAGGTATAGCAATGTCTAATCAACGGAAAATAAGAGACTACGGAATAGTGATTGGTGAAATGAGTCCAGGAAACGATAACAGTATTACCGATGTCGCTGGTGTAACGGTTGGTCATGTAACGTTAAATGACGGTGCGATTACAACCGGAGTAACGGCAATTATGCCTCATCAGGGGAATATTTTTAAAGATAAAGTGTTCGCGTCCAGCCATGTTATTAATGGATTTGGTAAAACGATGGGAACGATTCAAATCGAAGAATTAGGCACAATCGAAACACCGATTATTCTAACGAATACACTGAGCATCGGAGTTGCAAGTGATGCGTTAATTCACTATATGATAGCTCATAACGAAGATATTGGGCTTACTACTGGGTCCGTAAACCCGATCGTATGCGAGTGCAATGATATGTACCTCAATGACATTCGGGGTGGACATGTTAAAAAGGAACATATATTTGAAGCGATAGAACAAGCGGACGTTTACTTTGAACAAGGTGCAGTTGGTGCTGGAACCGGTATGGCATGTTATGGATTAAAGGGTGGAATCGGTTCGGCATCGAGAAAAATGGAAATTGATGATCAGTCCCATAGTGTCGGTGTTCTCGTTTTATCGAATTTCGGGAGAAAAAGGGATTTTGTCATGGGAGGATTGGAAGCAGGGAAATGGTTGATTGAGAGAGATGCGAAAACGATCAACGATGACAAGGATAAAGGATCGATCATTATTATCATTGCTACGGATATTCCGATGACAGAGCGACAATTAAAACGTATTTCGAAACGGGCGGAAATCGGACTTAACCGAACAGGATCATACATGGGTAATGGTTCTGGAGATATCGTCATTAGCTTTAGTACAGCAAATAGAATCAAACATTATGAAACAGAACATAAGATTCCCCTTCAGATGTGGAATGAAAATAAGATTGATCTTGTGTTTCGAGCGGTTGGAGAAGCGACAGAAGAAGCCATTCTAAATTCACTTATCTGTGCGGAAACGACAGTCGGTAGAGATGGACATGTTCTCCAGTCATTAAAAGAATATATAGATGAAATCATATCTTTTCGTTAATTGTACAAACTACCCAGTATGAACACATTTACTAAGGAGATTAAACAATGACCTTATACATTGTTCCAGAACTACGTGTCCCTAATGGAGAAATTGTTAATGTAATTGGCAAAGAGGATGAACCCGTTGGCTTTATGTCTATTATGTTCAGTAAAGAGGACGAAAAGATGTATGTACATGGGTGTTTGAAAGAAAGAGGGGTAGAAGTAGAATTTTTAGATGTTATCGGCCCTTATGTGAAAGGACTGTCCAAAAGCTTAAACATTAAAGAAGTCTCTACTTATGTATGTGTTGGTGGAGAGGAAAAGGATCTTTTCAAGAGTAAAGATGATAAATCAGGAGAATTGGGTCCGCGTAGATGATTGGAAATTCTGATCATACAATGGTATACTTTACATATTGGAATAAATGAGATGATAGTAATAAGGAGGATTTATAATGGCAATTTTAAACGTTACCGACCAATCTTTTCAAAAAGATGTAGAAAATGGTGAAACGGTACTTGTAGATTTCTGGGCTCCTTGGTGTGGTCCATGTAAGATGATTGCTCCAGTGCTGGAGGAAATAAATAAGGAAATAGGCGATAAATTGACGATCGCTAAGGTCAATGTCGATGAAAATCCGGATACTTCCGGTCGTTATGGCGTAATGAGTATCCCTACACTCATGGTTTTTAAAAACGGTGAAATGGTCGATAAATTGGTAGGCTTCCAACCAAAAGAACAATTGCTTAACTCACTACAAAAACATCTTTAATTGATGGTACAATAGAAGCACTGGACATATAAATGTCTAGTGCTTTTTCTTATAGTATTGAGAAGGAGGGAGTGAATGGAAAATGGGAGAACTAAAAGGAAAATTAGCTTTCTTACCAGATAAGCCCGGCTGCTATCTGATGAAAAATGAAGTTGGCGAAGTGATTTATGTTGGTAAGGCAAAAATATTAAAAAATCGTGTACGTTCGTATTTTACCGGTTCACATGATGGAAAAACACAAAGGCTCGTTCAGGATATTCGAGACTTAGAGTACATTGTGACCGATTCTAATATAGAAGCATTAATACTCGAATGTAACTTAATAAAAAAATACAATCCAAGATATAACGTCCTGTTAAAAGATGATAAAACGTATCCCTTTATTAAAATTACGTTTGAAGAACATCCAAGACTTGAGATCACACGTAAAGTAATGAAAGACAAAGCGAAATATTTCGGTCCTTATGCCAATTCAGGATCAGCACACGAGACGAAGAAACTACTTGATCGGTTGTATCCTTTGCGTAAATGTAAATCGATCCCGAGTCGGGTATGTCTTTATTACCACATGCATCAATGCTTAGCTCCTTGCGAATATGAGGTTGATCCAAGAGATTATGATCAGATGATACAAGGGATCACGAAATTTTTAAACGGAGGACATCTTGAGGTAAAGAAGGAAATCTCAGAGAAGATGTTGGAGGCGTCGGATAATCTGAACTTTGAACGTGCCAAGGAACTTCGAGATCAAATTCTTCATATCGATGCCGTTATGGAAAAACAGAAAATTACGACCGCCGATACGACTGACCGAGATATTTTTGGTTATTCCGTTGATAAGGGTTGGATGTGTGTACAAATCTTTTACATGCGACAAGGGAAACTGATTGAACGAAGCGTTTCTATTTTTCCTTATTACGGTGAGGAATCAGAAGATTTCCTCTCCTATGTAGCACAATATTATTATGAAAATACAATCCTTCCTAAAGAAATTTATTTACCGGAACCGATTGAAGATGTGTCAACATTAGAGGAATGGTTGAAGGTGAAGATCCTTATTCCGAAGAGGGGCACAAAGAAGCAACTCGTAACAATGGCTACAGAAAATGCACGAATTGCCTTGGATGAGAAGTTCAAGCTGATTACGAGAAATGAAGAAAAGACAACCCAAGCCATTAAAAATCTAGGCGAAATCCTTGGTGTTGGGACGCCTCGTCGTATAGAAGCGTTTGACAACTCGAATATCCAAGGAACGGATCCTGTCTCGGCAATGATTGTTTTTATAGATGGAAAACCAGAGAAAAGGGAATACCGCAAATATAAAGTAAAAACCGTTCAAGGACCCGACGATTATGACACGATGCGAGAAGTTATACGGCGGCGATATACTCGTGTTTTAAAAGAGAATCTACCGTTACCTGATCTCATTGTTGTAGATGGGAGTAAAGGTCAAATATCCGCTGCTGTAGACGTATTAGAAAATGAACTAGGGCTTTATATAACGGTTTGCGGATTGGCCAAGGATGATACTCATCGTACTGCCCAATTATTGTACGGAGACCCTCCTCTTCCTGTACCATTAAAAAGGGATAGCCAGGAGTTCTATCTATTACAAAGAATCCAAGAAGAAGTTCACCGTTTTGCGATTACCTTCCACCGGGCAACGCGGAGTAAATCGATGTTTCAATCACAACTTGACCATATTCCTGGTGTTGGAGAAAAGCGCAAGAAAGCATTGTTGAAACATTTCGGCTCTGTGAAGAAAATGAAGGAAGCCACTGTAGAAGACTTTAGACAATTAGGCATCGGAGATAAACTTGCTAGTGAGATATTACGTAAGCTTCGGAATGAACCAGAATTGATTGTGAGTATAATAGAAGAAATAAATGGAGAAATCGAATAAGGATGGAAAAAAGTTCTATGCATTAATTATCTTTGAAGTCGTTGCAAAGGATGTATAACATCTGTTATAGTGTTAACGTTGTTAAATAATTTCATATTGAACCTCACTATTTGTAGTGAGGTAGAGGCGCGAAAATCAAGAGTATCAATGGGGAGATTGGGAAATCGCTGAACCATTGAGAAAGGGAAATTCGCCGAAGTCTATGTTACCCAAGACATAGGACTGGGTCTACATTGAATAAATGTAGGACTGTCATGACAAGATTCCCTGTTTTGTCATGGAGAACTATCTCATATAAAAGAGATTAAAACGAGGATTAAGAGGACCAAGAAGTTCAAGGCGCGGTAGTCACGAGCAGCGGAGCTTAGTTTAAGCTAAGTGAGCAGCGGAGAGACAACGTAACGTAGAAATTCGACGGTCATATTAACCGGAGTTTTAAACTTCCACTAAGGGAAGGTGAGGAGACTATTGTTGTAATCATATCTACAACAGCGAGGCTTGTCTTGCTGTTGTTTTTTGCGTTTTAGATATTTTTATTTGTATGGGGAGGCATGAACATGGGATTAAAAGTACTTAAGTTCGGTGGTTCATCCGTATCAAATGTTGAACGGATTCGGCACGTTGCAACACGAGTAAGTGAGGTTAAAGCAGCAGGTCATGACGTTGTTGTCGTCGTTTCGGCGATGGGAGACACGACCGATGATCTTTTAGAATTAGCGAATCAATTAAGTAGCAATCCGTCGACACGTGAGATGGATATGCTCTTGGCTACTGGTGAGCAAATTTCAATCTCATTGTTGACGATTGCTTTACAGCATATTAGTATCAATGCCATCTCGATGACGGGATGGCAGGCAGGCATTGAAACCGATCCGTATCATGGACGAGCAAGAATGACAGATATTTACACGGAGCGAATCAAAAAACAACTCCAGGAAGATAAGGTCGTTGTTGTGGCAGGTTTTCAAGGAGTTACGGAAGAACAAGAGATTACGACTCTTGGTCGGGGAGGGTCAGACACAACGGCAGTAGCCTTAGCAGCAGCACTCCTAGCAGAGAGCTGTGAAATATTCACGGATGTCGCAGGTGTGTATACAGCTGACCCTCGTGTTGTGCCAACAGCGCAGAAATTAGACAGCATCTCATATGATGAAATGCTTGAGTTAGCTACACTCGGTGCGGTTGTTCTACATCCAAGAGCGGTCGAGTGCGCGAAAATTCACGGAGTACAATTATCTGTACGATCCACGTTTAAATATGAAATCGGTACGATTGTAAAGGAGGAAGCAATAATGGAACAAGGAAGAGTCGTTCGTGGCGTTGCTCACGATTTGGAAGTGACGAAAGTCAAGGTGTTGGGATTACCTAACCGAATAGGTGTGTTGTCGGAGCTTTTTAATGCGTTAGCAGAGCAAAAAATCAATGTTGATATAATCGTACAAAGTGAGCATGGAACAGAAACGAATGATATTTCGTTTACAATTGAAGGAATCGATACCGATCGTACAATTACTTTCTTAGAGTCCCAGCAATCGGTGTTGTCCTTTGAGAAACTAATGGTAGAAAAGGACCTAGCTAAAGTGTCCATCGTAGGAGCAGGAATGATTACGAACCCAGGCGTTGCAGCGTTAATGTTCGATGAGCTAAGTAGAATCAACGTTCCGATTAAGATGGTAAGTACGTCTGAGATAAAGGTCTCTTGCGTCGTACCTAAAGCGAATGCATTAGACTCAGTAAGAGCGTTGCATAAGGCATATGGATTGGATCCTGTGTCGCAAGGCTAAAGTATGAAAAACTAAAATATTGATGGGGGAGAAAGCATAATCATGCTATCTTCCTTTTTTATGAGTAAATACAAATGGAGAATTATAATAGTCTATATTTTAAGAATATTCACTTGATTCGTTGAGTGAATTATGTTATCCTCAATCCATAATAAATTGATAAAAAAATCGTGTATTTACCATTTTTTTTGGCAAGTTAATTCATTCAATGAATAAACTATCGTATAGGAGAATATGATGAATCATTTACGTAGAGGAAATAAAGATCTAATTAAAGAGTTAAATCGTGCATTTGTTATTGACCAAATCAGATTAAATGGGCCCATATCTAGGACAGATATTGCTAAAAATACGGACCTTGGCTTATCAACGATCACTAATATTATAGATGAGCTAGAGAAAGAAAATCTTGTTCAAGAATTTGGAGCAGGTTCCTCAAATGGAGGGAGAAAGCCCGTATTATTAAAATTGAACGGAGATTCTGGTCTGGTAATAGGTGTGAAAATTGAGAAGAATAAACTCATTTTTTGCTCATCAAATCTTAATGCAAAAATAGTAAGTAAATCCCAGGTTCTATTTCATCATGTAGATTCAAGTAAAGACATCACATCACTTATTATTCAAGAGATTGAAAATATACTAGCTAATGTAAATAAGGAAACGCGTTTTTATGGTATTGGAATCGCCACATCAGGTCTAGTAGATAGGGATAACAAAAAAGTAATACATTCACCGATTTTATCTTGGGAAAATGTTGATTTTAGCCCAATTGGAGATTACTTTAACATACCAGTTTTTATCGATAACGATGCAAACGTCTTCTCACTTGCCCAAATGTGGATTGGATTGGGAAAAGAGTATGACAACTTCATAGGCGTTACAATAGGTGCCGGAGTGGGTGCAGGTATTGTGATCGATAAAAAAATATACCGTGGAGAGTTTGGTGGTGCAGGAGAATTTGGTCATATCGTAATACAACGTGAGGGAAGTTTGTGTTATTGCGGTCAAAGAGGTTGTCTTGAAATGTATGCTTCTGATGAATATATATGTAGTGAAGGAATACGACAGGTTTCTCTTGGTCTATCAACCAATTTAATAGAATATGATTCTATTACATCTGAAACAATCTATCTTGCTGCGGATCAGGGGGATTTAGTAGCTCAAGATATCTTATTTAAACAAGGAGAAAATTTAGGAATTGGGTTAAAAAATATGGTTAATCTATTAAACCCAGGCGCCATTATTTTAGGTGGTGAAGGAATAAGAGGGAAAAAATATTTACTAAAAGGTGTACAAAAGGAATTATCAACACATTTCTTTACAAAACATCACAAACGATTAAACATTCATGTTTCGGAGCTAGAAGAAGAGGTTTGGCTAATTGGAGCTTGTGCCCTCGTAGCAAATGATTTGTTTAAAGCTCCGATTTATAGATAATTTTTATCTTTTTCTTTTAGGAGGTGATCATGATCGTTTGTTCCACTCTTTTAATAAAGAATTTTTAAATCTGGGGGAATGACATTGAATTTGAAGAAAATTAGCCTTGAACTGATAAAGCAAAATCAGCATCATTCTGGGGCATATGTAGCTAGCCCAAATTTCGAAAATTATAGATATAGTTGGTTAAGGGACGGTTCATTCATTGCTTATGCAATGGATACCGTGGGGGAACATGATTCAGCAGAAAATTTCTATCGTTGGGTAAACAAAACAATTGAAAAACATCACCCAAAGTTTGTGAGTTTATTAGAAAAGTCAGATTCGGAACAATTACTTGAACGTAAAGATTTCTTGCCTTGTAGATATACGTTAGAGGGAGAAGAAGAACAAGATGAATGGCCAAATTTTCAACTTGATGGTTATGGGACGTGGCTATGGGGATTAAGTGAACATATTAAAAGGACCTCTAATCATAAACTTCTCACTGAGTTTAACAACAGCATCGAAGACTCCATAGAATACCTCATTAAATTTTGGAAACTTCCAAACAGTGATTGTTGGGAAGAAAACGAAGATAAAATCCATCCTTCTACCTTGGCCTGTATTTGCGGAGGCCTAACATCTATCAATGATTTTCTAGAGCGAGAAGAAATTAGAAATGTAACGACTGAAATCAAACAATTTCTTTTAGATAACTCAATCTACGAAAATCGTTTTGTAAAGTATATTGGCTCGACAAGTGTAGATGCGAGTTTACTATGGTTAACCGTTCCTTTCCATGTTTTTGAACCAGATCATCCTTACATAATAAATACAGTTAAAACAATAGAGGAACGAATTCTACATCGAGGAGGGGTTCATCGGTTTCCTGAGGATACTTATTACGGTGGAGGAGAGTGGTTACTCTTATCAAGTTGGATTGGTTGGTATTATTCAAAAGTCGGCAGATTTAATGAAGCACAGAAACAGTTGTCATGGGTAGAAAATCAAGCAGATGAGAAAGGTTGGATGACAGAGCAGGTTTTACATCACGTAAATGACCCATCGTTTATACAAAAGTGGCTCGACCTATGGGGTCCGGTAGCAAAACCTCTACTATGGTCACATGCAATGTACCTTGTTTTACATGAAGTTCTTCAAACCCAAAACAACCTTTATGTTAACCAAGAAAAGAGGGGTGAATGAAAATGAAAAAAACGAATCGTTTTATGTTATTATTTGTAACCGTTTTCATTTTGGCTACAATGGTTGCTGGCTGTTCTTCCAGTACTAAAGAATCTCCGAACAAAGATAATTCTAATACGAATAACCAAGGAACAACTGCACCTGAAAAGAAAGAAGAAAAGAAAACCCCAGATCCAGTAACGATTGAATTTTGGCATACTTACAGTGATGCAGAAGAAGCTTTATTTAATGAACAAGTACTTCCTTTATTTCAAAACCAATACCCACATATCACTGTGGAATCCACACGTATGCCTTATGAAGGGTTGAAACAGCAAGTCATTGCAGGGGTTGCAGGTGATGCGGCACCAGATTTAATGCGGATGGATATTGTTTGGGTTCCGGAGTTTGCGAAACTAGGAGCGCTGATGGAATTAGATGATAAAGAAGGATTTTCGGAGCTAAAAGAACATCTTTTCCCAGGGCCCTTGGCAACGAATTTTTATAATGGTAAATATTATGGGTTACCACTAAATACTAATACAAAAGTAGCGGTTTACAACAAGGCTCTTTTAGCAGAAGTTGGTTTAACCGAACCGCCTAAGACGTTTGAAGAGTTATTTGAAGCAGCCAAGGCGTTAAAAGCAAATGATAAGTTTGGCATTGGAATAGGAGGTACTGGTCCATGGGCATCTCTTCCTTATTTCTGGAGCTTAGGTGGTAGTATAACGGATGATGGATATAAGAAAGCATCGGGATACCTCAATAGCGCTGAAAGTATTGCCGCTTTAGATAAGATAATGGAATTAAACAATTCAGGATTACTTGCACCTACCATTCTTGGTGGAGAGCCGGGTACATGGGATGGTATAAAAGAGCAATACTTAATGATTGATGATGGTCCATGGTTTTATAGCATTCTTGGAGAAGAGGCTACGAATCTAACCGTTCCAGCTACTCTGCCTTCAGGAAGTGGTGGTAGCGTGTCTGTAGTTGGTGGAGAAGATTTAGTCATCTTTAGTAATAGTAAGCATCCTGAAGAAGCATGGACATTCATGCAGTTTTTAATGACTGAAGAACCACAAACAATCATGGCTCAAACCGGATTAATCCCAACATTTACGAAGGCAGCTAATTCTGAAAAGGTGCTTTCTGTTCCGTTCATCAAACCTTATATTGAACAATTAAAAACGGCTAAACCAAGAACACCACATCCAAACTGGGGCAAGATTGAAGAATCTCTTAATTTAGCATTTGAAAGAGCGCTTCGTGGTGAAGCGACTGCTAAGGAAGCTTTGGATCAAGCAGTTGGTGAAATTGACGGATTCCTACAAGAATAGTCAATAAAATGCAAATAGGTTTTCAGTGGTCAAAAACCGCTGAAAACCTATTTATTCAAGATCATTTTACTTGAGTTGAAGAGGGGGATTCATAGTGAGTCAAACGCAGATTCTTCGCCCAAATCCAGTAAACCCCAAAAGAAAGAAATCAATGTTTATTTCATATTTAGAACAATGGTGGAATGTATTCCCGTTTATTTTTCTAGGTCTTGTAGGAGTTGCCGTAGGAGCTGATGGAGATGAAGTCCAGGGTGAG
>FWWL01003356.1_pt1 | contig 29553 bp, 29 predicted proteins | sample 2228331 | NCBI WGS metagenome assembly FWWL01 (sample SAMEA103939775, study PRJEB20133) | metagenome
GTTTTTGGGCAATTCTTCGGTTCGTTCCTTCCCGCACCACCCAGCCGCGCTGTTCCCACTCTTCCAGCAGTCTCCGCGCGCGCCACTCGCTCCACCCCCACTCCACCAGTTTCGGGATGGACACCTGCCCGCTCTGCCCGGCTCTCTCGATGACTTCCCGTTCCTCCTCGTTCAGCGCCGGACGGGCATTGCCCAGCAAACTCTTGTCCAGAAAGCAGGTTTGCACGGCGCCCCACCGGTCGGTCACTGCCAGCCCTGGACGCTGCGGGGAGATGCTCTCCGCTCCGCTGCAGTGAAGGCGCTTCGCCATCTCTCCATTTCGCACCCGGAAACATACCGCCAGGTGGATCTGGTCGCGCACCGCTCCAATCACCTCTTTGGTGAATTCCTGCGCCGCAAAAATGACGTGGATGCCGAATTTGCGTCCCCGCCACCCCAGCCGCGCCGCTTCCAGCCGAATCTGCGGTTCAGCCACGGCTACGGCGGAGAATTCATCCAGCACCACCAGAATCCGCGGCAGGGCTTCTTTGCCGGTCTTTACCGCTTCGCGGTTGTATTCTTCCAGGCTGTCGGGGAAGCCTTCCGCATCCTGGTACAACCCGGCTCTCCGGTCGCACTCCGCCAGCCCCCAACGAATCACTTCCAGGGTGCTTTCGGGGGTCTCTGCAATCGGCTGTCTCAGCGCCGGATGATCCGCCAGCATCGGGAACGTCGCCCGATCCAAATCCGAGAGCAAGAGGTGCATCCCGTCGCGCAGGGCCTGGTACACCAGTAACCGCAGGAAGGCGCTCTTGCCCGATCCCGTCTGCCCGGCGACCAGCACATGGCCCAGTTTCTGCCAGGGCAGGGTGATCAGTCCGTTTGCTCCCACGCCAATCGCTACCTCTCCGCCGGGCGTCTCTGGCGGGTAGGGCACCTGGCGGGGCAGTTTGGGGAGGGGGGAGAGCAGCAGCACGTAGCGCAAGCCCTGTTCCCGCGATATGTACACCGGATATCCCGTTTCCATGCGCAGGTGTTCCAGCACCTCTGCCGAGACGTAGCGCTCCGGGTAATCCACCCGGCGCAGGTCCACCTCCGCCAGCAGGAATTTCATTCCGCTCACTTCTGCCAGCAGATACTGCCGGATGGGCGCTTTCAATCCCCGCCTGGAAAGCACTGGGGCCAGGCGGTGGGCAATTGTTTCGGCAACGCGCACTTCACGCCGGGTAATCATTTTTCCTCCAGCGATTCCCGATAGATCCCGCTGACCACATCGCCCAGCAGCGGACGGGCTTCTTTCTCATCCAGCACGCGTACGGTTGCGCCTTCGGGAAGCGGTTGCGCAAGGCTCTGTGCCAGGCGCTGGGCTTTATCCTTCTGTCCACCGGCGGAGAGCGCGCGAATGGCGCTCACCTTCTGGTCGTTCTCGGTGACCCGCAACTGCCCGGCGTCCAGTTTGGGTGGGTTGCGCGGGTCGAGCACGGCGCCGGGGGCGCGGTCGGGGACAATCACCTTGCCGTCCTGCACCAGCACCAGTTTGCCGTCCGCTAACTGCGTCAGTACACGGTTGCGCTGGTACAGCCATATGCCGTACAGGGCAAGGACAATCACCGCACCCAGCAGGACAAAGGGCAGAACTGCCCAGGCATACTTGGCGTAGTCCTGCTGGATCGTGCGGATCTGTTCCTGCTTCAGCGATTCCTGGGCAATTCCCGCCTGCGCGGCTTGCGCGGTGGCCAGGGCGGCGGCATTGGCGGCGTCCACCGTTGCCTGCCGCATGACCGCCACCTGGGTCGCAGTGGCTTCGGCTTGTGCGGCGGTTTGGGTCATCTGCCAGGCTTGCGCGGTCTGCTGGGCTTGCAGGGCGGTCTGCGTTTGCTGGACGATCCAGGCGCGCTCGGTAGCGGTCATCTGCGCCTGCATGGTGGCACTCCATGCTGTTTGTGTCTCCCGTTGGGAGATGGCGGTGGCTTCGGCGATGACCGCTTCCATCGTAGCGGTGCGGAGCAGGCGGTAGTACTCTGCGGTGGCTTCGGCTTGCCGGGCGGCGGATTCGGCTTTGACCTGCTCGGCTTCCAGGTACTGCGCCGTCTGGCGGGCGTACTCCGCCCGCTGGGTTGCCATGACTGCTTGGCGTTCCAGGTACAGCGCCTGGGCGGTTGGGTCCAGCGGTACGGCTTCGCCGCCACATGCCGTGAGCAGTGCCATGACCACGATCGTGATGGCGACTTTACCAGAGCGGTTCATCTTCGTCCTCCGGTTCGGGCAGGGACTGGAGAATGCGGGGCGGCAGAGAGGGCTGCACGGGAGCGGTGTTCATCTGGCGCAGGTAGCGCAGTAACTCCAACTGCACTAACTGCTGAATGGGGTCTCCCTGGGGGAGAGACACCGGGCGGGGTGCATCTCCCACCCGTGCCCATCGGGCGTTGGGACCCGGCAGCCACTTGCCCTGCGGTTGCGCCTGTTGGCGGTTGCGCTGGTAGAGCAGATATGCCAGCGCAATGAGAGCCACCAGCAAGGCGAAGCCGAACGCTACTACCAGGACGGTGAGCAGGGCGGTGTTGACTGCCTGCCCGCTGGCGGCAATCTGCGCCGCGCGCGCCGCTTCAATGGCGGCTTGAGCCTGCAAAGCGTCAGCGTGCGCCTGCAGCGATACGGCGACGGCAATTGCCAGCAGTCCCAGAAACGCCAGAATAATCAGGAATACCACCATGCTTTTCCTCCAGCCGCACCACCTTTCCCCGCTTGATCACCACCCGCTCCCCAGTCCTGACGTTCTCGAACACTGTCCCATTGGGCCAGGGGCAGGGAATCCTGCGGGCTTCTGCATCTACGTCGGGCAGGACGATGTCCGTCCAGCGGAAGTGCCCGCCGTAGAACATGCCCGGATCATCCTCATTGCGGGTGGGATCTACCACCACCTTCCAGTAGTACCCTTGCGGGGCCTGCCACAGGCGCGTGCTCATGCCTCACCTCACCCCCAACCGCTCGGCGAGTTCTGCCCATAGCGGATCATCTGCAGGCAGTACCTCCAGCCGGTAGAGCACCTCCCACTTGCGCTCTTCCCGCTCGCGCACTTCGGCTTCAAATGCCAGCAGGTCATCCAGTTCTTCCGGGGTCATTTCGTCCATACCAACCTCGAAAAAAAGAACAGGCACTGCCTGTCCTAGAAGGGGATTTCTTCTTCGCGAGCGATGGCGCGTCCTTCGCCGGTGTCCCCGCCCTTCACACCCAAAAACTGCACGGTTTGGGCGGTCACTTTCAGGCTCGCTCCCGCTTCGCCGTTCTTGCGGATGAAGGCTTCCACGGCGGGAATGCCGCGCACGAACACCTGACGCCCTTTCGCCAAATACTGGTGACAGCGTTCGCCCAATTCCCGCCAGGCGCTCACTTCCACCCACACGGTTTCATCCTTGCGGGTGGTGACGGCCACCGGGAAGGTGCAGACAAACACACCGTCCTGCGTGTAACGCCCTTCCGGGTCTTTGCCCAGGTTGCCAATCAGTTGCATTTCGAGCATGTTCAATTCCTTTCTTCGGGCTTGATCCAGCCCAGTTCACAGAGATTGAAAAAATCGCTTTCTTCAGGGGTGGAAATCATCTCCCCGCTATCCACACGATGAACCGCACCGTCTTTCACAACATAAACGGACGGCAGAAATCCGCCGTATCGCTTGGGAGTAACCAGCTTTTTTGAAAACTCCGCCCCGCCCGTGCGCAGGGCAAAAATCACACCCCATTGGGCAGGCGGTAGAACAATGAACAGGTCAAGGTTTATGCCTTCGGGTAAGGCGTATTGCTTGTATCGTTGTCCGTTCTTGACCGCTGGTAACGGCAGGGAAAGGTCGTGATAGCCATTCGGAGAGCCAAACAAGTCCAATGCGGGAAGTGGCTTTGCCACAATCTCGATGTCTCCCACCTCTGCCTTGCGCCGCCGAATGCTCCCGGCAATCTCAATACGCTCGCAGTACGGCATGAGCATGTTAGCGTATTTGCAGGCAATCTTCTCGGCTTCGCCCAGTGGCATCTTGGTCTTCATGTGCCCTCCAAAAACGGGAAGATGGAGTCGAACCATCATCCTTTGGCGCATTTGCGCCAACGTTCTGCCCTTGAACTACTCCCGCACGTTCCCCCTCCACACCACCGCAGGGGGGTTGGTCCCACCAGGTAGGGGCCCTCGTTCGGTGAACGCTGGTGCATCCACCCGCGCCGTGGTCGCGCGTTTTGTGCGTGGTTTCGAGTGCGCACCCCTCGCTCAACCTGAATCACCGGTTGCCCATGCCGTCCTGCCGCCCAAGGAGTAGCCTTTCGTTATCTGCTACCCGGTCCATCCTCTTGCCGCCAAGAGATCGGACAGTGCCTTCTCCCGCTACAACCGGTTTTCGCTGTCAGAGGGCGGTTAGCACTCCCTCGCGGGATTCACGGTCAGGACAGTCGGCGGTTGATCCTCTCTTCTACCACCGCCAGGTTTGTTTGCCGGTCTCTCCCGGCTGTCACCCTGTCTGTTTCCCGACGCTGGTCAGGGTGCGCCGGGCTTCCCCTGCCCGTTGATGGGGCAACGACCCCGACAGGTTGGACAGTCCAGCCGGGTGGGATTTGCACCCACCGCGGGAGCAGGGCAGACACTCCCGCCATACTGCGCGGTTGGAATAGAAAGGAGGTGAAGCCATGTCAAGGTACAGAGTTGCCGGTCTCTCCCGGCTGTCACGTCCCCCGGATGGCTTCCAAAGGTCTCGCCGTCCGCTCCGTCAGGCATGGGGCTGCCCTTCCCCATGCCCCGCCGGGTGCTGATGACTCAGCCCCGCACCCACCTCCCAACTCGGCCGACGTTAGCGCGGCAAACAAGATTCAGGCGGACGGGACTCGAACCCGTCATTACGCACCCACCGCCTGAATGAGGAGGAGCACATGAGCCAACACCTGCAACAAAACACCCTGCCGGGATTTGCAGGGTGTCTGTTCTTTCGTGATATACTAGTCACGGGGTGAGCAGCGCACTCTGCTTGCCTCAACCGTGAGCGTGCTACCCACACGGCTCACGGAACGCCCCGGTCGGGCGCACAACGCCCTCACGCCGGGGCGTTGTGTTTGAGGCAATCAATTAGATTTAGGTTTGGGAAGGTGCTATGGGAAGTATAGCACTATTTGTAGGAAGTGTCAATAACTTCCGACAAATAAAATAAAAAGAGAGAACGGTTTTTTATTGCCGTTCTCTATATCTTTACAATCATCTACAGCGCAAGCGGGCCTGTTTTTGGTTTGTATGGTGTGCCATCAGGGTTGAAAATCCTACGTCCTTGCCCCCTTGTTCGCTCATAAATTTTCGAACAATAAGCTACATCAGCTTCATCTAAAAACACTTTTTTTCCTTGAGAACCAAGTTTACGAATATAACCCTTTCTACACCATTCTGATAAAGTGTCCGCCGGTACTTTATATTGACGTTCAGCTTCCCTTATCCAAATTGGGTTACCCCGTAAATGGATGTACATCTGATACTCCGGCAAATCCTCTTTGCGGAGACCTTTTTCCTCGATAGCCTCGCCTCTGACTTCATCTTCGCTCACGACCATTTCTCCCGCTACCACTCCCGCCCTGATTTTACCTTTCTCAATCAGGGCGCGCAAGCGGTCTTCATCCAGCCCGTACTTGCGGGCGGCTTCGGAAAGTGGTAGAAATGTGGGTAAGGTAACCATGCTACACCTCCACCCATACCGGCAAGTCCAGTACGCCAAACTGATGAGCCGCGCATATCCTGTGGCGGCCATCGGTAATGTACGGCCGTCCACCTTCTATCACGACCCTGATCCGTTGCCCCAGCAGGACATCAATCGGCTGCAAAGGCGCAAGGTCTTCCTCGTTGACCGCCTTACCATCCGAAAGCAAAGTTACCTCTCCCACAGGATGAGAAAGCGCATACTCTCTCAATCGTTCAAAACCCTCTTCGCTCTCGAACCTTTCCAACTCTACCCGAAAGCCGTCTTTCTCCAACACCAACGCTCGCTTCAATCCATCCGCCAGCCAGATCATCATGTCGCCCCGCCGATATGCCGCAGGGCAACCCAGACAGTTTCCTTCTTGTCCGTTCAAGCGCACACAGCGATTGTTAATCGGCTGCGTCCTGATCATCCAGCTGTACAACCAATCTACCGATACCCAATTCCATCCTCTTTGGAGTTCCGCCATGTCTGACACCTCACGCGACATCACCCGTCTTGATCTGACCCATTACTTCTACATCTCCGGCCACCTCTGGCTGAAACTGCTTGCAGAGCGCGCCCCGCAGCTGGCTGAATGGCTCAGCCGCGCAAGGTATTTCGACACCTCTGATCGTGGCAGCGTCAATCCCGCAGATCTGATCGCTCATGCCTACTCCGCCGCCGCCCAAATCGGTCTGCCCATGACCTTTTCCACCATTCGCAATCTGTTGCTGGATCGCGGCTTTTTCTTCAGCCATCTCCCCGTTCCGCCTGATGATCCCCTGTGGGAATTCGGACGCGACTACGGCGTCGGCTTTATCCTGTGGTTCTGGTGGCAGAGTCAAGAGACAGAACCGTTTCGTCAGCAACTCGCCGAAAGGCTCGCTCCCATTCCCGACACCATTGACCTGTCCCTCTTCCTCTTCTGGCCCGCTCTGACCAAAGAGCATCTCGAAGATTTCCGCACTCTGCATACCCGCCTCTATGCCCATTTGCGCGTCAACCTGCCTTGACTTGCGGGCGGGATCGGATAGTGGTAAAGATACGGGTAAGGTAACCATCGGTCAGTCCTCTAAGAGATACAAACCGCTTTCATCATCCAGGACATACCTGACGCGAGGGTTCAAAGCCAAAATCACATAAGCCAAGTCTTGACTCGATATTGAAACAAATCCTAAAACCGACCCAAGGCTTATCCAAAAGTCTTTGGCAAACACCATAGAGAAAACAAATAAAACCAAGGGGAGTAATAACGGGAACAGACATACTTGCATCCATACTCTCTTTTCGATTTTTCCCGTAAAGACGTATATCTCTTTTGCCGCAATTTGTTCGGACGGTACGCCGAACCAGTGGGCGGCAATTGCGTGCAGCCCCTCATGAATGGCGCGAACCGGTACCAGCCAGCCGCTGACATTTCTTACCAGAGGAAGGGAAAAGATGACCAGCAAAACCCATACCCAACCAATCTCAACCGATGAACGTAAAACCGCTATGACAACAGACGCCGCAACGAAAATCAAGCCAACCGCACCCCCTAATACCTGCGCCCCTATGTCGTTTCGCAGATTTTTCGACTTGTGGATTCCCCTGTTCGTTAACCTCTGGCTTGTGGGAGTGTCTCTGTTCGCCATCCTTTACATGCCTCCGTACTGGCTCGGGTTGCTCTGCGGTGGACTTTTTCCCGCCGCGCTTCTAACCGTCATCTTTTTCCACCCCCCACAGGGGGACGTTTTCTATGTTTCCATCCTCCTCTTCGTGTCCGTCCTTGGCGCGTCCATCGCCGCCGCGCTCTACAGTCAAAACTGGCTGAACGTTCCGCTGGCCCTGTTGGTCTCACTGCCCTCTCACCTGTCCGTTATCGCTTATCAATGGTCAAACAAAAAGTTTTGATTGCTTGCGGGCGGCTTCGGAAAGTGGTAAAAATGTAGGAAGAGCAATCATGATCTGTACCTTCTCATGCGAGGTAGCCCGGAGCCGGGGGACAACGACCCTCTCCGCGGCGAGGATCACCGGTCGGCGGGTGTCCACCGGCCTATCGGCGCGCAGCCCCAACGGGTGGTCGGGGCGGATCCTCGACAGGTCATCCCCCGGTCCCGGGTTGCCTCAAAACAATCTGCCGCGCGGGCCTGACGTCCCCAACACTGGCATCAGCCGGGTAGGCTGATGGAGGACACGGACGGCAGACGGGTAGTCTGCACGATCAGGCTTTGGCAACCGGAGACCCACCCGGTCTCCGGTTTGCTTTTTAATGTGCTACGATTTTCTTTTCAGCAAAAAAGACAGGACAACGCCTAAAACGGCTGAAACTCCAATCCCAATCGCCAAAGCAATCAACGGCGACTGGGAAAGAACCGGAAAACGCTCCAAAAAAGCTTGACCAATTACTGCACCTGCTATTACAATTGCAACTGTTGCAAGATTTTCGATTTTCATAATCTCCTTTCTTCAGTCCCGGTAACCGCCCGGGACTGAATCTTTATCCAAATACACGCAAAGCGCCCATGGGATCCATCAGGCTCTTTGCGGGGGACAGGGATGGAATCCCTGTTTTGAAGAAAATTACAGTGATAAAGTGCAATTTTGCAGAGGCGACGATGGGATTTGAACCCATGATCAGGGTTTTGCAGACCCTTGCCTTGCCACTTGGCCACGTCGCCTGATAAAAAGCCGCCTTGTTTCTGGCGGCTCAGAGCGGGCGATGGGACTCGAACCCACGACCTCTTCCTTGGCAAGGAAGCATTCTACCAACTGAACCACGCCCGCATGTCTGTTGTGTGCGTATTTATACCCGAACTCTTTTTTTCCGTCAAGACCATCAACGTCATTTTTTTTCGCTCTTTTTGGAAATCCCGTGGGTTTTCTATGCTAAACTGAATCTGGTTTCTCCTCATCCTCTCTTCAGGCAGGCGTTTATGAAACCCAATCCGCTGTTGAAAAAATTGGGCTTTTCCGATTCGGACCGCGTGGTTTTGATTCACGCGGATGATGTTGGCATGTGCCAGGCAAGCGTGCAAGCCTTTGCAGATCTGACCGCGTTTGGTCTGGTCTCCTGCGGGGCGGTGATGCTTCCCTGTTCCTGGGCGCCTCTGGCGGGCGCTTATGCCCGGGAGCATCCGGAAGCCGATTTAGGGGTGCACCTGACGCTCACCAGCGAGTGGGAGCATTACCGCTGGGGCCCCCTTTCCACGCGCGATCCACGTTCGGGTTTGCTGGATGAACAGGGGTATTTCCCCCGCCGTACCGAGCCCGTACAGGAAAAGGCTAATCCACGCGCTGTCAGGCGGGAAATTGAAGCGCAACTGGAGCATGCCCGTGGTTTGGGAATCGTCCCCTCTCATGTGGATACGCACATGGGTACGGTGATTCACCCCAAATTTCTGGATGCCTATATAGGTACGGCGCGGAAGTACCGTCTCCCGGCGATGATCCTGCGTCAGGACGAAGCCTCCCTCCGGCAAATGGGATTAAATGCCCTGACGGCGAAGATTGCCGCCCGCTGGATTGAGCGCCTGGAACGGGAAGGCTTTCCCTTGCTCGATCATATTGTGATGATGCCGCTAGACCAGTGGGAAGACCGCCTCGAACTGGCAAAAGAAGTGTTCAAAACGGTAAAACCGGGTCTGACCCATTTCATCATTCATCCAGCGGTAGATTCCCCGGAGATCCGCGCCATTGCCCCCGATTGGCGGGCACGGGTGGCTGACTGGCAGGTATTCCAGAGTCAGCAATTGCGTCAGTTCCTGCAACAGGAAGGTATTCACGTCATCGGCTACCGTGCCATCCAATCCCTCATGAGGTGACCCCCATGACCCTCCAACCGGTAAAACTTTCCCGTTCATATAAATTCGTGTGGGGTGTGGCAGCGCTGGGAACTTCCCTGCTCTCAGGGATTTACGGCGCTCTCTTGCCCATTTTCTATCAGGATTACCTGGGATTGTCCTCCCGATGGATCGGGATGGCATCTTTTATTTATGCCATCTGGAATGCGCTCAACGATCCTTTGTTTGGGTATATCACTGATAATACCCGCTCCCGCTGGGGAAGGCGCATTCCCTATATGCGCTTTACCGCCCCATTCCTGGCGTTGACCTTTGTCCTGGTATGGTTGCCTCCGTCGCATGCTGGCGAACCGGCAATCTTCTGGTGGATGCTGGTCACCATGCTTTTATATGATACCTGCTATACCATTGTAGGGCTGGTGTATTCCGCTTTACTCCCTGAGGTCAGTGAGTCGGATGCGGAGCGCAACGATTTGCAGGTGTCTTCCTCTTTGTTCGGTTTGCTCGGCACGTTACTGGGATTTATGATTCCGGACTTCTTCCGTCCCAAAGCGGGTGGAAGTACCGATTTTCTCCCCCTCCAGATGAGCATGGTGGCTGTGGCGGTGGTTGCCATGCTTTTGATCATTGCGACTACCTTGAAGGTCAAGGAACGTCCGGAATTCACCCGTGTTGATCGTCCCATTCCGCTGGGCGAAGCCATCCGTTTCACTCTGGTGAATCGCTCGTTCCTTGTGCTGGTCGTAGCAAATTTCATGTCCATTTTGATGCAATCGCTTCTTCTCGGAGCCATTTACTACATGGCAGATTATCTGCTCCAGATGAATACCCTCATCCTGCTGGCATGTATTTTCATTCCGCTGATCATTGGGGTGCCGTTAACCCGTCCCATTCGACAAAAATTTGGTGTGGTAGGCGCTCAACAGTTGTTATTGATCATTGCAGGGTTGGGTCTGGTGCTGATCACCATTGCCCCCAGATTCCTGATCCCTGTATGTATTGCCATTGCCGGCTTTGGGTTGAGCGGACCCCAAACCCTGACCAATGTATTGTTCGCTCAGGTGGCGGATGAAGATGAACTGCGTTCCGGGGTGCGCCGGGAGGGTGCTTTCTTCGGGGTCAATGCGCTGATTACCAAACCTGCACAATCTCTGGCGCTGTATCTGTTCCCGCTCATTCTTGAAGCCACCCACTTTGTCAGCCGTGGACAAAATGCGGGAGAAATTTTCCTTAATCAGCCAGAAAGCGCCTTGCTGGGAATTCGCCTGCTGGGCGGTTTTATTCCGGGGATTGCCTTGCTGATTGGGGCAGGGGTATTAGCCTTCTACCCCCTGCGTGGGGAGTATCTTCAGAAAGTCCAGCAGGCGGTGCTGGAACTCCACGCGAAGAAGAAAAAACAACTGGAGTAATTCATCCACCCATTTTTGCAGAGACCGGCGCGGAAACGCCGGTTTTTTTAATGCTTATGTTCTTACTGGCATACTCCTTGCACAGAGAGGGATAGTGCCTGCCGGTATGAGATCTATCCGGTTTCATCGTATGAGGAAAAATTCTATGGAAAAAAGCCAGCAGTTCGTCGAAACGGAAAATGAAATTCTCGTGCAGGAATGTTTACGGGTAATTGCCAGTCTAACGGGAGCAAAGCGCGCTCATCTTCATTTTCTTCTGCAAGAGCGGAAATTTGATAAAGAAGTGTTTTTCTGGGCGAACTCTCCAGAAGGACTGTTGGAATGTTCCGAAATGGCAGCCATTCGTCTGGATCATCCCTGGTGGGTGAGGAATCTGCGCGCTCAGGATCTGTTGAAAATCGAGGACTTGACCCTTTTACCGGAGGAGGTCACCGCTGATCGTGAAGCCTTACAGCGTTATGACGTTCACAATTTGCTGATCTTACCCGTCTATGACGGAAAACGTCTGGCTGGGATGATTCGGCTGGAAAATGTGAGTGAGGATCATTCTCTACAGGAAATTGAAATTTCCCTCTTGCACATTTCTGCACAACTGATTATCCGGATGCTTTGTCTGGCGCATGATTTGGGGGAACTGCGGCGGGATCGCGCTCGGATGGTTTATCATCAGGAATATGATGACTTGACAGGATTGCCTAACCGTGTTCTCTTTCTGGAACGGATCAAGCAGGCATTTGATGGAAATTCCAGTTTGCTTTTTGCGGTGCTGGTGATTGATATTGACTACTACCAGTTAATCCATGAGCGTTTTGGTAGAGCCATTGCCGAGCGGCTTGTTCAGGCGGCAGTGAACAAAATACGGTTGAACCTGCGTGCTGAAGATCTCATGGCAAGGCTGGGAGAAGATCAGTTTGGGGTGCTGATTCAGGATGTTCAGGATCGTTCTGTGGTGGAAATGGTTGCCACGCGGATTCTCGAGCGGGTGCGTGAACCCTTCGTGATTGAAGGTGATGAAGTCGCCGTGACCGCCAGTATCGGTATTGCCCTGCGCAATGGGCATCTGCGAACTCCTGAAGAGATGGTGCAGGAAGCCGGAATCGCATTGCTGGAAGCCAAACAATCCGGGCGAGGGAGATGGCTGGTCTTTGATGAGAGCATGCGCGAGGAGTTGATTCGCCGAATGGAAGTGGAGAATGACCTGCGACGTTCTCTGGAAGAGAATCGTCTGGTGCTTCACTACCAGCCCATCACCGAATTGAAATCTGGAAGATTGATTGGCTTTGAGGCGCTTGTCAGGTGGATACATCCCAGAAGGGGGATGATCTGGCCCACCGAATTTATCGAGATTTCCGAAAAGACGGGTTTAATTGTGCCACTGGGTTTATGGGTATTACGGCAGGCTTGCTGGCAGATGCACCTGTGGCAGGAACGCTTTCCCATTAACCCTCCGTTGATGATCAGTGTGAATATCAGCCCTCGTCAGTTGGAAGAACCGGATTTCAGCGAGCAGGTAAAAAAGATTTTGGAGGAAACAGGTCTTCCGCCTTCATCGTTGCGATTGGAAATTACCGAACATACCGTTGTCCAGCGAAGTGGAGCGTTGATTGAAGCCCTGGATTCACTGCGGACTTTAGGGGTGCAATTGTACATTGATGATTTCGGCACCGGTTATTCTTCTCTGGGGTATCTGGATCGTTTACCTGTGGACGCCATTAAGATTGATCGGTCTTTTGTCAGTAATCTGGGTAAAGCCAAAAGCAGTCAGGGTGTGGTTCAAGCCATTATCCAGTTAGCCCACGAACTGAATATCGAAGTGGTGGCTGAGGGAGTGGAAACCTTTGAACAGCATCGAGAATTGAAGCGCCTCCAGTGTGAGTTCATGCAGGGCTTTTACATCTCAGAACCTCTTGACGTTCTGGCTGTAGAGCGGTTTATTGCGGGCAGGTCGGGTTTTGTGTTTGGAGCCGATTGATTACGGGCAGGCGTTTTGCAGATGCTCATCAAAGGTGCGGGCAAACTGATGACGTCCGGAACCGTCGCATGCTGCCCGGAAGTACAGGTAAGGCGTTTCTGCAGGATAAGCCACTGCCTGAAGCGCAGAAAGCCCTGGATTGCAAATTGGGGTGGGGGGTAAACCCGGATAAAGATAGGTGTTGTAAGGCGAATCAATGGTCAGATCATCCAGCGTGAGAGGGACTTTCCACCAGGTTCCCCACGCTTCGCCGTAGCCAAGCGCATATTGAACGGTGGGATCGCTGTCCAGTTTCATGTTTTGTTGTAGGCGGTTGTAAAACACCGAAGCAATTAAGGGCTGTTCCTCGGTTACGACGGCTTCTCGTTGAACGATAGATGCCAGGGTCACTGCCTCTACCAGCGAGAGCCCTCGCTGATCGTAGGCGTTTCGTAAATCGTCTGTCACGGCTCGTTCAAACTCGTGATAAAACGCCTGCACCATTTCTTCGGCAGTCACATCCCGTAAAAAGCGGTAAGACCCAGGAAACAAAAAACCTTCGTAAGAATTCAGCGGCTGATCCCCTTCTCTTCCCCTGCGGACAACTTCCAGGAACGATTGAGCATCCACGTTTAAACCGGAAGTGGCTAAAGAGGCGGCGATTTCCTCAGCGCGCCATCCGGGTAGAATGTTGAATGCCACTTCCTGGGATAAAGGGTCTTGAAGTTTTCCGGCAATTTCCAGGGCGTTCATTGCAGCGGAAAGAGTATAACTGCCGGCGCGAATACGGGTATCTCTCCCGCTGTAAATCAGGTAGGCTCGAAATACCTCGCGGTCGCGAATTAACCCTGACTCATACAGACGGGTAGCCACCGTGTTGGCGGTTTCGCCCTCTCGAATCAGGAATTGCACCGGTTGCCCCTCAGGGTTTGCAGGCAGGGTCAAGGCATCCTGATGCATCAATAGTTGAAAGGATAAATACGTGCGCTGAATCAGTGGGAGATCAGGTTGGGGCGCGCCAAAGGCGTCACTTGCCATTTGTGGAATAAAACCGACACCCACCAGCAGGACGATACCGCCCAGGCATACTGCTCCGAGAAATGCCGTGATCAAGGAAATAAAGCAACTGCGAGATCGCCTCTGACGAGAGCGTTTCATGCTTCAAAATCCTCTTCGCTGGTTTCTGCAGGAGCCGGGGGAAGATGCGCTTCCAGATAATCCTGAAGAATGATCACTGCCGCCAGATCATCCAGATGCCCCCTGCGGAGTTTTCGTGGGACGCCCATCATGCGGCGGGTATCCTGCGCTTTGTGGGTACTGCCGCTCTCATCCCACAATTCTACCGGAATAGAAGTTTGTTGCTGGATGGCTTCCGCCAGTCGAGCGGATTTCCGTCCCTGAGGGGTTGGATTGCCCATATCGTCGAGGGCTTGCCCCACGATAATGCGAACTGCTCCCTGCTCGGCGGCAATCTGGGCAATGGTTGCCGCATCTACTGCCCGGGCAACGTGTCGAATGACCCCCAAAGCGCGGGCAATTGTCCCCGTTGGGTCGCTGATGGCTAACCCGATGCGGACATCTCCCGGATCCACAGCCAGAATGCGCCCCTTCATGGTCGGCTCACCTGAATTCGGAATGGGAAAAACGGCAGACGAGTCCACCAGGTGGGGAACAAAACAATGCTGGGATCTTCCTGTAGATCCAGCATTGCGCGTATCTTTTGCTGAGCCGTCTCTACAGGTTGACCAACAATTTCCCGGCTTATCCTCTGGGGTGACCAGATGGGCTCCAGCATTCTGCGCGCCGCAAGCATGAATTTCACGCTTCCGTCCGCTCCCTGTATGGCAGGGCTGTTCTGTTGACAGGAAAGCGTGTTCTCAACCATCTGGAGGTTTTCGGGGCGATTCAGATCCAGAATGGTCTGGCAGACGGCGTTCAAATCTGCCCGATGGACGCTCAAACCGGTGAACCGCATACGCAGGGTTAAACGGGCAATATCGCCTGGCATCCCTGCCTCAGGTTCACGGGATTCTTCCAGAATTTCGGAAGGTTGAAGTGAACCATCCACAAAAAGATCACCTTCTGTCAGTTGAAAGGCAATTTCTTTCCCGGCTGTCTCGGTCAGGATAGAAATCAATTTTTCTCTGGCTTGCTGGTAGTCCCGAAGCGTGGGCGCAGGCACAGGTTGATCGCTCCCACCGGCGGTTGGTTGAGGATTGGTGACGGTTACCAGTAAGCCGGTAGAACCCTCCAATGCGATGATGGCGTTTGCTGGTAAATTCCCGGCGCTGCCGGGGGAAACAGCGCGGATTCCAACAGTACTTTTTTGCCCGATACCGGCTGGCAGGGTCACAGTGCCCAGGGTTTGAAAAGCCAAGGGGGGAGTTCCGTTCGAAAGAACGGTTGACCCGGCTGGAATCACCACACGCTGGTCGGTCAGGTTGGTGAACTCCACCTCGCCGGTTGCTGGGGTTTGGGGAAGGGGAGTGTTCCCTGAGGAAGGAACCTCAATACTGCCTTCTACAATGGTTTCCACCTGTTGCGCAGGCAGGATACCAGCCGAAGGGATCAGGCTGGTTTCGGGCGCTGCCCGGGCTTCAAAGGTGAATGCCTGCTCCTGTTGTGGGAGCGGAAGGAACACCTGTGCCGAAGGCACAAACACTGCCAGGAGAGCCAGAACCGAAAGCACAGCGCTCAGGAATACCGCAATTCTCTGCCAGCCCGAGAGGGCAGGATGGGTGTGGAATTCCTTCAGCAACGAACGATACTCGCCAGGCGAAATCCTCGGACGTTCTTTATTCCAGCGAAAAGGCAAACGTCTGCGCGTTCGGGATCTTCGCCATGATCCTCGCTGTGCCTGAATGGGATTGGTAAAACAGGGAATGCCCAATTCCTCTGCATGGCGGGTCACCGTGGGAGACTGACTGACGATCCCCAGCGTTGCGCCGAGAGACTGGGCATATCTTTGCAACAGGAGCAAGTCCAGAGGACGCTCCAGCGGCGATCCTTTCTGAGGAAATACCAGAAGAACCCGTGGAGATTTGTTCCAGGACAGTTTATCTCGGGCGGAGATGACATCATCGTGGGCTTCCAGTTGAATAATGTAGGTCTTCATACAGGATCTGCCTGTATGAATTATACCTGAGCCTTAAACCCTTGGGCACAGAGTCCTGAAAGACTTATTCCCCAGTCGTAAAGGTGAGTGCATACTGGATGACGGTATTTGAAGTTGGCGGAAAGACGCTCCCATCCACCCACGGCATGACAAATTCCCCAAATCCATTGAAGGGATATACCCCCGACGACTGCGCCCCAGTGGTTTTGCTGATCACCACGTACATCCCGTCACTGGAGAAGGATGGTGAGAATTCAATCCTTTGCACCCCATCATCATTCCGAAACCTGCCCGTCAAAGTGACATCGGAGTCAATCTCGATGGTGCAGTCCAGTTCGCCTTCCATGAGGAGATGCTCGGAAAATGCAAGGTGTCCTTTTCCTTCAAGGATGACAGGTACTGCGTTAGGATCACTTTCAAACTCAATTTTTCCAATCGTTGCCCATTGCTGAGAACAGACTGAAAAAATCCTGACTTCTAAAACACCTCTGACGGTGCACGGCTCTTCAGGGATCATCAGCGAAGGCGAAAGCCCTCGTTTGCGAATCAGGTCATTAAATTGATGGTTCATGGCTTTGGTAATCCGTGCACGGATTTGATTGTAGAAGGGTTCGTCAATTTCCATGCCCTGCACTCCCAGCAGATAAGCCTGCCCTTCGGCGTTGAGCAGGCGGACAATGGCATTCTTATCCGAGCGGCAGGGATCGAAGTCTTCCAGTTCTGCCGCCAGCATTTGTTCCCCCATCTGAGTAGCCATCTGGTTTGCCTCAGCCTGTAAGGATGTCAAACCCAGAATGCCTGCTTCGTAGCCAAGGCTCAACACAGCCTTGATTCCTGAGGTATCTGGTTGTGATGGAGAGAGTCGATTGCCTTCAGAAAGGCTGGTGGACACGGCACTTAATTCTCTTTCGATGCCGTTTTGTGCCAGTTGAGTCGCAAGGCTCAGAATGTCTTGAGGATTTCCCCCCACCTCAACCATGGCTTCGGCAAAGTCTAACCGTTCTTTGACAGCGGTTCGCCAGTTCTCAATGTTTGAGGGTTTTTGTGAGGCGGTGATCAGCAGAGTTTGGGCTTCCCGATCTTTTCCTTGCTGATGCAGTTGCTGGACTTTTTCAAGGGTGTCGGCGGTTTCCGATGAGCGTGGGGTCTGGCACAGGGAGACCGTGGGTTGAAGCAGTTCTGCAATGGCTTGGGCTTGCTCTTCTCCTAACGGGATTAACTGTGAAGGCTGGTTTTCGTTCTCCTGCAAAGCAAACGGCATCTTTGCCAGACGGATTACTTCTCTCGGGAAGGAGAAGGGCGTTGAACAGGCATGGGGATATGCCCTGCTTTGAGGGAGGGAAGAGGCAGTCACCGAAGGCGCAGGGTTCTGAACGGAAGTTGGGTTACAGGCAAACAACAACAGGCTTGCCCCCAAAATGTTTGCAAGCAAATTCCATTTCATTTTCTTTTTACCTCAGGGAAATTCTGGTTTATGGGCAATTGGGATTGGGATTGAAATTCACCTCAAATTGCGGTTGAGTGGTGAACACTGTGGCAGACAGAAACTGGCTGGATCTTTGGCTCATCTCCTCTTTCACAGAGATTGTTATTTTGATACATTCACATTAATTATCCACTATTCTTATTTTGCTTCAAGAGGAAAATTTCAAATCATGTTGACAGGAAAAGTGGGTTTGACTGGATGGGAGCGCGCATGTAAAATCTACCTAAATTCTGTTGAGATGGGGCACAGTTCTCATGAAATTGTTCGTACCTGGAAGAATTTGTCTGCTGGGAGAGCATTCGGATTGGGCAGGCGGGTATCGCCGTATCAACGCCGAGATTGAAAAGGGATACGCCATTATCTGCGGCACCAATCAGGGCATTTATGCCGAGGTGGAACCTCACCCGAATAAACTCGTCCTGACCTCGACAACTCCTGAAGGAGAAGTGGTAGGACCTTATGAAATCGACATGAACCCCCAGGCTTTACTGGAAGAGGCACAGCGGGGCGGGTTCTGGAGTTATGTGGCTGGGGTAGCCTATCAGGTGTTGACGAATTACCACGTGCGGGGATTGGTCATCAACAACTATAAGACCGACTTACCCATCAAAAAAGGGCTTTCTTCCAGCGCGGCAATCTGTGTCCTCACCGCCCGCGCATTTAACCGCATTTATGATTTGAAATTAACCGTTCGTGGTGAGATGGAATTAGCCTATCAGGGTGAAATTACCACCCCCTCGCGCTGTGGGCGCATGGATCAGGGGTGCGCGTTTGGCAACCGCCCTGTCCTGATGACCTTCGATGGCGACCGCCTTGAAACCAGAGAATTGCGCGTGGACAAGGACATGTATTTTGTTCTGGTGGACCTGCTTTCTCAGAAGGATACCCTTGAAATTCTCAACCGCCTCAACCGTTGCTATCCATTTGCCGAAAACGAAATGGAGCGCAACGTTCAGCAATTGCTGGGTCCCATTAATAAGGACATCATCCACCGCGCCATTGAAGCGCTACAGCGTTCGGATGCGGAAACGCTGGGCAAAATCATGATTGAAGCCCAAACGTACTTCGACCGTTACGCCATGCCCGTTTGTCCTGAGGAATTGACCGCTCCAATGCTTCATCGGGTGCTCGACTACGAACCCCTCAAACCGCATATTTATGGGTGTAAGGGGGTTGGCTCTCAAGGGGATGGAACGGCTCAGTTTTTATGTCGCAGTGCTGAAGATCAGGAAAAGGTAGTGCAGATTCTCGAACGGGAACTGGGTTTGCCAGCCATGAAACTGACCCTGCACGCAGGTCCTAAAGTGCGGAAGGCGGTCATCCCTGCCGCTGGATTTGGAACGCGCCTTTTCCCCGCCACGAAAGCCACCAAGAAAGAACTCTTCCCTGTCATTGACCGCGACGGCATTGCCAAACCCGCCATCTTGTTGATTGTTGAGGAAGCCCTGGATGCGGGAATTGAAGAGGTCTATATCATAGTCCAGCGGGGTGATCTGGATGATTTTCGCAATTTCTTCAATTCCCAGATTTCGATCGAGAATTTCAACAAACTGCCCCCGCACTTTCAGGAATATTCACGCCGATTGCTTCAAATGGGACAACATGTTCACTTTGTGGTGCAGGAAAACCAGGAAGGTTTTGGGCATGCAGTTTATATGACTCGAGAGGTGATCGGCGATGAACCTTTCCTGTTAATGTTGGGAGATCATATTTACCGTTCGAACACCCCAGTCTCCTGTGCGCGTCAGATGATCGAAGCCTATAATCAGTACGGCGTCAGCATTGTAGGGTTGAAGCGTACTCCCGAAGAGGATATCAGCAGTTTTGGCGTGGTGAACGGCGTCTGGCTGGAAGAAGATCGGGTCTTGAACATCACCGAGTTTGCTGAAAAGCCCACGCTGGACTATGCCCGCGTCAATCTCCGTACACCTCGAGTCCCCGAAGGGGAATACCTGACCGTTTTCGGGCAGTACATCATCAAACCCGAAATTTACGATATTCTGGAAACCAGCATTCGCAACAATTTACGGGAGCGCGGAGAGTTTCAACTTACTCCTGCGCTGGATCGTCTGCGTCAGATGGACGGCTTCCACGGGTTGATGATCGATGGGCGGCGCTTCGATATCGGGATCCCCGAGCATTACCTTCAAACCTTGCAGGAGTTTGCCCGTCCGTGAGGCGCAAACTGCGCTTCAATAAAGCCAGTTCCTGAGGCGTAAGATCTCGCCATTCGCCAGGGGAAAGTCCTTCCAGAGTGAGAGGACCAATCGCCACGCGCACCAGCCGCAGGGTAGGATGTCCCACTGCGGCGGTCATGTGGCGAATCTGTCGCTTTTTTCCTTCTGAAAGGACGATACGGAGCCATGTCGTTGGACCGTGCGGAGTAACAGGCTTGGGACGCGGCGGCAGGTCCGGCTCAGGAATGACCATCGCCTGACAGCGCTGGGTTTGTCTCCCTTTTACCTCTACACCCTGACGTAATTTTGCCAGGGCTTCGCCAGATACAATCCCTTCTACCTGCACCAGATACGTTTTGGGATGCCGGTAGCGTGGGTCGGTCAATCGATGCATTAAAACGCCGTCGTTGCTGAGAAAGAGCAGTCCTTCGCTGTCCATGTCCAGTCGTCCTGCAGGATACACATCTGGAACGGGAATCCAGTCCTTCAGCGTAGGGCGTCCTTCAGGATCAGTGAATGCGGTCAGTACCCCGTAGGGTTTGTAAAAGAGGATGTATCGAAACGATGAGCGCGGCTCCTCTCGGGTTTTCATCCTGTTGTACTACCTTTCTCATGATATTTTAAATGGAGAGTGGATGAAATGGTTATAATTAGAGGAGATTGGTCAAAAACATGAAAAAATCTTCACTCTTGCTGATTGTCATTTTCCTCGCTTTAAGTGCCTGCAATCTGCCGGTCTCCCCTGCAGAGACGCCCGTTCCTACGGCGGATTTGATTGCCACTCAGGTCAGCATCCTCATGACCAGCCAACCCACCCCAACGCCGGCACCGACGGATACCGTCCCGCCAGTGGAAACCCCAACCCCGGAGCCTTCTGCCACCATGCCGGCACCTTCCCCGACTCCTGTGCCAGGGGATCCGGCTCTTGCCCTGGGCGCTCCCTCCTGGCAGGATAATCTGGATACCGCGAAAAATTTTTATCTCTACGAGAACGACAATACCAAAATTGAAGCCGAAGATGGGAGCGTAGCCCTGACAGGGCGAAATGCCAACGGCTGGCATGGCTGGACGTTAACCTACGCTTCTCCGGCGGTGGACCTGTACGTGGAAGAGGTATTTCGTACCCGGGAATGTGCAGGAAATGATTTATACGGCATTGTCTTTCGCGCCAGCAAAGAAAACAGCGCCTATTTCTTTGGCGTAACCTGTGATGGGCGCTTCAACCTGTATGCGCGGGATTTCAATAACAACGTGAACGTGGAACTCGTCAGCCTCACAGCAGATTCGGCAATTCGCTCGGGCTCCAACCAGACCAATCGTCTGGGAGTCATGGGCAAAGGGAAGGTGATTCGCCTGTATGCGAACGGCGTTCTCCTCAGGGAACTGGAAGATACCACCTACAGTGCGCCGTACTTTGGTGCTTTTGTTGCCGCAAACCAGACCGCTAATTTCCGGGTGGATCTGGATCAAATTTCAACGTGGAAACTGGAATAAAGAAGATGAGTACAACGGTTACCCCAACATTAAGGCAGAGAGCCATTCAAATTGCACAGGAAGTGCTTAAACACAACCCGATTTATCTGGACACCGAGACTACTGGTTTGGGCGCACAGGATGAGATTATTGAAATTTCGATTGTTAATGATCAGGGAGAGGTGGTCTTTGAGAGTCTGGTGCGTCCCACTCGTCCAATTCCTCCGGATGCGATTGCAGTGCATGGAATCACCAATGAAGAGGTGCAGAAAGCGCGCCCCTGGCACATTGTCTGGCAGGAAGTTCGTCCCATTTTGCTCAACGCGGGTGTGGTGGTCATTTACAACGAAGAATTTGATCTGCGCATGATGCAGCAAACCCATACGCGATTGGGCTTACCCTGGCGAGATCGTTTCCGCACTTTTGACTTAATGAAACTGTATGCCGAATACTATGGAGAGTGGGATCCCAAACGCCGGTCGTATCGGTATCATTCTCTGGAAGCGGCTGGACGGCATTGTGGCATTGCCCTCCCGAATGCCCATCGTGCCACTGCCGATACGCTTCTCACCCGGGCATTGTTGCATTTCATTGCAGGCGTGCCTTACTAATACTTTCGTCGTCAAATCGGATGAACTTTTATAGGTAGTGTTATGGAAAAGATTCCTTCGTCTGAAATCACTCCTGAACATGTGTATTTTTCCCGTCGGCGCTTCCTTCGGGAAGGGATGTTACTGGCAGGCGCGGCTTTACTGGCGGCATGCGCTCCGCAGGCATCGCAGGTGGACACTCCGGCTGACGCTGTCCCTACGCCGCTACCGGATCGTCCCAACACCTTCGAGGAGATTACGAACTACAATAATTTCTACGAATTCAGTTTCAGCAAAGAAGCCGTTGCCAGACTGTCCGCTGGGCTGGTAACTTCTCCCTGGGAAGTGCGGGTAGAAGGGCTGGTGCGTCATCCCGGCGTGTACGATCTGGACAAAATCCGCAAGCAGTTCGATCAAGAAGAGCGGATTTACCGTCTGCGTTGTGTGGAAGGGTGGTCTATGGTCATCCCGTGGGTGGGTTTCCCGTTGCACAAACTCCTCAAGGCTGTCGAACCCACATCAGACGCTCGTTATGTTCAGTTCACCACGCTGTATGATCCTCAGCAAATGTCGGGTCAGAAGAATAAGATGTTTGAATGGCCCTACGTGGAAGGCTTACGAATGGATGAAGCCATGCATGACCTTACCCTCCTTGCCACCGGGATCTATGGCAAAGACCTGCTCCCTCAAAACGGCGCTCCGATTCGTCTGGTTGTGCCGTGGAAGTACGGTTTCAAGAGCATTAAGTCCATCGTAAAGATAGAACTCAAAGCCGAAATGCCGCCGACATTCTGGTCGGAAGCCTCGCCAGATGAATATGGCTTTTATGCCAATGTCAACCCTGAAGTCCCGCATCCGCGCTGGTCTCAAGCCAGCGAGCGCAGAATCGGAGAATCCGGCAGGCGTCCCACACTGAAATTTAACGGTTACGATGAAGTTGCTCCTCTGTATGAGGGCATGGATCTCCGGCGAAACTATTAGTCTTCCAAAAAAAAAAAAACGGAGCCGAGGATAAGATATCGGCTCCGTGTTATTTTTTACTGGTTCATCGTTCGGAAGAATGTCTTTATTGTCCACTGCGCATTTTCTGGATGCGCCGTTGCAGGTAAGGGGAGAAGTAGCCCTCATAACGGGCTTGCAGTTCAGGCAATTGCCAGTCGTTCCCGGTGACTTTCCCGCGGCAGGTTGGCTCTCCGCAGTGACACTCAAATTCATCATATGGACTGCTGTCGCTCATGGCGTAGTCGAAGCAAACTTCCTCATTCGGTTCGATGTCCCGCATGGCAACCAGCGCAATTTGTCCAAATAACCCGGCGTTGGGGTTACAGGAATGATTGAACATGTCTGCGGGCTCGTTGATTCCCAGAGGGATGAGGTAGATTCCTTCATCTACCTGAATGCCGTGGGTAGCCTGTTCTACGGGGATGTCGTCCAGTTCTTCTTCGGTGACCACTCTTCCACCCCATACGGTAATCAGTTCCCCCGCGGAAATTTTTTCTCGGGCAAATACGCCATAACCGCCCTTGTCCGGGCAGTGCCGCGCTTCGACTTTGGGGGAAAGATACGAATAGCGTTCTGGTTGCTTCATGGTTTCTCCGTTCTTGAGGGTTCGAGGGCTTATCATATCAGGGAATCGCTTGAGGTCAAGGGCAAAACCTGCTCCTGTTCTTCTCCCGGAATGACCTGATATATCCGAATTACCAGCCGCTCCCAGGGATCTCTTTCAGGATGAAATTCCATCACTTCGGCTTCTAGGGGGATCTTTTGGTCGGCGATTCGAGCAGGGACTTCATTCAGGCTTCGGGGAATGTACCCCACATGATGTCCTGTCAGGGTGTAAATTGCGATGGCGTTCTCGTCATACGGATTTTGCGGTTCTCGTTCCAGTTTGAGCGGTGTGCCGGATTTCAATGTTCGGGCAATTTTCGGACGCATCCCGTCATGGTACTGAAAACCAGCGACTGTGGTTTCTAAAAGAACGACTTTTCGTTTAGGGGTTGCCCTTTTGGGAAGGAAAGGTGCTATTAAGCCACCAACCAGCACAATAAAAAGAGTCTTAAGAAAATTTCGTCGAGAATCCATGACGTCCCCCCAAAAAAATTACTTTTTTCAAATTATAAATGATTTTGAATGGAAAAGATCCGCCTGATCCAACTTCATCCCTTGCACGGATGTCAGGACGTAGTAGAGCAGGATTGGGGAAGAGGGAACCCCGCGGATGTCCAACGCTCTGGCGAGACTTCGGTAATCCTTAATGCCGTCAACAGCAGGGCTTCAGCGCGGCTCTTGAGTGGACTGCAATCCACCGGCGCCTCGTCCAGTTCGGTCAGGCTCTGGAAAGTCCTGCGATCCCATGCGCGGCAAGCCCCACCGCACAGGTAGCGGTAGGGACAGGCTTTGCAGGTCTGGCGGGAATCCACATTGTGATGGGACAGGTCTTGAAAGGTAGTGGATGCGATCACCTTGTCCAGCCCGCCGGTTTTCAAGACATTGCCGACTTGAAGAGAAGGGAAATTCAAGGCATAGCAGGGATAGACGCTTCCATCCGGTTCGATGTAGAGGTTTTGTCCCAGTCCACAGGAAGAAGCCGGGGTGAAACCGTAAGCCATTCGCTCTTCAGCGCTCATGCTGAACCAGACGGCTTCAATCGGGATATCAGGATAGGTGTGGGCGGCTCTCCCCAGCGGGAGTAACGGGCGGATGCGTACCCGGCGAATGCCCAGGGTGCGAGCCAGCGCACGCACGTGTTCGCCGGGAGCGCGTTTTGCCTGTTCAAGGGGTAAGACCGCTGCAAGGGAGACTTCTGCACTGCCGTGCATTTGGAGCAAGCGCTCCAGATTCTCTACCGTTCGCTGGTAGGCATTATCTCCTCTTCGGGCGTTATGGGTTTGCGGGTCACCATCCAGGCTGACTACGACTTCGTGGGGACAGTTCGCCACCGCCTGCAGTTCTTTGTCTGAAAGTGGAGAGACCAGACTGGTGCGCAAAACAATGCGCATAGGCAATATTTCGGAGTAGGAGCGGGAAAGGTTCTCTAAAATGGAGGTAATCTCAGGGTGAACCAGCGGTTCTCCTCCAGTCAGGATGAAATGGCGGAAACCTGCCTGTGAGGCTTGTTTTGCCAGTCGGATGACTTCTGTCGCAGGAAACCAAGCGGATGAACGTCCTCCCTGGGCGTAACAGTGATTACAGTGGAGCGGACACGCAAAGGTGAGGTGAAGGTAGAGGTTATTGCGAATGATTTGGGGGGTGGTCAGGCGCTGATGCAGGTTTGCCAGCGCCTGCCTTGCCCGTTGGGGATTTCCAACCAATCCTGCCATGGTCAGGCGCTGGAAGGCTTCATCTACACTTTGAGACGCTCCCAGCGCCACCACTGCCAGGGTTTGTCGGGCGTGAGCGAGGGTTTCTGTGGGGTGAGGGCGTCCACTCATCAAATGCAGCAATGTGCCCCGGCGGAGCAGGTTGGGCGCGGAAGATTCAACCACTTCCTCAATGTTTTCCTTTGAAAAAGCCTGTTGAGTTGCCAGTTCGGTGATTTCGGTGAAGATTTGCTGATAGGCAAGGCAATAGGGATCCCGAATCTCGGCGGAAAAGCCCGCCGGGTCATGTGCCAGCACGTTATAAGGGCAGCCACCCCGGCAGATATCCAGAAAGGGGCAATCGCCGCACCGATTCTGAATGGCTTTTTGGCGCTGTTGGAAGGCTTGCCATACAGGGGATTTTTCGATTTCCTCACGGGAGTCCTGGACCGATCCGAGGCGGAAACGGGGGTTTCCAGCAAACCGCTGACAGGGATACACGCTTCCATCCGGTCCGGCTGCAAGGTATCCTCCCAGACATTCGCCAAAGGTGCAAATGCCGCCTTTTCCCCGAGCAATCGAGCGGGCGATGGCGTCGAGGGTTTCGATGCGGAGTTTATTCAAATTTTGCAGGTAGAAATGGAGGATTTGTGTCAACAGCCTTCCATAGGATTCCGGGGGTAAAGCCCAGTCCGGTTGATGGGGTGGAAAACCGTTCAGCATGGGCTGGGCAGGGTGAATGGAGATGTTCAGCCCTTCCCGGATGAAAAAGGTGAGGATTTCTTCCCAGTGTTCGGCGCTTTGTCGGGTAAAGGTGACAATACACCCTACCGTTAAACCTTTCCGGCGGGCTTTTTCGATCCCCCGCATGGTGCGGCGAAAATACCCTTTTCCCCTCTGAGCGTCGTTGAGGTGTTCCGGTCCATCCAGGCTGGTACCCATTGATACCTGATGCTCGGCGAAAATGTCCAGTAAAGGTTCATTCAGCAACCACAAATTGGACTGTAGATTGAAGCGGATGGTCTTTTCGGGAGCGGTTTGGCGCAATAGGGGCAGAGCCGTGCGGTAAAATTTTGCTCCTGCAGTTAGCGGCTCCCCCCCGTGAAAGGTGATCTCCAGTGCAGTGGCTTTTTCTTCTGCAATCCACCGGGCAGTGGATTCCAGCACTTGTCTGTTCATGATCTCCCCGCTCTGATGGGGTCCAAAACAATACTGACAGGATGCAGGACAGTCCAGCGAAGGGACAATCATGCGATGCAGGGTCATATTCATGATTATAATCATCAAAGACGGAAATATTTTCAGGAACTTTCCATTTTTTTCGAACGTCTTATGTTTTGAGTAAGAACTGGAAAGGAAATCAGGATGAAAAAAACACTTTGGTTAATGCCTGTCATACTGGCGTCGGTTTTCATGCTAACGGCATGCAATCTGCCGATTGCGCAGACAAACGTTCCGGAAAATCTTGCCAGCACACTGGCGGCGCAAACCCTGGAAGCCATGATGACCCAACTCGCGGTGACGCCCACCAAAGGGCAGGGTGCGCTGACTCCCACTCAGATTCAACCCACGGCAACGCCGGGACCGACGAATACCCCGGCGCCGAGTCCTACCGCCACCCCTGTTCCGATTCCATGTGACGCCGCCGCTTTTGTTGGCGATGTGAATATCCCCGATGGTACGGTGATGGTGCCGGGTCAGAAATTTAATAAAACCTGGCGCATCAAGAATACCGGTTCATGTACCTGGACGAAAGATTACGCTGTCGTCTTTGTGGATGGGAATGCCATGGGCGCCTCTGCCGCAATTCCTCTGACGGGCACGGTGGCACCCGGACAAACTGTGGATATCACCATCCCGCTCACCGCGCCGTCTCAGCCGGGCACGTACCGCGGCAATTTCAAGTTGCGCAACCCCAATAATATGGTGTTCGGTACGGGCTCGAACGGACAGTTTTCCTTCTACGTGGAAATTAAAGTTGTTCCCCCTGCTACCAGCGATGGCTATAACTTTGTCTACAACTTCTGCAATGCCGAATGGAGCAGTGGGGCAGGCTTCTTGCCTTGCGGCGGTAAAGATGGCGATGCGAAGGGCTTTGTAATCTATCTGGACAAACCCCGGCTAGAGAACGGTCAGGTGGATGATGAGCCTGCCCTGTTGACTGCGCCGCAGAATATCAATGATGGGGTGATCCGGGGGAAATACCCTGTGGTCAAAGTCAAATCGGGTGATCGCTTCCGTGCTATCGTCGGTTGCGAATACAACGCCCGGAACTGCAATGTGCGCTTCCAACTGGATTATCAAATTGGCGATGGTGCAATCCAAACGCTGGCATTCTGGAATGAAAGTTATGACGGCAATTTCACCAGCGTAGATGTGGACTTGAACGCTCTGGCGGGAAATGACGTGCGCTTCATTCTGACTGTGCTGGCGAACGGCTCTGCCGATGGCGACCGCGCTCTCTGGCTGATGCCGCGTATTTTGAACGTGCCTCCAACGCCTACGCCGACCACCCCGCCTGCTCCAACCCCATAGTGGATGCTCTCGTTCCCCCTTGCGGCGAAATCTCCTGCAAGGGGGAATTTTTTGTCTTAATCCGATTGATTTTGTGCGATAATGGATAAAATCCGGGTGCTGGAGGAAACCCATGCCTTCCTCGTTTTATTCCGCACGAGTGACGTATGCCAATGGAATTGCCGCGTCTGGGGTTCAGGTGCGCTTGTTTGACCGCGATGAACCCGGTGGGGAAGATGATGATCTGACGATCACCCCCGGAACGAGTGATGCACAGGGCTTTTTCACCGTGGGGTACGATCCATCTCGCGCTCGTGATGTTCATCGGGTTCAGCGGGTCGAACCCCGCAATCCCCCGTGGGATTGGACTCCCGTCCAGCGAGAGGTTTTGGAACCCGATCCGCATGACTCTTTTCAACCTTATCTTCTTTTTACTTATTCCGTTCAGGGGCGGGAGGTCAGGGCGGTGGCGGATCTAAAGTCCCTTCATCATACGTATGCGTTGCCCGAGATTGAGGAAAAACGTTTTATCCCCTCCATCCATGGTTTTCGTTTTATCAATTCTTTTCCGGGCTTTTTTCTTCCTTTCAGCATCCCTTTTTTCCCCGAAACGCAGAGCAGTAGTGTGTATGGCTTGTGTGGAGGGATGTCCTCCGCCGCGCTGGATTTTTTCTTGATGAATTTGCCCATTCCAGCCCAGACGCAGGTTCCTCCCACTGGAACGCCTCTCCATCAATACCTGTACCAGCGTCAACTGGATTCCTTCGGCACGTTGGGAGCCGTGATTCGGCGCTTTATCGAATGGATGGGTTTGCCGGACGAAGGCGAAAAAGGAACGCTCAAGCGGACACTGGATGAATTCGAAAAGATCCGACCTCGTTTGAATCGCTTCAGCCCTGTTCCTTTGGGAATTCAATATGTCAAATGGCGGGATACCCATCAGGTCTGGCAGAATCATCAGGTTCTTGCCCTTCATTACATTCGTCCGGCAACCGGAGAAATTCACCTGTTTCTGTATGATCCCAATTATCCAGGGCGGGATGATGTGTACATCGAAGCCCACAAAGTCCCTATTGGACAGGGAAAGGAAGGATTGCGCTGTTTTCAAAGGATCGGCAATGAACGAACCATTCCCATTTACGGCTTTTTTGCTCTCTCTTATCAGCCGGTAATTCCACCTGCTATCCTCTTATCGGGTTAACCCGAAATTTCATCCACAATCCAACTGGTGCTTTTTCTTTTTCTTGCTACAATAGAAGTGAAGAATTTAGCCCAAATTCATCCTGTTTGAGTGGAGGTGTGCCTATGTCATCCATGAAGACCACCCTGGAAGGCTACGCCAGTTACCGGGGTCGGGAAGGTCATTGGTCGTTCCTGCTTCATCGTATTACGGGTTTGGGGGTTGTACTCTTCCTGGCGATTCACATTGTGGATACCTCGTTTGTCTATTTTGCGCCCAAACTTTACGATGAAGTTCTCAATGTGTATCGTTCGACCATTTTTGGTTTGGGCGAAATTGCGCTGGTGTTTTGCCTCTTTTTCCACGGGGTCAATGGACTGCGCATAGCCTATCTGGACCTGTTTGCGCCGCAAAACTGGACAATTGAAAAGACGCGCCGCTCCACCTATATTGCCCTCATTGTGACACTGGTGCTTTGGTTGCCTGCTGCGGGTATCATGCTCTACAAACTGCTCTACCACAATTATGGATTGTTTGGGGGGTAGGAGGAAACCATGACGACAACTACTCGACCGGTAAAAGTTAAACGAACGTTTGAGCAAACCGCCTGGTTATGGATGCGTTACAGCGCTTTCCTTCTCATTCCACTGGCGTGGGGGCATATGATTCTCCAGGATGTGGTGGTGGGGGTTCACAGTATCACTGCCGATTATGCCATTCAACGGGTTGCCAATCTGGGATGGAAAATTTACGATATTTTCCTGTTGGGGTTTGCCTTCGCTCATGGCATGAATGGCGTGCGGCAAGTCCTCCGGGACTATATCCGCGACCCGCAGAGATTTCAGGTGGTCAGCATCATATTGCTGGTGGTGTGGTTCGTAATTACCCTGATGGGGGCAA
>FWWL01001432.1_pt1 | contig 29544 bp, 24 predicted proteins | sample 2228331 | NCBI WGS metagenome assembly FWWL01 (sample SAMEA103939775, study PRJEB20133) | metagenome
GGGGGGTGGGGCTCGGTCTTCCGGTGGTATGGGATAATGAAGCCGCGGCCGTCGGAAGGCAGGCAGGGGCAAGACGGATTGTAGGATATGGAAGAACCGCTCGTTTCCTCCACCACCCCGGAGGTTTTGGGGGAGGGATATGAAAGGACGGGGCTCCGGGAGGACCAGGTCCGGGAGAGGGTGGAGCGCGGCCTCACCAACCGGGTGAAGGAGAAGAGCAGCCGCCCCCTGGCGCATATCATCCGGGCCAACGTCCTCAACCGCTTCAACGCCCTCCTCGGGACCCTGGCGGTGGTCGTGCTGGTGCTTGATTCCCCCCGGGACGCCCTCTTCGGCCTGGTTCTGGTCTTCAACACCCTGATCGGCATCGTCCAGGAATGGAGGGCCAAGAGGACCCTGGACCGCCTTTACGTCCTAACCGCTCCCCGCGCCCGGGTGGTGAGGGAGGGAGAGGTGAAAGAGGTCTCCCGGGAGGAGATCGTCCTCGACGACCTGGTGGAGGTAGGGCCCGGAGATCAGCTGCTGGTGGACGGGACGGTCGTCGTTTCCCGGGGAATGGAGGTGGACGAATCCCTGCTCACCGGGGAGTCGGTGCCGGTGCCCAAGGAACCCGGGGACAGGGTGTGGTCTGGGAGCTACGTCTCCAGCGGGTGGGGGAGGTTTCGAACCACGGCGGTGGGGGAGGAGGTCTTCGCCCAGAAGCTGACCTCCCAGGCCAGGAGCTTCTCCCTGGTGTCCTCGGAGCTGAGGAAGGCCACCGACACCATCCTGCGGTATATCACCTGGATAATGGCCCCCGTGGCCCTGATTTTCGTCTCCAGCCAGCTTTTCTCCCATTTCTCCCTGCGGGAGGCGGTCATCTCCTCGGTGGCCGGACTGGTGGGCATGGTGCCGGAAGGGCTCATCCTGCTCACCAGCATCGTCTTCGCCGTCAGCGCGGTGGTCCTCGCCCGGCGCAACGTGCTGGTCCAGGAGCTGCCAGCGGTGGAGGGTCTGGCCAGGGTGGACGTGGTGTGCCTGGACAAGACGGGGACCCTCACCGAGGGCGACCTCGATGTGCAGGAGGTGCGGTTCCTGGAGGACGAGCCGGAGGCGCGTGCCGCGCTGGGGGAGTTGATCCTGGCTCTGCCGGACCGCAACCCCACCCTTTCTGCCCTGGCCCGGGCCTTCCCCGGGGATGGGGATTGGGAGGCGTCCCGCGTGGTCCCCTTCTCCTCGGCGCGCAAGTGGAGCGCGGCGGAGTTCCGGGACCGGGGGACGTGGGTGTTGGGAGCGCCGGAGATCCTCCTCGAGGCGGGAGCCGAGTGTCCGGGGCCCGACCCGGGAGAGCTATCCGGCGAGGTGGTGAGGCTGGCGGGGAGTGGGCAGAGGGTCGTCCTGCTGGCCTGGAGCCGACAGCGCCTCGGATCCGACCCTGTCCTCCCCGGAGGGCTCCGGGTGAAGGCTCTCCTCTCCCTGGGGGAGAAGGTGCGCGGGGATGCGGCGCCCACCCTGGCCTATTTCATGGAGCAGGGGGTTGAGGTGAAGGTGGTCTCCGGTGACAACCCGCTCACCGTGTCCCGCATCGCCGCACGGGTGGGGATCCCCAGGGCGGACGCCCCGGTGGACGCCCGAGGCCTGCCCTCCGTCCCGGAGGATATGGCCGGGATCCTGGAGGAGAGAACGGTCTTCGGGAGGGTGGTGCCGGGGCAGAAACGGGACATGGTGCGGGCCCTGAAGAGTCGCGGGCATGTGGTGGCCATGACTGGAGACGGGGTCAACGACACCCTTGCGCTAAAGGAGGCGGACCTGGGGATAGCCATGGGGTCGGGGGCGCCCTCCACCCGGGCGGTGGCCCAACTGGTGCTCCTCGACGGGAGGTTCTCCACCCTCCCGGGCGTGGTGGCGGAGGGCCGCAGGGTGATGGCCAACATGGAGAGGGTGGCCAAGCTCTTCCTCACCAAGACCGTGTACGTCGTCCTGCTGGCCCTGGTGATATCCGTGGCCCGATGGCCCTTCCCCCTGCTTCCCAGGCAGATAACCGTGGTGGGTTCACTGACCATCGGCATCCCCGCCTTCATCCTCTCTTTCACCCCCACCCGGCGGCGCTACCTCCCGGGGATGCTGCGGCGGGTGATGCTCTTCTCCCTTCCCGCCGGGGCCATCGCCGCCGCCGCGACCTTCACGGCGGTGGCCATGGCCCATTCCAACCGGGTTTCGGACGGTGAGGTGAGGACCACGGCGGTCATCGTCCTCACCGGGGTGGGGCTCATGGTCCTCGCCCATCTCTCCCGCCCCCTCTTCTCCTGGAGAGGCGGCCTGGCGGTGCTCATGGGAGGGGCTTTCGCGGGGATAATGCTCATACCCTGGCTGCGGGATTTCTTCCAGCTCCAACTGCCTCGACTGGTTGTCCTCCTGCAGGCGGTGGGAATCGCGCTGGTCCACGCCCTCCTGTTGGAGCTGGCGGCGAGGTACCTGGAGCGGCGCGGACTTTATCCCTCCTTTCCGGGCGACCGGGATTGAGCCCCCCGCAGAGGCGTTTTCCCGGGTAAAGGTCCCCGAACCACCCGCTCTCCCGCGGTGCGATCGACCGTTCCCGGAAAGGAGGGGATCGCCTCCCCGGTGGATAGAGTGGACCTCTGAACTGCCCGGCACTCACTCATCCGGATCCGCGTCCGATCCCCGTTCACCCGGATGAGGCGGAATCCCGCTTTCCCCGAGAACGCCCCCCGTCTTTATCACCGCCTATCTCCTCCGCCTCGGCTTTCGGGGCATGGTCCTTCCCGGTATCTTACGTGTTCCGCCGGTCCGGCATCTCCCGACCGTGACCACATATGAGGGGATGAAGGGATCGTCGGGTCGGTGTGCGGGTCCTGCCATGCACGGGAACTCATGCCGCGACTTCATCCGGCGGGATGACGCGGCCCGCTGATCCACCGGGCCTCTGTTATACTACCGAGCATGGAGGAACGGGAGGACAGGCAGCCGGAAATACTACCCAGCATGGAGGAACGGGAGGACGGGAAACTGGAAGTCCTGGGCCGAAAGAACCGCCGCGATACCCTCATCGTGGCCGCGGTCTTTCTGGTCCTTGTGGGTGCCGCCTTCCTGGGCGTAAGGCTCTTCAACCCCGGGTATTCCCGCCAACCCTACCAGCGCACCATGTTCGTCCTCGACGATTACGTGACCATAACCGCCTACGGGAAGGACCAGGCCAGGGTGGAGGGGGCGGTGGAGGAGGCCTTCCGGGAGCTGCATCGACTCCAGGCCCTGTTCGACCGCTATGACCCGGAGAGCGAGATATCCCGACTGAACCGGGAAGCGGCACAGGGCCCGGTCACCGTCTCCGAGGACCTTTGGACGGTGATAAGCGCGGGGGTCAGGGTCTACCGGGAGAGCGGGGGAGCCTTCGACATCACCGTGGGGCCTCTGGTGGACCTGTGGGACGTCCTGGGCCGGGGAGAGAGGGGGGACCCTCCACCCGGAGAGGAGGAGATCGCCGAGGCTTTGAGGTCGGTGGGGACGGATAAGCTGGAGCTGAACGAGGCCGACCGCACCGTGCGTTTCCTCGAGACGGGCATGTCCGTGGACGTGGGAGGCCTGGCCAAGGGATACGCGCTGGACCGTGCAGCGGAGGTGCTGCGCGCCCGGGGCATCCGGTCGGGATACATCAGCATGATAAGCACCGACCTCACCATGGGGGAGAAACCCGGAAGCGCGGGCGGCCCCGATTGGCGCATCGGCATCCTCGATCCCCGGGGTGAGGATTTCCTGGCCGTGCTGCTCCTCCCCGGGGGCACTTACGTGAGCACCTCCGGGGATTATCAGCGGTTCTTCGAGCACCAGGGGGTCCGCTACCACCATATCCTGGACCCGCGCACCGGTCGCCCGGCGAGAGGCGCGGTCTCGGTGACCGTGGTGGGCGGGGAGGAAGGTGCTCTGTCCGACGCCATGTCCACCGCCGTCTTCGTCATGGGTTATCCGGAGGGTATAAAGTGGGCGGAGGCACGAGGCCTGGAGTGCCTCCTGGTGGACGCCTCCGGCGAGGTCCACTACACGGACGGGTTGAAGGCCCTGCTCGAGGAGGTGAAAAGGACCGCGGGCTCCTGACCTTTCCCCTTCCGCCTGCGGGAGCCGCGGCCGGGCTACGCCGTGAGGATCGAGGGGTACGTTTCCGCTCTGGGCGAATTGCTGGCCTCCTCCGCCTACACGGTGGCCTTCACCGGGGCGGGCGTTTCCGAGGAGAGCGGCATCCCCACCTTCCGGGGTGACGCGGGCATATGGAAGGAATTCCCACCTGCGGTCTACGGGAACCTCCCCGGGCTAGCGGCGGCCTTCCTCCTGCGTCCCAGAAGGGTCGCTTCGCTGGCTTCCGGGGTCCTGGAGACCCTTGTGCGGGCGGAACCCAACCCCTGCCATCTGGCGCTGGCCCGGCTGGAGAGGGAGGGCCGCCTGCAGGCGGTCATCACCCAGAACATCGACGGCCTGCACCAGGCGGCGGGAAGCCGGAGGGTGATGGAACTGCACGGCAACGCTTTCCGCCTGCGCTGCCTGCGGTGCGGGGCCCGGGCGGAAGTGGAGCGCGACAGAGCGCTGCGGGCCCTGGGAGGGCTGCGGGTAGCCGGAACCCGGCGAGGACTTCTCGGGGCCCTCCGGGAGTACGCCCCGCCTTGCGTGGATTGCGGAGGCAGGACGCGGCCCGACGTGGTCCTCTTCGGGGAGGGGCTCCCTCCCGGGGAGTTCAACCGAGCCCTGGAGGAGGCCGGACGCTGCCGCCTCCTCCTGGTTTTGGGCACCTCGGGACTGGTATATCCAGCCGCCCTGATACCCCGGGTGGCCTGGGAGGCAGGAGCGAAAGTGGTGGTCGTCGACCCGGCGTCCACAGCGCTTTCTTCCCGGGCGCATCTCCACATCCCCTTTCCGGCGGGAACCTTTTTCCTCCGCTACCTGGAGAGTGAGTGTTACCGAGGCGGGTCTCGGGAACGGTAATGAAGGCGGGGCGCTTTCGTGCTGCTATCTGGAGGCGGAGAGGGGATAGGGGATCGACGCACAGGGTGACGTCGTCTTCCCCGGATGGCGGGGTGAGAGGAGAGGTGGTCACGCCGATTCGTTTTCCGCGTCGAGGAGAGGCGTGTACTCGGTGCTCAACGCGAAAAGGGAGGCCGGTCATCCCCTCACCTTTATGGAAAGATCTTCCTCAGCTCGGAAGTCGGGAAAGCGATGTCAGCTCCTCATCGAGCTCCGGGCGCATCTCCTCGATGACCTGGACCAGGGCCTCCACCGCGGGAGTGGGGGGCCTGCGCTTGAGGAACACGTAGTAGAAGTCCCGTCTGCTCTCCGTGCCGGCCAGGGGGAGGACGCGGATCTTCCCCAACCTTGCGTAGGGTTCCACCGCCCAGAGGGAGGAGACGGAGATCCCCGCGCCGGCGGCCACCGCCTGTATCACGGCGGTGGTGCTCCCCAGGACCAGACAATCCAGGTCGGAGGTATCCAGCCCCATCCCGGCGAGGACGCGCAGCATGTGAAAACGGGTCCCCGATCCCTCCTCCCGGAGGATGAAGGTCTCACCGGCCAGGTCGGCCGCGGACGGTTTCTTCCTCGCCGCCAGCCGGTGACCTTGGGGGGCGATGAGCACAAGGCGGTCGGAGCAGAGCATCCCGTACTCCATCCTCTCCTCGTCGTCCCGTGACCCCACGCATCCGAGGTCCACCCCGCCCGACCTCACCAGCTCGAGCACCTTCTGGGTGTCGGCGATCTCCAGGCGGGGCTCGACCAGGGGGAAGCGGGAACGGTAGCGAGTGAGCACGCGGGGAAGGATGTATTCCCCCGGGATATTGCTGGCAGCCAGGCTGAGCAGGCCGCAGGGCTCGCCCCGCCTACCCTCCATCTCCCGTGCCAGCTCCTCTTCGGCCTTGAGGATGCGCTGGGCGTGCCTCAAAAGGGCCTGTCCCGTTTCGGTGAGGCGGCAGCGCCCCAGGGAACGGTCCACCAGGGTGCACCCGTATTCCTTCTCCAGGGAGCGGATGTGAAAGCTCACCGCCGGCTGTGTGAGCCCCAGGTTCCGGGCGGCGGTTGAAAAGCTCCCCGTGCGGGCCACCTCGACGAAGACGCGAAGACTCCTGGTGTTCATGAGCTTCCTACCTCCAGTTTGATGCAGTTCGTGTTGCCCACTCCCCCTCGGTTTTGGCCGGGTACCCGTCGGGAGCGGCGACCTTTTCCGGGATGGGTGTGAGCGCGCCGGGGATGGAAGCCACACCACGCTTTCGGGGCATGGAGGAGTCACCGCCGGAACAGACCCCGAGACCTTTTGGCGCCCCGGAGCCGCGCCCTCTCCCGGGGGTTGCGAGCGGAGGTAGCGGCGACGTGCCCGTGGAGCGATAAGGATAAAAAAAATGGCGGAGATGCGTAAGAATCGAACTTACCCGGCGCCCGTTACGACGCCGCACCGGTTTTGAAGACCGGGCCGCCCACCAGGACGGATGCATCTCCAAATAAAAATTATTATCCGCGGCACCGGTTGTAAAGGACGGTCTCACCAAAAGAGCCCGCCCCTCCGGGGCGGCCGCTCCCTCCTTTTCCGCCACCCGTCGGCTCCTCAACGGGAGAAGGGGATCCGCGGCACCGGTTGTAAAGGACGGTCTCACCAAAAGAGCCCGCCCCTCCGGGGCGGCCGCTCCCTCCCCGGCTTTATATCGCAGGGTCTCCCGCCCCGGTCTTGAAAGCCCCGTGTGCGACATGCGCCCATTCACCCCCGCACCGGCCGGAATAGCACCCGGAAATCCCCTTCCCGGCGGGTGACCTTCTTGCGGTCCAGGTACTCGAGGAGGGGTATGGCGTATTTACGGCTGGCACCCAGCATGTCCCTCAGATCGGCCACGCCGAGCCTCTCCTTCGCGGAGAGGAAGGCTACCACCTTCTCCTCGGCCTCCGCCAACCTCCCGGCGGCGAGGTAGTACTCCGGATTGACCTGTTCTATCCTCCCCTCCTCGAGGAGGATGGACAGCAGGTCCCGGAGCCGGTTGCGGTCCACCTCCAGCCTCTCCATCAGCTCCTTGAACATGGGGGGCGAGAAACCTCCCTCGGCGATGAGGGAGTGGAGGTCCTCAAGGAGCGCTCTCTCCCTCTCCCCCAGCGCCCTGCCCTTCCCCCGCACCTTCACCTTGCCGCCCTCCGTCTCCAGACGCCCCGCCCTCTCGGCGCTCCTGAGCAGGGTGAGGAAAGTCTCCGCCGGGAGGGGCGAGCTCCTCCTTCCCGCCAGCTCCCCGAGGCGCTGGCGGAGCACCTCCTTTTCCACCCCCGCCTTGAGCGGGTTGGCGGCATGGAGCTCCTCCACGAGCCCCACCATGGTCTCGTGCAGCTCCTCGAGCCGGGAGGGCGTGAGGTAGAGGGATCCGTTCTCGCCGGCTATCTCCACCAGGTTCTTGTTTTTCAGGAGGCCCTTTATCGTTCCCTCCACGACGCTTCTTTTCAGCTCCAGCCTCTCCACCAGCTCGTCGAGGGACATGGGGAGGCCCTTTTCCCTCAAGGCCAGGAGCACAAGCTCGGCGGGATCCCCGCGCCTCCGCGCCTCCAGCTCCTCCAGGACCTCGACCTGGTGGTGGCGGTGCTTGCGGGGATGGGAGTCCAGGATGCGCCCGCCGCCTATGGTGGTGATGGGGGAATAGCTGCGGATGATGAAACGGTCTCCGTAGCGCAGCACGGCGGGTCTCTCCAGGCGGAATTGGACCAGGTGGCTTTCTCCCGGCGTGAGCTCCTCTCTCCCTCCCAGCAGGACCACCCTGGCCATGATCTCGCTGGTTCCGTGGTGAAACCGGATGCGGGCGCGGTTTTTAAGAGGCTGTGGAGCTCCTTGGAGGAGGTGGAGATGGGCGTCGGCCATGAGGGTCGGCCGCAGATGTCCGGGGGAGAGTATCACGTCCCCCCGCTGGATGTCCTCCCTGGAGACGCCGGGGAGGTTCATGGCCACCCGCTGGCCGGCGTAAGCCCTCTCCACGTCCTCCCCGTGCACCTGGACGTTGCGCACGCGCAGCCGCTTCCCGGCGGGCTGCACCACGGCATCGTCGCCGTCCGCCACGCTACCCTCCCAGAGGGTGCCGGTGACCACCGTGCCTATGCCCCGGAGGGTGAAGACCCGGTCCACGGGGAGGCGGAAAGGTCCCTCGCTGTCCCTGGCACGCACCCGCTCCGCAGCCCGGGAAAGGGCCTGCAGCAGCTCGTCCAGGCCCTGCCCGGTGCGGCTGGAGGTGACCACCATCTCCGCTCCCTCCAGGGAGGTCCCGCGCAGGGCCTCGCCGACGTCCTCCTTGACCAGCTCCAACATGTCCTCGTCCACCAGGTCCGCCTTGGTGATGGCCACCACGCCGTCGGTCACGCCCAGGAGGTCCACGATGGCCAGGTGCTCCAGGGTCTGGGGCATGACCCCATCGTCCGCGGCCACCACCAGGAGGACCAGGTCGAAACCGGTGGCCCCGGCGAGCATGTTCTTCACGAAGTGTTCGTGGCCGGGGACGTCCACCACCCCGGCGGCGGTCCCGTTGGGCAGCTTCAGTTCGGCGAAGCCCAGCTCTATGGAGATGCCCCGTTCCTTTTCCTCTTTGAGCCGGTCGGTGTCCGTGCCGGTCAGGGCCTTGACCAGCTCGGTCTTGCCGTGGTCGATGTGCCCGGCGGTCCCGATGATGAAGTTCTTCATCCCTACCGCGGTCTCCCCTCCCCCGTCGTGGCGCGGCGGAAAACCTCCACCACCAGAGGGATCTCCTCGTCACGGATGGTCCTGACGTCCAGGAGCAGGCGGTCGTCCTTGATGCGCCCCAGGACCGGGGGGTCTTGGTGGCGCAGCGATTCCTCCAGACGGTTCACCTTGATGTCGGGGGAATCCACCGCCACCACCCAGGTGGGGAGGTCCTCCATGGGCAAAGAGCCTCCCCCGGCCCTGGATACGTCCTCGCCGACCTCCGTCCTGAGGTGGGGACAGGCGGAAGCGAGCTCATCGGCCAGCCTCTGAGCCCTTCCGCGCAGGGTCTCCGGATCGGCGGTCAACATGGCCAGGGTTGGTATCTCAGCCAGGGCACGCTCCGGGTCCAGGTAGAGGCGCAGGGTGGCCTCGAGGGCGGCCACGGTGAGCTTGTCGGCTCGGACGGCCCGGGCCAGGGGGTGCCTGGCCATGGCCTCCACCAGGTCCTCACGGCCCAGGACGATGCCCGCCTGGGGACCCCCCAGGAGCTTGTCCCCGCTGAAACACACCAGGTCCGCCCCGTCCCGGAGGGAGTCGCGGATGGTGGGCTCCCGGGAGATGCCGAAGCGGGAGAGGTCGAGATAGACCCCGCTCCCCAGGTCGTCCAGCATGACGAGCCCGTATTCGTGGGCCAGGGCGGCCAGTTCCTTCAACTCCACGTCGGCGGTGAAACCCACGATGCGGTAGTTGCTGGGATGGGCGCGCATGATCACCGCCGTTTCGCTGGTTATGGCCCTCCGGTAATCCTCCAGGTAGGTCTTGTTGGTGGTGCCCACCTCGACCAGCCTGGCCCCGCTCTGGGCCATGACCTCGGGTAGGCGGAAGGAGCCCCCGATCTCGATGAGCTGTCCGCGGCTCACGATGACCTCCCGGCCCCTGGCGTGGGTGGTGAGGGCGAGGAGGACCGCCGCCGCGTTGTTGTTCACCACCAGGGCGGACTCGGCCCCGGTGAGTTCGCAGAGTATCCGGCGCACGTGCATCTGGCGGGAGCCTCGCGACCCGTCCTCCAGGTCCAGTTCCAGGTTGCTGTAATGGGCGGCGGCGGTGTGCAGGGCCTCGATGGCCGGCGCTGGGAGTATGGAGCGGCCCAGGTTGGTGTGCACCACCACTCCGGTGGCGTTTATCACCCTGCGGAAGCTGGGCTTCATGCGCTCCTCCACCTCCCTCTCCACCATGGAGAGGAGGTCCTCGGTGTCCGTGGAGATGTTCTTCAGGGAGATCTCGTCGCGGGCGGCCAGGATGGCCTCTCGCACCCCCTCCAGAACGGCGCGGGAGGCCTCGGCTATGAGCTCTCGGGGTATGGAGCGGTTGCCTGCCAGGCGGTTCCGGTAGAAGGCCTGGATGAGCTCGTTCACCGAGGACAGTCTCCGCAGGTAATCCGTCCTGGGGATCTCCTTTTCCGCCATGGCTTGAACCTTCCTTCCCTTCCCGGATGGCAGCGGCGCCGGGTGGTGCGGAGCTTCCCCGGCTCGCCCCCTCGTGACCGGGCCGTTTCCCGGTTGATCCGGGACACGGAGCGGCCTCTTCTTTGCGGGCGCAGGGCTCCTTTGGACCCCTATAATTTTAGATGGTCAGCGAATCGGAGGCCACCAGCAAGGTCTCCAGGATCTCGAACATGTTGCTGACCGTCCCCACCGCCACCTTCTCCCTGGCCCCGAAGTAATCCAGGCACGTCCCGCAGACCAGGACCTCCACACCCCTATCGGCGAGCCTGGCCAGGGCGGGAACCGTGTCCGCGCCTTCCACGACCAGCAGGGCGCCGCGGTTGAAGAGCACCAGCCTCCAGGGAAGGCGGTCGCTTTCCGACAGGGTGTTGAGGAAGGCTTTGAGGAGTATCCTCCCCAACTCCTCATCCCCCCGGCCCATGTTGTCCGAGGAGAGGACCACCACCTTCCCTCCCTGCCTCGAAAGTGCGGATTCCGCGGCCCGGGTCTCGTCCGAGGTCCTCACCGCCTCGCCCTTTTTTCTTATCACCAGCCGGAAGACCCCCTCCTCCTCCTTCACCTCCTCCACGCCGCATCCCTGGGAGACGGCGAAACGGGTGACGTTGTCCCTGGCCGTGGGGTTGTCCACCAGAACCTCGAGTTCACGGCTCCCGCGCTGCAGGGCTTCCCTGGTCCTCACCACCGGTGCGGGACAGGGCATGCCACGAGCGTCGACCACCTCGTCCATCTTGCCTCCTTCCTTCATCCGCGTGTGTGAGAAAGCTTTTCATCGACCGAGTCTGCCCGCTTCCGGCCGCCACGGGATTCGGGAGAAGGAGCAGGAGATGGCGCCGCTCCTCTCGTGCCTCGAGCGGCGGCCGTTGGAGTGAGAGAGCCCGGGGACCGGTGAGCCTGTTTCAGGGCTTCACCCTGATCAGGGGACGGGAAAAGTCGACGAACTCCCCTATGCAGGCCCATCCCCCCGCCTCTCCAAACTCCCTCTCCAGAACGTCTAAACCATCCGGGGGAAGGGCCACGAGCAGCCCTCCGGAGGTCTGGGGATCGAAGAGGATGTCGCGGTCCACCTCCTCCACCCCGGTGTCGAACTCCACCATGCCGGACAGGAAATCGCGGTTGCGGTGGGCGCCGGCCGGGATCATCCCCATGGACGCCATCTCCCTCGTCCGGGGATACAGGGGTATGCGCCCCATGGAGATCTCACAGGCCAGCCCCTCCTCGGGGAGCATCTCCGCGAGGTGGCCCAGGAGCGCGAAACCGGTCACGTCGGTACAGGCCAGCGCACCGGCGGCCACCGCGGCCAGGGAGGCCTTGCGGTTCAGGGAGGCCATGCCCTTAACCGCCGCCTCCATATCTTCCTCGGAGATGAACTCCCCCTTCAAGGCCGTGGATAGGATGCCCGTGCCCAGGGGTTTGGTGAGGACCAGCAGGTTCCCGGGGCGGGCTCCTCGGGTGGTCAGGATGCGCTCCGGGTGGACCATCCCGGTGACCGCCAGCCCGTACTTGGGTTCCTCGTCGTCCACGGTGTGGCCGCCCAGGATTACGGCACCCGCCTCGCGTACGGTGTCCAGGCCGCCGCGCAGGATCTCCGCCAGTAGGTCCATGCCCAGCGAGCAGGGGAAGCAGACGATGTTCATGGCCGAGAGGGGAACCCCTCCCATAGCGTATATGTCGCTCAGGGCGTTGGCGGCGGCGATGCGGCCGAACCAGTAGGGGTCGTCCACGATGGGGGTGAAGAAGTCCAGCGTATGCACAAAGGCCCTTTCCCCGTCCAGGCGATACACGGCGGCATCGTCGGGGGTGTCCAGCCCCACAAGGATCTCCTCCCTGAGCTCCCCGGAGGGCAGGAGGCGCAGGACTTTCTTGAGGTCCTCCGGACCCACCTTGGCCGCTCACCCCGATTTGCTGGAGAGCAGCGTCAGCCTCACCTTTTCCTCGCCCATCTTTTTCTTTCCCTACGTGACTGACGACTCGGCTTCCCGCCGTCGCCCCGGTGGCCTGACTGAGGTAGCCCCGCAGCAGGGGAGCGCCAGGCCCGGAGCTTTCGATTATTATAAAGGCTTTTTTTCAATCATATAAAGTTTGTGGAAGAGCCGGGACCGCGAGGGCGGTGTTGCAGCGGGCAAAGGACCGGTGGAGCGTCGCGGGCATGGCCGGCGGGGAGGGAAGAGCGACGGTCGGGAAAGGTTTGTGTAAAGGGCGGGGGTGGTCGACCTTACGTCCGCTCCTCACCCAGGCTGCGTCCGATCTCCCTCACCAGCTGTTCCCCTGCGGAGTAGGCGTTGCGCAGCGCCGTGGGATGGTCCCTCACCGCACCCTTCTCCTCCATGCGGAAGAAGAGGAGGCGGTGATAATATTCGATGTCCAGCAGGCGGAAGAAGGAGTCCACCACCTTGAGAGCCCCGTCGAAAACGTGAGGGTCGTCGGCTCCGGCTGTGGAGAGGAAGAGCCCCCTGCGGGCGTGCCTGGTCTTGGGGTCTGTGACCTCTTCTTTGAGGATCTCCTTGCGCGCCCACACGCACTGGTGGCGGTCGATGAGCGCCTTGGTCTGGGCGTTGAGTGAGTTGAAGTACACCGGTGCGGCGAGGATTATCCCGTGGCTGGACAGTGTGAGCGCGTAGATCTTCTCCATGGCGTCTTCCTGCCGGCAGGCACCGGTGCGCCGGCACCCCCCGCAGCCCAGGCAGGGGTTGATGTCGCGGTTGCAGACCACGATCTTGTTCACCGTGGCACCGGCGGCTTTGGCGCCCCGGAGGGCCTCCTCGAGCAGAAGGGAGGTGTTCCCGTTCTGGCGTGGACTTCCGGCAATCCCCAGGATCCTCACCATGGGCTCTCTCCTCGCGGTTTTCGGCTAGTTATTAATCGGGTTGGTGCCAATTTTATCCGATACCAGGATTCCCCGCAAACGGCTCATGCGGCAGACGGCAGGCCGATCGCCTCCTATATTTGTAGGATCCCGAGGACGCACCGCCGATCCCCCGCCGGCGTCCTGGCAAGTCGGACCTCGCGGTTTATATCCCGGGATGAGGCAGCCCGTTCCGGTTATGCGCCTCTTCTCGATATTCCTTCCCTGTGCGATCCCCGGCCCTTTCCGCGGCGCGCCGTCGAGGCCGTGCGTCCCCCTCTCCGGATTTTACACCTCCATCCGGGAAGGATCGGAAGACACGGCGTCCCCGTCCCCTTAGCTCGAGCGGCGCTCAGTAGACGGCCTTCTCCTCCCTCATCTCGGAGACCTCCTCCCTGGAGTAACCGGCCTCCAGGAGGAGTTCGTCGGTGTGTTCCCCGAGCCGGGGAGGAGGCAGCTCGAACCGGGGCGGGGTGGAGGAGAGCTTGTACGGGCTCCCCAGAAGCCGCATGCGCCTTTCCCCCTCGCCCACCTCCACCACCATGCGGCGGTGGCGGACCTGCGGGTCATCGAGGGCTCCGGCTACGTCCGGGAGGTTGCAGAAGGGGATATCCTTGTCGGCCATGACCTCCATCCACTCCGCCAGGGTCCGCGAGCGCACCGCCTCCCGCACGCGGGGCAGCAACTGCCCGCAGTTCAATATGCGCTGGGCGGCGTTCAGCCCCTTGGCGTCCTCCATCCCCAGGGCCTCGCACAGCTCGTCCCAGAACCAGTCCTCGTGGGCTATGCCGATGACCAGGTATTCCCCGTCGGAGGTCTCGAAGATACCGTAGTGGGGGGTGGCGTGGAGAGGGTTGATGGTGGGGAGCTCCCCCGTCTCCAGGTAAGGGCCCAGGCTGTTGGAGAGCAAGGCCACCACGCAGTCCAGCATGGATATGTCCACCAGCTGGCCCTCGCCGGTCCTCTCCCGGGCCTGGAGGGCGGCCAGGATCCCGATGACCGAGTTGAGGGCGGACACGATGTCCGCCACCTCGAAGCCCAGCACCACGGGTTTACCCTCGCGGTCGCGGGTGAGGCCCAACACGCCACCCATGGCCATGTAGTTGATGTCGTGTCCGGGGCGGTCGCGGTACGGGCCGTCCTGCCCGAAACCGCTTATGGAGCAGTAGATGAGCCGGGGGTTGATCTCCCGCAGGGTGAGGTAGTCCACACCCAGGCGGGTGGTGGTTCCCGGCCGGAATCCCTCCACCACCACGTCCGCCGTTCTGGCCAGGCGGCGGAACGCCTCCTGGGCCCTGGGGTGCTTGAGGTTGAGGGCCAGGCTTTTCTTATTCCGGTTGATCTGGTTGAAGAGAAACGGGTAAGCGCGGGCGTGGTCGCCCGTTCCGGGGGGCTCCACCTTGATGACCTCGGCGCCGAGGTCGGCCAGGATCATGGTGCACAGGGGACCGGGATAGAGCTGCGAAAGGTCCAGGACGCGGATGCCTTGCAGGGCCGTGGTCATCCCTACCTCCTCCCTACTTTGCGGCCGAAGCCGGAACGGGAAGGGTTAGTCGGGGAGGCGGGATGCGGAGGACTCCCCCTTCCCGTCTCCATACCGTTTCCCGCCGAATACGCACCCATTATAAAAAAACGGCTCCGTTTAATGAAGTTAAAGGCTGCCTTACGCGGGCGGTCCGGCTATGAGGGTCGAGAGGTCCCGGGGGAGCCTGCCGGCGGTCTGAAGGGAGGCCCTCGGTCACGTCGACCCGATCCCCTCGTGGTCCGGATGGCGCGGCGTCCCGTGAGAGGGGGTGCCGGCGGGTACGGCCCGGTCTGCCGTTTGGAAGGACCGGCTCCACCGCTCGGACCGGGACCTTCGCCTCGCATCCCGAGAAGCGCCGCAAGAGGAAGCCCATCCCCCTGCCCGCCCTCGTTGCGCGGGGCGCCGTGTGGAAGATGCTCCATCCCCCTGCCCGCCCTCGTTGCGCGGGGCGCCGTGTAGGGATGCATCGGGGTCTTCAGATAGGACTCCGGCGTCCGGGCAGGAGGTGATCGACGGAGATTTGCCCGAACTCCGAGGGAAAAGAAATGGTCGGGGTGAGAGGATTTGAACCTCCGACCTCGGCGTCCCGAACGCCGCGCGCTGACCAAACTGCGCCACACCCCGACGCTTTAATATTATAAGGAATGCCTCCGCCTTTGATAACCCTTCCCGTTATCCGTGGGACGGTCCTCTCCCGAAGGGTTTTCTGGAATACACCCGCCTTTTATGTCCCTTCCCGTTATCCCATGCCACCTTTGCCAACCATTCCCGTTATCCGTGGGAGGGTGCTCTCTCAAAGGGTTTTCCGGGACACCCCCGCCTTTTATGTCCCTTCCCATCGGTGGGTCACCCTCTCTTCGCTCCGGGACGGGATGGTTTGCAAACGGCGTGCCCGTTTCCCGGCTTACACCTTGACCAGAAGCATCCGCTCGAGCGAGGTGCAGGGCGCCGTGGTCTTCTCCACCTGGCGGTTCTCCGGCGCGACCGAAGCCGAGCCTTGCTCTTCGTGGTCGTGCAGTGGTTGAGGCCGCGGGACATGTGCCTTGCTCACACCGGGCGTGGCCATCCCGGGTCGGCGGCGCTTTCCTCGCCGACCCGTCGGCTGCCGACCCGCACCATCGGTCGGTGCGCCTTACAGCCTTCGCTGGCGGAGGAGGAAATGAGCAGATGAGCGACTGCCAACCCGCACCATCTGTGGGGACTTTCGCGCTGCTGCCCGGGACGATGAAGGCCTCGAAGTTGCCCGGGCGATGCGGTGAGCGGATAATGTTGAAAAAGCGTGCGGCGGGAAGTGGAAGGGAAAAGCGGAGGCGGGAAGGGAGGAAGGCGGAGGATATGGGTTATCCCGAACGGGTGGTGAAGGGATTCCTGTCCCTCTGGCCCTTCACCCACCTGGTGAAAAAGCTCAGCCCCCGTCCGCCGTTCCGGAGGCTCTTCGCCCCCCTGGTGGACGAGAGGGTCCTCCAGGTGACCTTCATCCCCGTGGCCGAGGAGATACCGCCGCCCGAGGGGACCGTGCTCCCCCGCCAGGCGCTCGCCGAGCTCATCCGGGCTTCCTCGCATCGTTTCATCCACAACGGATGCATCTGCCGGAACCGGGAGGGCTGCCGGAATTATCCCCGGGACATAGGGTGCATCTTTCTGGGAGAGGCCGCCGCCCACCTGCATCCCTCCCTGGGACATCGGGCATCGGTGGAGGAGTGCTTGAATCACGTGGAAAGGGCTTCGAGGGTAGGGCTCACCGGGATGATCGGGCGCATATGGTTCGACGCCGCCAGCCTCGGTGTTCTGCACAGGTTCCACCGATTTCTGGTGGTCTGTTTCTGCTGCGACTGCTGCTGCCTGGTCCGCACGGACATGAGGGACACGGCTCCGGAGTTCAAAAGCGCCATAAGGCGGCTGGAGTCGGTGAGGGTGAGGGTCGGCGACCGCTGCAAGGGCTGCGGGACCTGCGTCAGTTCCTGTTTCGTGGGGGCGGTGGAGCTGCGCGGGAGGAGAGCCCACATCGAACCCGAGAGGTGCAAGGGGTGCGGCCGGTGTTCTCTCCTCTGTCCCAACCGGGCCGTGGAGGTGGAGTTCGATGCCCGGGACGCCCTTTTCCGGGAGCTGCTCTCCCGGGTGGGCGCGGCGGCCGGGGTGCGGGATGTGGAGGTCCGGAGCGGGGAAAGAGGGAGGGGATGAGTATTCCACCCGCTGAGGCCGGCCTTCAGGAAGCGGCGGGAGCGGAGCCGGGCCGCGTGCAGTGGACAAGATGTCCGGGGTGCGGGCGGGATATATGCCTCCCCCCGGACCTCCCCGGTGTGAGGTTCATGTGCGCGCGGTGTCATTATCCCCAGGGTGTGCCGGGACGGGGGAAAGGGTCGGACGGGAGATGGTTCCGCGCCGCGTGCACCGGGGGGTTCCTCGCCCTGGCCGCTGCCGGGATTTCCCTTTGCGCCCTTTACTACGCGGGAACCGGGAGGGAGGACTGGTTCGCGTTCCTGCTCCTTGCCGTCTCCCTGACCCTGGCCCTCCCCCTCGGCTTCTACCGCAGACGGCGCCATCCCCACCTCTTGGTGTCCGCCATGTATCTCCCCTTCGGGCTCCTGTCCTTGCTCTGGTACCTGGCCCCGGGGGTGGGATGGGATTACGCTTCCTCCCTCGTCTGGGGTGGCGTCTTCTTCGTGCTCCTGGGAGCCGGGGCGTTGTATCTTTACAGGAGGGACCTGCGGTCTCTCTCCAGGTGGTGACGGCGGTTGGGGAGTGATCCCCCCTCATCGGGCGGCCCGGTCGAGCCCGGGACCCTTGGCGCGCTGGTCACGGCTCGGCTCCGCCCTTCCGGGCCGGGGGTTCTCATCCCCGAAGCGGCACCGGCTAGTGCCGCGCTGTCCGGGGCGGGACGGACTGAGCGCCGTCCACCTCGCGTGGTGGGCTGGGAGCGGTGGCATGAGGTGTGGATCGCCGTTGACCATCTGAAGTTGCCCCGGGGGGTCGGATGGATATCTGGGACCGCCTGCTCTGGGAGTTGGGCTTCTCCATCTGTCACCAGCGGGCTGACCGCCTACTCTTCTTCGGCGGGAGGCCACTGTTCGTGTGCGCCAGGGACACGGGCATCTTCGTCTCCTTCTTCGGGGTCGTCCTCGTCCTATCCCTGCTGCGACGCGAGAAGAAGGCCGGGATGCCCCCCGTGGCGGTGAGCTTGCTCTGCGCCTCCGGGGTCCTCTTCTTGGCCTGGGACGCCCTGACCAGCTACCTGGGGTGGAGGGAATCCACCGACCTTCTGCGTCTCCTCAGCGGCTCGGCGGGAGGCGCGGGGTTGGCCGTGCCCTCGGCGGCCCTCCTTAACCGCGAGGCCTGGAGGGGGGACGCTTCCCGGCGCCTGATGGGAGGGACGTCCGACATCATCCTCGTTTCGGGAGTCCTGCTCCCCGCGCTTTTCCTCTATCTTCTGCGTCCGGCACCGCTTTTCCGGACGGCCCAGTCCTGGCTTCTGGTCTCCATCCTGGGCACCTTCTGGTCCCTGAACCTGCTCTTGCTCTCCCTCTTCAGGCCTCGACGGAACGGTGGGCCGTCCCGCGCGCGCCTCGCCTCCGCTTTCCTCCTCCTCGCTCTGGAGCTAGCCGCTTCCTACTGGCTGCACCGACTGCTGGAGGGTGCGCCGGTTCCGCCTCTCGGGCTACTCGTGCGGCATCCGGGAGCGTAGTTAAACCCGCGGATCGCTCGTCCTTGAAATATAAACAACGGGGACCCTTGTGCGGCCACATCGACACCGGCTATCCGCGCTTCGGGCACGAAAAGGTGAAAAGGCGCCCTTTGTTGTATATTGAGTTAGTCCGGCGGCGTCGCCCACGGCGGGTCTCATCCAGGAGGTAGGAGATGCACGCAAGAAAGGAAAAACTGCGGGTGGAGATCTACACCACAAACCACCGCATCCTGGCCGACCTGCACATCTTCGCCGGAGCCAGGTTGACGGACATAATGCAGTCCAGGGAGACGCAGTCCTTTTTCGCTCTGACGGATGTGGAGGTGTACGACCTGCACAGCGGGGAACTCCTCTTCCGCACGGATTTCATCGATATAAACCGCAACCACATCGTACTCATCCGGCCGGTGGAAATCCCCCAGCGCAACCGGGAAGAGCTGCGCCCCTCCTTCTAAGCCCCGCTTTAGGCTGGAGGAGAGCCGGCCTGGAAGGCACGCCGCGGAAAGTCCTTCCCCTGAGGTCATGTTGCCCGGACAGTGGCATCGCTGTGGCCAAAAGGGGATCGGCGCGGGCGTTCACCGAGCGGGCCAGCGACCCGGCGGCCCACATGGCGCAGGGGACGGACTGCCGCCATCCGGGCTTCCACCGTGGACTACCGAAGCTCAGAGGATATCGTGCTTCCCCACCGCCCTGGCTCCGGTGTGGGGCTAGAGCTGTCCGTGCACCGGAATGAAGTCTCGGAACGGCCCACGTCCCGTGCGTCACCCGGGACCTTAAAGTAGATCGTGCTTCCCCACCGCCCTGGCCTCGGTGTAGGAAGAAAGGTAGCCCACGTGCTGGAAGAAAAAGGTATTTACTATCTTTCGCACCGGAACGACGATCTTCACCGCCCGTCCGGTCTGATCGGATTCCACGCTGATCTCGCCGTTGAGCCGCGCGCCCCGCTCCTCCAGGAACCTGACCACCTTGGAACGCACTTCCTGCATGTTCCCGCGGGTGGAGTTATAGGTGTCGGCGGCCAGCTCCGCGGCGTCGCCCGCCGTTCCCCGGGTGGAGATCTGATTGGCGATTATCGGCCCGCACTGGGAGATGATGACCCCGATGATCAGGGCCACCAGGAATATGCGCAGGACGTAGGTCCACACCTGTCCGTCCTGTGAGGCAAACGCCCCCCGGACTTTTTCCCCGCACATCTCCTGTCTTCCTCCACGCAGCCGGGTTTATATCCTCTTATCCCCGGGCTCCGCCTCCTGCCCTTTCTCCACGTCAAATCTTTCGACCGGCGTGTCGCTTTTCCTTTAAGCCCGAGGCTTTCGGGAATCCGCGTTTCCCGCAGACGGGCCCCCTGGCCTTTCCCTCCTCAGCGGCCTCCTGAGTACGCGCGAGGCCATCTCCAGTACCGCCTCCAGCTCCTCCATGCGCAGCGCGTGGGCTGTGAAGAAATAGACGGTCAGGCCGAGCAGCATGGGGACGGCCATGAGGAAGAGGTCCCTCAGCAGTCCCGTATGGGGATGGAGTTCCTCCACCAGATTTCGGGCGGCGAAGATCACCAGGGCCATCACTCCGCCCGCCGCCAGCGCCTTGGCCAGGGTCACGAGGATCTTTCTGCCCCCCACCCTGCCCAGGCGCAGGCGCAGCACGGTCCCGTCGAGGAGCATGGAGAAGACATACGCGGTGGTGAAACCCAGGGCCAGGCCTCTCACCCCCAGCCACCGGAAGAAGACCAGGTTGGCGGCGATGTTCACGGCCACCACGAAACAGTTGATGATCATGGGGGTGCGGGTGTCCTGCAGGGAGTAAAAGGTCTTGGTGAGCAGCATATCCACGGAATAGGGGATCAGGCCTAGGGCGAAGAAGAAGAGCACCCCGGAGAGGAGCTCGGTGTCCCCGGCCTTGAAGAACCCGTGCTGTAGGAGGAAGCGGATGATGGGCTTGTTGAGCATCAGATAGATCACCGCGCAGGGTACGATGACCAGGAGCGTGGCGCGCAGCCCCAGATTGGCCGTCTCCTTGAAGCGGGACATGCGCCGCAGGGCGTAGTGCTCGCTCATGGCCGGGAATATGGCGGTGATGATGGAGACCGCGAAGACCCCGTAGGGCAACTGAAAGAAGAGCTGGGCGTACTGGTAGGAGGGCACCCCGCCGTCCACCTTGATGGCCAGGGCGAAGACGAACCAGGTGCCCACCTGCCAGAGCAGGATGTACCCCAGAAGGGGTATGGCCAGACGGCCGATCTTGCGGATGGCCGGGTGCCTCAGGTCCAGGACCGGCGTGTAGCGGATACCTATGCGCAAGAGGACGGGGATCTGCACCAGGGCCTGGGCGGCCACGCCCAGGGTGGTCCCCACCCCCAGTACCACCAGGTGGAGCTGGTTATCCCGTGGTCCCGGGAGGAAGTTGAAGACGATCACCGTTCCGATGACCACCAGGTTGTTGGCGATGGGGGCGAAAGCGGGGACCGTGAAATGGCGGTGGGCGTTGAGGAGTCCCCCGAATATGGCGCTCAGTCCGTAGAAGATGATCTGGGGCAGGAAGAAGCGCAGGAAGAAAGCCGCCTGATCCCTGACCACCTGGGTGGTGACCTCCCCGGAGGAATAGGAGCCGAAGACGGTCATGAGCCGGATGATCAGCGGGCTGGCCACGATCCCGGCCACGGTCACCGCTCCCAGGATGATCAGCGAGAGGTTGGTGACCGCGCTGGCCACGTACCAGGCCTCTTCCTTCGACCGCGTGCTCAGATACTCGACGAACACGGGGATGAAAAGGGAGGCCAGGATCCCCCCCATCACCAGGTCGAAGATCATGTTGGGAAGGGAGTTGGCGAGGTTGTAGGTGCTGGGGAGGTTGGTCCTGCCGTACTGGAGGGTGAGGCCCAGGACGTAGGCCAGGGACGCGTAGCGCAGGAAACCGGTCAGGCGGCTCAGCGCCGTCCCCAGGGCCATGATGCCGGCGTTGCGGGCGAAGGATCGCGGCTCGTCCCGCGATACGTATAGGGAACCGTCTTCCATACCGCGCTCCACCCCGTCTTGTTTTCCGGGCCTGACCCGCCCTCCTCAAACGCCGTCTTTCTCTTGACCGTGCCTGCCCCCCTTGATCCTGCGCCATGTCCGGCGGAGGAGCATGCCCAGTCCCAGCGTGGCCATCAGGCATACCAGCAGGATGACCGCCAGGGTATTGATGATGGAGGTGTTCACGGTGATGGTCGTGCTGTCCAGCACCAGCCCGTCGGCCTCCAGCTCGATGGGCACCAGGAAGGAACCGCGGCGGTGAGTGCCGATGGGGAAGACGAAACGGTTTTCCCGCGGCTCGACCTGGACCTCCACCGTGTTGCCCTCGGGAAAAGCCAGGTTGGGGTTCTCCATCCTCAGGGTGGCCCGGATGGGGAAGTCCAGCTCGCTGAGGACGTCGACGCTCAGGTTGCCCGAGGTCCCGGAGAGGGTCACCGACCGCTTGCGGACTATGTTCACCTTGGAGATCCACCCGGAGAGGTTATCTCGCAGGCTGTTCAGGAAGTTGCGGGTGGCGTTCTGGTCGCTGTCTTCGGAGAAGCGGTGGTTCATCCCCACCAGCACCAGCCTGCGGAGCTCCGGGGGCAGGGGATGGTCCGGGGGCACCACCGCGGCGGAGAGGGAAAGCGCCTGATCCCGCAGAGGAGCCAGCCTCTCGGGGTAGTCGGACGTCCCCCCCTGTTCCTCCGGCACCTGCACGGCTACTCCCTCCATGGGGAACTGGTCCCGGCTCAGGTCCTCCAGCCGTCGGACCTGGACCCAGGGACAGCTCTGCAGTGCGTCGTAGAAGGCTTCCAGGAAATCCCTTCCCGGCTGGAATCCGGGGGGGAAGGCCAGGACGCAGGACCTGATGGCGTTGGGTCTCTCCCTCTGCAGGACGGCCAGTTCGGCGAGGAGGTTCTGGATCAGGTGGCGGGGGTCACCCGCTCCCGACTCCTCCAGATAGTCGTAGATGAGCTGGTCGAGTACGAAAGCTTTGATCAGGCTTCCTCTGGAGTTCACAAGTTGCACGGGCCGGGAGAGGGTAGTCCCCCGGAGGAGGTTCCGCCCTGCCGGGCTGTGTTCGAGCACCTCCTGCGAGATCACCGTGTACTGCATCCCTTCCTCCACCATTTTCTGCATGGAGGCGTCGTCGAGTCGGAAGGAAGGGTTCACGAAACCGGTTCCTCTGCCCCCGGCGCTCCCCACGGCCTCGATCCCCCGGCGCACCTGCTCGCTCACCTCTCCCTCCCAGCCACGGGCCCCGAAGAGCCCGAGGTCGCAGAAGGAATAACTGGTGTTGAGAAGGTCAAGGCGACCTTCCGCCAGCAGTCTGGCGATCCCTGCCAGTATCTCCCGGGTCCCTTGTGTCGCCCCTGAGCCCCCATCCGCCGGACCCTGGGAGATCCTTACCATTTCCTGGTAAAGAAAAGCGGGCAGCACCAGGCTGCTGGACATGGCCGTTCTTTCACCCAGGGTCTTGAGCAGGGAATAGAGGAAACCGGGCCCGGCAGGGGAACACGCCGTCTCCAGGCCTCCGTCCAGCGGGTTCCCCAGAGCATCCGAGGGGGGGAGGAAATCGAGGGTCCAGAGCAGGGAGACGTTGAGGGGGTAGCCGATCTCCGGCTTCATGATCACCAGGAAGTTGCGGTCCCTTCCCACCACCTCCCCTTCCCGCACCAGCCTCACCTCGTAGGGGTGGATTCCCGGGGAAAGGTTCAATGAAGAGGGGTCCAGGGCGAAGGACATGGTGCTCCGGCCCTCCTCCGGGGAGAAGGCGGCCAGCCGGCGGGTCTGGAGGGGGTAGACCTCCTTTCCCCGCCGGAAGGAGTCCAGGTAGGACCTGGTGATGGCAGGCGAGAACAGCGAGAGCTGCAGGGAGAACTCGCCGGGAAGGAGGTCTTGCGGTATCTGGAGGTCCACCTGCAGGAGGACCGTTTCGCCTGGGGGGTAGTAAAAACTTCCGGGGACGGACAGGACGGATGCCGGGGCCTCCTGGGATGCGGCCATCGAGGGCCGTGCCGTGGGCGGGAAGAGGGACAATAAGGCGGCAAAAAAAAGGACCGCCACCTTGATGAGCGCCACGGGTCGCCTTTTCATCTTCCGCTCTCCGGCAGATCCCGGGCGGTGATCTGGAGGATGAACCTCTTTTCCCCCGTTTCCCGGAAGTCGAGCTTGCGGTAGAGGGAAAGGGCTGGCAGGTTGTCCTCCTGGGTGTTGACCGAGACCAGGGAGGCCCCCATGATGTGGAGGGCGCGGAGGAGGCAACGCGCCAGCGATTCCCCCAGCCCCTGGCCCTGGAATTCCGGGTGCACCCCCAGGCGCTGGAGGTATCCCAACCTGCCGTTGGCACCCCCGATCGCGTAGCCGCATATCCGGTTACCTCGCCGGGCGACCAGAAAGACGTTTCGCAGGCAGGAGCCCGATACTCTGGCCAGTGTCCGGCGGTCCATCCTCCAGAAGTCTTCGAATGCCGCCGCGTCCGTGTTCAGGACCTCAACCAGATCCCTGCCGTGGAAACGGCAGATCCTGACGTCCTCTCTCCTGACGGGCGGCGGCTCCTCGCGCAGCGCCTTTTCCAGGAGCGTCACCCGGCAGAAGGGTCGGAATCCCCAGGAGGCGTGTTCCCGGGCTTCCTCCCGGCCGAGCGGTCTGGTCACCAGGCGTTCCGCTCCCTCCGCGAGGCAGGCCTCCCAGGCCCCGCGGACTAGCTCTTCCCTGTCCCGGGGCTCGGCCCTCAACTGCCATAGGGCTCTTGTAGGCGAGCGGCTCCTCCAGTCGCCGACCAGGGCGAAAGGGGGGAGGGAGGGGCCTTCGCGGTGCAGGCAGTAGATCCGGCCGCGGTTCTCCCGCATGAAGGCCAGGAAGTCACGGCGGCTACGGAAGAGGTATCCTTTGCGTATCTCCGGCCAGAACGACCTGATCTCGGCGGGAGAGGCGGCATAGACCCCGCCCCGCTCCACAGTGCCCCCCGTCCTTTCCCGCGGAATGGCCATTCTTTCCTCTTCCCGGTCCTCGATCAGATAAGGCCTCGGATCTCCTTGAACAGAAATATTATACCGATGGCCAGGAGGAGTAAGGCGAAGAGCGCCTGCACGCGCCGGCTCCTGGCGCGGAGGGTGAAGAAGGAACCCGCATAGGAGCCGGGCACGACACCCAGGGTCATGGCCAGAGCCACGCCCCATTCCACGTGTCCCAGCAGGGAGTGGACGATGCTTCCGGGAAGGGCCAGGAAGGCTATGACCACCAGGGAGCTCCCCAGGCATTCCTTCAGCTCCATGCCGAGCAGGAAGTAGAATCCGGGCACCATGACGATGCCCCCTCCCAACCCCAGAAAGCCGGAGAAGAAACCCGCCAGGAATCCTATTAGGGCGAGAAGGTGTACCGGATGCCTGACGGTTGGCCCGGCCTCCCTCTTGCCGTAGGGACCCTCCCCGCCGGCCGCGGCGTAGGTGCGGTAGGCGAGGTAGAGGAGGAGTAAGGAGGTGATGATCATGATGTACCTGGTGTCCAGCAAGGAGGTGATGGAGGATCCCGCGACCGTCCCCAGGCAGCCGAACAACGTGCAGTATAGAACCACGCGGGGCACGACCTTCCCCGCCCTCCAGTAATTTAACCCTCCCACCAGGGCTGAGGGGAGGATGATGGGGAGCGGCGTTCCCAGGGCGATGTCCGAGGAGCGCATGAGCAGCAGACGGATGGCGGGGGTGGTGATGACCCCCCCTCCTATGCCGAAGGCCCCGCTGGCGAAGCCGGATGCGAAGCCCAGGAGGACCGCGAAGAGGAATTCCGGCGCTGGCAAGCGGCGGCCCTCCCGGGGTCAGCGCACCACGTCTATTATCTCGGCGTCCGTGGCGCGAACCAGGTCGTATGACCTTATCTTGAGGATCATCTGCGGCTCCCCGCCCCCGGTATAGACGACGTCCTCGCGCAGGGCCTGAAGGTCTATGTAGACGGGCATCTCCGTCTTCAAGGCCACAGGGGGCGTGCAGCCTATCAGGTACCCGGTCAGCTGGCGCACTTCATCAGCGCTCAGCATGCGCAGCCGGGAGACCCCGAGTTCTTTCTTCAACTTGGCATAATCGACGGTGCGGTCCCCGGGGACCATGACCATTATGGGGCGTCCGTCGGCGTGGAAGAGGATGGACTTGACGATCTGGTTGGGTTGCAGCCCGAGGACCGCCGCCGCCCTCTGGGCGGTACGGGCGGGTTCCGGGATGCGCCTGAGCTCGTGGGGGATGTTGGCGTTCTGGAGGTGGTTGTGCACGTCCACGCTGCTGAGCAAGGCAACCTCCTCTTCGATGAGCGACAAGCTTACCACACGGCCGCGAGGCCGATGACGCGGGGTCGTCACGATTATATCAGGACAGTTCCTTTACGAGGTCCAGTCCGGCAGACAGGCAGGGTCTACTTCAAACCGCCCTTGCGGCCGATTTCCTGGAAGAATTTGGTTCCATACCTCTCTTTGGTGGTCTGGCCTCCTTTGCGGCCTCCTTTCTGGCCGATGCGCTGGTAGAACTCCCTGCCGTATTTCTTAAGCGTGGTCTGTCCTCCCTTTCGCCCCGCCTCGCTGCGGCTCATCTTGCGTTTCTCCATACGCCATCCCTCCTCCACCGGCTCATCGGGTCGGGAAGCGACGCAAGCTCCCCCTCTCCATTCATACCCAGCTGAGGCTTTTTTCTAACCTGCGACGGTGTCGCTTCCCTGTGCGGGAGAAGGCGAGAAAATGCCCTGAAGCATCCTGCTCCGATATCCCGTCGCTTCCCTGCGCGCGAGGAGGCGAGTTCCTCTATCTCCTGCTCCGTCGCTTCCCTGCGCGCGAGGAGGCGAGACCCACCGCACCCGCTCGTCGCCCGGGCGTGTCGTGCGCTACCGCTCGAGGACTCGGGATACGGATGTTCCGGGCGTCAATCCGAGGGGGTTCCCTCCTTCTCTCGCCGCATGCCCAGCCAGAGAAAGGCCAGCAGGAGAGCCATGGCCGCAGCGGAGAGAAGGGTGACCCAGAGGGGGACGGAGGAGACGAAATACACGACCAGGGTGACCACCACTCCGGCGATGAGTACCCCGCAGGTGATGGCCACCATGGCCCGGCGAAAGGGCACGCCGAAGACGAAAGCCGCCAGGGCGCCGGACCATGCACCGGTGCCCGGGAGGGGTATGGCCACGAAGAAGCACAGGGCCAGGTCCCGCCAGCGTTCGAAGGAGCGGCTGTGCTTGCGTCTGGTGCGGGCGAAGAGCCAGGTGAAGAAGCGGTCCATGGTGCGGGAGTGCCGGCGGAGCCAGTCGGAGACCGGGCCCAGCAGGAGGAGGATGAAGGGGATGGGTATCAGATTGCCCAGGACCGCCCAGAGGAAGGTGGACCAGAGGCCGGCCTTCCAGTAGCTGGCGGCCGGTATGGAACCGCGTAGCTCTATGAAGGGGACCATGGATATGAGCAGGGTGCGCAGCCACACCGGAATGCCCGCCAGCCATTCCACGTAGGAAGGGGCCCGTAAAGGCCCGCCGTTCAGCCTGAACAGAAAAGGGTACATGCTTTCTCCTCGGTCCTGCTGTCCGTGAGTTGCGGTTATATTAACATTTTCAGGACGCCGGGGCATCTGCAGAACGGTGGCGCGTGACGAGCGGGGAAGACCACCGGTGCTCAGAGCAGCGTGACCGGGTCCACGTCCACGGCCACGGAGAGGTTTTCGCGGGGGATGGCTTCCCTCCTGCAGTAATCGGAACGCCAGCGTTCGAAGGAGTGCAGCGCCGCCCGCAGTTCCTCCTCCAATCCGTCCGGAGAGAGAACTTTCAGGGTCAGATGGAAGCGGTGCCGTCCCTTGAGTTTGGAGAGGGGGGCGGGCGCCGGACCCAGAAGAACGCCCTTTCCCTCCGGGATCCTGGAGCGGAGGTCCGCGCTCAGGGCTTCGGCGGCGACCCGGGCGTGTCCTTCCTCCGGGGAACTCAAAACCACGTTCACCAGGCGGCAGAAGGGAGGATAGACGGCCTCACGCCTGAATTCGAGCTCCTTCCGATAGAAGGAATCCGGGTCGCCGCGCAGGGCGGCCTGGACGGCGTAGTGTTCCGGGCAGTAGGTCTGCACGATGACCCTGCCGGGCAGTTCGCCCCTTCCCGCTCTGCCGCTGACCTGGGTGAGGAGCTGATAGGTCCTCTCCCCGGCCCGGAAGTCGGGGAAGGCCAGGGAGGTGTCGGCGTTGATCACTCCCACCAGGGTGACGCTGGGGATGTCCAGGCCTTTGGCGATCATCTGGGTGCCCAGGAGCACCTGGGCGTCACCCCTGCGGAATGATTCCAGTATCTCCCAGTGAGCGTCCTTGTGCGTGGTGGTGTCCGCGTCCATGCGCAGGCACTTCAAGACGGGGAGCAGCCTGCGCAGCTCATCCTCCACCCTTTCCGTGCCCACCCCGGCATAGCGGTGGACCTCGTTCCCGCACTGGGGGCAGATGAAGGGCGGGTAAAGGGCCCAGTTGCAGTGGTGGCAGAGAAGGTGGGAGCCCCGGGCGTGGTAGCAGAGACTGACCGAGCAATCGCGGCACCGGAAGATGTGGCCGCAGGCGTGACACTGCAGGAACCTGGCGAAGCCCCTCCGGTTGAGGAAGAGGATGGCCTGCTCGCCGCTCCGGTGCAGCTGGGCCAGGGCGTTGAGGAGCCTGGGGGAGAGTATGACCCTCTCCCCCCGCGCGCTGAACTCCCGCATATCCACTAGTTCCATCCCGGGCAGGGGCTTTCCGTCCACGCGTTTAGGTAAGAATAGCGGGACGCACTTACCGGCGCGGGCGTCCTGGTAGCTCTCCAGGCTGGGCGTGGCGCTGCCCAGCACCAGGACGGCGCCGCTGAGCTCGGCCCTCTTTCTGGCAACCTCCCGGGCGTGGTAGCGAGGCGGGGAACTTTCCTTGTAGGTGGTCTCGTGCTCCTCGTCGATCACGATGAGGCCCAGGTCCCTGAGGGGGGCGAATAGAGCGGAGCGGGCACCGATGACCACCCGGTACCTGCCATCCTTTATACCCCGCCACTGGTCGTAGCGTTCCCCCAGAGCCAGCCGGGAGTGGAGCACGGCCACCTTCTCCCCCAGCCGCCCCTTGAAACGCTGCACCATCTGGGGGGTGAGGGATATCTCCGGGACCAGCACCAGCGCGGTCCTGCCCATCCGGAGAGCGTGCTCTATGGCTTGGAGGTAAACCTCGGTCTTCCCGCTCCCGGTCACCCCCTGCAGAAGAAAGACCCCACCGCCGCCTTTCAGGGCGGAGACTATGTGCCGCAGAGCCTCTTCCTGGTGGGGGTCGAGGCGGTGCCTTTCAAGGGGCGGAAAGGAGCGCTCGGAAAAGGGGTCGCGCAGGCGCTCCTCAATATCGAGGCGGGCCCAGCCCTCCTGCACGCAGCGCCGCAGCACCTCGGAGGTAGTGCGGGTCATGCGCTGCAGCTGGGAGACGCTCATCCTCCCCCCGTGCTCCAGCAGGGCTTGCAGGGCACGGCGCCTGGCCGGGGTCAGGCCGTTGCCCCCGTCCCCCTCAAGGGCCGCCGCGCCCTCGGGGGTGATTTCCGCCACCTTCACCCCGACTCGCGAAGCCTTGGGCCTGGGAAGGGTGTGGCGGCGCCGGATCATCCCCTCCTCCTCGAGCTCTTTTATGAGCGTGGAGGGGAGCCTGCCGCCCAGCGAGCGGCGGAGCTCGGGAAGGGGCACCGGGCCTCCCACCCGGGCGAGGGCCTTTAGGACCTCTCTCTTTTTCCGGGAGCGCTCCGGCACGGCGTCCAGGACTTCACGGAGGTCGGCGGCCGCCTCCACTGTCTCCACCACCTTGCGCGCCCGACCGGGGGGGATGGCCAGGCGCAGAGCCTGTGAGAGGGGGCAGAGGTACCGCTCCGAAATCCAGGTGCAGAGCTCGAGCATGGAGGCGTCGAAGGCGGGGGGTTCGTCCACCACAGCCTGCACGTCCCTTATGGAGGGGAGGTCCGGGCGTTCGCGAAAACCCACCACGTATCCTATGTGCACCTGGTTCTGCAGCGGCACCAGCACCAGGGATCCCGTCTCCACCTGGGGAACGAGCCGGGGGGGCACGCGGTAGGTGAAGGGACGGTCGAGCTGGCGCGCGGGCGCGTCGATGACGACGTCCACGAACCTTTCCTCTTCCTCCGGATCCTCCTTCCAGCCGGGCATGGGGTAATTATAGCCCCGGGGGATGACCTTTCCGCCGTGCCGGGGGCATCGGTTTTTCCGGCGCCGGTCCCTGAGGTTCAGGAGACGGCCAGGGAGAGGACGATGGCGGCGCTCAGGAAGAGGATGCCGGCATAAGGAAGAGTGGTCGGAGCCCCGCCCTTTTGCCGCTTATCGCCCTCCCGGAAATGCGCCCGGCGT
>FWWL01003357.1_pt1 | contig 29540 bp, 31 predicted proteins | sample 2228331 | NCBI WGS metagenome assembly FWWL01 (sample SAMEA103939775, study PRJEB20133) | metagenome
CAGCTGGGGCGGCAGGCCCAGGCTCTGACGCCACTGGGCGTAGAGGCCGTCCCGGTCAAACCCGTAGACCTTCTGCAGGGCCTCGTCGTCGGTCGTGCCCGCTTTATAGGCGGCCAGGAGCTGGCGCATCTTCTCCGGCCCGTAGCGCTCAATTAGAAACTTGACCAGGCTGTGGGCCTCGCCGTAAAGGAGGATCACGTCCTCAGGCCGGCCCGGCATCGTCGTCATCTGCTTTACGGAGAGGAGGCGGTCCTGCCTGACGGCGTTCTCGAGGGCCCGCTTGTACTCGCCGTAGAGGTCGCCCTCGGCGTACATCGAGAGGCCCTCGTTCAACCAGGCCGGAACCTGCCGGTAAGGGTTATCCGAAAGCTGGTGGGTGATGAGGTGGGTGAGCTCGTGGGCGACCGTCCGGACCACGTCCCGGCCGACGCCGAGGACCAGGATCAGGTCGTGCTCGGAATAGGCCTGGCCGGCCGTGACAAGCTCCCGCCGGCTCGTGGCCGAAGTAAAGGGTATCGCCCCATCCATATCCGGCTTGGTGTTATACAGGATTACCTTGACCGGTCGCTCGAGGCGCATCCCGGCCTCCCGACCCATCTTGTCCAGGGTCTGCAGGGCCGTTTCAAGGACGACCTGGGCCGTGGCGTCCGCGCCGCCGTAGTAAAAGACGGTCACCGTGTCCTTTTCCAGGGTCTTCCAGATGAAGCGGGTGTCCTGATAAAGGAAGGACTTCTCGGGCGTCTGGGCCCGCTCCCCGTTCGGTCCCTCGAACGTGTACCAGTACCGAATCGTTGTAAACGGGGGCAGGTAGTTCTGGTTGTTCTCGCCGCCGCTGGTCCGAAGCCGGTAGGTCGCCTTGACCTGACTGCCCGGGGTGAACTCCGGATAGCCGTACCGGGTGGCCAGAGTGCTGCCGGCCCGGAAGTTAAGGGTAATCTTGGTTATCTCGAACGGGGCCTCGGCCTCCAGGCTGAAAACGACCTCATTCGGAAAGTTAATGATATAGTTATCCACTTTCACGTTAACGGTCTGGTCAGCCCGAGCCGAATAGGGGCCTGCCCAGAGCAGCAGGCCGGCCATCGCCAGCAAGGTCAGGAGAGCCCGCTTAACCATTCGGTTCACCCCCGTCGCCAACCCCGGCGGCGGCCCTGGCCCCGGCCAGCGACCACCGCAGGTATTCCCGAATAAAATCGTCGAGTTCCCCATCGAGAACCCGGTCCGCCTGGGCCGTCTCGTAGCCGGTCCGGTGGTCCTTAACCAGCGTGTACGGGTGGAGGATGTACGACCGGATCTGGTTGCCCCACTCCGCCGAGACCCGTTCGCCCCGGAGCCTGGCGATCTCCTCTTCTTTCCGCCTTAGCTCCAGCTCCAGGAGCCTGGCCTTTAGGATTTTCAAGGCGTTTTCCAGGTTCTGGGCCTGAGACCGTTCGGACTGGCAGGTAACCACAATCCCGGTCGGGATGTGGGTTACCCGGACGGCCGTGCTGACTTTCTGGACGTTCTGCCCGCCGGGTCCGCTGGCCCGGAACCGGTCGATCTTCAGGTCCTCAGGCCGGATTTCAACCCGCACGTCCCGTTCGACCACGGGCAGGACCTCCACCAGCGCAAACGACGTGTGCCGGCGGTGGGCGGCGTCGAACGGTGAGAGGCGCACGAGCCGGTGGACGCCCTTTTCGCCCTTAAGGTAGCCGTAGGCGTAGGGGCCCCGGACCTCGACGGTGGCGCTTTTTATGCCGGCCTCCTCGCCCGGCGTCAGGTCCAGGACCTCGGCGTCAAAGCCGTGGTCCTGGGCCCAGCGCAGGTACATCCGCAGGAGCATCTCGGCCCAGTCCTGGGAGTCGGTGCCCCCGGCCCCGGCGTGGACCGAGAGCAGGGCGTCGCTGGCGTCGTACTCGCCCGAAAAGTACTGCCGAAATTCGAGCTGCTCGAGCCGGTGGCCGAGCTTCTCGGCCTCGGCCCGGATCTCGTCGAGCAAGGACTCTTCGTTTTCCTCTTCGGCGAGCCGGGCCAGTTCGAGCAGCTCTTTCACCCGGGCCTCCAGCTCCCGCCAGGGCCGAACCTGTTCCTTGAGCCGGGCAATTCGGACCAGGGTAGCCTGGGCCGCCTCGGTGTCGGACCAGAACCCGGGCTCGGCCGCCGCGGCCTCAAGCCGGGCAACTTCGTCCTCTAAACCGGGGATGTCAAAGACGCACCGTCAGGTCCTGAATTCGGCGAAGGAGCTCTTCGAACTTGTCGACGACTTCAGCCATCGGTCGGGCCTCCAGTTTCCGGGCCGGGAAAACCGGCCGCTACTTAATGACTTACCACGGCCGACCACCCCTTTACAAGCCGCCCGCGGGCCTTCATATAATCGTGAGCAGGTTATGGCAGGCCGAATCACCACCCGCGCCCCGGCGCCCGCATCCCCGAAACCGGTTCTGAGGCCGCCCTTGAAATGGGCCGGGGGCAAGCGCTGGCTTGTGCCGTACCTTAAGCCCCTCTGGCTTCCGCATCGACACCGGCGCCTCGTCGAGCCCCTCTGCGGCGGCCTGGCCGTAGCCCTGGGGCTCGGGCCCGAACGGGCGCTGCTAAATGACATCAACCCCCACCTCATCAACTTCTTCACCTGGGTCAAGCGGGGCCTTAAGGTGACCATTCCGATGGCCAACGACGCCGCCCTCTATTACCGGCACCGGGGGCGCTTCAATGAGCTTATCCGTCTCGGTCAGGCCGACTCGGAAGAGGCGGCCCAGCTTTTTTATTACCTCAACCGCACCTGCTATAACGGCCTGTGCCGGTTCAACCGCCGGGGCGAGTTTAACGTCCCCTTCGGCCGCTACCGGCAAATAAACTACCGCCGGGACTTTTCCGAGTATGCGGCTGTCTTTAAGAACTGGGAGTTTACTTGCGGCGACTTCGAGACGGTGCGGCTGGCACCGGATGATTTCGTCTACGCCGACCCGCCGTACGACGTCGAGTTCCGCCAGTACAGTCCGGACGGGTTCACCTGGGACGACCAGGCCCGGCTCGCCTGCTGGCTTGCAAAACATCCGGGTCCGGTCATCCTCTCAAACCAGGCCACCGAGCGGATTGTGCGCCTCTATTCCGGCCTCGGCTTCCGCCTAAAGTTCGTAGCCGGTCCCCGGCTGATAAGCTGCACCGGCGACCGGCGGCCGGTCCGGGAAGTCCTCGCCCTCAAAAACCTCTAATCGGCCCGGAGCAGCCGAACCACGTAGGCCAGCCGGCCCAGGGTCAGCCGGGGCCTCAGCCCGACCATCAGCAGCCAGAACCCGGCCAGCCCGAACCCGAACTTCAGGCCGAATCCGGCGACCGGGCCCAGCTCCAGGGGGACCAGCGTCCACAGCAGCCAGCCGGCAACGCCGACGGCCGCGGCCGTCAGCAGGGCCGGCCAGAGTTCGGTCCACAGGTCAATCCCGGTTAGCCGGAGCACCTCCCGGTAGGTGACCACGAGCCCCAGGCCGAACGCCAGGCCGACGGCCAGGGCAGTTCCGGTGGCCTGCCAGAGCAGGGTGAGGGGCACCCCCGCCGCGCCCAGAATCAGCGCCTGGGCGGCCGTAAACCGCGTGTTAAGACCCGGGCGGCCCAGGGCCGTGAAAAGGGCGGCCGCGTTATCCCAGAGGGGCCGGCAGACCGAATAGACGACCAGGAGCTGAAGGAGGGGCGCGGCCGGGAGCCACCGCTCGCCGTAAAGCACGCCGACAAGGTCGGGGGCCGCCAGAACAATTCCGACGGCTACCGGCACCCCGGTCATGGTAATGAGCCACAGGAGCATTGTTCCCGTCCGGCGGAGCCGGGCCTGGTCGTCCCGGAGGCGGGCATAGGTATAAAACGCCCCCCGATTGACCACAACATTTAAAAATGTCGACGGCCACTGGGCGGTCCGGTAGGCCCGGTCGTAAAAACCGAGGGCGGCGAGGCCGACAAAGGTCCCGACCAGGAAGTTGTCAAACTGGGTTAGAAACATTCCCCCGAGGGTTGCCAAGCCGACGACAACCCCGAACTCGACCAGCTGCCGGGCGAGCCGGGGGTCAAACCGCCACCGGGCAGGGTTGGCCGCCGGCAGGCCCCGGACGGCCCACCAGGTCCCGGCGGCGGTCAGGGCGGCCAGAACGAGATTCTGGGCCACGATGGCCCAGTAGCCGCCGCCGTTCAGCGCAAGCCAGAAGGCCGGCAGGTAAGATACGCAGAAGGCGGTCCCCTGGACTGCAGCCGACCGCTGAAACAGCAGGTTTTTATCAAGCAGGATGAGGGCCGTGGCCCCGGCGGCCTCGACCAGCCCGGCCGCCCCAAGGGCCAGCATGACCCAGCCCACGTCCGCCGGATACCCGACCCGGACGAGAACCGGGGCGGCCGCGCCGAGGACGGCCAGGGTTCCGAGGCCGGCCGCCAGGTCCAGGCCAAGATGGGTGCCGACCAGTTCGGGCGTCGTTTCCTTCCGCTGGCCAAATGCCTGGGCGAGGCCGAGCTTCGTGCGCAGGTTGAGGAGGGAAAACCAGAAGAGGGCCAGGGCATAGACCCCAAAATCGTGGGGTTGCAGCAGGCGGGTCAGGACCAGGTTCGCCCCGAATCCCCAGGCGAGCTGAATGTACGAGCTTAGGGCCAGCCAGAAGCTGCCCCGGACGACCCGGTAAGCCAGCGGCTGTTCGGCGTCAGGGGACGGGGCTGCTCCGCCCATCACCCTGGATTATAGCTGCCGGGACAAAAGTACCTTACCGGGCAGGCCAGCCCGCCCGTATAATCCGACCGCGAGGGAAGAAACGATGCGGAACCGGATAAGTCCGGTCGGCCGGAATCCCACCGACCTGCCCCTGTTCTCGCCGCCCGATATCCGTACCGTCAAGGATACCGGCCTGAGCCTGGATTTCCTTTCCGACCTGGCCCTGCGGATTATTTACTACGCCGGGACCGTTACCGCCGGCGAGATTGCCCGCCGGATGGGCCTGCCGTTCGGCAACGTGGTCGAGCGGGCCCTCGAAAACCTCAAGCGCCAGCTCCTGGTTGAGGTCACCGGCGGGGCGTCGGTCCTGGCCACCAGCTACGCCTACACCCTGACCGAGAAGGGCTACAACAAGGCGGCCGAGCTGATCGCCCGGACCACCTACGCCGGGGTCGCCCCGGTGCCGATGGACCGGTATTTCGAGGCCGTCAAAACCCAGTCGATCCTGGGGCTGCGGGTGGGCCGGGATGAGGTCAGCCGGGCGTTCAGCCACCTGGTCCTGCCCCAGCACATCCTTGACATGCTCGGGCCGGCCATCAACTCCGGGCGGTCGATTTTCCTCTTTGGCGAGTCGGGTAACGGCAAGACGTCCATCGCCGAGACGGTTGCCCGGATCTTCTTCGGGGGCTATATCTGGGTGCCCCACGCCGTCGAGTTCGACGGCGAGATTATAAAGGTCTACGACCCGGCCTACCACTTTACCGTCGACCCGGAAACGTTCGGCCTCGCCGCCACCGACGGCCGGTGGGTTCTCTGCCGGCGGCCGGCCGTGGTGGTCGGCGGCGAGCTCACCATGGCCCAGCTCGACCTGATTTACAGCGAGTCAACCCGCTATTACGAGGCTCCGGTTCAGGTCCGGGCTAACGGGGGCATCTTGATTATTGACGACTTCGGCCGCCAGCAGATCTCGCCCCGGGACCTGCTCAACCGGTGGATCGTCCCGCTGGAGCGGCGGGAGGATTTCTTAAGCCTGCGGTCAGGCCAGCGGCTGCGGGTTCCCTTCGACCCGCTGGTCATCTTCTCGACGAACATGGAGCCGACAAGCCTGGTGGATGAGGCGTTCCTGCGGCGAATCCGGTACAAGATTTACGTGCCGGACCCAACCCGGGAAGCTTACACCGAAATCCTGAGCCGGGTCTGCACCGCCCAGGGCATCCGGTTCGACCCGGCGGCGGTCGACTTCATCTTCGACTACTGCCGGGAGCATAAGATCGTCCCCCGCGCCTGCCACCCCCGGGATATTGTTGAGCACCTGGTCGATATCGCCGACTACGCCGGCGTCGCCCCGGCCCTCGAGCCCGACCTCCTCAGGATGGCCCTCGACTCTTACTTCGTGCCGCTGGGCAAAGCCTGAGGGTCAGGCGAGTTTTCCGCTCCGGATGAGGGCTTTTACCTCCTCGATGGCCCGGGTTACCTGAATCCCCCGGGGACAGGCCGCCGTGCAGTTAAAAATGGTCCGGCAGCGCCAGACCCCGAACCACTCGTTTAAGACCTTGAGCCGGGCGGCGGCCCCCCGGTCGCGGCTGTCAAAGATAAACCGGTGGGCCTGAACGATGGCCGCCGGCCCGATATACTCGCCGTTCGCCCAGAAGGACGGGCAGGCCGTCGTGCAGGCCGCGCACATGATGCACTTGGTCGTATCATCGAAGCGGGCCCGCTCTTCCGGCGTCTGCAGCCGCTCCCGCTCCGGCGGGGGCTCATCGTTTATCAGATACGGCATCACCTGCCGGTACTTCCGGAAGAACGGCTCCTGGTTGACCACCAGGTCCTTAACAACCGGGAGGCCCAGGAGCGGCTGGACCGTTATCGTGCCGCCGTCGGTGACGAGGTCCCGCACCAGCACCTTACAGGCCAGGTGGTTCGCCCCGTTGATCCGCATCGCGTCGGAGCCGCAGACCCCGTGGGCGCACGACCGCCGGTACGTCAGGCTGCCGTCAATATACCATTTGACGTAGTTGAGGGCATCCAGAACCCGGTCGGTCTCTTCGACCTCCACCTCGTACTCGGCCCACCAGGGCCGGGAATCCCGCTCGGGGTCGAAGCGCTGGACCCGCAGCTTGACCTTCACAGACAGTTAACCTCCGCTGTCTAGTAGACTCGCTCCTTGGGGGGCCAGCGGGTTATCACAACCGGCTTCGAGTCGAAGCTCACCTCCCGGCCCCGCCGGTAGATGAGGGTATGGCGCAGCCAGTTCTGGTCGTCCCGCTTCGGGTAGTCTTCCCGGTAGTGGGCGCCCCGGCTCTCGGTCCGGTAAAGGGCCGAATACGCCGTGGCCTCCGCCACATCCAGGAGCGAACCCAGCTCCAGGGCCTCCACCAGGTCGGTGTTGAACCGCAGGCCCTTATCATCGATGCCGACGGTTTCGTACCGGGCCCGCAGTTCGTTCAGCTTTGAGATGGCCGTCTTAAGGCCCTCTTCTTCCCGGAACACGCTTACGTAGGTCTGCATCGTCTCCTGAAGCTCGGCCCGGATCGGGCCGGCCCGCTCCTTGCCCCCGTTTCGAATCCGCCCGATGAGTTCAACCGTCGGCGCCTCGGGGTCCGGCGGCAGGGGCGGGAAATCCGACCCCCGGCAGTACTCGGCCAGATGCCGGCCGGCCCGCCGGCCGAAGACGACCAGGTCGACGAGGGAGTTCGTGCCGAGCCGGTTCGCCCCGTGAACCGAAACGCAGGCGCACTCCCCGGCGGCATAAAACCCCTCAACCGGGGTATTGTTCCCGTCCCGGATAACCCGGCCGTCCAGGTCGGTGGGGATGCCACCCATGGCGTAGTGGGCGGTCGGCTGGATCGGGACCGGCTGCTTGAGGGGGTCGATGCCCAGGTAAACCCGGGCGAACTCGATGATATCGGGCAGTTTGCTCTCGAGGTATTCGGCGGTTACGGTCCGACCGCCGGGGGCGCTCCGGTAGCGGTTTATCGTTTCCGGGCGCAGGTCCAGGTAAACGTAATCACGGCCGCCGATGCCCCGGCCTTCCCGGATCTCCCGGTAGATCGCCCGGGAGATGACATCCCGGCTTGCCAGGTCCTTGATGGTCGGGGCGTAGTGTTCCATAAAGCGCTCGCCCTTATCGTTAAGGAGGATCGCTCCCTCACCCCGGGCCCCCTCGCTCAGGAGGATGCCGAGTTTATAGATGCCGGTCGGGTGGAACTGGAAAAACTCCATGTCTTCCAGCGGCAGCCCCCGCCGCCAGACGATGGCCATTCCGTCCCCGGTCAGGCTCAGGGCGTTCGACGTGACCTTGAAAATCCGGCCGGCGCCCCCGTTGGCGAACAGGACCGCCTTGGTGTGGAAGACGTGGATGTCGCCGGTGGCGATCTCCAGGGCGACTACGCCGGCAACCCGGCCGCCGTCCAGGATCAGGTCGGTCACGAAGAACTCGTCGAAGAAGTTGACGCCCGCCCGGATGCACTGCTGGTAAAGGGTGTGCAGGATCATGTGGCCGGTCCGGTCGGCCGCGTGGCAGGCCCGCATGACCGGGGCCTCCCCGAAGTTGCGGGTGTGGCCGCCGAACCGCCGCTGGGCGATCTTGCCCTCCGGCGTCCGGTCGAAGGGGAGGCCCATGTGCTCCAGCTCAATGATGGCTGCGATGGACTCCTCGGCCAGGACCTCGGCCGCGTCCTGGTCCACGAGCCAGTCGCCCCCCTTGACCGTGTCGTAGACGTACCATTCGGGCCGGTCCTCTTCCATGTTGCCGAGCGGGGCGGCGATCCCGCCCTGGGCCGCCCCGGTGTGGGACCTGAGCGGGTGCAGTTTGCTCAGCACGGCCGTCCGGGCCTGACGGGAGGCGTAAAGGGCCCCCATCAGGCCGGCGCCCCCGGCCCCGACCACCACCGCCTCAAACTGGTGCCGGTGAATTTGCGGCCGACCGACCATAGCTAGCAACCTCCCGGAAGCTCCGTCACCCGCACCCCGCCGACCAAGGCCACGCTCCCGACGGTCAGCAGGACCACACCCACAACCACCGCCAGCCCCTTAAGGCCCCGACGCAGGGCCGGGTGGTGCACATAGTCGTCGATCACGTACCTGAGGCCGAACAGCCCGTGAAGGTACGCCAGCCAGAGCAGAAGGGCGTCGTACACTCGCCAGCCGACCAGCGCCCACCGGTAGTAAACGAAGCAGGCGTCAATGACGTGGACGTTGTTTATCAGGTGCATGATGGCCAGGTGGCCGAACGCCAGGGGAATAAGCAGCACCCCGGACCAGCGCATATACGACCAGACCGAAACGTCGAACCGCGGCCGGACCGGCGAAACGACCCTTACCGTACGGGACGAAGCAGCCATCGCACTAACCTCCCAGGAGGCCGCGGACGACGATGGTCAGGAACATGTACACGGCCACCGGAATATACAGCACGAAGAAGACGACCGTAACGGCGGTCAGCATCAACCGCTGGGTGTGGGGTGCCCAGAGGTGGGGAAACCAGTCACTTACGGCGATGCGCAGGCCGTTCAGGCCGTGCCAGAGGACACAGCCCACCAGGACCACCTCGCCGACCCCAAAGACGGGGTTCCGGTAGAGCTGGATGGCGTGGTTGTAAAGTTCCGGCGCAAAAAAGACCAGGGAAGTGTCCAGAATGTGGATGGTCAGGAATAACAGGGTTCCGAGGCCGGCAATCCGGTGGGCAAGCCAGCTGAGCTGATGAAGGCCTCCGCGGTAGGCCAGGCCCTCGCGGAGGAGCAACCCGAGACCGTCCATTTTCGGTGACTCCTTTCGACGATGCAGGGGTGCGGCTTTTAAATTATAGTCCGGCCGGCGTCTCCGCTGCCATCGGTCCACTCACCCCCACTCCGGACGGATGCCCAGGACGGATCCGGCCGTCCCCAGCCCGGCAATCGCCCGGGCGACCGCTTCGGTCGTCCCGGTCCGAACCGCCCCGGCCGCCATCTCAATGGCCCCCCGCAGGGCCCGGGCGTTCGACCGGCCGTGGGCCAGGACCACGACCCCCCGGACCCCCAGCAGGGGGGCGCCGCCGTATTCGGCGTAGTCGTACCGGCTCAGAAGCTCCCGGAACGCCGGGGCCAGCAGCAGGCCCCCGAGCCGGTAGCGCAGCCGCTCGTTGATTTTCGCCTGAATCGCCCTGAAAAGCATCTCGCCGATCCCTTCGGCGGTCTTCAGGGCCACGTTGCCGCTGAACCCGTCGCTGACGACCACATCGGCCACGTCCCAGGGCAGGTCCTTGCCCTCGACATTGCCGACGAAGTTGAGGTTCGAATTGCTGAGAAGTTGATACGCCCGCCGCGCCAGCAGATTCCCCTTTGTCGGCTCCTCACCGATGTTGAGGAGGCCGACCCGGGGCGACGGGTTGCCGAAGGTGCAGCTGAAATAGGCGCTGCCCATAACCGCAAACTGGAGCAGGTGGTGGGGCCGGCAGTCGGCGTTCGCCCCGGCGTCGATGATAATTATCCGCCCGCGGAACGTCGGCAGGTGGGTTGCCACCCCGGGGCGGTCGACCCCCGGCAGCCGCCCCAGGATGAGGAGGGCCGCGGCGTGGACCGCCCCGCTGTTCCCGGCCGAGACGAAGGCGTCGGCCCGGCCGCTGGCCACCAGCTCCAGGCCGACGGCAACGGACGACCGCGGCTTCGAGCGGACCGCTTCGCTGGGATGCTCCCCCATCCCGATAACTTCCGGGGCATCCACGACGGTAAAGCGGCCCAGATCCACGCCGGCGGACCGGCCGGCCGAAACCACCAGCTCCCGGGGACCGACCAGGGTGACCTCGTAGCGGTCGGCCACCAGGGCCGCCGCCCGGACCACCTCCTCGGGACCCCGGTCCCCGCCGGCCGCATCGATGGCGACCCGAATCAACCCGTTCTCCTTGCCAGAATGAACATCCGGTCGGCCGCCGGCTGATACGGGCCGAGGTCGTAGTCGCCCCAGACCTGCTCAACCTCAAAACCGGCCAGTTTCAGCAGGTATTCGGCCTCCCGGCGGAATAAAAAGGCCAGCTCATAGCTAAAGACCGTCCGCCGCAGCTCCCCACAGGGCCCGGTTTCGTCGTAAAAGCAGGTGACCCGCTCAACCTGCTCGGCCGGGTCAACCCGCCGGCAGATATATTTGGCCACCGTCCGCCCCCCGTCCACCCAGACCCGGTGGAGGATAAGGGCCGGGTCGTCGTCCAGAAACCCGGGGGCGAGCGGGTTCGGCAGGTCCAGACCGAGCAGGCCGCCCGGCCGCAGGTGCCGGCGGACGGCCCCAAGGCACCGGAGCTGGGCCTCGGGGGTGGTCAGGTGGCCGAAGGTTCCGAGGGGGACGATGGTCAGGGCAAACTCCCGGCCGAGGTCGAATCTAGCCATATCGGCCCGAACCAGCCTGACCCGGCCGCTAAGGGCCGGTCCGAGCCTGGCCTCGGCCCGGGCGAGCATGGCCGGGGAATTGTCGAGGCCGACCACCTCGTAGCCGGCCCGGGCCAGGGCGGCGGTCACCCGTCCGGTTCCGCAGCCCAGCTCCAGGATCGGCCCGCCGGACCGGCGGGCCAGTTCCAGGTATAGGGTCAGGTCGGCGTCGTAGCCGCCGTATTCCAGGTCGTAGAAGGGCGCAACGGCGCCGTAGGGGTCGTCGCCGGGGCCGGTTACGGGTTCGGGGTTACCGCCCAAAGGAGATTCCAATCTCTTCAGCCGTCCGGACCAGCTCCCCGTCCGGGTCGACCAGTTTTGGAACGCGCACCGCCTCTGCAATCTCCACGCTCGTAAGCTCCTGGCCCCGGAGGGCCACCATCCGACCGAATTCGCCCCGGGCCACCATCCGCACCGCCTCGGCCCCGAACCGGGTTGCCAGGACCCGGTCGAACGCGGTCGGCGACCCGCCCCGCTGGACATGGCCCAGGATGGTGACCCGGGTCTCCTTGCCGGTCAGGGCCCCCAGGTCGGCCCCGACCCGGTTGCCGATACCCCCAAACCGGCCGTACTTGCCGTTGCCGGGCGGCTCAAGGAAGACCGGCTCGCCACCGACCGGCCGGGCACCCTCGGCCACCACCACAATGCTGAACCGCCGCCCAGCCCGCTCCCGCATCTCGACCTTCTCGGCAACCTTGTTTAAATCGAACGGAATCTCCGGGATTAAAATCACGTCGGCCCCGCCGGCCAGCCCGGCGTGGAGGCCGATCCAGCCGGCGTTCCGGCCCATCACTTCCAGGACCATCACCCGGTGGTGGCTTTCGGCCGTCGTGTGGAGCCGGTCGATGGCGTCGGTGGCGGTTCCCACCGCCGTATCAAACCCGAAGCTGACGTCGGTGCCGGCCAGGTCGTTGTCGATGGTCTTCGGAACCCCGATAATTGGGACCCCCTTTTCGATCAGCTCCAGGCCGATCTTGAGGGTGCCGTCCCCGCCGATGGTTATCAGGGCGTCAAGCCGGAGCCGCTCGATATTCTCGACTACCTGTTCGGACCGGTCTTCGTAATAGACGGTGCCGTCGGGCTGCCGGATCGGAACCGCAAACGGGTTGCCCCGGTTTGACGTGCCAAGGATCGTGCCGCCCCGGGGCAGAATTCCCTGGACGTCGGCCGGGGTAAGCACCCGGAACCGGGGCTCACCGACCAGCCCGTCATACCCGTCCTCAATGCCGATAACTTCCCAGCCGTAGTGGCCGACCGCCGATTTTACCACCGCCCGGATAACCGCATTAAGGCCGGGGCAGTCGCCCCCGCCCGTGAGAACACCAATCCGCTTCATCCCCGCCGACCGGCCCTTATCTCAGGGTTATCTCTACCGGCAGCCTGACCTCCTTCTTCGGCCGCTGGATCACGTACTCGGAGTGACCGTCCGGCCCGAACCGGGCCCGGCTCAGCCAGTTTCGAACCTTCTCGGGCAGGCCTGCCCAGGGCACCCGCTCTCCCCGGTAGCCGTGGGCCTCAACCCGGCGCTTCGAATTATCGGGCACCTCCGGGGGTACCCGCAGGACGAAGTACCGGTCGCCCTCTTTAACCAGGTAATAGTCGTGGCTTCGGGTGCGGGTCACAAACCTTATATTCGGTTCCACCATCAGCTACTTCCCTCCGGGAAAAGCGCAGGGTTGCTCCAAGTAAAGATATTACACCGGCCGGCCTCATTCGCCCAGGGCCCAGGCCCGAACGGCATTGTAGATCGGCCGCGGGGTGAAATCGGGTCCGACGAACGCAAAATAGTCGTTGAAATTCCGGGCCGGCCGGGGCAGCCGGAAGACCCAGAACGCCAGCACCTCCACGTACGGCCAGCGGCGCTCGGCCAGCTCCAGGGCCCGGACCGTGTAATCGATCCGGGCGGCCGGCGGGACCGCACCCTTCCAGTACGGGTGGTCGTTCCAGCCGGCCTCAGTGACCCAGACCGGTTTTCCCCCGTCGCCGTTCCGAACCATCACCTCCCGGACCAGCTCGACGCGGGCAAAATTTACCCGGTCGGGGGCAGGGGGGTCGTCCGGGGGCCGGACCCCGCCGTAGGCGTGGACGGCCACCGCGTCGAAGAAGTCCCTGGCCCCGGCCCGGTAAACGGCCTCGAGAAACTCCAGGTCTGGAACCGCCCGGGCCGACCGCTCGACTGTGGGCGCCAGGCCGGCCAGGGCCACCCGGGCATCCGGGTCGGCCTGCTTGATGGCCCGGTACGCTTCCCGCAGGAGCCCGGCATACTCAACCGGGTCCGGGGCCCGCAGCCCCCACTCGGCGGCCAGATTCGGCTCGTTCCAGACCACGTAGCCGTAGACCAGGCCGCGGTAGCGGGCGGCGAACGCCCCCAGAAACCGGGTAAAATCGGCCCAGCGGTCGGGCGTCAGGTACTTCACGTTCGTATCGGGGGGCCGGGCCCAGTCGGGCACGTAGTCAACCCGGGCGATGACCTTAAGGCCGAGGCGGCGGGCTTCGGCGAGGACCAGGTCCGAGTGCTCCCAGCGGAAAATCCCGGGCTGGGGCTCGTGGTAGGCCCAGGGAAAGTACTCGACGACCCAGGCCGCCCCCATCGCCCGGACCAGGCTGAGGGTCTGGCGGACCTTTTGCGGGTCGGCCTCGTCGGTCAGCCGGGTGTGCACCCCGAGCACCGGGTGGGGCGGCGTCCACGGGTCCGGGTCAGGGGCGGCAAACGGAACCGGGGGCTGGTAACCCGATTGCCAGCAGAGGGCAAGCCCCAGAAACAGAAAGCCGAGACGGTAGGCCAGCCGCTTCCTGATGGGCCTCCGGTGGGAAGAGGTTACTGAAACTGGCTCCGACGGTAGCTCCAGAAGAGCAGACCCAGCAGGAAGACCGCCAGGGTAACCAGCAGGATGATTCCGATGGCGACCCGCAAACCGACGGCTTCACCAACCATAGCCGTTAATCCCCCTCACGAATGGTTAACGGAAACCGGCCCCGTTCCCGGAGCTCGTCCAGGAGCCGCTCTTCGAGCAGAAACCGTTCCAGTTCGGCCGGCGACCGGCGGAGTCCGGCCAGGTCCTGGCCGGCCGCCAGCGCCAGGATGACCCGGGCCCCGACCATGGCCGCCCCCTGCAGGGCCTTCGGGGAGACCTTGTCGACGGTGTCGGCCGGGGTATGCCCCCAGCCCCGCCCCACCAGCCCCTCGGCCCGGTCATTCGACGTCAGGGTTGCCGTCGGGATGCCCGCCACCGCAAACGGAAAGTGGTCCGAATGGGTGTTGAACCGGTCCTCAACCCCGAACTCGTAACCGAGCCGCCGGCCCAGGTCCCGGAAATACCCCACCAGCTCCGGCCAGCCGGTCAGGACCAGGCACTCCGTGCCGAGCCGGCCCCGGGCGGCCGTGTCCAGATTGAGCATGAAGACAACCCGGTCCAGCTCGGCCCGGTGGCGCTCGACATACCGCCACGAACCGACCAGGCCGACCTCCTCGGCCCCGAAGAAGATAAACCGGACCGTTCGCTCAAGCGGCCCGCCTGCCGCCGCCCGGAGGGCCCGGGCGATTTCCAGGCCGACCACCGCCCCGGCCGCGTTGTCCAGGGCGCCCTGGGAGATGTCGTGCCCGTCGTAGTGGGCCCCGACAACCACCAGCCGGTCCGAACGGCCCGGCAGGTCGGCAATGACGTTCTGGGACGTGAGCCGGACTGCCCCGCCCTCAGTCCGCAGGCGAACGGTCACCGGCCCCCGTTCCAGCATCCGCAGGAGGAACAGCCCGGACTCACGGGAGATGCCCAGGCCCGGGATCGGCGCCTCGGCGTCGCTCGAAAGGCTTCCGGTTATGATGACCTGGCCGGGGTTCTGGTTCCAGAAGATGAACCCGACTGCCCCGGCCTCGACCGCCCGCCGGTACTTTTCCCGGCGGTGGCTCGCCCGCCGGCCCGGAGCCGGCGTGGTCTCGGCCGCACAGAGGGCAACCTTCCCGGCGAGCCGGTCGCCGACCAGGGCAAAGTCCTCGGCCTCGCCCTGGCCGACCGAAACCAGTTCGGCCGTCAGGTCGGCGGCCGGGCTGTACGGCAGGCCCAGGGCCGGAAGCTCCCGCCGCAACGGGCTTATGACCTCCAGGGCCGCATTGCCCCGCTGCCAGCCGGTAAACTCGAACGTTTCGATGACCGGTTCATAGCCGAATTCGCCGAGCTGTTCGGCGATGTATTCGGCGGCCCGCCTTTCCTGGGGGCTCCCCGCAAATCGGCTGCCCAGGTCGTCACACAGAAAGAGCAGGTGACCGACCGCCCGGTTCGAGCTGAACACCTCGCCGATGACCAGTTTATCGCTGAGCTCGGGATTCACCCGGGACCTCCTGCGCAGACTTGAGCGGGCTAAACCTCGTCTTTAAACCGCGGGTAAGAGCCGAAAACCTTAATCATGGTGCAGTGGGCCCGCAGGGCCTCGAGGGCCTCGGCAACCACCGGGTCCGAGCGATGGCCCTGCAGATCGGCCAGAAAAATATACTTGCCCAGGCCCTGGCGGGAGGGCCGGGACTCGATCTTGGTCAGGTTGATCTGACGCCGGGCAAACTCCTGGAGGGCCGCAACCAGGGTTCCCGGCCGGTCGTCGCCGGCCACGGCAAAGCAGACCGACGTCTTATCGTCGCCGGTGGGCGGGTGGTCGGTCAGGGCCAGAACGACGAACCGGGTAAGGTTAACCGGGTGGTCCTGAATCCGGGCGGCCAGCACCTCGGCCCCGTAAAGTTCGGCCGCCCGCAGGGTGCCGATGGCGGCCGCGTTGTCCGGGTAGTTCATCATCTCCTCCACGGCCGCGGCCGTGCTCAGGGAGGCGACGGCCTCGGCCTTCGGAAAACACCGCTCAATAAACCGGCGGCACTGGGCCAGGGCCTGCGGGTGGGAAAAGATGACCCGGACCTTCCGCGGGTCGGTGCCGGGCTTGACGAGGAGGTAGTGGTCGATGGGCAGAACCAGCTCGTGGCGGATGAGCAGGCTCGACTCGTGGATCAGCAGGTCCAGGGTCGCCGAAACCGAGCCCTCCAGGCTGTTCTCGATGGGAACAACCCCCTCGTCAGCCATCCCCGTTTCGACGGCCGAGGCCACCGCCGGGATACTGCTCAGCGGCAACAGGTCGGCCGTTGAGTCGTAGGCGAGGGCAGCCTGTTCGGCGAAAGTTCCGGGCGGTCCCAGGTAGGCAACTTTCTTGGGCATCCCTGAGCCTTAAGTGCCGGTCAGGGCCCGGCGAAATTCGGCTTCAACCTCGGGCGAGACCACGGCGAGCACCTCGTCGTTGGCCTGGAAAACCGTGTCGGCGTTCGGAATCAGGGCGCCCCGCCCCCGGGAGATGATGGCCGCCAGAACACTGGGCGACGGCAGCCGGACGTCGGCCACCCGCCGGCCGACCACCGGAGAGGTCGGCGGAATCCGGACCTCGACGATCTCAAGGCCCAGGTCCCGGAGCTCCAGCAGCCGGGTCAGGGGGTGGGTCGGCACCTCGTGCTCGATATGTTCCAGGATGATGTTGGTGGCGCTCACCGTCACGTCAATGCCGAGCCGTTTAAAGATCCGCTCGTTTTTCGGGTTGTTTATCCGGGCGATGGTCCGGGGCACCTTGAACCGGACCTTGGCCACCTGGCAGGCGACCAGGTTGTCCTCGTCGTCGCCGGTGACGGCGATGAGCATATCCGCCCGGCCCGCCCCGGCCTCGGCCAGGGTTGACGCCTCGCAGCCGTCGCCCCGGAGGACGACCGTCCCGAGCTCGTCGGCGATCCGCTCGCACTTGCGGGGGTCCTGCTCGATCACCAGCACCTCGTGGCCCTCGTGAATGAGGGTCCGGGCCAGGTAGTAGCCGACCTTGCCGCCCCCAACGATGATGATATACATAACCGGCCTTTCTCTACTGTTCCAGGGCCTCTTTAAGCAGCTTGGCGCTTACCACCGTCGGCGAGATGGTGACCAGGCCGAGGCGCCGGTACAGGTCCTCCCGGATCGGGTCGAAGATCCGGCAAACGACCTTCGGCACCCCAAAGATATGTTTGGCGATCTGGCAGGCCATAACATTGCGGTTGTCGCCCCGGGTTGTGGCCACGAAGGCGTCGGCGTCCTCAATTCCGGCCCGCCGGAGGTCGTCCTCGTCGATGCCGTTGCCGACGATTGGAACCCCTTTAAAATCCGGCGGCAGGAAATGAAACGCATTCGGGTCGATATCCATCACGGTCACTTCGTGGCCTTCCCGGTCGAGCATCCAGGCCAGCATCGCCCCAACCCGGCCACAACCCATAATGATAACCTTCACCGGTTCCTCACCCCCCTTCGGCCGGCCTCAGCGTCCCACGTGGTCCAGGGGTTCCCGCCAGAGGACCACCTGGCACCGGGCATTTTTCAGGACGTACGGGACAGTCCGCCCGATGTTAAATTCGCCAAACCGCTTTTTATACGGCAGTCCCAAAACGATCATATCGACGTTGCGGCTCTCGGCCTCGTCAACGATGGTTGGCCCGGCCTCCCGTGCCTGGAGGAGTTCGGCCTCGACCTCGTAGCCGAGGGATTTCGCCACCGCCTCGGCGTTGTCCAGGATCCTTTCGCCCTTGGTGACCTCCTCGTCGATGGTCGCCTCCAGCGGGAGGGTCCGCTTTACCTCGATGACGTAAATTACGAACACTTTCGCCTTGTCCCGGCGGGCGAGGTGGATGGAGAGGGCCACCACCTCGGCATCCAGGGGGCTACCGTTGACGGCCACGAGCACCCGCTCGAGTTTGCGCGGCATCTGGCCTGCCTTTATTCCTCACTTGCCCGATGATTATAGCTTAACCGTTCTTGAGGGAGCTCTGTGGCCGCCGAGGCTCAGAGCTCAACCTCAACGCCCAGGCCGAGCCGCTCGGCTTCAATTAGGGCCAGGCCCCCAACGGCCAGGTCCTGGACGGCGTTTCCCACGGATTTAAAAACCGTGACCTCGTCGGGGCTGGTCCGGCCCGGCTTTTCGCCCAGGATGATTTCGCCAAGCTCGGCGTAGATATGCTCCTCGCCGATGGCTCCCTCCCGGATCGGGATGAGGATATCGCCGGCCTCGGCCAGGGCCGCAACCCGCCAGTCGACAACCACCTTTGCCCGCCGGACCGTGGCCGTTTCCAGCTCCCGGGTCTCCGGGGTGAATGCCCCGATGGCGTTCACGTGGGTGCCCGGCGAGAGGTCGGCGTCGGCGAAGACGGGGACCGGCGAAGTGGTGGCCGTCACGACGATATCGGCCCCCCGGACCGCTTCCGCCGCCGAGTCCACCACCCGAATCGCCGGGGGCACCGGCACCCCAACCGTGCGCAAGTGCTCGGCCAGGGCCTCGGCCCGCCCGCGGGTGCGGCTGTAAATCCGAACTTCTTCGATCGGCCGGACCTCGCACACCGCCAGCACCTGGGCCTCGGCCTGGGCCCCGGCCCCGATCAGGGCGAGGACCCGGGCATCCCGGCGGGCAAGGAGGTCGGTGGCAACCCCGGTGGCGGCCCCGGTCCGCCAGGCGGTAAGGAACGTCCCCTCCAGGACGCCCAGGGGCCGGCCGGTGGCCGTATCGGCCAGGACGACGAGGGCGTGGATGAGGGGAAGCCCCCGCTCACGGTTTGCCGGAAAGACCGATACGAACTTCAGCCCGAGGCCGGCCGGGTATCCCTCGAGGCACCCGGGCATGAACAGGGCGACCGAATCCGGGGGGATTTCGAGGTGGGCCCGGGCCGGGATCCGGGCCCGGCCGGCCGAGAGGGCCGCAAAGGCCTCCCGGGTCGCCTCGACCGCCCGGCGCATCGGAACCACCCGGCGGATATCGGCTGCCCCGAGGAGCCTGACCTTAAGGCTGGGCTGGTGAACCATCGCCGGCCGGGCGCCCCCGACGTCAGGCGCCAAATACCTGGACGATCACCTCTCGGGGCCGCGGGCGGTCCAGCTCGACGAAAAAGATGCGCTGCCAGCGGCCGAGCTGAAGCCGCCCGTCAAGGACGGGCACCGCCTCGCTGGCCTCGACCAGGAAATGCTGGCAGTGGGCGTGGCCGTTCGGGCACTCTTCGGCTTCCATATTGTGGGTGCGCACCCGGAAGTCGTTGTGGCGGTAGTAAGCCCCGGCCGGGGCCAGCCGCCCAAGGAACCTGACCAGGTCGTCGAGAAGCTCGGGCTCGTTTTCGTTTATTTTAATCCCGGCGGTCGTGTGACGGGAGAAGATGATGACGAGCCCGTGCTGAATCCCGGCGCGGCTTACGGTATCTTCAACCTGCTCGGTTATATCTACAAAAGCCGGCGCTGCCGCGGCCTGAACCGGAAGTATCCGGGTGTAGATGCGGCTTACGGCAACTTCCGCGCCGGTCGATGCCAGTTCCACCATGGGTTAACTCCCTCACCCGCTAAATGGTTGGGGCTTTCACAAGGGTCCGCGGTCATTTTAGGGGCCGGGGCGGTCCCCTGTCAACCGGTCTGGCCTGCCGGCAGCACGGACGGCTTGACGCCTGGCGGCTTTTGCCTGCGGAGGCCGGGTGTGCTAAACTAAAGGTGCGATGACCAGAGGCCCGGACCAGGCCCGCGACGCCTGCGGTGTCTTTGGTATTTTCGCACCCCAGGAAGACGTGGCCCGGGTCACCTACTTCGGCCTCTTCGCCCTCCAGCACCGCGGCCAGGAAAGCGCCGGGATCGCCACCACCGACGGCCACCGCATCTACCTTCATACGGGCATGGGCCTGGTCGCCCAGGTCTTCGACGAGTTCCGGCTGGCCAGGCTGCCGGGTTATGCGGCCATCGGCCACACCCGCTATTCGACCACCGGCTCCAGCAACATATACAACGCCCAGCCAATTCTCGTCGGAAGCCCGGTGGGCCAGCTCGCCATCGCCCACAACGGCAACATCGTCAACGCCGCCGAGCTTCAGGCCGAACTTGTGGACCGGGGCGCCACGTTCGGGTCGACGACGGACTCGGAGGTTATCGCCCAGCTCATCGCCCTGAGCCCCGGGCTGACCTGGGTCGACAAGATCCGGGCGGCCATGGCCCGGCTCGATGGGGCTTACTCCCTGGCGCTCCTTACCCACGAGGCGGTCTACGCCGTGCGGGACCCGCTGGGCATCCGGCCCCTGGCCCTCGGCCGGTACAACGGCTCATGGGTGGTTGCTTCGGAGACGTGCGCCCTCGACCACGTCGGGGCGGAGCTGGTCCGGGAGGTCGAGCCCGGTGAAATCGTCGAAATCACCCACGACGGCCTCCGGTCATATTCGGGCCCGGTCTCGCCCCGGCAGGCGTTCTGCATCTTCGAGCTCATTTACCTGGCCCGTCCCGACAGCCGGTTTTCCGGCCGGCTCATCTACCTGATGCGGGAAGCGATGGGAGCGGAGCTGGCCCGGGAGCACCCGGTCGATGCCGACCTGGTGACCGGGGTGCCCGACTCGGCGATTCCGGCCGCCATCGGCTACGCCCGGGCGAGCGGCATTCCGTTCCGGGAGGTCCTCATTAAAAACCGCTACGTCGGCCGGACCTTCATCCAGCCGGACCAGCGGATGCGCAGCCTGGGCGTCCAGCTCAAGTTCAACCCGCTGCCGGAAGTTCTGCGGGGCAAGCGGGTGGTGGTCGTCGACGACTCCATCGTCCGGGGCACCACCACGCCCCGGGTCGTCCGCCTCCTGCGGGAGGCCGGGGCCCGGGAGGTTCACCTCCGGATCTGCGCCCCGCCGATCCGCTGGCCCTGCTACTACGGGGTTGATATGGCCACCCGAAACGAGCTTATTGCCGCCCAGAAGACCGTCGCCGAGATCGCCGCCTGGACGGGCGCCGACAGCCTGGGCTACCTCTCCGTCGAGGGCCTGCTCCGGGCCGTGGGCCTGCCCGGTTCTCGGTTCTGCCTGGCCTGTTTTACGGGTGACTACCCGGTGCCGGTGCCCGAGGCGGCCGGCAAGTTCGTCCTCGAGGCACCGGTAGCACGCTAACGGCTTGAGGTTCTGCCCGTGACCTTCGAGTCGACCAACCCGGAGCCCAACCGCGGGCCCGAGCCGGAGCCCGACGGCCTGACCTACCGGTCGGCCGGGGTGGATATCGCCGCCGCCGACCGGCTCAAGGGCCGGCTGGCCGAGCGGGTGCGGGCGCTCTTTGGGGGCCTGCCGGCCCGGGCGTTCGGCCAGTTTGCCGGCCTTTACCCGCTGCCGGGCCAGCCGGACAAGATCCTGGCCGCCACCGTGGACGGGGTCGGGACCAAGACCCGGGTCGCCGCCCTCCTCGGTAAGTTCGACGGCCTGGGCCGGGACCTGGTCCACCACTGCCTAAACGACCTGGCCACCTGCGGGGCCGAGCCCCTCTTTATGCTCGACTACTACGGCACCGGCCACCTCGACCCCGACGTTGCCGAGGCGGTGATTGCCGGCGTGGCCGCCGCCTGCCACGACTGGGGCGTTACCCTGCTTGGGGGCGAGACGGCCGAACTGCCGGGCATTTATATCGAGGGCGAGTTCGACCTGGTCGGATGTCTGGTCGGCATCGTCGACCGGGAGGGTCTTATCACCGGGGCCGGCATCGGGCCGGGGGATGTCCTTCTGGGCCTGCCCTCTGACGGCCTGCACACGAACGGCTACGCTCTGGCCCGGAAGGTGTTCGGCCTGGACCTGGCCGGGGCGACCGGCACCCTGAACCGCTATTACTCGGAGCTCGGTCAGACCCTGGGCGAGGCCCTGCTCAGGCCCCACCGGTGCTATTTAAACGAGGTCCGGCGGGTTCGCCGGCTGGTGAAGGGGATTGCCCACATCACCGGCGGCGGGATTCCCGGCAACGTGGCCCGGCTAATCCCGAAAGCCGCCACCGCCCTGATTCGGGTTTCGTGGGAAATCCCGCCCCTCTTCCGGCTGATCGCCGCCACCGGCCGGGTGCCCCAGACCGAGATGTTCCGGGTTTTCAACATGGGGGTTGGGCTGGTATTCATCACCGACCCCGACCGGGCCCGGGTGATTCTCGACGAACTGCCGGAGGCGTTCCCGGTCGGGGAGGTTGTCCGGGCGGATGGGGATGAAAGGGTCAGACTGCTCCTCGATTAATCCCCGCCCGGCCCGGCTTCCGGCCCGGCTGGGGGTGCTCGTTTCGGGCCGGGGCACGAACCTGCAGGCGATCCTCGAGGCGGTCCGCCGGGGCGAGCTGGATGCGGTCGTATCGGTGGTTATCAGCAACCGGGCCGAGGCTCTGGCCCTCCGGCGGGCGGCCGCATTCGGGGTGCCGACGGCGGTCGTTCTGCAGCGGGATTACCCGAATCGGCTCATTCACCAGCTTGCGATTGCCGAAATCCTTCAATCCTATCAGGTTGACCTGGTCGTCCTGGCCGGTTTCGACCGGATTCTGGTGCCCGAATTTGTCCGAACCTTCCCGTACCGGATAATCAACATCCACCCGTCGCTTCTGCCCGCCTTTGCCGGGACTTTACACGCCCAGCAGGAGGCGTTAGAATACGGCGTCAAGGTCAGCGGCTGCACGGTCCATTTCGTGACCGAAGAGGTTGACGCCGGCCCGATTATCCTCCAGGCGGCGGTGCCCGTCCTCGACGACGACACGGTGGAGACGCTGAGCGCCCGGATTCTGGAGCAGGAGCATAAAATCCTGCCCCAGGCGATTCAACTCTTTGCCGAGGGCCGGCTGGAGGTGGTGGGCCGGCGGGTGCGAATTAAGAGCCGGGGTAGGTAACCGCGATGCGTGCGCTACTGAGCGTAAGCGACAAGACCGGAATCGTCGAGTTTGCCCGGGGTCTGCAGGAGCTCGGGTTTGAACTCGTCGCCTCCGACGGAACCCGGGCCGTGCTTAAGGAGGCCGGCCTCAAGGCCCGGGCCATCGAAGAGCTTACGGGCCTGCCAACCATCCTGGGCGGACGGGTTAAAACCCTGCACAGCGCGATCCATGCCGGAATTCTGGTTCGGCGGGACCTGCCCGACCAGCTCGCCGAGGTCGAGCGGCTCGGCATCGAGCCTATCGACCTGGTGGCGGTCAACCTTTACCCGTTCCGGCAGGTGGCCCGGGAAAAAACGGCCGAGGCCGACATCCTGGAGGCCATCGATATCGGGGGTCCGGCCCTGTTGCGGGCGGCGGCGAAAAACTACCCGTTCGTTCTGCCCGTCTGCGACCCGGCCGATTACCCGGCCGTCCTGGAGTTCATCCGGGCCGGGGGAACGGACCTTAATTTCCGCCGCCGGCTGGCGGCAAAGGCCTTTGGGCTGACGGCCGCGTTCGACGCCCTGGTGGCCGAGTACCTGCTCGGGGACGAGGTCTTCCCCGACCGACTTGTTATCGCCCTGGAGCGGGCGGCAACCCTGCGCTACGGCGAAAACCCCCACCAGTCCGGGGCCCTTTACCGGCTGCTTACCGTGGGCCCCAACCCGGTGCCCAACATCGTGACCGCCCAGCAGCTCTGGGGCAAAGAGCTTTCGTTTAACAACTACCTGGACCTGGATGCGGCCCTGAACATCGTGAGCGAATTTACGGTGCCCACGGTGGCGATAATCAAGCACACGAACCCGTGCGGGGTCGCCAGCGCCGACACCCTGGCCGAGGCGTACCGGCGGGCCCACGCCGGCGACCCGGTCTCGGCCTACGGGGGCATCATCGGGGCGAACCGGGTGGTGGACGCCGAGACGGCCCAGGCGATCCGGCCGTTTTTCTACGAGGCGATCGTCGCCCCCGGCTACGACGAAGAGGCCCTTGAGATCCTGCGGCGCAAGCGGGACCTCCGAATTATGGTCGCGCCTTTCGAGCCGGCCACCGGCTCCCTCCGGTCCGACCTGGAGCTGCGCCGGGTAAGCGGCGGCTACCTGGTCCAGACCGTCGACCGGGGCGACCCGGAGGACCTGCCCCTCAAGGTGGTGACCGAACGCCAGCCAACCCTCGAAGAGCTCACCGAGATGCTCTTCGCCTGGCGGATCGTCCGGCACGTGAAGTCAAACGCGATCGTCATTACCCGCAACCGGATGCTGGTCGGCCTCGGGGCCGGCCAGCCGAACCGGGTTGCCAGCGTGGACATTGCGCTGCGGCAGGCCGGCGACCGGGCCCACGGCGCCGTGCTGGCGTCGGACGCCTTCTTCCCGTTCCCGGACGGGGTCGAGCACGCCGCCGTCGGCGGGGTCACGGCGATTATCCAGCCCGGCGGGTCGATCCGGGACGAGGAGGTAATCCGGGTGGCGAACCGCCACCGCATTGCCATGGTCTTCACCGGCCGCCGCCACTTTAAACACTAGCTTGGCCGACGGGATTACGGTCAGACCCCTGACCCCGGCCGACGTTGAAGCCTTCCTCGGGCTTGTCGACGCCCTGGCCGATTACGAGCGGCTGCCCAGGCCCGACCCGGAGGCCCGCCGGCGGCTTGCCGCCGACGCCCTGGCCCACCCGCCGCGGTTCCACGTTCTGCTCGCCGAGCTGAACGGCCGGCCGGTCGGGTATGCGGCCTATTTTGAGAGCTATTCGACCTTCCTGGCCCGGCCGACCCTCTACCTGGAGGACATCTTCGTTCTGGCGGAGGCCCGGGGGCGGGGCGTCGGCCGGGCCCTGATGCGGGCGCTGGCCCGGGAGGCGGTCCGGCGGGGCTGCGGCCGGATGGAGTGGCTGGTCCTGGCCTGGAACCGGCCGGCCATCGGGTTTTACGAGCGGCTCGGCGCAAGCCGCCTCGACGACTGGCTGATTTACCGGCTCACGGCCGACCAGCTTCGCCGGCTCGCCGACGAATCCGAAGACCCGGCTTAAGCCAGGGTCGCGAAGAGGGGCCGGAGCCGGTCGTAGGTCGTGAGCAGGCCCTCCGGCATGACCCGGGTGTGGCTAAGAACCGGCATGAAGTTAGTATCCCCTTCCCAGCGGGGAACGATGTGCAGGTGGACGTGGTCGGCGATGCCCGCCCCGGATACCCGGCCGATGTTGCCCCCCAGGTTGTACCCGTCGGGCCGCATTGCCGCGGCCAGCACCTTCAGGCACAGGCCCACCAGTTCGATAAGCTCGCAGCGGACCTCGGGGGTCAGGTCGGTCAGATTTGGCCGATGGTCGTACGGGGCCACCATCAGGTGGCCGGGGTTGTACGGGTAGAGGTTCATGATCACAAAGCCCCGGCTTCCCCGGTGAAGGATCAGGTTATCACGGTCGTGGGCTGGCTCCTGGCTGGCCTTCTCGCAAAAGATGCAACCGCCCGGCTCACGGGCTGCCTGAATGTACTGCATCCGCCAGGGGGACCAGAGGACTTCGAACCTGCTCATCGGACCAATCCGGCTTCACGTTCGAATAATGGCACACGGGCCGGCCCGGTGTCCAGCCGGCCTCTCAGGCCGGCTCTTTCCCAACCAGGTGGGTTTTAAACCAGTCCCGGGCCAGCCCGGCAACCCGTTCGAGGGCGCCCGGTTCCTCAAAGAGGTGGCCGGCGCCCGGAACCACCTCCAGCCGGGCCTCGCACCGCAGCTTCCCGAGGGCCTGCCGGTTAAGCTCCAGAACGACCGGGTCGTTCCCGCCGACAATCAGCAGGGTCGGGGCCCGCACCCGGTCCAGGTAGTCGCTGGCCAGGTCGGGCCGCCCGCCCCGGGAAACCACCGCCCCCACGTCTTGCGGCCGCCTGGCGGCGGCGATCAGGGCGGCCGCCGCCCCGGTGCTGGCCCCGAAGTACCCGATTTTGAGGCCGGCCAGCTCCGGTTCCCGCTTCGCCCAGACGGTGGCGGCCTCAAGCCGGGCCGCCAGCAGCGGAATATCAAACCGGTACCGGCCCGAATAGCGGTCCAGGTCCTCTTCGGCCGGGGTGAGCAGGTCAAAGAGCAGCGTCGCAAGCCCGGCCTCATTGAGGACCCCGGCCACGAAGCGGTTTCGGGGGCTGAATCGACTGCTACCGCTCCCGTGGGCAAAGATGACGAGGGCCGGGGCCCCGGCCGGAACCACCAGGTCCCCGGCAAGCTCTGCGCCGTCGGCCGGAATCCGGACCGTCCGAACCGCCGTCCTGCTGTCACCGGTCACCCGTACCACCTCCCAGCAGCGCCCGGCCGATTTCCGGGTTCTTAAGATTTTAAATACCGCTCGAACCAGGCCAGGGTTCGGGCCCAGGCGTCCCGGGCCGCCTCGGCATTATACCGCGGCCCAGTATCATTATGAAACGCGTGGTCGGTGTTCGGGTAAATCACCCGCTCGAAGACCTTGCCGTTCTGGCGCATCGCATTCTCGATGGCGGGTATGCCCGGATTGACGAAGTTGTCCCGCTCGGCGTAAATCGCCAGCACCGGCGCCTGAATGCCGGGGACGTCTTCCAGGGGCGGGTTTGGGCCGTAAAATACGACCGCGGCCCGGAGCTCGGGCAGTTTCGTCGCCACCCGCCAGGTCACCCCACCCCCGAAGCAGAACCCGACCATCCCGATCCGGTCGCGCCGGACGAACGGCTGGGCCTGGAGATACTTAAAGGCGGCCTGGAAATCCTGGACGAACCGGGCCGGCGGAACGTTGCCGAGAATTCCCGGCACCTGGGCGCTGTCGAGCCGGTCGGTTCCGCCCTCCCGGGAAAGCAGGTCCGGCGCCAGGCCCACGTACCCGGCTTTCGCCAGCCGCCGGGTGACGTCTTTGATATGCTCAACCAGCCCCCGGTTCTCATGACAGACCATAACCGCCGGGAACGGCCCGGCCCCCCGGGGCCGGCTCAGGTAGGCCAGGACCGCTGCCCCATCCTCGCCTGGAAAGCTGACACTGGCCGCCTCGAGGGCCGGGTCATCCGGGGACACCGTTACCCCGGCCTGGGGGGTGGATGCCGCAGTCGGGGCGGGGGCCGGGGTGGCCGGGGCGGGCTGGGACGGGGTGCAGGCGGCCAGGATGCTGCTGGCAATGGCCACCGACCCGGTAACGGCCGCCAGCTTCCGGAGGGCCTCCCGTCGGGTTATGAGGCCGGAAACGTACTCGTCAACAAACTCCGCAATAAAATAGTCTTTGAACCCATCCATGAACCTCCTCCTCTTATTACGCCGCCGCCCGCCCGGCTTTCCCACCCCGCAGGAGGGCCGCCAGCAGACCGGCCAGGATGGAGAAAACGGCCAGGACGACAAAGGCCGTGTTGAGGTCGGTCAGGTCGCTCAGCAAGCCAATGAGGGGCGTGGCGACCCCGGAGACCTCGTTGGCCAGGAAGTAATAGGCGCTCAGGACCGTGGCCCGCTGGGCCGCCGGAACGACGTCGGCAATGAGGGATTCCATCGTCGGCATCCGCATGCTGATGACCAGCCCGTAGAGGACGATCAGCAGGTAAAGGCCGACGCCGTGGGGGGCGGCGGTGATCAGATAGAGCAGCGGACCCGAAAGCAGCACCGAGAAGAGAATAACCGGCTTGCGGCCGAGCCGGTCCGAAAGCATCCCGCCTACCGGCGCCCCAACAATCCCAGCCCCGGCCACCAGCCCAACGGCGATCCCGGCCACCTCCCGGGCCACCCCGTGCCGGTCGACCAAATAGAGGGGTAAAAAGGCATTAATGCCGCCCGTTACCACCTGCATGACCGCCGCAATCAGCGCCAGCAGGCCGATGAGACGGACCATCTCCAGGATGGGGAGCCGCGGGGTGGTCGCCCGGTTGCTGACCATCACCTTTTCCCGGCCGGCAGCCGCCCACAGGAGGAGCAGGCCGGCAATGATGGCGGGCAGGGCCAGGCCGATGAACGCCGCCCGCCACGAGCCGCTCAGGTTCAGGATGCCGAGGGCCAGGGCCGGGGTGGCGATGAAGCTGGCGCTCCCCCCGACCACGTGGAGGCCCAGGGACCGTCCCCGGCTGTCGGCCGGGAAGTATTCCGAAAGAAACGATGAGGCGAGGGCGTGGTAGGTCGAACCGAACAGGCCCATCAGGACGAGCAGAACCAGCATCTGGACGTAACTGGTGGAGAGGCCGACGCCGATGGAGCCGAGGGCGGCCCCAAACAGGCCAAGGGCGATGATGAGGGACTTTCGGAGCCGGTAGCGGTCGGTCAGAAAGGCCAGGGGGACCTGGGCAAACCCGTAGGCCAGGGAGAACCCGGAGACGAGGGTACCGCTTAAGAGGTAATCGAGGGCGAACTCGTCCCGGATGACCGGCAGCAGGGGCAGGAGGCCCCCGACGGCCAGGTGGTGGCTGAAGTGGGCCCAGGCGAAAACGGGAAGGACCGCCGCCTCGGCCCGGGTGGACGTCCCCGCCATCTGCTGCCGAAGGATAGCATACCGCCCCGCCCGCCCGCAAGCACCCCGGCGTCTACTGCTTCATCCAGGGGTCGAGGGCATCCCGGAGACCGTCGCCGAAAAAGTTGTAGCTCAAGACCGTCAGCGAGAGGGCCGCGGCCGGGAAGAGCAACAGGTACGGATAGGCCCGCATCGCCCGGTAGCCGTCCAGAATCATCAGCCCCCAGGACGGCATTGGCGGCTTGACCCCCAGGCCGATAAAGCTCAGGGCCGCCTCGGTCAGGATTGCACCCGGGATGCCGAAGGTGACCGCAACGATAATGGGGGCCAGGGTGTTGGGTACCAGGTGGGCCCGAATGATCCGGAAGTGACCGGCCCCCACCGCCCGGGCCGCCTCCACGAACTCCCGCTCCTTCAGGGAAAGGACCTGGCCCCGAACGAGCCGGGCCACCGTGAGCCAGCTCGTAAGCCCCAGGGCAATGAAAACCCCCAGCAGTCCGCCGAACAGGTCATCTGCCCGGGCCATCAGCCAGAGGATACCGCTGATGTTTTCCTGGTTGGTGGCGGCCCGCAGGGCCGTCATTATGATGATAATCAGGAGCAGGTCCGGGAACGAGTACATGATGTCGACGAAGCGCATCAAGAGCTGGTCAATTTTGCCCCCGAAGTAGCCGGCAATCGCCCCAACCGGAACCCCGATAAGGACGATGATTCCCTGGACGATGAAGCCAACCGCCATCGAAACCCGGGCGCCGTAGATAAGCCGGCTCAGGACGTCCCGGCCGAGGTGGTCGGTTCCGAAAAGGTGCTCCCGGCTCGGCGGCTGAAACTGGTTGGTGACATCCTGCTGCCAGTACGGGTAAGGGGCCAGGACGTCGGCAAAAATCGCCACAAAAAGCATGAACCCGATAAAGCACATGCCGACGACCGCCGCCCGGTTCCGCAGGAGCCGGCGCCAGGCGTCGGCCCAGAGGCTTGTCGGACCCCGGCCCGGCAGGACGACTTCCGGGGCGGCCGCACCCGGTCGGGGCGAGGTCTGAGCCGTCATAATATCACCCTCCAGCCTACTGGTACCGGATTCTCGGGTCAAGGAACCCGTAAGCCAGGTCGACGATAAGATTCATCACGGCAATAACGGTGGCAAACAGCAACGAGACGCCGATCAGCACCGGGTAGTCCCGGTTGCTCACGCTGGTCACGAAATACTGACCGATCCCGGGAATTGAGAAGATGAACTCGACGTAGAACGACCCGGTTATCACCACCGCCAGGATTACCCCGGCCACGGTGACCACCGGAATCAGGGCATTTTTCAGGGCGTGACGGACGATGACCACGTGGTCAGGGAGCCCCTTGGCCCGGGCCGTCCGGATGTAGTCGGCCCGA
>FWWL01002506.1_pt1 | contig 29499 bp, 31 predicted proteins | sample 2228331 | NCBI WGS metagenome assembly FWWL01 (sample SAMEA103939775, study PRJEB20133) | metagenome
GGGGTCAAGGAAACGCGTTAGATCATATAAAATGTCCTTAAAATGTATCTGGTTAGATCAAAATTAAATGTCCCTGAAATGTTAAAATCTCCCTGAGTATTTTTTCAGGGAGGTATGAAAATGTTGAAGGAGTTTGACATGGAGCTTATTAAAAGGCAAATTAAAGAGTACCTAAAAGGGAGCAAGAAGATAAGGTCTCAGATTATCTCTCAGTACTGTGAATTAACAAAGGTTAAAAGAGCAACTGCTGTGAAAAGGTTCGGGCGGTATAGGAGAAGATATCTCTTCGGTGGAAGTGGTGATAAAGAGGGTTTTCGTTGCAGGAAGGGGCGAAAGAGAAAGTATGGACCCATCCACAAAGATATAATAAAGAAATGCTGGGAGCTTTCCGGTTGTGTTTGTGCTGAGAAACTCCATCCCATGCTTCCTGTATACATAGACCAACTTAGAAGGAATGGGAGGCTCAGTTTCTATGAGGCTTCTTTTGTGAAACAAGTGGAAGGGATACCCCTTGGGAGCTTAAAGAGGATAATGGGTGAGTTTCCAAGGGTATTGAGCAGAAGATACAGGGGGGATTCTTTTATTTATCAAAAAGTGCCTATTGTTGCAGATTTTGGGAGATATGCTAAAGAAAGACCTGGGTATGTGGAAGTGGATTTTATAGAGCACAATGGAGGCTCATCAGCGGGAGTATTTGCAATAACAGCAGTTTATACAGACCTTTACTCTCAGTGGATAGCGAGAGCAGGAGGACTTGGCAAAAATATAAGCAGTGTAAGCGAGATTGACAGAATTGCCCACACAAGGATTCCCTTTCAGGTCATTCAGTATCATCCTGACAACGATAAAACTATTTTGAAGGTTTTATTTGAGAGGGTAAGAGGGAAGAAATATGTAAGTTTATCAAGGGGGAGACCTTATAAAAAGAATGACAATGCTCATGTGGAGCAGAAGGGTGGAGATAAAGTGAGGAAACTGGTTGGGTATCAAAGATTTGATAGAGAGGAGGAAGTTCGTATTCTCAATGAGATTTATGAAAGAGCTGATCTCCTTGACAATTTCTTTATAGCCTGCTTTAAGTTAAAGGAAAGGATTAAAGATGAAAAAGGAAGAACATTGCGGAAGGTATATGAGGAGGCAAAGACACCTTATGAGAGGCTTATGGAGAGTGAGTATTTAGAAGAAAAAGAGAAGGAAAGATTAAGAAGAATTTATGAGGGTCTGAACATGGTAAAACTGAGAGAAGAAATAGATAAACTGATAGAGGAGTTGATCAATGGAAGGAGTAAGGAAAGAGAAACGAAGGTGAATTTCAGGGACAAAAAATATGATCTAACCAGACCCGCATTTCAAGGACAATGAATTTTGATCTAACACGGGGTTAAATATTTCTCCGGCGATAATCCAGGGAGCATAATCCTAACTTCATCACGCATTAGCGATGCCTGACTCCACTTCCACCTTGACAGCAATTCTTGATTTAGTATAATCGCATTATAAATTAAAACAATGGCTGAATTAATTCATTTATCCATAGAACTTTCCTGCAGTATCCTCGCCTTTATTATAATCGTTCCAAATCTCCTTACCTTTGCAGTCTACAGGGAGAGGTTCCGGCTCTGGCTCGGGATGGGATTCCTCGCAGGCGGCATCTCAAATCTCATGCATGCGCTCATGGCTCATAACATTGGTATTGATTCCAGATCAACACCTGAATTTTTTGTGCCCCTTTCAGGAATTATACCAAGATTTGTTCTACCCGTTTCTCTCGCAGGCGCAATAATATGGGATAGATTCTTTAAGAAATCAAAAAGCCCTGCGATGGAAATCTTTACGCTTGGTCCATTGATTTTAATAACCATCCTGTTTATCTCTTACCTTATCGGAAATATAGATACATCTTTTCTTTTAATTTTTAGAGAGGAACTATTAAAGAGACCCCAGGACCTTGTAGCAGGACTCACTGGGTTTCTCATAATTCCATCTGTAATCTTGAAGAGAGAGAAATTATGGAGATTCCTGACCTCCGGTCTATTCCTTATTGCAACAAGCAGTATAGTTCTTTCATTCTCTGGAGAACTGAATTCGCCTCTGTATATCTCTGCCCATATTATCAAACTCACTGCCTTTATCTCCTTTGCTGGAGGAGTAATCTATGACACCTGGCAGATAAGAAACCTTGAGAGGGAAAGATATGAACTTTATGAGAGGTTGAAGGAGGAGAAGCAGTTCAGCGAAAATGTATTAATGAGCATTGTAGATGGCGTCTATACCACAGATACTCAAAAGAATATAATCACCTGGTCAAGGGGCGCTGAATTAATAACCGGCTATAAAGCAAGCGAGGTAATAGGAAGAAAATGCAGTGAATTTTTAAAGCACAGGGATGCAAAGGGGAATGTCCTTTGTGAGACACCCCTCTGCCCCATCACGCAGACCCTGGAGAAACATAGAATCACAGGGCCAGAATCATTTGACTTCACAACAAGATTCGGGGTAGATAGAAAAATTGATGTGGTGGTTGCGCCTGTCATTGAAAAAAGCGGCGATATTCACTATGTAGTTGAGGTATTCCGGGATGTTACAGAGGAAAAGGAGGCACAGAGGCAACTTAAAACTGCCCATGAGAAACTTATTAAACTTGATGAACTGAAGAGCAATCTGACCCATATGATTATCCATGACATGAAGAATCCATTGACAGCCATCATGAGCACAGCAGAACTAATGGAATATGATAAAAACATCTCACGGGAGGAGATGCTTGAGAATATGCAGATTATATCATCCGAATCAAGGCGACTCCTAAATATGATTAATTCCCTCCTTGACATAGAAAAGATAGAGGCAGGGAGGATGGAGTTAGAAATAAGTCCGGTCAACATCAAGGATATTATCAGAAATGAGATAGCCCTGGCAAAGACATCGGCAAAACTAAAAAATATAGCCATTGAGTTTGTTGAAGAAGGAGATGTCCCGCTCTGCTCCTGCGACCAGACACTGTCCATGAGGGTTATAATGAACATTCTTGATAATGCAATCAAGTATGCCAGATCCTCAATCAGGATAAGCGCCAGAGCGGGTCCTGATGAGGTCACTGTCTCCATTGAGGACGATGGATCTGGCATCCCGGAGGAGTACCACTTAAAGATATTTGAAAAGTTTGAAACAGTGGAAACCCGAGTGGAGGGGAAAAAGTATTCTACAGGTCTCGGGCTGACATTCTGCAAAATGGCTGTAGAAAAAATGGGGGGAAGAATCTGGGTTGAGAGTGAACCAGGCAAAGGCAGTAAATTCTCCTTCACCCTACCTGTTGCCAGGGAGTTTCAGGGAGGAAGCGCCTGATGGCTTAATTTTTAATTTTGATGTATAATATCTGCGATATATGTCCCTCAGACAGCAAAAAGTGCTTGTAGCTGACGACGATGAACAGAACCTCCGACTCCTGACAAAAATCATCCAGACAGAAGGGCACAGTGTTATAACCGCCTCCAATGGTAAGGAAGCAATGGAGAAATTCGCTGAGCACTCACCTGACCTTGTGCTCCTTGATGTTGTCATGCCAGAGATGAACGGTTATGAGGTTTGCTGGCAATTAAAACAAAAGCCCCATTTTGTGCCAGTCGTTCTAATTACAGCCCTTGATTCTCCTGAACATAAGATTCGCGGAATAAAGGTCGGGGCTGACGATTTCTTAAACAAGCCATTTAATGTGGAAGAACTTAAGGCACGCATAAGAAATCTCCTTCGCACAAAGAATCTTTATGACCGGCTCCAGTCATCAATCTCTGATATGAACCTCCTCGTGACATATTCAGAAAAGACATTGAATCAGTTTGAGCCATCAAAATTCTCTATTGAAAACTCTCTCTCCCATTTAATCAAGAAAATACTGCGTCGGGAAGGCGAAAAGATCTACAAAGGTCCCCAGTACCTTTACATAGGAATAAATACTCAGAATGAAACAAACGGAATCCTATACTGGATGGATGGGGATGAAATCAAAAGGATTGGCACTTCCGTTTCAATAAAATTGCCTGTAAAGATTGCTCCAGGGGAGCCGCTGGCATTCAATTTCTATGAGCAATCAGAGAGGGAGGGGTGGGAAAAATTATTTTTCAGAATCATGGGACAGGCGCTGAGCGTCCTGAATCTCACAATATATGTGGGAGAAAAGGTGACCCTCCTGGGAATCAATTATAATAAGGTGGTTGACAGGAATGACGCTTTCTTTCTCAAGGGACTGGCACTCACAGCGGGCTTCCTCTCGGCAATTTCTGAGCAAATCAAGGAGATTGACAATGCCTTCAGATATACTGTCTCAGCCCTTGCAAGGGCAGCAGAGGTGCATGATGATGAAACAGGTAACCACATCATACGAATCAATACATACGCGAAGGAATTGAGCAAGTACCTCAGAATGCCCGATGACTTTACTGAAACCCTCTCCTTTTCTGCCCAGATGCATGATGTGGGCAAGATTTACATTACGCCAGAAATAATAAAAAAGCCCGGACCCCTAACTGTAGAAGAGTACAAGATAATGAAACTTCACACAGTTTACGGCGTCCGAATCCTCGGAAGTCATCCAAGATTTCAGATTGCAAGGGAGGTGGCAAACTATCACCACGAAAGGTGGGATGGCACGGGTTACCCCGAGGGTCTGAAGGGCGAGAAAATTCCCATCTCAGCCCGAATCGTTGCTATATGCGATGTCTACGATGCATTAAGGAGCAGGAGGAGTTACAAGCCGCCCTACGACCACCGGACTACTTTTGATATCATTACTCATGGAGACACAAAAACAAACCCTGAGCACTTTGACCCTGAGATTTTAAATGCCTTTAAGAAACTTGAAAAAAGATTCAATGAAATTTTTGAAACAATGAAGGAGCCTCCGGAGGAGTAGAAAAGGGCTAACTCTATACCTCCATTATCTCCTTTTCTTTTACAGCAAGGGCAGAGTCAATCTTTTTTATGTAACTGTCGGTGATATCCTGAATCTCTTTCTGTTTTCTTCTGGATTCATCTTCGGAAATCTGTTTTTCCTTCTCCATCTTCTTTATCTTTTCAAGAAAATCCCTTCTTATATTCCTGATCGCCACCTTTGAGTCCTCTCCGATTTTTTTCACAAGTTTAACGATCTCCCTCCTCCTCTCTTCTGTAAGCGGAGGAATTGGCACCCGTATTACTTTACCATCATTAGAAGGCGTAAGGTCAAGCCCTGATGTCAATATTGCCTTTTCAATTTGTGTAATCATTTTCGGATCCCAGGGCTGAATACTGATTGTTCTCGGGTCAGGGATGGACAGATTTGCAACATGGTTCAATGGAACCAGCGTTCCATAATTGTCCACCTTCACTGTATCAAGAATCGCAAGGGATGCCCTGCCTGTTCTGATTCTTCGTAACTCGTTGTTGAGCGCCTCAAAGGATTTATCCATTTTTGTTTTCATCTCATTCAGAACCTTGTCTGTCATCCCATCCCTCCTAACTTACTAATGTCCCAACCTTTTTCCCCAGAATTATTTCCTTGAGGTTACCGCGCTTCGTAATGTTAAAGACAATAATGGGAATCCGGTTATCCATACAGAGGGAGATTGCAGTTGCATCCATAACCTTCAGGTCTTTCTTCAGCACATCAATATATTTCAAATGCTCGAATTTTTTCGCATCCTTGGTTTTCCTCGGGTCATCAGAAAAAACACCATCCACCATCGTCCCCTTCAGTATAATCTCTGCTCCTATCTCTGCCGCCCGTAATGCAGCTGCAGTATCGGTTGTAAAGAATGGATTTCCTGTGCCACCTGCAAATATCACCACCCGTCCCTTCTCCATGTGCCGTATGGCTCGCCTTCTTATATAGGGTTCTGCCAGTCGCTCCATCTCTATGGCACTCTGAACGCGGGTAAAAATTCCGTTCTGCTCAAGTATGTTCTGCAACGCAAGGGAATTTATAATCGTTGCAAGCATTCCCATATAATCAGCAGAGGCACGATCAATATTAAAATTCTTGACTGCAGGTCCACCCCTGAAAATATTACCTCCACCAAGAACAATGGCAATCTCCACCCCGAGGTCGTGAATCTCCTTGATCTCCTCTGAAAATACCTTCAGCGTCTTCCAATCAATCCCGGAACCCTCTTCCCCACCAAGTGATTCCCCGCTTAATTTCAGCAGGATCCTTTTATACCTTGGTTTTACTCTCTTCATCGGGCTATCATACTAAATTATATCTCCTCTCCAAGTTGGTATCGCACAAATCTGCGGATTCTTATGTTTTCTCCAAATTTTGCAATATTTCTCTCCACAAGGTCTTTTATCTTAATGCTTTCATCCCGTATGTATGGCTGTTCCATCAGGCAGACCTCACTATAGAATTTTGTCAGCTTGCCCTCAATTATCCTTTCTATTGTCCCGGGATCTTTTTCAGAAAATTCGCGCGCATAAATTTCCTTCTCTTTCTTTAGAACCTCAGGAGGAACGTCCTCCCGGGATATATAAGCAGGATTTGCAGCAGCAATCTGCATTGCTATTTCCTTCACAAAATTCTGAAACTCCTGATTCCGTGCCACAAAGTCCGTCTCGCAATTCACCTCAAGAAGCACACCAATTCTGTTGCCAGGATGGATGTAAGAATAAATTACGCCCTCAAGGGTCTCTCTGTTTACTTTTTTCCGTGCTGATGCAACCCCCCATTCCCGCAACAATTCAATTGCTCTTTCTAAATCGCCCTTTGATTGTTCAAGCGCCCTTTTACAATCCATTACGCCTGCGTTTGTCTTCTCTCTCAATTCCTTTACCTGCTCCATGGAAAAGCCCATATTTTTTCCTCCTCCCGTTCTTTGTCCAGTTTTATTTATATTTCATTTCAAGTTCTTCGTCCTTCTCATCTTCAATGTCATATGAAATTCTTACCTCTTCCCTGGTTTCCTGGCTGGTCTTCTGTTCCTCTTTCTGTTCCTGCGGTGCAATTGATTCTCTCAACTTTAATCCTTCAAGAACCGCATCTGCTGCCTTCGAGGCATAAAGTTTCACTGCTCTGATAGCATCATCATTTCCAGGAATAACATAATCCACAAGATCAGGATCACAATTGGTGTCCACAATACCAACAACAGGGATACGAAGGCTTCTTGCCTCACGAACAGCTATTGCTTCCTTATTGGTATCAACTACAAATAACACATTTGGAAGTTTCGTCATATTTTTCACACCGCCAAGATATCTCTCAAGTTTCTGCTTCTTTTTGAGGAGGAGCATAACCTCCTTTTTGGGAAGAAGATTAAAAGTGCCATCCTCTTCCATCTTTTCAATCTCCTTTAGTTTATCAATGCTTTTTCTCACAGTAGAGAAATTCGTAAGCATCCCGCCGAGCCATCTATTTGTAACATAAAACATACCACAACGAATGGCTTCTTCCTTAACCGTCTCCTGCGCCTGTTTCTTGGTCCCAACAAAAAGCACAGAGCCCCCCTGAGCGACAACATTAACAAGAAATTGATAGGCATCTTTAAACAATTTCAGCGTCTTCTGCAGGTCAATTATATAAATGCCATTTCTTGAACCAAAGATGTAGGGCTTCATCTTGGGATTCCACCGCTGGGTCTGGTGACCGAAGTGAACCCCTGCCTCCAGCAATTCCTTCATTGTTACCATATTCTTAACCTCCTGGTTTCTCCTCTAACATCATCAACCATTTCAGGAATTACGAGTTAACCTCATAACACCACCTGAAATGTCCGATGTTATGTGTATTTTTAAATTAATTATATTAATATAAATAAAAAATATATGCAAGAAAATTGTGTGGTTATATTTAACTCTAATATTTAACTCTATTTTCATTTGACCCTTCTTTTTTATTTGTATATGATTTATAGATTATGGATAAGAGCATATTATCGCGACGAATTCAGGAACTTCCGCCATACCTCTTTGCTGACCTTGACAGAAAGAAGAACGAACTGCGCGCAAGGGGGGTTGACATCATTGACCTTACTGTGGGTGACCCTGACCAGCCAACGCCTGAGTTTATTATTAAAGAGATGAAAAAATGGCTTGATGTCCCTCAGATGCACAGGTACCCTTCCTATGAAGGCACTTTAGAATTCAGAAAGGCAGTTGCTGACTGGTATAAAAAGAGGTTCAATGTAACTTTAAATCCTGAATCAGAGGTCATTGCACTCATAGGTTCAAAGGAGGGAATAGCCCATCTGCCAATGGGTATAATAAATCCAGGTGATGTGGCACTTGTGCCGGACCCTGCATATCCTGTTTATAGCATCGGTGTGCATTTTGCAGGTGGAAAGCCATTTATCATGCCACTTCTTAAAGAAAATAACTTCCTGCCAGATTTTTCCCAGATCCAGAGTAATCTTGCCAGTGACGCAAAGCTTCTCTATCTCAACTATCCCAACAATCCAACCTCTGCCACCGCCACCATTGAATTTTTTAAAGAGGCAATAAAATTCGCTGAAGAAAAGAACATCATTATATGTCATGACGCTGCCTACACAGAAATCACCACTTCAGAGGACTTTAAGCCACCGAGCATCCTTGAGGTTGAGGGAGCAAAGGAGAGGTGCATTGAGTTTCATACGCTCTCAAAGACATTTAATATGACCGGATGGCGCATCGGCTTTGCTGTAGGGAATGCGGAGTTGATTTCAGCACTGAAAAAGGTTAAAACCAATATTGATTCAGGTGTATTCACCGCAATCCAGATGACAGGTATTCTTGCTTTAAAAAAATATGATGAAGTAGTCAAAAGACAGAGAAAATTATTTCAAAAGAGGAGAAAAATCTTTGAAGAGGGGCTGAAGAAACTGGGAATTAATGTCTTTCCTTCAAAGGCAACCTTTTATGTCTGGGCTGAAACGCCTGACGGCGAAAGTTCAAAGAACTTTGCCAACCGGCTCCTTGAAGCAGGTGTTGGTGTCACTCCCGGAAATGGTTTCGGAAGATATGGTGAGGGGTATTTCCGAATCTCTTTGACTGCTGATGATAAAACCCTTGAAGAGGCAATCAGGAGAATCAAAAAGGCATTGTGAAACTAAAAAAATCTGAAAGGGTCTTTATAGGCATAGGATCAAATATTGAAGATCGCATAAATAATATTCTGACATCAATAAATTACATAAAAAAGAATAAATCTATAAAGATAAAAAAGATATCCTCCTTCTATCTCACTGAACCCGAGGGTGAAAAACTGACAAAGCCCTTTGTTAACTGCGTTCTTGAGGTTCTAACTGAACTTTCACCCTTTAAGCTCCTCACAACCCTGGAAGAGATTGAAAGAGAAATGGGAAGAAAGAAAAAGGGCACAATGGAGGACAGGGTGATTGACCTGGATATTCTCTTTTATGGAACGAAAAAAATATTAACTGAAAAATTAACTATTCCTCATCTTAAAGCACATCTGAGGAGATTTGTCCTCATACCAATTTCTGAAATCGCACCGGAATTTATCCATCCGGTATATCACAAAACAATCTCCGAACTTAAAGATAAGTTAACGGATAACTCCGTGATAATTAAACTTGGGAGATTTTTTACAATTTAAAAATTTCTTGATTATTAAATCAGTTATGCCTAATATAAATATCCTATATCCGGGAGGAAATATGGTTGATGCTGAAAAGTTAAAAGCAGAAATTGAGGAGTTAAAAAAAGAAATCAAGGAAAGGAAGGAAAAAACGGAGGACATCAAAAAAGACCGTGAATTGAGAGCGCTGAGAAAAAGACTCAAACGACTCCAGAGAAAACGAAGAAAACTCCTTTTTGGTGGGAAAAAAAAGAAGGAAGAACCAGCAAAAACTCAGGAAGAAAAGAAGGAAGAAAAAAAATAATCAGAGAAGCACCTCAACGAGGTGTTTGACCTTGATGTCAGCCTTCGCCTTTTGAATCCCTGATCTTAATTGCATTATACAGCCCGGACATGATGTTACAATTGCCTCTGCGCCGGAGGAAAGGGCGTTTTCAATTTTTCTATTCAGAATCTCCCCTGAGATGCCAGGATATCGAAAAGAAAAGAAACCAGAAAATCCACAACAGCGGTCTGCCTCCTTCATCTCCAGTAATTCATATCCGGATCTTTTTATAATCTCCCGTGGTTCTGCAGAGACCCCCATCCCTCTTTTCAGATGACAGGGCTCATGGAAAGTTACGCTCCTGATGGAATTTACATTATTATCCACATTAAATTTTTCATCTACTAGCATCTCCGATACATCAACAATCTTTTTAGCAAATTCCACTGCCCTTTCTTCGTATTCAGTTCCGGCGAAAATGTATGGATAATACTCCTTCAGCATTGAACCGCAGGAGGCACAGGCCACGACAATGCGGTCAGGCGAAATTCCTGCAAATGCATTCATATTCTCTTTTCCGAGTTCCCTTGCCTCTTCAATCCAGCCCTCTGCAAGCAATGGCAGACCACAGCATACCTGCTTTTTCGGAACTACTACACCTGCTTCGGTCATTCTCAGAAGTTTGTGCGTCTTCTCTGCAATCCCCTGATATGCCACATTCAACATACATCCCACAAAGAAGGCATATTTTGTCCTTTTTTCTCCATTGAGAACCTCATCAACACCGCCCAGAAAGGAGCCCTTATTAAGAACCGGAAGGTATCTTTCATTTAATCCCATAATATGGAATCGCAATCTCTGGAGATCACCTGAATTACTCTTCTCCATAAGCACTCCCTGCAGTAATCTTAAAGCGAAGGAGAGAAATGTCACATGCCTGAAGGCAAAGATTTTGATAAACTTACTTATCCTCTCTATAATATTCTTCTCCTCAAGATAGTTTCTTGTGGCGAGAATAATTCTGTCGGTGCGGACCCTGTTGGCACAGACCTCCGTGCAGGACATACAGAGAAGGCACTGCATGATGGCCTCCCTGAATTTGTCCCCTAAAACATTCCTCTTATTTATAAATTCTTCCGCAAGGGCAATCTTGCCCCTGGCAAATCCATGCTCTCTCCCTGTGACAGAAATGACAGGACACACGCTCCTGCAGGACCCGCATTTTACACACAGTGATGTCTCTTGATCAAGAATCTTTGCAAGGGCCATATCTACACCGGAAATATCTTGCCCGGATTTAAAATTCCCTTCGGGTCAAAAATCTCCTTTATTTTTTTCATAACCTTCAGTCGCTCCTCATCAAGTTCAATATTTATAAAGGGCTTCTTTGCAAGCCCGACCCCGTGCTCGCCGGATATGGTTCCATTCAGTTCCACTGTTTTCTCCATAATCTCCTTCACTGCTTCGTATGCCCTCTCCTTTTCCTGAGGGCTTGAATAGAGCACATTCACATGAATATTCCCATCACCCGCATGCCCGAAGTTTGCAACCTTAACAGAATATTTCTCGCCAATCCTGTAGGTCTCACTGAGTAATTCTGAAAGACGGCTTCGTGGCACCGTAACATCTTCGTTTAATTTAAATGGAGCCAGGCGTGCAAGAGACGGCGATATACTTCGCCTCGCCCTCCACAACTGCTGGGACCTTTCGTATGAATCAGCCCTTTCAACATTAAAGGCACCATTTTTGTTCAACACCCTTTCAATAATTTCGGCGTTGCATCTTACTGATTCCATATTGCCATCGTCCTCCAGAAGAAGGAGTGCCTGAGCATCGGACGGGATTCCCAGATTAAGATAATTGTTAATCAGTCCGATGCAGAGCCGATCAATAAATTCAATTGCCGAAGGAAGAATGCCCTCTTTAAAAATTTGAGTCACAGAGTTTAATGCTGATCCCACACTCTTGAATGAGGCAAGGAACGTAACCTTTGCCCGTGGCTTCGGAATCAACTTCAGGATTATCTCTGTAATAACACCGAGGGTTCCCTCAGAACCCACCAATAACCGAACAAGGTCATACCCCACAACGCCCTTTACTGTCTCAAGTCCTGGCTTTATTATACTCCCATCGGATAGAACCACCTCAAGCCCCAGGACATAATCCCGTGTGACGCCGTATTTTACCGCACGAAGACCACCTGCATTTTCCGCCACATTCCCACCGATTGTACAGAAGTCAAGGGATGCAGGATCCGGCGGATAAAAAAGCCCCACGTCCTCCACCCTTCTGTGCAATTCTCCGGTTATCACACCGGGTTCAACCACTGCTGTGAGGTTCTCGGTGTCTATCTTCTTAATCCTGTTCATACTCTCAAAGGAAAGGACTATTCCGCCATTAACAGGAACGCTGCCCCCTGTAAGTCCTGAGCCTGCGCCACGTGGGATGACAGGAATCCTGTTCTCACTGGCAATCTTCATAACCCTCACTACATCATCTGTGTTTTCAGGAAACATTACTGCATCTGGCAGATATGATACATTCATAGCGTCATAGGCATAGCAGATTAAATCCTCCCTATCAGTTGTCCATTTCTCTCTGCCGAAATTATCCTGGAAATACTTCAAAATCTCTGGCTGTATCATAATTTATAATGATAACATTTTAGAAATAATTTTACAATTTCTGAACAAAATTATTTATGAGAGCACTGACATCATCAGGTCTTTCCATCATGACCATGTGTCCTGTAGATTTCAGAATCTCTAATTTTGAATCGGGAATGTTTTCCTTCAAGTACTTTGAATATTTCACCGGCGTAAGCAGATCATTTTCTCCGCAGATAATTAAAACCGGCATTTTTATATTCTTAATCTTTTCCATTACATCAAAATTATCACACGCCCTGAAATCATTCATTGCGACCTCTGGCCTGCATTTTTTTATAATCTCTTTGAATTTCCTCCTTACCTCATCGCCTGCGGTATCCGCCATTGAAAATGCCACAGACATCTCAATAAAGGCATTAAAATCACCCTTTATTGCCTCAAAAACCTGATGCGTCACTCTTAATCTTGCACCTGTGGAGGTCAAGATAATCCCTTTTAAGATCTCAGGATACTTTAAAGCAAAGGACTGCGTAATTGCGCCGCCCATTGAATGTCCGCAGAGAACAAATTCTCTAAGATCCATCTCCTTTACCTTTAAATATATTGCCTCTACATATTTATCAATTGAATCAAACCCATCGCCCTCTGAGCGGTTGTGTCCTGGAAGGTCAACAAGTATAACCCTGTGGCTTTTTCTTAAATACTCATACTGGTCGAGCCAGACCTCATGGGTGCATCCCGCTCCGTGCACCATAAGAATTGTGGAATTGTGGCGAACCCCGGAATCAATGCAATTCATTAATTATTTACCCGCCTGCAGATTATTCTTCCCTCTACCTCCTCCAGTTTTATAAGCCCCATTTCCTCAAGTACCTCCAGATTTGCAATTACCTCAGATATCCCGAGAAAGATCTCACCCGGAATTAACCTTGGGAAAATTTTTTGCATCAATTCATAAGGTGTAAGGGTTCCGGAATCCATCAATTCAAGAAGACGTCTCTGTCTGATGCGATAGAACCTCTTCAATCGTTTAACCAATCCCTCAACATCATCAATAAATGTATAATGTCCTGGAAGAACAAACTTAATGTCAAAATTGAGCAATTTATCCAGAGAACGCTTGTATTCTATTAAACTTTTGAATTTTTTATCAGCATCCTTTTCAAGTTCAAGCAGTGGATTAGGAGAGATGCTCCTCAGGAGATGATCACCAGAAAAGAACATCCGGTGCTTCTGGCTATAATAACAGACCATGCCCGGGGTATGTCCTGGAAATTCGTATGCAGTAAGTTCCACCTCTCCAGCGATAAACCTCTGCCCCTCAACAACAGGAAGAGGTTTCTCAATCTGACTGGCGACAAATACAAACCCCTTGCTGATCTGGTGCATCATCTCTATTTTATCCTGAGGCACACCAATTTTTTTAAAATAATTACTGTAAACCGGGAACCCCTCTTCAATTGTCTGGAGCCGGCCGGGAAGAACTTTCTGAAAATCTCGTGGATGGATATATACCTCTGCACCTGATTCATCTACAATCTTTTGTGCCTGTCCATAATGGTCAACATGCCCATGGGTTAAGAGGATTCTCTTTATATCGCTAATTTTATAGCCACATCTCTCTACATTCTTCTTGAGGGAACTCCAGGATTCCGGAGAAGAAACGCCGGTATCAATAAGTGTCAGGTTCTTCCCCTCAAAGAGATAGACATTAATGGTGCTCACCTGAGGAAAGGGGGTGGGTAATTCAAACCTGTGAATGCCAAGTTTTTTTAATTTCTTTTTAAGTTCCCCTGCACTGCTGAAGACATTGGCAAACCTCTTTATTAATTCCCTCATAATACTATTCTAACCCCAAATTTATCAAACATAATATTAAATTTTATTCCTTATAAGATCCAGAAACTGTTTCAGTATCCTCGCTGTAGCCCCCCAGATTACATCGCCTTTATAATCGTAAAAATATACCTTAAATCTATTACCTCTGTCTTCAAAGAATTGTTCTCTCACATTTTTCATTGACAGAAGCACATCAAGGGGAACCTCAAGAATCCTCTCAATTTCATCAGGGTTTATCTTGAAAGTTACAGAAGGATTTATTACACCCACGAAGGGATAAATTAAAAAATAACTGACTGCAGTGAGTTCTGCCTTAAGTGCGCCAATAACCTCTATATCTTCCCTTCTTATTCCCATCTCTTCCTCTGTCTCTCTCAGCGCTGCATACATCTCATTCTTATCACTCTTTTCAACTAATCCTCCGGGAAATGAAAACTCTCCACGGTGATGGTCAACAGTTTCAGTCCTCTTTGTAAAAATAATGTGCCATCTGTTATCCCTGGAGACAAGGGGCAGAATAACGCCAGCAGTGCGATATTTACCCTCTCTTGATTCTTTTTCCTTATGGGGTAAAATATCCCTTAACAATTTTATTAGAGGGTCACTACTTATTGTGCGGAAATAATCGTTCATCCTGGTTTCGCTCACGCCTAATATTAATTTATTAATAAAATTGTGCTCTGTCAATTAAAATAAGGTTGTTCAACCTTTGACATAAAAAGGGAGGGGTGTTAAAATCTAAAGCAGATGGAAGGAATAAAAAAAGCAATGATTCTTGCAGCAGGCTTTGGCACACGGCTGAAGCCATTGACAGAAAATACTCCAAAACCACTTCTTAAAGTTGGCAAAAAGCCCATGATCCATTATGTCCTTGATTGTCTGAAAGAAAATGGAATAGAGGAGGTGGTGATAAATCTTCATTATCTTGGGGATATGATAAGAGAGAACCTCGGGGATGGCAAAACCTTCGGATTAAAAATACATTATATAGAAGAGAAAGAAATCCTGGGAACTGGAGGGGGCATAAAAAATGCAGAAGGGTTCTTAAAAGATGGGACTTTTGTTGTCATTAACAGTGACATTCTCGTAAAAATTAATTTACGGGATGCCTTGAATTTCCACAAAGCCAGACATGGGATAGCCACGCTGATTCTGAGATATCAGGATACAGATAAATACAATAATATTACTGTGGATGACACCCAGAGAATTATTGATATTTCCGGTGCCCTGGGAACTGATGTCACAAAATACCGGAAGGGCACATTTGCAGGCATCCATATAATTGAACCCGAGATTTTCGGTTACCTTCCATCCGGCAAATCATCTATAACTGAATGTTATATAAAATTGATTAAAGAGGGGAAAAACCTCTTTGGCTTTTTTACGGATTCATACTGGCGGGATCTGGGCAATATGGATGATTATCTAAAAGTCAATAAGGAAATTCAGTGGGGAGAATCCCCCCTTGATTGTGAATCGTAACTTATTATTCTCTTGCAATATTTCTCTTTGAATATACAATAATAAATTCATAATGAAAAGAAAAGTAATAGCAATAGTGGGTATGTGTGGAGCAGGGAAATCAGAGGTCTCCAAAATTCTTGAGCATTCGGGCCTCACAAAGATAAGGTTCGGAGATATCACTGACAGATTTCTTAAAAAGCAAAAACTCCCGAGGACGGAAGAGAACGAGAGAAAGATCAGGGAAGGATTAAGGAAAAAATTTGGCATGGCTGCCTACGCAATCCTTAATTTAAAGAATATAAAGGAAGCACTGAAACACAACGATGTAATCCTTGATGGACTCTACTCCTGGGAGGAATATGTTTATTTAAAGAGATTTTTCAAAGATCAACTGATAACCGTCCTTGTTCATGCCTCTCCTGCTACAAGATACACAAGATTAATGCGCCGTCAGGAAAGGCCATTGACACTGAATGAGTCAATGTTGAGAGACAGAACTGAGATAGAGAATATCAACAAGGGAGGTCCTATTGCTATGGCTGATTTTGTAATTATTAATGAAAATAAATCTTTGAAAACACTGAGCAGGGAAGTAATTTCTTTATGGAAAAGAATCAAAAGGTTATAATACCGCAAATTCCCTCCTGGGATGAGTTCTATCTCAATCTTGCAGAACATTATTCAAAGCGCGCTCAGTGTCTCAGAAGACAGTATGCTGCAATTATTGTGGACACAAAGCATAAACTCCTTTCTGCAGGATATAATGGGGCGCCGAGAGGCGTTCGCTCATCTGTGGAAAAGGGATTCTGCTATCGACTCGCAAAAAACATTCCTGCAGGCAGCAATTACGAACTATGCCGGTCACTGCACGCAGAGATGAATGCAATTCTTCGCGTCGGACTTGAGGCATGCAAAGGAACACGAATGTACCTCTACGGCTGGGATGTCCAGAAGCAGGAAATCTGCGGAACGCCGCCCTGTCTGATGTGCGTAAAATTCATCGTTCAGGCAGAGATTGAGCGCGTAATAATGAGGACAAAGGAGGGCGTCAGAGTAATTACACTGGAAGAATTGATGGATAAACTCAACAGAGACGATTTCAGTTACCCCTATTAAATTCCGCAGACACCCTCGATAAATAATATAAATAATACTAATATTTATCGTGATAAAATAAAAAAATTTTCATAAAATTCAACTATCTGAATTAAATTGCAGTTATGCATTATACTGTTATAACCCCTCATAAATTACTCCCATAAATTACTCTGACACCTTATAACTTCCCACCTTATAACTTCCCTAAAATAAAGAAGAATTTATTACTCTGACACCTATCAGCAGACACCTATCAGCATATCAGCACCTATCAGCACTATCCACTTTTAGATCCCCCCTTTACTCCCCCCTTTATTAAGGGGGCTGGGGGGATTACAGTACGGGAGCTAATAGTCGCATCAATGCTTGCTTCACCATCCCGTAATATCTATTCCTGCGGGCACCCGAACCACGGATAGTGTGTTCATGAACTTTCAACACCACATCACCCTGCCTCTCCCTGAGTTATCACGGGAAAAAAGATGCTTCCTGACTTATACATCAACTTGACATTTTACAATATTTAAGTATAATTTAATATAAATGGGGTCTTATCTAAAAGTGTTTTTAATTTGTGTGCTCACCATACTTCCAGTAAAGGGAGAATGCCAGTTTATAACTCAGGGTGAGTGGGCAAAACGCCTTGTAAAGGCTCTGGGGCTTGAGGAAACAGGTGTGCCGAAGGAGGCAACCATAAATGATTATATCTCTCTGTTAAAGGGAGGTGAGAGTATATTGATTCCTGTAGACCCGCTTCAGAGAAAAAATCTCATCCTTGACATAAATGTTAACAATTCAGGTGTTTATACATTGTTTGTCCAGGGAGAAGTGCCTGAAATAATACTTCGCGTGGATGAAAGCGTTTTCTTCCTTCAAAATGGCGCAGGGAAATTCAATAATCTTTATGGAGGTAAATATGTACTGAAACGGGGAACTCATAAACTGACAATTATCTCGCAGAATGGCTCTCTCCGCTCAATCTCCCTTGTGGCTCCCTGCATGCCAAAGATAGAACCTCCTGGCGGGTGGAAGCCAGAAAACCCCCTTACCTTTGGGGACAAGGCAGTTACAATTATCAAGGCGCTCAATATGGAGGATCGCCTGCCAGCAGAAAGGTCATTCACTATAAATTACACGGGCACAGAAAGAATTAAGTTCTATCTTCCGGAGGCCGGTGTTTACAGTTTTTATCTTCCGGTTTCAAATCATCTTGAATCAGAATGGTTTATTGATAACTGTTATTATACAGGGCTGATTAACAGCAATAATTCTTCAGCACAAATCTGGAAGGAGATTGGCACATATTCGCTTGCTTCAGGGAAACATACCATCACGATTAAACTCAATAGAGGGAAAATAAACGGAGATATTCTGGTAGTCAAAAGAGACACTTCTCCTGTAAATTATATGAATCTGTTAAGAAAGCTGAATCCCATGGAGGGAGAGATAAACAAGAATGTAACAATGGAAGTAGCAGTGGCAAATTTATTAAATCCTTTGTTCGCAATAAGGAGGTCAAAGGGTCCGGAGGCATTTTTCTATATTGAAGAGACGGAGATCCCGCGAATGCCATCTGAAAAAGAGAAATTACCCTACACCGAGCCAATCAGCCCTGTCCTGCCTTCTGGAATATAAAAATGAAAGTGAGAGTACTTTTAATAAGTTTATTATTTTATGCAGGTTGCGGTCATTCCTATAATAGATTCTTTGTAGGCTGGCCTGAAGGCATAAGCAGGATGAAGAGTGTTGCAGTCATGCCCTTTGAGAACCTCACTGCCTTCCCTAATGCCGGAGAAATTGTTTCAGAGTTATTTACTTCTGAATTATACTCCTCAGGAAAATTTAAAGTCCTTGAAAGTGAACAGATAAAAAGGATGCTTGATGAAAAGGGAATAGAATTCCCTAAAGTCATTGACCGCAGTTTTGCCCAGGAGATTGGGAATGTGCTTGGAGTTGATGGCGTATTTATCGGCTCTGTAAGCGAGTACTGGTACAGAATCCGGATGGAAGAAACAAGAGAGGAGGAGCCAGCAGTTGGTTTCAATGTCCGCCTCGTTGATACAAAGACAGGTGCTGTGATATGGGCAGCCAGTTGCAGTCGGTCAAGTTATTCTGTCTTCGTCTATCAGCGCGATTCCCTGAACAGGGTCGCCCAGATTATTGCTAAAAAAATGATTAAAAAACTTATTGCCTCGGCGGAATTAGAATGAAAAAAATAAAAGTTTATTTAATCTTAATGATCCTCTCAGTAAACTCATGCGGTTATACCTTTCGCTCAAATCACATTGCAGACACTGAGAACTGGTCAAGAATAAAATGTGTGGCGGTGATGCCATTTCAAAATCTCACAGAATATCCAAAGGCAGGCGAAATAATGAGTGATATTATTGCCACAGAATTTTATATAACCCAGCGATTCGGGGTTGCAGAGAGAACCGAGGTTCAACGATTTATTGAAGCTGTGGGACTGACCGTCCCTCAGGAGATTGATGCAACCTTTGCAAGAAAAATCGGGGAATTGATGAATGTTGATGCAGTGCTAATGGGTTCAGTTACAGAATTCTGGTACAGGAATGCAAGACAGAAGTTCAGTGAAGAAGAGCCAATTGTTGGTGCAGGATTTAAACTTATTGATGTTAAAACGGGTGAGGTATTGTGGTCATCAAGTTATACAAGGACAAGTTACGACATATTATTGACACAGCGCGATCCTTTAAACAGGATTGCTCAAATTGTGGCGGAAAAGGCAACCTTCTCTCTGCACAAAATTCCTCTGCCCTCTGGAAAGATAGAACTGAACTGCGCTGATGGATGGAAAACGGTTGCCCAGAAGAAACTTGATGTTGCGAAAACTATCAAAAAGACAGAACAAACAGCGGGCGCAACACCTGTGGCACAACAAAGTATGCCCCTGGATCGACAGCCACCCCCACTCACAGACCCTGAAGCCATCGCACTTTCAAAGCAGTTCGTAAAAGGCAAGAGCATTATAATGCGGGGGATAAAATTCAGTGGAAATACAACTGTTCTTGAACAGGGGTCCTATGTGTACCTTGACAGGATTGGCAAGATTTTACAATCACGAAGGGACATAAAAATCAGGATTGATGCCCACTCAGACCCATTTGGTACAGAGGAGGAATGCCTTTCACTCACCAATGAGCAGGCAAATACCATCAGAAATTATTTAATAACAAAATACTCTATACAGGGAGAAAGAATCACTTCAAAGGGATTTGGCTCATCCATCCCACTTATGCCAAATATTACTAAACGGGGAAGGGAAATGAACAGGCGTATTGAAATTACAATCTTAGAATCACAATAGGGGATTTCATTATGACAAACCTCACATTAGAACAGCATCTGACACAATATCTGGATATAGTGAAGAGAAGAATGTGGATAGGAATTTTTGCCTTTGCCCTTGTGCTCGCCTTTACAAGCTGGAAATTATTCACCACAGAACCTGAATATCTTGCCACCGCAAAGATTGTCATTGAACCGGACTTCTCTGAGATTATGCTGCCTGAAAATACTGCATATATTGACAGTTATTATCTTGAAACAGTAAATATAGAGACAGAATTACACGTTCTAAAATCACGGACCCTATCAGAAAATGTCGTTGAGACACTGGGGTTGGCATCCAGAAGCGATGAGGTAAATTTCAAGAATATGACAGATGCCATTCTCGCCTCAATCAGCGTTGAAAAGATTCCTGACAGCAGAATAATAAAGATAAATGTCTTCCACAATAAGCCAGAAATGGCTCAAAAAATTGCAAATACCCTCGTTGATGTATATATAAACAAAAACATAGAGAAAAAGATTTCATCTTACAGGGACTCGCTTTCGTGGATGAACGAACAACTTGTTGACTTAAAGAAAAAGGTTGAAGCATCGGAAATGAATTTATTAAATTATGTAGAAAAAGAAAAAATTATAGTACCTGCCCGCGGATTTTCAAATCCTGCTTATGAGGACTCAAGCCCCTATTCACCTGAACAAAGTGAACTGTTGCAGGAATTAAATAATGAACTTGTAAAGGCAGAAATTGAATATAACAAACTGTTATTAAAATATAAACAAAAATACCCCGCGGTTCAGAAACTCAGTGCGGAAATTGAATCAATCAAAAAAAAGATAGAAGAGGAAAAGCAGAAGATTATTGAGAACAGCAAAAAGGCGATAAAATACTCCATTATGAAGAGGGATGTTGATCTCAACAAAGAATTGTATAACGCATTTATGAAGAAACTGAAAGAACTTGATATCGCATCAGAGGTCAAAAAAAGCAATGTTTCAGTCCTTGAATACGCCACAAAACCGGAATTCCCGGTAAGACCAAAGAAGAAAACAATATTACTCATCAGCATTATTGCAGGTATAATTCTGGGAATATCTGCCGCCTTTGCTCAAGAATATCTTGACAGGACAATCTATAACGAAGAGCAGGTTCAGAAATTTCTGGGGCTCCCTGTCCTGGGAGTAATTCCTCATCTAACCGGGGATACCGCAGATAGTATACCGACAATCAGTTCCTATAGTGTGAGGTCAACGGAGGCAGAATTATACCGAATTCTGAGGACAAATTTAAAATTATCCCAGCTGGGGAAACATTCAGCAAGTGTACTTATTACATCAACTGCACCAGAAGAGGGAAAGACCACAAATGCAATTAATCTCGCCATTACCTCTGCACAGACGGGCAGCAAAACATTGCTGATTGACGCTGATCTGAGGAGACCAGCCATCCACAAGGTCTTCAATGTCCCGCTCCATCCCGGACTCACTGAAATCCTCATAGGCGATGTAACCTCCTGCAGAGAGGTAATAGTTCCTGCACCCATCAATAATCTCTTTATCCTTCCTGCTGGAACCATTCCACCAAATCCTTCTGAACTTCTGGAATCAGGGAAATTTCCTGAAATAATAAAATATGCTGCGGACAATTTTGACCAGATCCTCATTGATTCAGCCCCAATCGGGATGGTATCAGACACAATACTTATTGCAAATATGGTTGATGGAGTAGTAGTTGTCATGCATGCTGGAAAAACTGACAGATTCATCGCATCAAAGGCGCTACAAATTCTGAAAAAGAACAAGATTCACATCTATGGAGCCATCCTTAATAATATGAAAAAAGAGGATATATATAAGTCCTATTATTACTATTACTATTATTACTCACCATATGGAAACCAGGCAGAGACACTTGCGAAGGAGGCACACAGCAGAAGTTGAGGTCCCTGGAATCTTTATTAGCCATAATAATATATTCTATCCTCATTTTTTCCCCTATTCCTTATGGAAGCGTGGAGGACCTGTGGAAATTTCTGCTTACCTCTGCAATAGGGCTGACAGGAATATTATTAATAATAAAAATAATCCTGAATAAAAACACTGGTGTGATTTCACACAAATCGTTAAATATTCTCTATGTTATAATATGTGCTGTTCTGATTACTGCCCTGTTTTCGCCAAGGTCCTACTCTGCTTTCCGTTCATGGATATTTTTTGCAGGCATGGGGCTACTCCCATTCATCATAATAAATATCTTTGACACCAGAGAAAAACTCAAAAAACTCATTTTCGTCCTTCTCTTCTCCGGGCTTATTTTCTCTATTTATGGATTAATAGATGTTATACTTTCTGCCACTACACCCGGGGAACACTTTCGTCTCACCTTCACATCAACATTCTACAATCATAATCATTTCGCTGGATTTCTTGAGTGCATCCTTCCCTTTGCCATATCAGGCATTATCTTTAACAAAGAGAAACATGAAGGAAAATCTCTAAAATTCATCCTGCTTTCAACGATTCTTTTCGCCGCTTTGCTTTTGACTTTCTCCAGGGGAGGAATCATAAGTTTTGTAATTGCCCTTCTGATTGCAGTTGTAATTTATTTAAATAACTTTAAGATATTTTTACCGACTCTTGTAATATCTTCCATTATTTTATATCTTACATTTTCCCTTAAATCCATACTTGGGAAAATATTCTCCTTCGAACAAATCACGCTCTCCGGTCACTCACGAATGCTTCTATGGAAAAGTGGACTGATGAGCATACTGGATAAGCCACTCCTTGGATGGGGACCAGGAAATTTTGGGATCGCTTATTTAAAACACAGAGACTCAATTGATGGCATCGTAAACTACGCCCATAATGATTTCATTCAGGTATTTGTGGAACTTGGTATTCCCACTGGTATTGCTTTTATCTCACTTATAATATGGGTTTTCGTATCTGGAATAAGAGCGATAAGAATGAGGCACAATCCATTCTACTATTATCTTGGCACTTCTGCTACATTCGCACTCATATCAATTGCTCTCCATGAATTTGTTGATTTCAATCTATACATCCCCGCAAACGCACTATATTTTTCAACAGTTTTCTCCATCTTTATTCTCGCAACATTTGCAGAGCGAAGAACTGAAGATTCGGAACAACTTATAGAAAGGTTAACATCATTGAACTCAAGAAAAATTATATTACCTGTCAGTATTTCCCTCATTGTTCTATTCTGTTCTGCAGGAATTTTTTACAATGAATTAATTTATAGAATAGCAGGAAATAAATACAGAGTCGGAAACCTTGAGGCTTCTGAGAGGAAGGTGAAAGCAATTGAAGACTCACTCTTTAAATCCCCGAAATACTATCATCTACATTGCAGAATATTAAATACTAAGGCAGATATAGAGAATTCACCAGAACTCCTCGAGAGGGCACTTGAGAAATGCACACTTGCAAGAGGTATGGACAATTTTAATCCTTTTTACGCTCTTGATACTGCAGAAATCCAGAAAAAACTGGGAAGAATCACAGAGGCACTCCATTCTTTAAAAACTGCATCAGAAATTGACCCCCAGAATGCTTACTTTAAATCCCTTTTAATTCAGGAATTGATTGATGCAGGTAAACTGGATGAAGCACATAACATATCCATTGAATTTGTTAATAAACATCCTGAGAAGGCAACAGAAATTTTATCTATATTAAAAAATAACAGGACCCTTTTAAGTGATTTTATTACATACTTCAGTAATAGAAAAGAAAAGATGCAAGAAAATATTCTTAGTTTTTTGAATATAAATAACCTTCATGAAGATTATCTTGAATTATTTCTTAAAATTTACTCAAACAAATTAAATTTCTCCCGACAGAGTTTTTATAACATTGCAGGCAGCCATCTCATAAAGAAGGGAAGATTTGATGAAGCAGAAGAGATCCTTTACAGCGGAATAAAATTATTTCCCTATGAACCGGAGGGCTATCTGAATTTGATGAATCTATTATTTTTTTTAAAAAAGTATGGGGAACTGCTAAAATTAACAGATGAGGCGGAAAGAATGCTAAACATAACAGAGGCATATTATTATAGAGCGCTTGTGTACCTTGAAAGAGGAGAATTTTCAATGGCACTCAAGAATGCTAAATTGTGCATCGCCAGGAATGCTAAGAACAACAATTATAAGAATCTACTTTATAATATTTATATGCGGATGGGCATGGAATATGAAGCAATGCAGGCACTTGGTGACCCTGCCACATATACATCCGGTGATGTTCATTTGATGTTTTTGAGGGCATCCCTTTTTGAAAAATGGAATAGATATGAGGAGGCACTCCAAGAATACAGAAGAATCCTTATATTCCAGCCAGCAAATCAGACCGCAATAAAAAGGATGGTAGAACTGGCGGAAAAAGGGGAATAATGAAAGAACGAATTTATAGAATATCAGAGAATAAATTTGTTTTCCGGGAAGAAGATGACGGTGCCCTTCTCTTTAACCCTGACACCGGGGGTATTCAGGCACTGAACAGGACTGGCGCTATTATCTGGAAGTCATGCATAAGTGGTGCAACTATAAGTCAATTAACAAAAATTTTAAAGAAAAAATTTGCAGGTGCAGACGAAGAAAAAATAAGAAGAGACATTATTTTATTCATAAAAAAACTTAAAAAGTGCAACCTCCTTACGACAAAATGAAGATATTGCGTGCGCCAACAGAGGTTTTTCTTGCAGTTACACACAGGTGTAATCTTAATTGTTTCCATTGCAGTGTCTATCCTACTGAATACGGAAATAACGAACTCAACAGTAAGGAATTATTCTCTCTGATAGACCATTTGGCTCATCTGAAGGTTTTCACAATAAGAATCAGCGGTGGAGAACCATTCCTGAGAAAGGATCTGCTCTTTATTATAGAACATATTGTGAACAACAATATGCGACTCTCAATTAACACCAATGCAATGTGTATTACAAAAGAAACAGCAAGAAAACTCGCAGATTACAGTAAACGCATTGACGAGATAATGGTCAGCATTGACGGAAGCAGAGCAGACATTCACGAACGATTAAGGGGAAAGGGAAGTTTTAAAAAAACGATTCATGGTATTCAACGGTTAATTGATGAAGGACTGAATGTAAGCGCATATACTACTGTTGTAAGATACAACTTCAGGGACATTGAGGCCATTATAAAATTATGCAAGAAATTACAAATAAGCCATGTAAAATTCAACGAACTTCTGCCTGTGGGGATGGGGTTAAGATATTATTATGAACTGGGACTCAATTACAGCGAAAGGATTGCAACAATAAAAAAGTTACAAACATTAAGTAAAAAATATAATGGTTTTATAGATGGCACATATTTGCAGATATGTGAGATATTCTCACCAAGAACCGAAAGAAATGATACTCTCTCCCTCTCCGGTTGCGGCGCCACACTTAACAGTTTAACAATCCTGCCGGATGGCACAGTGGTTCCTTGCGACAGATTGCAGAATTTTGTTCTGGGGAATGTTCGGGAAAGAAGCATCTCTGAGATATGGCGCTCGTCACCCGCGATTAAAAAATTTCGCCAGAGGTTCAAGAAAACTCTAAATGACATAAAGGAATGCGTGGATTGCGAATATAAAAAGAAATGCACAGGGGGGTGTCCTGCAATCCCATTTTATCTGGAGGGAAAACTCCTGGGCAGAGACCCTTTGAGTTGCTATAAGGTTTATGCCGGGATAGAGGATTTCCCCCGGGATCTCCTGTCACCAGGAGGCACCCTGCACCCCCACTCTCTTCCTATCCATCATGGCCATCATGGCCATCATGGTGTCAGAGTAAAAAATCTCTTTTATTTTTGAGGACTTACATGGTGTCAGAGCAAATTATCCCAATTGCCCCCCCACTTACCTCCATATACCTTAACCCCACCGAGAGGTGCAATTTAAGGTGTCAACACTGCTGGCTCAGTCCTGAATTCCACGCCTCTGGATTCGCCCCTCTCCCAAGGGCTGAAGATGAACTAGATGTCAAAGACATTGAACATATTATAAAACAATCCATCTCCCTTGGATTAAAAAGTATTAAGTTAACCGGGGGTGAACCCTTTTTGAGGAAAGATATATATAAAATTATACAGTTAATAAAGAAATACAAATTATATCTCCACATTGAAACGAATGGAACACTCATTGGCAGAAATGAGGCTTATCTCCTTAAAAAATGTGGCGTGGATAGGATTTCAATAAGTTTAGATAGCGCAAATCAGTCAACCTATGAATCAATCAGGGGCGTAATGGGCTCTTTTGAAAGGGCAATAAATTCTCTCAGATTTATTGCTGGAACAGGAATTTCAACGGAGATAATAATGTCCATCTTTAAAGATAATATTGACGAATTTCCTAAAATCTTACAAATTGCGAGAAAAACGGGCATAAGAGAAATAAAATTAAATACAATTATCCCTACCGGGAGAGGTGCTCTCTTATATAAGAAGAATCTGGTTCCTGACATGGAAACATTACTTTCATTTGCAAGAAAAACAGAAAAATATTCTCCGGGGGACAATCACATTCGAATTCATCTCAGTATACCCCCTGCATTCAGGTCTATAAAGGGTATTATTCATGATACGGATAGCAACTGTAGAATCTTTAATATTCTCGGCATCCTTTCTAATGGCGATATCTCAATATGTGGTATTGGGCGACTGGAAAAATCGCTGGTCCTCGGTAATATAAGGAGCAATAACATTAAGGATATATGGCTGAATCATCCCTTCTTGAAATCCTTAAGAAAAAAACTACCAGTGGCACTCAAAGGAATCTGTAAAAGGTGCATATTCAGGAACACCTGTATTGGATTCTGCAGGGCGAACGCCTTTTCTCTCTCTAAAGACATTTTTGCCCCATACTGGTTCTGTGAGGAAGCATACAGAATTGGACTATTCCCTTCGTCCCGACTGGTATGATGTATCTTAATATAAAGATTGGATGGTACATTTTTTCTGTTCTGTTTGAAAGAGAAAACAGAGATATCATAGAAAAAATCAAAAAGATTCTGCCATTTAAAGAATCCAGAAAAAGAAGTCAGTATTTTATGAAAATTGCATCTGTGCCGGCCAGTGATGGATTAGAAATAAAATTAAATAAATTCGCTTCACTCTTCCTTCTTGGTAACACTTCAAAATTATACTGGAAAGAATCTTGCGCCTTCCCCACAATTTATACAGCCCTTTATATTTTTTCCGCATATATACATTTAAAAAATAATTCTTTGATAATCCACGGCGCTGGTGTAAGAATAAAAGGAAATGGATATATCTTTGCTGGGGCATCCGGCTCTGGAAAAACCACCATTGCTCAAAAATTTTATCCGAAAAACTTATTAAACGACGAGGCTGTTGCAGTAAAATGTATGAGGGGCAATTTTTATTTTAGCGCGACCCCTTTTGGAACCCTCTTTTCTGATACAAAAGGAGCCACAAGGTTAAAAGCAGTATTTCTCCCGAAACCCTCAAAGAAAACATTTATTGGGAAAATAAAATTTCCGCATTCCATACCCCTTCTACTCGCCAATGTACCTTTCTTGCATTATTTTAATACCGGATTGCGGAAGAGTTCATTCCTTTTTATTACAGAGATGTGTCAGAAGGTTCCTGTTTTTCGCGCAGAACTAACCATGACCTCTGATATCAAAAAAATAATTAAAAAGGTGTCAGAGTAAATTTTCTTTTTATTTTTGAAGGAGTTACAATTTAATAAATTTTTAATTTACAATGATTTTAAATTATGGTATATTATAAAAGATGGGAAGAAAGAAGTTGAAATATGAACCGCCATCAATCACAGACCTCGGGGGCAATATTCTCATACCCCTTGCTCAGCGATGTAGCGCAGGCGGAACACCAATCGGACAGTGCAGACCAGGGGGGCGGGCAGTTGCAACTCGGTGCAGGACTGGTGGAACAGCTGCCTTATCATGTAGAGCGGGTGGAACAGCTGGTTCATGCAGACCTGGTTCATCAGCGTTATGAATATTACAATGAACAGAAGGAGATTTTGCACAATCGCTCTTTTTATACCCACTTTATTGAGAAATAAAACTGAGAATATTCCTTTTATTCTTCCTCGCGAAAGTGTAATGAGAGCAACGCCTGTAAAGACAAAAAACTTAAACCCAAGACATATACGTTTAAACGAGACAGCTGAGTTTATTCTTGCTATGTGTGAGGGGGAGAAAAAAATTTTTGATATTGCGGATGCCTATAGAAAAAGATTCAACACCACTCTCTCTGTCTCCATAAAGGATTGTATTGAGACACTGGAATACTTTAAAGCAGTGGGCATTGTAAAATTTATATAACCCTTTTAACCTCATCAAGAATCTGTTTTAAAACTATTGCGCTTTTCCCCTCAATCCACCAGTCAATAATATCTCCAAAGCCACTTATGGTTGGATTAATTTCTATTATCTTAGCCCCTGCCCTCTTTGCCACCACAGGAATGGATGCAGCAGGATAAACAACCCCGGATGTGCCTACAACAAGCATCACATCTGCTCTTGATGCTTCCGCATAGGCCAGATCCATATCCTGCACTGGCTCACCGAATAGTACCACATCAATGCGCATTATGCCACCGCAGGTGCATCGTGGTATACTGGATAAAAGTTTCTCAAAATTAAATTCATCCTGAGACAATATATTATCCGCGAGTTCAAAAAATTGCTTCTTTGAATATTTCTCCTTCCTCCCACATCTTATACATCTGAACCTGTAGAGATTACCGTGGAGTTCTATTACATTCGTATTTCCTGCTTCGGTATGGAGATTATCAACATTCTGCGTAATCACCGTCTTTAGCAATTCAAGTTTTTCCAGCTCAGAAACTGCTATATGCCCCTCATTTGGAATTGCATTTCTCATTGTCTCAAAGGACTCCTTCAAAAAAGCCAATACCCTCTCAGGATGATTCATTACAAGAGAGAGAAGCCCTCCAGGAGTTCCCACCTCTTCTGGATTAAATTTATCCCAGAGCCCCCCTTTATCCCTGAAAGTAGGAATCCCGCTCTCTGCTGAAATACCTGCACCAGAAAAAACAACAATATTATGGGAGGTGACTATTGTATCTATTAATTCTTGCGGGATACGGTCCTTTATTATCCTTTTATGCACGCATTCTCCTTGACAGAAAATTATTATAATATATAAAATGTATTTATCAAGAGTTCTGAGGAGGAATTTTATGCGAAAGAAGAAATTCGCCTTTGTAGCGAGCGGGGGAGGGATAAAGACAGTGGCACATCTTGGTGTTCTTAAAGCATGCGAAGAATTTGGAATTGAATTTGACATTTTTGTGGGCTCAAGTTCCGG
>FWWL01003363.1_pt1 | contig 29496 bp, 37 predicted proteins | sample 2228331 | NCBI WGS metagenome assembly FWWL01 (sample SAMEA103939775, study PRJEB20133) | metagenome
ATGAGGTCTTTCTCCTCTTGAAAGCTCTCTCCGTATAGCTCTTTCAGAGCCTTTTTTACCTGCCTTTCCCATACAAAGCCATCGTCAATCTCTACTGCCTTTGGCTCTATCTCATACTCCTTTGCAAGCTCATGCTTGAGAGGACAGGACAGAAGAGCGGTAATGCCTATGGCTCCTTCTGTGTAGGTAAGAACTCTTCCCTCTTTACTTTCCTGCCTTATCTTCTCCACAAGCTGTTCAAACATCTTCAAGCCTCCTCAAATTCTGCTTTAGACAAGGAAAAGGCGTATTGAAGTCTCTTTCTTATACCTTCCATGAGCTTATCACCGTCTTTGAGGCTTACCTTCACCACAGAGCGGTCTTTCTCATCTACAAGCACATAGTAGCCGTTTCTTTTCTTTAGCTGTCCCCAAATTCTTAATCCCTCCACATCAAACAGGCACATGTCCTTATCTACCTTGACAAACCTTACTTTCATGGTCTATCCCTCCGAAAAGTTTTTTTATTGACAAAAACCATTTTTCAAAATCTCTCCATTGCCTTTGCCTTAGCTTTTCTCTTATCCTCTTTAGCTCATACTCCTCATACTCGGAGAGGCTCTCAAGCCTTATGTCCTCTGGCACATCTTTAAAAAGCTTTGTGGTCAGAGCAAGCCCAAGGAAGAATTCAAAAGCTTTCCTCATGTTCTTCTCCTCGGAAAGACCTTGTCAAGTATTACGCTTGCCTGCTCCTTTGTGAGAGTTCCTTCTTTCAGAGCCTTTCCAAGCATAAAGTCCTCAGGAAGTTCTCCCTCTGCTTTTAGCCCCTGTATGACTTCCTCATTTATCTTCTTTTCTTTTACAAGCTTTTCTATCAGCTCCGTCTGTCTTTGAGAGGCTGGCTCATTGCTTTGTCCTTGTCCTTTTTGATAAGATTGAGGGAAGAGCCTCTTTATCGTCTGATTGATAAAGTCTTCCCCCACAAGTATCTCAAGAAGCCTCTTCACAGCTCTGGTATATGCGGTTCTGGCAAGAGTTGTGTCTTTGCCTTTTTCCTTTGCGTAAGCTTCTCCCACCTCAGAAAGGGTTATCTCCACCTCTCCTATCTTTAGCCTTGCAGTAGCCACCATTATCACCATCTCTGGACTTGCATACTCCACCTTTACGGATATATCCAGAGAACCACCATGAGAGCTTACCATGTCCCTTACCATCTTCCACATCTCAAGTGCTAAGGGTCTTGTTATCTCATGAGTTTCCCCTATCTTCACAATGAGGTCTTTTCTTTCTTCCATAAGTCTTACCATTGAAGTGATAGCAGGCTCAAAAATGCCCTCTGTCTTAAGAGCAGGAAGAACTTTTTCCATAGGAGTTCCCCAGCGGTTCTAAATTCACCCCTACAAGACCGCCACCCCTTGTAGAGGTCTTTTATACGCCTATAATTATACCATATTTTGAGGTCTTTGTCAAGAGGTTTTTGTCTTTTTCTGGGGAATTCCACAGAAAAAAAGGAGAAGTTCTTGACAGGATTTTTGAGAAGTAGGGGCTATAATACCCTCCATGAGGGGTTTAACTTTAACCATTATCACACGGAAGGCTTTATCTTTGAACTTTTCAGGTTGCTAATATACCGTGTGGAATATGAAGGTGGAATATGAAGGAGGTGAAGCCCGCAAGGGGTTGCTAATATCTTTTTTGAATGTGGAGTGAGGAGGAAGGATTAGCATGCGGTAAGGATTTAAGCCACTGCTCTACTTCAGGCTTATAGAAGAGAAGTTTCCTTTTTAACTTTCTGGCAGGCAAACCATACCTTCTAACCATGTGATATATAGCCTGTCTATCTACTCCAAGCATGGCGGCAAGGTCATCTGCGGTAAGTATAAACTTTTCCATTTTCACACCTCCTCTATAAAGTCTTCTACGCTTTTGTTTATCACTCTTATAAAACCAGTGGCATGCCTGAAGACTATTTCCTGTCCTTCTGCCAGCTTGTCAGCCACTTCTATAGCTCTGTCCTTATGAGTTTTGTTAGTATTGACGATTATAGAGGTATGCTCTTTATTCATGGAGTTCTGCTCTATGAGAATATCCGCCTGCGTCTGGCTAAAGAAGTCAGCATGATACGGAGCTAAGCTCTCATAAGATACAGCTACTTTAAAGCCTTCTATGTCTTTCCATACTACTTTAGAGACTTTCCTTTCATACTCCTCTCTCTGTCTTCTTAGCTCCTCTTCCGCCTTCTGAGTTAGCCCTAAAACTCTCATGCTTTCATATAGCATTTTTATAAAAGTGTTGTGGTCCAGATTGACTTCCTTTGCATAGCTCAGGAGCTTATAAGCTACTCTTCCTGCCTCTTGCTCTGGCTCTGTCATGAGGATTATCTTTCTTTTTTCATCTACCTGTTTGTCAAAGCTCACAAGTCCTTCTTCTACGGCTTTCTTTATGCCAAACCTGTCAGTGATATCTATGGCTTTTAAGACTTGGCTTGGATACAGCTCTGGAAAGAACTTCTGAACCACTAAGGACAGAGAGCATTCAAGGCTTAAGTCATGGTGGTGGTCGTAGTTGTTTTTCCCTGTATCGTAGTCAGAGCCTACATCTACAAGGATTATGCTGGGGTCTTGAAGATACTCTTCGGCTACTTTCTGAGGATGCACGTATTCTCTCTGAGCGTCAGGATAAAGATAAGAGAGCAGGGATATTGCAAGCCAGTCGTCCATATGCCTTGGTGCTAAGTGAGAAACTATCTTCTTCATGCTACTACCTCCGCATAAAGTTTTTCTTTTTTACACAATTCATTAGCTTTTTGCTTTGCCTCTTCTACCTTGCCCTCAAGCATGAGATTTATAAGCTCAAGGGCGTCTTCTTCACTTACAAGCTCGGGAAGAACTACTATAGACTGTGCTGTCTTTATAGCCTTTATGTTGTCCGTCTGCCTGAGAAGGAATTTCCCATGTATCTGCCTTAAGAGCTTGGCATTAAGGTAATAACCTATCTTAGGACTTTTCACGGGCTTTGTTCTCATAAGAGGAAAAGCCACTTCAAGTGAAGGCAGTAGGGGATAGTGTTTTTGTGTTTCATGGTTTCACCTCCTTAAGTTTAGTTTTTTACTGGGCTTAAGCTACTCCCACCGCACCCGCCCAGCCAAGGATGCGGCGGGATGAAGGCAAGGCGGTCAAGGCTTGTCTCTGCTTCTCATGTTAGCACCTCCTTTTTAGTCAAGCTTGAAAAGTATTAAATAGCTTTTCTAAGCGCTCTTCAAGCTTCTCTTCAAATGTTATCCCAGCCCTCCTTTGTAAGTTCTTGTCTATTATCCACAAAGAGTCTATAACCATGTCTGTTACATGTTTCTTTAAAGCTTGCTTAAGTGCCTGCACAGCCTCCCCTATAGTGTATCCTACCATGTTTATTTCACGATAAAGAGTTTTTTGTGTAAAATCATCTGTATATAACCAGCTCTTATACCTATGTATTACAAGAAAGTGTTCTTTCCTTTTAGACCTGCACACTGCTCTGTATACAGTAAATCTAAGCACCTCTGTTTCATCAGCATTGGTGTAGTATACATCAATTAGCTCTTTCTTTTTAATCGCAAATCTTTGCTCCATGTTTGCACCTCCTTACAGTTTTTAGTTTTGCTGGGCTTAATTAGCTTTTGCTTTCCGTCTTTAACTAAAACTACCACAGGCTTTTTCATACCTGCCACCTCCTTCTTCATGATGCCTATTATTATACCACAAATTTAGGACTTTGTCAAGTAGTTTTATAATTTTTCTGGGGAATTCCCCAGAAAAGTGGGAAATGGTCTTTATCTGCTAAAATATTCTTAGCTCAGGACTTTAAAAGGAGGACTTGCTATGGCGTGGAAAAAGCTAAGGCAGAGAGAGAGCTATGAGGAGATATGGGTCTCCGTTGGCAAGGAAAAGGAAGGCTACTTTACACTTAAAGAGGGTGGTGAGCTTGTGGGATACTTTGAAAAGCTCAATCACTCTGAGAAGTTTGACAGTCCTATTTTGAACCTGGTATCAGAAGACAAAAAGACAAGGTATCTTCTCTTTGCTCCTGCTAATCTTGCAAGGCAGATGGAAGAGCTTGAGGACAAGGTAGGCTCTGGCGTGCTTGTAAGGATTATCTACAAAGGAAAGGAAAGAAGAGAGAGAGACGGAGAAGAAATCACATATCACTCCTTTGAGGTGGAGTATGACGATGAGAGGTGGCTTGAGGGTAATAAGGACAGACAGGGGTAGTGCGGAAAGGCTTAAGAAGAAGTTTTTAAGAAGGGGCTTAAAAGTAGCTCTTGTGAAAGAGGAAAGGGAGCTAAAAAGCTCCTTTCTTTCAAAGGCAGACATAGTTCTGGTGGTGGAAGATGGAGCAGGAAAGACTAAAAGAGGAGTTTTTGAAGAGAAAGAAAGAGCTTGAAAAGGCACTCATAGAGGTTTTTGGAGAGGAAGGCTACAGGCTTTTGGTGGAGCTTTATGAAAGCGGAGCCTTGAGGCATCTATTCGTGCCAGCCTCTTTTGCAAGTGAGTGGGGCATATATGTGTTGGAGGACGGTATAAAAAAGCTGGAGGGTTTTTCTCTTGAGAGAGCAGGAGCTTGAAAAAGAGGCTATTGCCTATACAATAGGGGGCTTTATACTGCTCTTTTCTCTTTTTGTTTCTGGCATAGCCTTTGAGGAAAGGCAGAAGTATCTTCAGTCTCAGGAAGAACGTCAGGCTATAGAGGAGTGTCTCAGGAAGGTAAAAGCCTACTGCGTCAAAAACAAAAATGTTGAGGAAGTGCTTTCTTCAAAGGTCTGCCCCCTTGTTAAGGACAGGCTATACCTGTGGGGGGATTTTAAATGCAGGTGGGGCAAGCTTTCGCAGGTGTGGATATCCTCATCAAGCCTGTCTGCTTATGGCAGTGGTGGAGAGGTGAGGCTCACAGAGAGGCAATGAAGAAGGCTCTTATATATGCGGGCAGGAATGATGAGCTGAGGACGCCTGCCTGTGCGGTCTATCCTCTTATTGAGTTTTTGCGTGGCTGGAGAGTTCTCTGGGAGCCAACAGACAGAGGAAATTCTGAGATATCAAGAGTTTTAAAAGAGGCTGGCTTTGAGGTCATTTCCACGCATATTGAAAAAGGCTTTGACTTTTTAAAAGATGAACCAGATTTTGGGTTTGACGCCATTGTGTCAAATCCGCCTTATAGCTTAAAGGACAGGTTTTTAGAAAGAGCTTATGCACTGAAAAAGCCTTTTTATTTTTTTACTGCCTTTGACCGCCTTAGAGGGGGTAAGGAGAGGAAGGCTTTTCCGAAAGTATGGCATAAACCTTATCGTTTTTGACAGAAGAGTGGAGTTTATGGATAAAGGTAGCGTGTGGTTTGCAACAGGCTGGTTTTTCTGGTCGCCCTATAAGGAAAACAACAGGATATATTTTAAGGAGCTGCCATGCAAATCCTGATAGGGAATACTTTGGCTTTGATGAGGCTCAGAGGCGTGCAGAGGAGGTTGTTTGTATGAAAAATGAAGCACTTATTAAGCTTGAGCCGGTAGTAAGTTTAAGAACAGGCAAGGTAGTGGCTTATGAAGTGCTTTACAGGGGCTTTCAGAGGGATGCGGAGAAGGCTTTTGCGTCAATAGACGAGGAGTGGGATTATGAGATATTCCTGTCAAATGTGTTTACCCTCAGGCATATGCTGGAAAACGGCGTGCTTCCTGAGCCTCACAGGTTTTTGCTGAATATCAAGCCTTCCACTCTTCTTGTTTTTGCAGGCTCTATTATGAGCCTTATAGAGATGCTACCTTTTGTGGTAATCTTAGAGCTTCGTGAGGACTGGATAAGAGATAAGGAGCTTGTAGAGCTTGCCAGCCTCAGAAAAGAGGCTCCTTTTCTTCTGTCTCTTGACGACTTTGGTAAAGGAGCTTCCAACATAGACAGGATTATTACCCTTGAGCCAAATCTGGTTAAGCTTGACCTTGAGGTTTTAAACAAAGTGCCAGCCACCAGTCTTTTGCATCTTGTAGAGAGCATAAAGGGGCTGAAACTCCCCCTGCAGCTTGTAGCTGAAAAAGTGGAAACTCAGGAGCATCTCAAAAAGACAAGAGCCTTAAATATAGGACTGGCTCAGGGGTATCTGCTGGAGAAAAAACTTTGTGTAGTCTAAACTTTCTTCTAATGAGGGAACTTTTTCTTTTTCTATTTCTTACTGGTTTTTCCTTTGCAATTCCTTATGAGCAGTGTTTTATCTCCGCAAGCCAGCACTATGGAGTTCCTTATGAACTTCTGATAGCCATAGCTCAGGTAGAGAGTAATTTCAACCCAAGAGCTATCAACACAAACAGGAATGGCACAGTGGATAGAGGCATAATGCAGATAAACACAAGCTGGGACAGTTATCTGCGCAGGTATGGCATAGACCCCAGATGGGTATGGGAGCCATGCTACAACATACACTTAGGGGCTATGGTGCTAAGGCACTGTGTGGATACTTACGGCTACAGCTGGCGGGCAGTGGATTGTTATAACAAAGGCTCAAGGGCGAGGGAGAATTCAAGGTATGTATGGAATGTGTATAGAGCCATGCAGAAGTTTTAATGTCCCTGTAGCGTGGGGTCTAAACTACTATCTTGAAGACTTTAAGGTCTTCTTAAAGGATGCTGGTGTAGAGGAGTTTATGCTAAAAGAAATACTTGAAAGGTTTGGGGCTGTATATGTTTTCTGTAAAGATGCTCTCATGTGTGAGTTATTCAGGAAGCATGGGGAAGTTCTAAAGGAGACAGAAGAGGGTCTATGGATAAGGATTTTGAGAAGTTAGCCTTCTGGTTTTCTATTGGTTTTGTTCTTTTAGCTGTAGCTGTGGTAGTAGTCTCCCTTGTTATTCTATGGAGGATTTTTGCATGAAGCTCATACTGGCAGAAAAGCCATCAGTGGCAAGGGATATAGCAAAGGCATTGGGCGGTGGGAAACCCAAAGATGGCTATATAGAAGCAGGCGAGTATGTGATAACATGGGCTATGGGGCATCTTCTTGAGATAGATGACAGTATAGCACCTCAGAAGTGGGAAATAGAAAGTCTTCCCATCTTTCCTGAGAGGTTTTCATACAGAGTAAAAGGACAGGCTCAGGCAAAGCAGTTGAAAGTGATAAGGGAGCTTTTAAAGAAATCGCAGATGGTGGTAATAGGAACCGACATGGGGCGAGAAGGCGAAGCTATTGCAAGGCTTATTTTAATCCACTGTGGCTGGAAAGACTGGGACAGAACATACAGGCTTTGGACCTCTGAGGCTTTAACTCCTGAGGTGGTAAGAAGAGAGCTAAAGAACTTAAAGCCCGCAAAAGACTTTGACAGCCTCTATCAGTGTGCTATAGCAAGACAGCATTCTGACTGGATAGTGGGAATAAATCTGACAAGGCTTGTAAGCATAAAGGCAAATCAAGGAGTGTGGTCTGTCGGCAGAGTTCAGACGCCTACCTTAGCTTTAGTGGTAAAAAGAGATTTAGAAATAGAAAACTTCAAGCCAGAGCCATATGGAGTTGTGAAGGCTATTTTCTCAAAGGAGGGGCAAAAGTATGAGGCAACCCTTGTATTTAAGAAAGAGCTTCTCAGAGATAAGCCAGATACAGCTATGGACGATGATGAGGAAGAAAAACAAGGTGAAGACACCGCTTTCAGACTATCTCCTGAGCAGGCTAAGAAGATTGTGGAGGAGCTAAGCAGGGAAAAGACAGGAGAAGTGCTTAAAGTCATAAAACTCAAAAAATCAGAGCCACCGCCACTACTTCACTCACTCACATCACTGCAAAGAGAGGCAAACAGGCTTTATGGCTTTTCCGCATCAAAAACTCTCTCTATCGCTCAGAGCCTCTATGAAAGGGGCTATATCTCATATCCAAGAACTGACGCACAGCACCTTGCGGAAAGCTCAAGGGATTTAGTCAGGAAAATCCTGAAAGAGCTTGGCTATCAAGAGCTTGCAGAAAAAGTAGATAAAGCAGGCAAGCGTGTATTTGATGATAGCAAGCTAACGGACCACTATGCTATTATTCCTCAGAAGCGGGGAGATGATTTGGCTGGTGATGAGAAGAAGATTTATGAGCTGGTAAAGAGGAAGTTCATAGGAGCTTTTATGGATAGCTATGAGTATGAGCTTGTAAAAGTCTTTACTCGTCTTGGCAGGTATGAGTTTTACTCTCAGGGAAAGACTGACCTAAAGCTTGGCTGGAAGTCTCTGTATCAGGAGAAGGAAAAAGAGACCAAACTTCCACACCTGAGAGAAGGAGACAGAGTTTTAAAAGAAGACATCAAGGCTCTTACAAAATTCACACAGCCACCGCCTCACTATACAGAGGCAACTCTTTTGAAGGTGATGGAAAAGCTTGGTCTTGGCACTCCTGCTACAAGAGCAAGTATTATTGAAACTCTAAAGGAAAGAGACTATGTGAGGCTAAAAGGGAAAAGTCTAATTTCTACTCAGAAAGGAAAAGAGCTTGTAGAAAAGCTCAGGCAATCAGGCTCAGCACTGGTGGATGCAGAGCTGACAGGAAAATGGGAAGAAGAGCTTGAAAGCATTTATAAGAAAAAGCTTGGATACAGAGGCTATCAGGATTTTGTGGAAAAAGTCAAAAAGCTAACTCTTGAAGAGATAGAAAAGCTTAAGGGGAAGAGCTTTGAGAGAAAGACCGAAAGCGTGGGTTCCTGTCCTGTCTGCAAAAAAGGACAAATTCAGGACTTTCCAAAGCTTTTTAAGTGTTCTGAGTGTGGGGTGCTTGTCTGGAAAGAATTCATGGGGAAGAAGATAAGCTCCAAAGATGCTATAAAGCTCCTTGAGGGTAAGGAAGTTCTTTTAAAGGGATTGAAATCCAAAGCTGGAAAGAAGTTTGACGCAAAGGTGAGGCTACAAAACGGAAGGTTCAAGATTGTGGGGTTTTGAGGGTTTCAGCTTTTTTTAGTAATTTTTGAAGTGCTTCAGAATCAAAAATTAAACGACGGCTTTTCTGTGGAATTCCCCAGAAAAAAGAAAAACTATAATTTCCCTTATGGGCAGGTTTGAGATATATGTGGGAAAGGGAATGAATTTAAGGACTAAAGAAACTGGTTATGTTTTCTGGGAAAAGCCACAGAGACAGATGATAGTCTTTGGGGCATCTGGTTCTGGAAAGAGTGAGTTTTTGTCAAGGCTTACCTATGAGGATATAGTCAATGGCTTTCAGAGTTTTAACATAGACCCAAAGGGTTCAAAGAGCTGGCTGGAAACCTTTTTTAAGGCGTGTGATAAGATAGGGAAGCTGTATGATAAGGATGGTGGTCCCATAGTGCTTGCTTTGAATTATCCTGAGGTATCCTTCAGGTTTAACCCTCTTTATGGGCTTGAGCCTCATCAGATAGCTTATGTGATAGCCTCTGGACTGCCTGACAGCAAAGAGCCTTTCTGGTGGAATATCTCTTATGAGATAACCTTAGCCATAGCCATAGCTCTCAAGGCAAAGGGTTTAAAACAGATATGCTTTGGAGATATATATGAGTTTCTCAATGTGGCGAAGATAGAGGAGCTGAGGAGAAAGCTTTTGCAGATATACACAAGAAGACAGGATGAGCTTACCACACAGGGGCTTACCATTCTCAACCAGATAGCAAGCTATGACCCTCAGTATTTCCCAAGAGTAAATGCCACACTAAGGACTTATCTCACAAGGCTTATCACCGGCAAGGCGGGGAAGATACTCAATGTAAAGACAGACAGAGACCTCCTTAAAGAGAGGATAGAGAACGGACAGCTGAGGTTTTTTGCCTTTCTCAATGCGGAGAAAGAGGGGCAGACTGCTTACGATGTGGCGAGATTGCTTTTTGCGTGGCTACTGGCGGTGGTGGGAGAGTATTCAAGAGAGTTTAAAACTGTAGAGCCACAGCTAAGGGTTAATGTAGATGAGGCAACAGAGGTAGGTTTCTGGGAGATAAACAAAGCCATAAGACTTGTAAGAGAGAGAAATGTAGCCATAAAGCTCTTTACCCAGTCTCCCTCAGGTTTTAAGAGTGCTTTTAAACAGAACGGTGAAAACATAGTGCAGGACATAATAAACAACTGTGATTGTAGAGTAGTCTTTTCCATCAATGAGCCAACAGACCAGGAGTATTTTGCCAACATGTCGGGCAGGTATCAAAAACCAAAGGCGATAGTTCATAAAAGCTCCATATCTCTTACCTATACAGAGGCTTCACTTTTAAAACCTCAAGATTTAGGGGGGCTTCCCCCAGGGTGGGGTTATTGTTTCATGGATGGAGAGGTTTATATGGTCTATTCACCCCTTGTGCCAGACAGAAGAAGAGTGAAGGTCATATGGAAAGAAGAGGAAGAGGAAAAGCTAAAGGCGGAAGTAGAGGTAAATCTAAAGGAGCTTTTTGATTTGATGGTAAGCCTGCTTAGAATAAGAGAGCATTATACAAATGTTTTACCTGAGGAGATAAAAGACCCACAGCTGAAGGAGTTTTATGAAAAGTATCTTGGCTGGTTTGAATACTATGCGGATGATTTTGAGAGGATTGTAAGGTGGATGGACGGGGTCAAAAGCATCCCCTCTGTTGTTAAGGGTAAAAATCCTCTTAAGAAGATAAGCCTTGTGGATCATTCCATAAGAGTAGCGGAAAAGGCTTTTGAGGTTCTGCAAAGCACGGAAGACCTCTCTCAGGAGGACAAAGAGATTGCCTTTCTTGCAAGCCTTGTGCATGACCTTGGCAAGGCGGTGGCGGACACTGGAGGGTATGAGTTTAAAGACCATGTGGAGGAGATAAAGGAGCTTTTAGACCTCATGGGCGTGTCTCAAGAGATAGCGGATGTGGCGGTAAAGCATCACGATAAAGAAACGGACGATAAAAGGGTTCTTATCCTCAAGTCTGCCGACCATTCCGCAAGGAGAGAAGAAGAGGAGCTTATAGAAGAAGACCTTATCAAAGAGATAAAGCAAAAGCTGAATGAGGAAAAGCTCTGGAATATGCTTTTGGAGATGGCAAACAGAGATGATAAATACAGGGTTTTCACATATAGAGGAAGGCTTTATGTTCTATCTGAGTTCTTACAGAACTGGGTAGGCACTGAGACAAACATAAGACCATCTGAAGAAGTTCTCTGTGAGCTTTTTGGCTTTGCTCCTGTGGAGCTAACCCTTTATCTGAGTAAAAGCCCTATAATGCATGGCAGGTTTCTATGCATAGAGTATTCAGAAAAGGAATATGCTTTAGAGGAGAGAAAGTTAAGCAGTAAGCTCTTCAAAGGTTTTCGTGTGGAGGTAGAGAATGGAGAGGATAATTCCTGACAGCTCCTCAAGTGCGGATATTAAGCTAAACTTTAGCAACCTTTTTGCCTTTCTATCTTCCCTTGACTATCTTGCCTTCCTTGAGAAGTCAGGAGCTTTTGAAGATATGCCTGATACAGGCTATCTTTACTACACAGAGGAAAAAACACAGCTATGGCTCTTTGTTATAAAGGAGTATCTAAAGTGGGTATCCTTTGTGTATTTAGTGGTTAGTCTTTCTTTCACTATCATACTCAAACTCAGCCTTATCTCCGCAACGCTTATAGCATCGCTTCTGTATGGACTTCTTAGCATATGGATAGTCCAGAGGTATCTGTGGGGCAGGGGATATCTGTATGCGGTTTTAAGAGATTTTCTCTGGGCAAGCTTTTTATGTAGTCTTTTCATATGGCTTGGTTTAGAGTTTTTTGTATTTGGAGTAGTTCCAAAGCTGTGGTTTTTATTTGAAAGCTGGCTTTTTTCAGGGAAACCCAACAATATCATTGATACACTCTTAAAACCCCCTGCTGAGTTCTTCTACTATACGGTAAAAGCTTATCTGTCAAAGATAGAGCTTTCACAGGAGCTTTTAAGAGCCTTTTTCCTGACCCTGCCTCTAAAGGTATTCGCCTTCTTAGTCCCCATCTTCTATTTTTACTACCTTAGAAAGCACAGAGGCACAACAAGAGACTACTACATGAGCCTTATCAGAAAACTTCCAGATTTACCTGAACAGTAAAGATAGGATTACTCAAATTGTTATCCAGCACCAGCCTATAAACTTTTTCTTGTTTTTCCATGAGAAGTCTTTTGAAGTTCTCTACGAGCAAGAGGTTTTCTTTTTTGGCTACAAGGTGGTTATGCCTTACGATAACTTCCTGATAAAACTGCTCTTCAAAGACAGGGCAGTGGTTAAAAGTAAGAACATTAACCCATTTTGTAGGAATTACAACCCTTTCTCTTCCTTTAGTCAGCACCACATTTGAAAAATCCGCCGTAAAACAAAAATGGCAGTCTCCAAGATAGTCGCATTTGAAGATAGTCTGTTCTTCAAGAAGAAGCTCCTTATCCTCATAAAACCTTATAATGAGCGTGGAAAAAGGATTAAGCACAGAGCTGTCTGAGTATATCTCCGCTTTTATTTTCTTCTCTTTGCTTAAATCTACAAGGTCTCCAACAGTTATTTGCTTACCTTCTGAAACCATGTCTGAACAGCTTCTAAAGATTTTTGAGTAGGGTTCATATTATTGAGCCTCTCTTGAAAAGATTGAGCCCGCTGAGATATCCAGTCTTCTATGGCTCTTACGCAGTCTGGATTACCTAAATCTACCCTCTGAAAGTCTGAAAGAGCTATACCCCCACAATCAGGATTTTTTGGAGAACCCCAGCCTCTTCCAAGCTGTGGTCTAAAACAGCTCTCCTGAAGTATCCTTGCCAGCTGAGAATTAAAACAACAAAAAGAACGCTTTTTCTCTATACATACACCAAGAACCTTCTTAGAACAGTATGTGCCTATTTCCTTGCATGTGCCAGCCTCTCTCCTCTTTTTCAACTCCTTTTCAGAATTACTACACATATTTGAAAACCACCCGCTTATACCACAACATGAAGCTCCCACAACAGTAAGACCACCAGCCCTGCAGTCTTTCCTAAATCCTGCGAAAAAGACAGGATTAGTGCATTCCTGCAGGGAAGTGTCTGAAGAACTTACCTGCTGTGGAGTATCCTGAGCTGGCTCTGACTGAATAAAAGAACTTACCGTATCCTGCGTCATACACGGATGATTACATCTGTTTTCATCTGAAGATACAACAGCTCCTTTGAGTTTTAGCTCACAATAACCCTGAGGATTTGGCATAGTTCCAGAAGGACAAGTTGTACCTGGATTATACGTAAAAGTAATTGATCCTTTAGGTGCCCCTGGCCCATCATAAAAAATTAGTTGGTTTCCATTAGGTACAGCATGAAAACGACAACCACTTACTATATACGATAAAGGAGATGTTTGAGGCACAATTGTAATATTCCCTTGAGAAAAATTAAAAACAAATTTTCCATTAGAATAATGACTGTCACATGGACTGGCTAAATATGTTGCAACCATCTGATTGCCACTACCTACAAATGTCCAATAACCAGGCTTGCTCATCTGCCCTGTTACTACTATCTGCCCTGAATGGAAAGAAAATTCTAAACATGTACCTGTTTCAATATGGCATAATTTATTCCCCTTCCCTTGAAAAGTGCCATAGCCTGTAGAGGCTTGTCCTGATACAGTTATCGATCCTTCGTCAAGGGGTATCCCTCCCTGAGGTGCTGGCTTTACCTGCCCTCCCTGCAGATAACCTTCACAGACCCACACATTGTCAAGGCTTAAAGACTGAGCTGTTTGAGCTGGCATACATGAAACACCCAAAGAAGAAAGGATATTCTGATAGTCAGAATAAGTCATTTCATTCTTTGACACAAAATTAGACGAAACTATAAAACCATTTACATTCTGTCCTCCCACCTTATCAAAATCAGTGCAGAGCTTATCCTGAAGGTCTATAGGACACCAATAGACACCATTCACATTCTGACAATCCTGCACATAATCACTGCAAGAGGTCGCACCCTCAGATACATCCTTTACAACACACCTACGCGTGCTGTCAAAACAATTAATAGCCTGAGAAAAACTTAAGCCTGACACAAATAACAGTAAAGCTACTACCTTCCACATATCTTATCCCTCAAAGCTTCTCTTATTACGCTTAAAACTCCCGTTGCTACAGTAAAACCACTCATTGGCTTTTCTTTACAGGGTTCTACAAGCTCCTCACCAGCATTAACAGGACAGTTTGGATTACACTCCCTCGTATCATACTCTCTCCTGTTCTGACTGTTGATATACTTCACCACGCAATACTGCTTTCCGGAATAAGTGCCTTTCGGATAAGAAGAAGTGCCACCACCCTGACAAACACTTTGAGGCTCAGATACACATGAGGTAGCCCCTTCCAACCACCCATCGGGACATGCTTTATTAAAAGGCTTTTCACACAAATCAGAATAAGTATTCAAAGTGCCACCATCTGGACATACAGCAGAAGCTATACACTTCTTCACACTTGCATCATAAGTGCCATTAGGACAGTAAGTAGGTGGTCCCACTGGCTTTGGCTGAAACTGGAAAATAAAAGAATAAGACCCCCAAGAATTACAACATGTGGCATCCATAGTATATGCATAAAATCCTCCCTGCACATAAATAGAACCCTGCACAGAAGCAGGATTAGCACCTGATGACCACCCCAAATCCATGGTGTTTTTTTGTGTTAGATACTTCCCTAAAGCGGGAAGATAATAAGATACAAAGCTTGATAGCCAGCCACATCCTATACCATCCCCCATATCATAACACCCATAATAATTCTCATAAAGCGCCCCATACCGGGTGTTTCCAAAAGTAGGATTATAAACACTTACACTATACGCCGGCTGACAATCAGAATAGCAATATCCCCAGTCATAACATATTGGCCTACAGACCTGCTGGTTAAAATCTACACTGCCCGTTGCATTCCAGTAAATACCAACAAGAGGATCATCGCTCCTGTAAAGATAATAAGAAAGTGGCCCAGTATAAAGATAGGCAAAGGTCATATTGTAAGGAGCGCCCCCCTCTACCTTACACCACAAACTTATTCCCAGGTCTATCCAACCCCAAGAATTACACATGAAAATGTTAAATTCCCTTCCCTCTTTATCAATAACCGTAGTAGGGTTCAGTGGTCTGCATTGATTTATTGATGGGTCAAAAACTTGGTCAGGAGAGCATTGTGCAAATCCCTCACACCTGTCAGTAGCTGGATTATAAGTCATACCTTGAGGACAATCTGGAGCTTTTCCGCATATAGAACCTATTTTCTGATAAGGTGAAGAACATAAGGGGTTCTTCTGTCTGATACACTGACCGTTTATAAGCTGTCCTTCAGGACATACTTTCCCACAGTTTTCACCCCAGCTAAAGGTATTGCCATTCTCAGAAATAGAACCAAGCACATTTGATACTCTTGTAAGGTCTATACTCTTTAAATGCTTGCTGTAGCTACTTGTATCTGATACACACTGATACTCTATCCTCTGAGACCACCATGTTCTACACTCATAGGAATTTCCAAAAGGCATGCAGGTTTTCGGCGGATATCCACAGTTCTGAGGAGGACTTTGTGCTGTAGAAAATCTACTTTCCCATCTTTTCATGCTCTCATCTCTTACTACCTCTTGACAATAAGCTACTTTCTCTAAAAGCTTTCCGCTTGAAACTATCTGATACTCTTTCCCATTTGCATCTCTCCACCAGATATTCACAGGAACACAGTTTTTAGTAGCGTCATTTAGCTCCTCACAGCCAGTAAAAATTTCCCCTGTAGGTCTTGTAAGCGTCCATCTACGGTAATTACAGGAATTAGAATTTATGCTAACCTCAAAAATGTTTGAATTGTCAGAAGGATTATAGGTATTCTTTGCACTCACCGTAAATGTGCCGTTGCCTGTGCTTAAAGAACCTATCGGCGTCCAGTTATAAGACCTGTCTATAGAAATAGGCACTTCAAGAGGATAAGGCGGAGGTGGTGGCACATCTACCGAATATCTCCCCTGTCTGTCATAATAGCCTTCTTTAAAAGCATAGCCTTTAAGCACATAACCCGTGCCTTGTGGATTACATTCAAGGAAAAGCATCGTGGAAAAAGCAAAAAAGTCAGAAAGGTTTCCGCAAACAGTCTGGCTTTCATTGTATCCAGAAGGATACAATCTTGCATTCGGCACGCATACCTGCTGACTGCTTATAGAAGACAAAAGCTCTCTTTTGAGAATGCATTGACGCACATTGGTAGCACCTATAGCCTGTTGCATGCCAGTAAGAGCCTTACACTCAGGAAGGTCAGGCTGTTGGCTACAAAGTGCCTGCCTGTAGATGCTATCATCCGTTATCCTGTAAGGATTTGCCATATAAGATGCCTGCGGTGGATTTGAAGAAGAACATACCTGTCTTGCTACACTATAGCTTATCTGATTGCCAGTCTTTACATCCTTTGTAAGCACCACATTCCCACCATAACTTTCCACTAAAAGAGAAGCAAGATGAATACCAAAAGAATACACATCCACAGGATATAGAGAACAGCCCTTAAGCTCAGAAACAGGAACTACACTAAAAGCCCCAGAAGAAAACACTACCTTACCACAATCACTAAAAACTCCATTAGAGTAGGAGTTGCAATAGCCTTCATTACACAGATACTTAAAGCTAAAGCTCTGACTACTCCAAGAACCACCAAGAACAGGTTTATAGGAAACAGCTACATTGTATTGTCCGCTTTGGAAATCATAACCACCTGAAATTTTCAATATCTCCTCTGTCCCACCTGAGGTGGTGCATGTAATAGACTTGCTATCAAACTTTTTCCCAGAAGGCTGAGTATAACCTTTACCAGTTTCCGCAGGATTTTTTATATTCTGCTCAAAATTACCTTTTCCTTCATAAACACTCCTGATTTTATTACCCCAGTCTTCTCCCAATGCCTTTGGGTCTTGTGCAAAAACAAGACCACCTGCACTAAAAAGCACAACAATCCCTTTTACGATAAACCATCCACGCCCATACATGTCTATTAACTCCTGGTATTTCTTTTCCTAAGCCCCAAAGAATAAAAGAAGACCTGCCTATTGGGAAACGCTTTGGATACAAAATAGGATAAATGGGATAGATGTTATACTGGCTTTTTCTCATGAGTGGCATTGGATAGTAGCCACAAAGAGCCTGCTGACCAAAACTGCCCCAGAGGATAAGCTCTCTGTGAAGTTTGAAAAGCATCCTCGCTACCATAAGCCCTGAGGACTGAGTGCTATCAAGCCCACCTGCATTTTCAGACATAGGGAAAAGGCTACCCCATGAACCTCCACACCAAAAAAGAACGTCTATTGGAAAGCTGAGGCTTGATGCAACTGCATCTGCCATACATGCCAGCTGAGCTACAGGATTTGCTACAAGAAAAGCTTCAGGACCTATTATACTTGCTAGTATATCGTTCTGCCATAGAGGGTCAAGCTCTGTCATATACGCTATGTCCCACGGTGCCCTTGCTTCTAAACAAACAAAGTCCATAAAAAGCTCTAAAAGAGCCCACGGAAGAAATCTATAGTAATGCACCTGAAGACTTCTAAGCTCAGTATTAGCTCCCCCATCCGCAGTCTTAGAAGAGTCTGCCCCTAAAGCCTGTGCATTCACAGGCACAGGCACCTGCATTCCAAGAGTAGGAGAACACCATGGAACTTTAACTGGTTCTACAATAGCTATGGGTTCCCATAAGGATATAGTTATACCCACTCTCGGGAAAGGCTTCATGCATATACATATAGGAGCTGAGCCTAAATCAATATCTTCAAGCCCGCTCCAGTTCATTATAGTCATTGAGCCTATTTTGATAGGAAACACATTGTATATGGTGCTTATAGCCGTCATAACAATCTGAAGGGTTGTAGAAGGGTTAGCAGGACAGATTACCTTTGACACAGGGTTCTGAGCAAAAGCCAGAGAAACCAGCATAGTCAGTAAAACCACCACCTTCCTCATAACTCATCTTCTCCCAAAACCTTAACCACAGCTACCTTCCTCTGCATATCCCAAGTAATAAGACTTACCCCCTCTGTTATCTGAAAACGCTCCTTTATAAGAGGATTGAGAAAATAAACCCTTGTCTTGAAAGTTTTCATAAGCTCATCTACCCTTCCTCTTGAGGCTATAAGCATAGTGTTTAACCTGTAAAAACTTAAAAGCTTTTCCACAATCCTTACCTGCCTCCTATCCTCTCCATCAAAAACTATCAAAGTAGGTGGTGCCATGGGCACATAATCAAGCGGATTAAAGGTGTATCCCTTTGGATAAAGAACTCCTACCACTTTACCTGACTTATCTACTCTTGGTATTTCATACGGAGAACTCCATTTTAAAGATACATGCCTTACTTTGCTCTTCTTGGCTAAAGGTAAAGCCACAGACCAGCCCTCTGGAGGTTTTAAAGCTTTCCCCTGAGACTTCGCCACCGCCTCTAAAAACTTCTTCTGCAAAACCGCCTTCCTGCTTTCTATCTCCTGTAAAAGGTCAGGCTCTACTATGGGATAGGTGGTAGCACCAAAAGCAATGCCTATTAGAAGACTACCAGCTAATAAGCCTTTCATCCTTAATCTCCCCTAAGTTGTAAAGCCCAAATATTACGCTATCTTCTAACTCATCAAGAGCCATAGCTCCAGAACCTATCCTCTGCCACTCAAAAGTCCCATTCCTTTTCAGCACAAGGAATATGTCAGGAACAAGCTGTGTTCCAAATCTGGATGCTAAATCTGGACGCTCCTGAATATCCACCTCCTTTGTATCCCATCCCCACTTTTCCCTGAAAAGCCTTAAAGTCCCCGAAAAAGCCCTACAGTAAGGACAGCCTTTCTCAACAAAAACTATTATTCCTGCCCTGTCTCTATACTTTGAAAATATCTCCTTCTTCCTCTCATTCCTGTATTCTGCCATGGCTATACGGGCAGGAGTAAAGTTCTGCTTTTGCATATAGCCGGGTTCAGTTTTGAGAACTTTGTAATGCACGAAGGCAAACTTCTCCGCCCTGTCATTAATCCACATAACAAGCCTCTTCCACTCCCTCACATTTTCCTCTGTAGGGTTCATTATGGCTATCTTCCTGCTCTCCTCTTCCAGCTTTGATATTTCCTCAGGGTCCATCTGGTCTAATTTGTCCCAGGGGATTTGAACAACTTTCTTTTTCAGAAGCTTTACACTTTCCTGCTTTTCTTCCTTCTTTACTTCCTTCCTCTCCTCTTTTTTTTGGCAGACTTCCTTCCAGAACCAGCCCCTTTCTGCATCTTGGTAGAACTCCTTAAGAGGTTTGCACTCCTCCTGAGCAAAAACCACAAGAGGAATGAACAGAAGGATTTTCCTCATAATAAGACATTTTACTCTTGACAGGGGGAAAATTCAAGTATATAATGTCCGTAAAATACTTTTAGGAGGTAAAACCATGAGGAACCTGCTTGCAAAACTTTACCTCAAGCCAGAGCTTTTTTCCTTAGGGCTACTTGTAGCCCTTGCCACAGTTATTGCCCTTGCACCAGACCTGTCCTTTGCTGGAACAGGTGGTGCAGAAGTGCAAACATGGTATCAGGACATATCTAACTCCCTCAAAGGCTTTTGGGGCAAACTCATAGCCTTAGCTTTCATAGGTTTTAGCCTCATGGCTTTCAAGCAAGGAGCTATAATCCCTGCCATTTTCCTCATCTTCGTGGGTCTTAGCGTAGGTATCATACCTGACGTGGTAGATGCCAGATTTACCTTGCTCTTCTAATCCTTTATGGAGGCTTTGCCCCTTTGAAGAACAATGGAAAAACACTACATACCCAAATATGTGAATGCTCTTCCTCAGATACTCTGGTGGGAGATAGATGAGTTTGCTTTCTTCTTAGGGGGAGTTATTTTCGGCATTATATCAAACCACTCCTTTCTTGGAGCCATCATAGGCTTTCTTCTTGTAAAAGGATACATGAGGCTAAAGTATGGCAAACAGAATGGCTTTTTATTTCACTGGCTTTATTCAAAAGGACTGTATGGGAAAAAGGGAAGAGTGCCTGAATACTGGGTGAAAGAGTTCATAGAATGAGGGATTTTTCAAGGAGAAGATAAAACCCCACCCTGTCTATAAGAAACCCTTCGTAAGTAGCCTTAAGCGGAGTTATCAAAAACCCATCTAAATGAAGATAAGTCCTGTTTCTCAAAGCGGAGATAAGATAAAGGTAGTGTTCCTTTTTTGGTCTTATCTCCTTTATACCACCAAGCAAAAGATAAGCTCCTTTTCTGTCTTTGCCAAAAACCCACGCATTCCACCTGTAGTTTATACTCTGGTAAGAAATAGACTGAATATAGACATCCAAAGCACAATGAAAAGTCCTGTAGAGTTCCACAACCCCATAAGCGTAGTTTGACTTCCTTATGAATATCTCATTTTCTAACTTCTCTCCCTCTGCAGTTTTTGTAGTCAGAGCTATCTCCCAGCCATCTTCCTTTTTTATCTTCACACTGCTATAATGCCCTGTCCTTAACTTCTCAAGCCTTATAAGCGTGCCAAAATCTACCGTGCCTAAAATCTCATGCAGGTCAAGCGTGTATTCTCCCTTTATGCCGAGGCTCATAAGCCAGCCATGAACCTCAAAATGTTGTCAAAAGTGCCTCTAAACCTTGCAAAGGGATACAGCCTGTCTCCTTTCCTCAACAAAACTACCCAGTTCCCGTCTATCACCACCCTCAAAGGCTTTGTGTCTATTACTTTCTTCTGTCTCTGACGAAGATAATCCTCAAACCCCCAGAAGAGTTGCTCCCTGCTTATCTCATCAAGGTCTAACCCCTGCACTCCATACCTTAAAGACACTTTCCCATCTTCCTTTACCAGCACAAGCTCCTCTACCATACTTGCCTTTAGAGAATTCCTTATCCACTCAAGAAGAGTTCTGAGTTCTTCTCTTCTGAAGACCCTTGATAGCTTTTCTTCTCCCCTCTCATAGAGAAGAATGGCACGACCCTTTTCACCCGTGAAAAGCACAAGCCTGCTATCCTTGTAGTAAAAAACCGCTCTGGGAGGCTTTTCTCCATCTTTAACAGGCAAATCCCAGTAAGCATATCCACCTGCTACATAAAAACTCACAAGATTGACAGGCAGGGGCAGAGAAACCTCTTTCTCCGCTGACTTCAAAGTTATACCAGAGCTATCAAGACTGACCGACACAGGTCCTACAAATTCCAGCACATTCATGAAGAAAATTATAGGTCAGTCAAAGAAAAAGAACCTTTTCTGGGGAATACCTCAGAAAATTTCTGTGGAATTCCTCAAGAAACAAACTATAATTACTCTTATGAAGCTTGTAAATTTAAAGCTCATTAAAGATTTGCACGAAAAGAAAGAGAGGCTGGTATTTGGAAATACAGGAATATACTGGCTTGGTGTATCTGAACCTTTTCATGTGTATCTTGTGGCAAAAACCTTAGCAAGAAAGGAAAGAGTTTTGCTCTTATGGGATAAGCCCATAAAAACTGGCACATGTCTTACCATGCTTAAAGATGGTGGGGAAAATCTCTTTATGCTTATACCTGCCTCTTTTAAGGAAGATTTCAGGCAGGCAAAAGAGACTGTAAAGGAGGTAAAGCCTTCTGTCTTTATACAGCTTGTATCGGACGAGGAGAGTATTTTTAATGAGGTGGTGGAGCTACCTTACGAGGGTATAACAGTTATTCTCTCTTCAGCAAGCGTGATGCCACCCAACAGAATATCTCCTGTGCTTGAAGAGGTGATAGTAGCCTACCAGCAGGAAGACCTTATAGGATTTATGAGCTTTCCAGAACAGAAAATGCTTGGTCTATACCTTGTAAAAGATGGCTTTCTTGAAGAGGTAAAAGAACCAGTTTTTGAGGAGGGATAAGAAATGAAGATAATCATGGAGGACGATAACAAAAAGAAGATGGAAGAACAGGAAGAAAAGAAAGAGGAAAGGAAACAAGAAGAGGAAGATGTCCTCAAGGAGATTTTAAAGTCTAAGGAGCTTAGGGAATATCTGGAGGCTGAGGCGGAAGTTTCTAAAGCAAACGCCGTTGCTCAAATAATTGCCGTAGGGGCAGTCTTAGGAGTAGTCTTTCTCTTCCCTTTTCTTGGGGATGGAGCTTGGTTCTTTTTCATTTTAGCTATCATAGGAATGCTTATTTACTCATACCCTAAGCAACTAAAAGCGGAAATAAAACGAATGAGATTACTTAAAAAAGGGGGGGAAAGGTAAAAAGGGCAAAATGACCTATCTTATTCAATCAATTTGTTTAGTCTTTCCTGTTCTCTTTGCAAATTTTCGTTTACCCTTTCACGTATATAGGCACTTTTAACTCCATCCTTGAGAGTTTTCTGTAAGAAGTTGCTGTTAAGGTCTGTTCTAATGGTATTTAACGCATATTTTTCTTGCTCACTAACAGCTGGCGGCTTATTTTGGAACTTATTCAACTTCTCATTATATTTTTGATTAAGCTCAGGCAACTCGTAGCGAAGATTATAATCCTGCCACTGCTTATAATTATTAAGCTCCAGTCTAACGTTCTTTGGAACAGAAAAAGTTGGATAATTAGGATGAGGAACAGGCTTTTTAAGCTTGTCTTCTACATCCTTTTTTAACCATTCTCCTTTTGTTGATGGGTTTATATTTTCTAAATACACTACTTCCGCTTCCTTTGCTTTTTGTTCTATTTGACTTACTTGAGAAGAAGAAAGCCCTCCTATGCCTAAAGAATTTGATATTTCATCAAGAGCATTTCTTTGTTTTGTCTTATCCATACTCAGAAGGTCATTGGTTATTCTCTGAGTATCTTCCAGAGCCAGTAGAGTAGCCTCTCCTTCATTTTTACCTTCCTTCATGTAAGCCTCCTTTCTTGCATTGAAGTAATGAGGAAGAAGTGATTGAGAAACCTGTGCCATTTCCCTCGCACTATCAGAAACATTCTCAGTTTTACTCTTTATAACCTGCTCAACCTGACTAAAAACCTCCTGAAAGCTTGCCCCCTCTGTTTTCTGGGTTCCTTCTTGATTTCCGTATCCTTTTTCCGTTTGTTTTCCACCTATCCATTTTGTGCTATCCCCTACGCTGTCTTGTGTCTTAAAAGCATAGGCAAAGTTTCGCGCCAGACTATCCCCAAGAGACAATACATAATAGTCATTATTCTCTCCTTGAACCACAACCTTTCTTCCATCCTGTGAAAGCCAAGCTTTTTTATATCCCACTCCTAATTTTACCCCTGGCTTCAGACCACCTGTGCCAAGACCACCGCCAAGGTCTATCGCCAAACCCCCATTACTCATTTTCTGCACTTCAGCTGAGGTTGCTTTCTTCCACGTTTCACCTTTATCCGTTTGCTCTTTTATAGCTCTCTCTAATGCAAGCTTGAAATCAAAACCCTTTGAACCCGAAAAAGCTTTTGAAATTTCATTAAGCATACCAGTAACTTCCGCAGCTCGCATAAACTTCATGAAACTCTCTAAATCCCGCTTTTCTTTAAACTCCTGCCATGCCTTATTGAGTGCTTCCGCCTGAGATTTTGTCAGAGAAACAGAAGAGCTTATCTCCCTTGCCCTGTTTATGAGTGCGGAAATATCCCCTTTGCTGGTATCCACTCCAGCTCCTGCCATAAAAGTTCCTTTCCCTTCATTCCAGCTTAGCATAAGCTGCGTTCTGTTATTGCCTTCTCCCCCTGCATCAATCTTCAAATAGCCCGCCCTTGCATCAAATTCTATCTTCTGATTGCCCGCCGAACCTGAAAGCTTTACAAGATTTCCCTGCCTGTCTGTCAGCATCTCCACATTCGTAAGAGGCTGTCCTGTCCTTTGCATGAGAGCCATAGCATACCCTAAAGCTTCCGCTCCTTTTCTGTCTCCACCTGCCAAAGCTTTTCCCATAAAGGCAGTTGCCATAGCCATATCCATCTGTCCCCCATGCATTGATACTATTCCACCCTTTGTGTCTATAAAGCCTACGCTTTGCCTGTCCCATGTGGTAGTCATGCCTGAAGTAGTTCCCATAGATAGGCTTCCCCAACTCATACCACCCCAGCTTGTATTTCCAAAGCTCTGATTATTCCAGCTTACATTACCACCGCCTAAATTACCCTGTGCTACCTGAGAACTGGCACTTGCAGTGCCACTTTGAGCTGGTGAAGATACAGCCCCAGAAAGGGAGTTCATGGTGTAGATGAAAAAGCCCGTAGAGGCAAGCAGTGCAAGAGTGGGTATCATCCAGTAGAATTGCCCCGCCATAGATATATAATCCATCGCACTTTGTTGCACCACAGGTAAGGTCATGAGAGTTAAACCACCCTGTCCAAGTGAAGAAAAGCTCGTAGCTCCATGTAGCTTTACATGAATAATGGCATTAAGAAGAGCATCTCCCACAGACCAGAGAATTGTCCATAGAAAGAGTATCATATACCCCGTTAAAGCTCTTACCGCCATCGGAGTAAGAAGAAGAATAAACAAAGCAGATGTAAAGCCAGCAAGTAAAACTATAAGTATGCCTCTCAAAACTGGAAGATATTTACCAGCTACAAAGTAAGAAGAAATACCTTGAGCCTCTACCTGCCTTTGTGCCACCCCTACCGCATAACCTACCCCAGGTGCAAGATTTGCCTCAGCCCACCGCAGGTATGCCTCTCCAAGATGGTTCATTGCTATGGACTGAAGAAGTAAAGACTGACCTGTCTGAGATACATTAAGAAGATAAGGTGGAGCCGTGTTTAAAGCCTGACTTACAGCAGAGGTAGTCATTCCAGTAGCATAGGCAAGAGCATTAAGAGCCTGATAATTCGCATAGTTGTAAAGCTGATTTATCAGGTAATTGTATGCACTCGGACAATCCATAGAACATCCAGCCTTACAGGGAAAACATCCACTGTCAGTCCATTGACACTCCGCATCTGCATAAACCTTTGTAAATCTTGCAGGATGTAAAGAACTCCCCATATAGGTCAAAAGGTTTTGAGAGGTCTGTAAATCCTCAAGGTTGTATGTGCCATCAAGTATGTTGGTATAAACACAGTTGGTTATAAACTGGTTAAAACTCTGATACAGATATGGGTCTGTTATTCTCATGGAAAGTGCAGAATTTACCACACCTACACAGCCAAGCATACCTGTTTTTGAATACCCGCAGTCATCTGGAAGTCCAAAAACTTGGTCAAGGGTCTGGGCTACTGCCTTCTGAACCTGTGAGGTAAAAGCTAAAGGATAGGCTATGGCATAGGGAACATTCTGAACTACTCTTGACTGATTGTCCTGTATATCATCTATCTGAACGGTGGTCTTTACCTGCATAAAAAGCGTCCAGACACCTATGGCAAGCACATAAAACTTCAAAATCCTCAAAGGGTCTCTCTGTCCATAATCCCCAAAGTATGAAAGTAATACAGCTATAAAGCCTATAAGAATTGTTATTTTCCCCAACATTACCATAAGACCACCGCTGGGGTCAAAAAGCCACGCTATGCCCCGCAGTATATTCTCTAAAACATCTCCATAGCCCCACGCATAAACCGTCATCTAACTACCCCAAGCATCTTTGAATACATAAGATTGCCATAGAGATTGTTGTTTGACATCTGAGCCAGTAGCCTTGAGTAAAGATTGTAAGCTACATTGGCAGTCTGAATAGCTTCCGCAAGCTCCTTCTGATACTTAACAGAAACATCAAAAGTATCTCTGGCTACACGACCTACATTACTAAGGAACATCTCACATGCTTTCGCATTCTCAGGCTTCTTCTTTACATACGGCTCACTCATACAGGCAGAACCCCACTTCTGCACCCCCCTCATCAAAGCCCTTATATAAGCATTGGCAAGCTCCGCCGACATGTAAATGTTCATCTTGTTAAATATCACATCCAAAAGCCCCGGGTCTACAGAAGCTACATTCACTAAGGTAATCACCGGAGCTGGCATACTGGCTAAAAGCAGGTATTCTTCATTTGATAAGGGCTGTCTGGTTAGAATTTTCTGCTTTATGCTCTGAGTATATTGTGAAACCCAGTAGCAAAGAGGAGTAATTTGAATTGTCCCATTAGGCACAGGTTCAAACTGCCCACTGCTTGTATTAAAATTCCAGCTTTGCAGTGAAACCTCAGCATACGCAGGAGCTGTTCCATCAAAAGACCCGCAGGCAGGCTGTCCATTCTGACTTGTCAGCCCTATCACATCCTTAACAAAATTTTCTACATGCGCTGCAGGACCTATATACTGAAAAGCTCCATCCGCATTATTCTTGTCTACGGGCTTTACTCCCACATCACCCACATAAGCCCTTATCAAAAGAGCCAGCTGGTCTTGAGAAATCCCAAGAAGGCTTGCCATAGTAGGAGGCATTTCTTTAACACTCATATCCACAAAACTAAATGGCTCTCCCTTGTTTAGAAGAAGTCCAGCAAGACAATTACCCCCTGGACACCACTGAGCTATAGTTTGCCTTGCCTGATCTACTAATCCTGATAAGTTGGTTATGAAATCATTAAAGGTCTTAAAGGCGTCAGATTGTTGCTGAGAACCACCGCTTGAATCTGTCCGTCCTAACTTATCTACAATCATCTCACCTGCCTTTGTGGCAAAAGCTATTGAGGCACACTTGCTATGTGATATCTGATTTATCTGATTAGCTAATGCGGTTAAGTTTTTAAGAAGTTGCTCGCACTGAGGGCATAGAGTATGCAGTGCAAGGTCAAAGGCTACGACAGGTGCGGCACTCAAAACATTTTGAAGAAACTGTCCTAAGTATTCCATGTTGAAGTAGGAAAAAGCTCCAAAGGTAGCATCTATACCACCACAGCCAGACCTTATAGAAGGTGGCACTACATTGAAGGGTCTAAAAGTCTCATCCTTTATCCTCCACCTGATACCACCACCATATATGGTAGTCATTTCCTTTCCTTTGACCGTTGTAGGCGGAGATACCTCTAAAATAGCACTGTCAGTTATTCCAGCATAGGAAGGCATGGTGGTGCCAAAACCTATAATAAGAGCAGAAAAAATTCCTAAAAATTTCCTCCACCCAGTCATGCTTTGAAATTTTACTTCTTCCTGCTATAATTGTCAATCATGAGGGAAAAACTTCTAATTTTAGGACTTTTAGTCAATGCAAGCTTTGCTTTAGAATGCAATGAAGCACTCCTTAGAAAGCACCTGCCCTTTATGCCTCAGGATGTCAAGATTGCTAAAGCCCGTGAGGTTTTTGGAATATGTGAGTATGTGGTGGAAGACAGGGGGAGTGTTTTTACTCTCTATGCCAGTGAGGATTTTGCCCTTGCGGGTGCCATGTTCTCCAAAGGACAGCCAGTAAGCAGGGAAAGTGTAGAGGAAGTCCAAAAGGAAAGAATGAAAAACCTTCTTGGGAAGCTTTCTGCTCTCCATGTGGCTGAAATAAAGGGAAGTCAAGACAAGGTTATGTATATGATTTCTGACCCTGACTGTCCTTTCTGTGAGGGGGCAAAAAACAAGGTGGTAGAGCTGGCAAAGAAAAATAACTGGACTTTAAGGCTTGTGTGGTTCCCTCTTCCCATACACCCACAGGCTTATGACAAGGCGGTATCCTTTGTGTGTGAAAAGAGAACATGGGAAGACTATCTTAAAGGTCTTTATGGCACTTCCAAGTGTGAAGAGGGGATAAAGAAGGTTTCGGAAAGCGTAGATACTCTAAAGCCTTATGTAAGTGGAACTCCTCTTTTTGTTTTTTCGGACGGCACTATTATTCAGGGAGCTAACATGAAGGCTTTAGAGGAGAAAATGAAATGATAGCTTTAGATTACTGGTATGTGGGGGATTATCAGTATAAAGACCATGCAATAGCTTATGTGCCTGCGCTGGTGCATGTGCTGGCGGAGGGAAGATACAGGACTTTAAACCCTCAGCAGGAGAAAGAAGAAGAGGTAGTCTCTCTTGTGCGGAAAGAAGAGAAAAAGAAAGAAAAAAGGGAAAAGGTTTTAGAGGTGTATTTTGGTTTTGACAGCTACAGGCTAAGTCAGAAAGAAAAGGAAAAGCTCTTAAAGCTTGACAGAGAAAAAACTTACTTCCTTGTAGGTCATGCGGACTGGATAGGAAAGGAAGGCTATAATCTCAGGCTTTCACAAAGGAGGGCAAAATCTGTAGAAAAGTATCTCAATAGTCTTAACCTGAAGGTAGAGGGCATTTCCTCTAAGGGAGAAGAGGAGTGCAGGATAAAGAAAGAGCTTGAGGGTAAAGTAAGGGTATCTGGAAAGCTTATAAAAGAGCTACAGCCATGCAGAAAGGTAGAGGTTTTCTCTTCTTTTTGATTTTCAGTCTTGCCTTTGGGGGGGTAAATGAAGATGTGGAAAGACTTCAAAAGCAGGTAGAAGAACTTCAAAAGAAGATGAAAGCTCCTCAGGTAAAGGAGCTATCTCCTGAAGAGAAAGAGAAGTTAAGACAACAGGTAGAGGATTTAAAGGCAAGGAGTAAAGAGTGGCAGGAAAGGCTTGAGTATAAGGACGGAAGGGTTATCGTAAAGCAGGAAAGGAATAAAGAGAAGAAGACAAATCTTTCACAGGGAGAGTTTATCTACATCTTCATGTCCTCTTCCGTGCCAATATCTGTGTGGAAAACCTATGCGAAGAACATAGAAGACTTTGGGCTAACGGATAAAAGCAGTCTTGTTTTGAGAGGCTGTATAGGTGGATGCAGGTACATAAAGCCTACCCTTGAGTTTATCTCAAAGGTTCTGGAGCTACACAGAGACAGGCAGGGGATAAAGGCAGAGGTATGGATAGACCCTTTGCTTTTCAGAAGGTTTAACATACAGAGAGTTCCATGCGTGGTATATGTAAGGGGGCAGGAGCTGATGGACAATACTTTATCCGCAGGGCTTGAAGAAAACATAAAGACAAAAGGGCAGTATTTTATTTCTTGTGGGGATTGGTCTTTGAAGTATCACTTAGAGGAGCTTTGTAAAAAGTCAGGAAATCAAAATCTCTGCAGAATAGGAGAGAGCTAATGCATGAATACCCTGTCTTTTTCTTCTTTGTGCTTTTCTCAGTGGTCATCTTCTTTCACTCTTCTGGTGGGCTTGTTTTTGTGGTTCTTTTCTTTTTCTTAAGCTCTCTCATGGCTGATAAATTCTTCAGTCTCTTTTTAAGGAAGATGGAAAATCCTTACCATGACAAGGTCTTTATCCTGCCCCTGAAGATAAAAAATGCCTATACTTTGGGAAACTCTATCCTCATAGGAAAGGCTCTTCTGCAGGAAGATGAGAAGACTTTAAAGGCAATTTTACTCCATGAGATGGGACACATAAGGTTTAAAGACTATATGGGGGTGCTTTTGCTTCTTATCTTTTTCAGGCTTTTTACCGCTCACAAAACAGCAGACTTAGCTCTTATACTCCTGTATTCCTCTCTCTTTGCATGGTTTTACTACCATACAGAAGTCAGAGCTGACCTTTATGCCTACTCTCACATGAAAGAAGAATACCTTGAAGTGCTTGAAAGGTTTAACTTAAGGTGGAGGCTTAATTACCTCAGGGGCATAGAAGACGGAAAATTTCAGGAGTATGCCATTTACGCTTTCCTTGCCTTCCTGTCTGGCTTGTATCTTGGCTGGCTCTATGTTAAGAGTTAGAGCTTAAAAT
>FWWL01002187.1_pt1 | contig 29495 bp, 18 predicted proteins | sample 2228331 | NCBI WGS metagenome assembly FWWL01 (sample SAMEA103939775, study PRJEB20133) | metagenome
AACGATATATATCTGCACAAACTACGAATGTAAACAACCCGTGACAAGTGTAGAAGATATGCTAAAATTGCTCGATGAGATTAAAATTTGATCTGAAGTATAAGTGAGAGTTCATCGTTTTTTCTCTTCACCGCATCAGGATTTTCAAGTTTAAAAATGTAATTCAGTCGAAACACTACAACATCCGAAATCTTTGAGAAAATCCCAGCAGTGAACCACTGGACATATCCATATTCGTCTGTATTACTATCCCAAAAATCGTATTTTAAAATAGGCTCAAATTGCTCAGAAAATTTATAACTCATCTGTAAATAAAAACCGGTCTTTTTTATGCTGTCATCCCTACCCAAGATTATCTCATTTCTAAAACTTAACTTTTCATCCGTAAAATCAGCGCCAAACCCAAATCTATCTTTTCTTGAGATCGAATATCGACCGTTTGAACCAAAAAGAAATGAAAAATTTAAATTAAGCCTTCCACCATCGCCGAATTTAAGGTTGCGCAAACCAATGAAACTAGTAATGTCTTTTTTCGAATCAAAATCATCGATATTTCGCGTATAATCTATCGTTTCGTATATCGACCCATGATTTTTATATACAACTTCACCATTCCATATCCCCAAAGCAAACATAAGATTACTTATGTTATAACTTACTTCAACCCCTATATCTCTATCCGCAACCAAAGCTGATACGACCTGCGAACGATGAATCGTTTTTCTATCCGAAGAACTTTCACTCCTCTCAATCGACCAATGATACTTAAACTGTCCAACTCTTAAACCTAATCCCTTCAAATTAAATGGGTTCAAAACTTCAATATAGTAATCCTTCAAAAACTTGTTAAAATCCTTCTCTTTAACGCCGAATTGCAATACCCAATTTAAATTATCGTCTAATTTCCCGCTAAATTTAAGGTTAATGGTGCCCGGCTTAAACGTTGAATAAAATTTATCTTTGAATTCCATTATGTAATGAGTTTGGATATATCCACCAACTTTGACCTGTGAGATTGAAAGTTGAAACTGGACGAAAACAAGCAAAAGAGCCGAGATGAAAAGCTTTAAATTTTTCATAAGCAAAATCAAAATTTGTTTTTTAATTTTTCAATAAAAAATTTGAAGTAGAGTAAATAAGTTAGTTTTGGTGAGCAAAATTTAAAAATATGCAAACATTGCGTTGCTGAAACTTCAAATCTTGATGAAAATTTTTTTCTTGTAAAGTATCCAAACGAAAAGATACATCAAAAGAACATGTGCAATAGCGTAGCCAAGTGAACCGTTCATCGGTCCAAGCCACGAAGCGAAGAAATTCTGATAAATATAATTTTTTACAGTCGTTGCGCTTCCGTCAGGCAAGGGAACTTTGAAATAAACGCTCAATCTCCCGATTATCCCCGAGAGGACGAAAACAGTTATCGCGTTCATACCGTAAACGATAAATGGGTAAACAATTTTTCTATAGCCTTTTATGTCAACGAAGAAATAACAGAAACCAAGAACTATCAAAGCAAACCCAGCTGTAAAGACTGCATATGAACTCGTCCAAAGATTTTTATTTATCGGTAGCCACGCATTCCATACAGCCCCGATAAATAACCCCAAATTCCCCACTATAAAAAGCCAAAGTGTCTTCTCGATTTCATTTCTTTTGCTTTTAAGCCAGTGCCCCGTTAAAACTCCAAAAAGCGTAGTTGATATTGCAGGTATTGTGCTTATGATTCCTTCTGGATCCCAAGTTTTAGTAGCGCTCCACATATGCCCGCTCAAAATCAAACTATCGACATAACTTGCGAAATTTCTCCCCTTTTCATATAATCCAGCGCCAATCCCGGGAACTGGGACAAACTCCATCAATCCCCAATAAACAAAAAGTAAAATCACCGACCAAATTGCCTGCCACCTTATGCTTGATGTCAAATAAATAAGCGAAGCGAAGAAATAACATATCGCAATTCTTTGTAAAACACCCATTATCCTTATCGTTGAAAAATCAAAATTTGGAAAACCATTTAGAAAAAGCCCAAGCGCAAACAAAATCAAAGTTCGCCTTATCACCTTAAGAAAAAGTTTAATCTTCGAATAACCGATTTCAATTCTTCTTGAGAAGGAGAAAACAATCGCGACGCCAACTATAAAAAGAAAAAACGGAAAAATTAAATCCGTAAATGTCCAACCGTGCCAATCCGCATGCCTAAGTTGTGGATAAACATAAGCCCAACTTCCGGGATTATTTACAAGTATCATCCCTGCGATCGTCGCGCCTCTGAAAACATCAAGCGATGTTAACCTGCCAAATTTGACTTCATTAGTTTGCTCGCTCATCTTGAATCCTTTTTTATTTTATAACCCTTGTTTTAACCTTGTCTCCTTTTTTAAGTTCCCCCCAAGATTTTAAAACTTTACACGAAGAAAAATGTTCATCAATCACATCAACTATTTCTAATTCTCCAATCTTTTTATCTCCTTCAAAAACATAGACAATCATACCCGAAATAACCCCATCTCGACTACCAAGGTTAATGTAAATATGGCTTTGGTCTTTAACGAATACGATGTTTCCTTCAACCACAGCTGAACTTAACTCCGTTTCACCGGTGGCTTCAACTTTAACTTCTGAGATTTCAGCGAAGATATCGGGGATATACTTTTTAAGTTTAAGTGCAAACTCCAATCCAGCTTTTTTCATCGCTTCACCAACGATCGTCTGATTAAACTCAGAACTTCCAAATTTCAAAAGGTCAAGTGAATAAAACTCCGAATATTTCTCCGTCGGTTTACCAAGAAGAGTTAACCCAAGCCCGCGCTCTTTCACTTCGCCAAAGACGCCAAAAATAGAACCGCTTTCCCCAGTTAATGGATTAAAAATTATCCCTTCGAATTCAACAGTCGCATTGTAAGATTCATACCCAGCGGTAAGCGGAAAACCAGTCATAAATCTACTTATACTAAAAGTTAAAATTTTCCCGCCAATTATGTATTCAACCCCAAATCTTTTATTCAACTCTGAAAATAAAAATGCATCTTTAAAATCAACCCCCATCCTCTCTTTGACTTTAATAACCGAATCAATCGGCAGTATTTCAATACCATAAAACTTAAAAACGAAATCACCAAGGTATCTTGGGACATCAACCTTCAAATTCCACTTGCCTTTATAATTGGACAAATCGTCGAACGGAATAAATGCGATTTTATATTGAGCCTGCGCTAAGCTAAAAGTCAAAATGAAAATTAAAATTTTAAACCTCATTGTCGATCTTCCAATTTTTTAACCAATAAAAATCATGGACAAGGTTTACAAAATTCCCGAAACTTTCAGCATTCATCTCCAAGAATTTGCTCGTGAAGGTTTCCCTTTCTTGTTGTGGAGCTTTGCTAACGATTTCAAAAATCAAATTTCTTATCTTTTCAACCGACTCATTGATTAACTCGAAAATTCTGGATTTGTAAACTTCTTCATCAATCTCCTCAAACTTTCTCCCGCTTTGAAAGAACGATAAAAGTCGCCATAAGAACTTAGAATGAAAAGCGATATCATCTATTAAACTCATCATCTCGTTTTCAATGGCTGTTCTAAGCAAAAACTCAAGCGAATCTTTCTCCCTCAGGCTACCGTTTGAAAACTTATCTACCGCATCAACTATTTCGATTGATGTTTTCATTTCAAAACAACCATTTTAATTGAACTTTTAAAGTTTCCTGCGAAAAGAACACAAAAATAAACTCCGCTTGAGAGTTCAGAAGTATCTATAGCGGTTTCATACACGCCTGAATTTAATTTACCAAAATAAATTTTCTTAACCTCGCGTCCCAAAATATCAAATATTCTGATCTCAACTTGATGAGAAGATGCGATTGAGTTCGGTATTGAGAATTTTATCTTTGTCTTTGCATTAAACGGGTTTGGGAAATTTTGGTAAAGTTTGAACTCAAAATCACCATTTAACTGCTCATTTTCAACAAGCGTAACTTTCACAGGATAGGTCACACTTAAATCATCGATCAAAAATTTTCCCGAATATTCCACCCCATTTGCATATGAACCAGCCATAAAAAATGCAATTTTTATAATTTTTACCGGATAAGAAAAATAACTTCCCGTTACAGTTTGAATTGGATATTTCGTCGAAGCCCCAACTCTTTTCCACTCATTTCCCCAATTTATAAGGCCACCGGAAAAGACAAATATCTCATCGTTATCATCTGAGACAAAATAATAAACCCTATAAATACCACCATCTCCATAAACATAAAGATAGATCGAATCCGGAACGCCAAAAATTGGCATGTCAGCGTTTATATAAATCCAGTGATTTTTTCCAGTGATATGTTTGAATTTATATTCCACACCAAGCGATTTTGAAGGGGAGACAAAATTTGTGTCAGTTAAAAAAATCTTGGCGGTATCAACATTATCAACCGTAAGAAAAAATCGCATCTCTTCGAAGTTTTCCAATGATTTTTCACCTTTTCCTATCACAACTTCAACCCTTGCGGTGTCGGACAAATCATCAAGCAATGCTATGACCTCACAAATTCCTTCAGCAAAAGCGCGAAATAAACCAAGCATATTAATCGTCGCAATATCTCCAGTCACTCGCCATTCAACATCCGTTGAAGAAAGCCTTCTAAAATTTCCCTCGGTATCAAAACCACTCGCTGAAAATTGAATGCTTCTACTCGTATCTGTAACCACATTTTTAGGAGAAACAGATAAACTTCTCATCGAATGGACGATGACAAAACACGAATCTTTCAAACCGTTGATATGTCTTACATAAACATAACCACTGTCGTGCCTTTTTCCAGCGGTAAAAAGACCGGATAAACTTATCGAGCCAATGGTTGAGTCACACGACCATGTGATTTGATTTGGAGAGATTTGAACTGGGTTAAAGTATTTATCATAGCCGAAAACTTTAAATTGAAACTGTTCGCCTCTAAAAATTTTTAAACTTTTAGGCTGAATTTGAATCTCATTCAAAGTATCCTGCGGTGCAGAACTTACGACCAAAATTGCATTTGAAACTGATCTTTCCCCGGTCGCATCTGATGGTGAGTTTACAACCTGACCTCGTACAACCATCGTAGTTGATCCGCCACCATCGAGATTGACCCCATGCCATACCCCGATCGTCAACATAAAATTGGCAAGTTCATCAAGCGTCATCCCGACGCTCGTTGCCTGTCTTCCGTCCACTGTGACAAAGTAAACTTTCGTGCTATCCTTTGAAAACCCAACCGCGGTTCTCGGATGTCTGCTGTATGTAAAACTTGAACTTGCCCCTTCCTGCTGATATGTTTGAGCGACGACATTTTGACCATCTCTAATTATCCTTGGAAGCCCACCTATCGCTTGAAAAATTTTTCCAACCATAGGATTAAGTTGTAAAACAATTTTAACAGTATCCTTCAATTTAACATTGTTTCTCAAAAATTCCCCAGCCTTTCCATGCCCTGATAAAACAGCTTTCCCAAGCGGTATCGTTATATTTCCAACCCAATTTACAACTGTGTCAACGACGCAATAAACAGTATCGTTTATAATCCATCGGTTTAAAGGGGTGATGAGAACTTCCGTCCCCCATTGATTTGTGTTTGTCGAAAAGCCAAAATAACTATTATATAAAACCAACATATCGCTTCCACGCGACTCATTTATCCCATTTATAACAATTGATGAATCACCGGCAATCAACCATCCAACAAAGTTAAAAATTTCAATAAGCGGCTTTTTATCAATTGTCAATCCGAAAACAGATCGAGCGATGGGTCTCCTCAAAATTTCACCATTTTCAACTTGAACATTTACAGGTATCCCCGTTTGAGTATCGTAAAAATCACCATTTATCGCGCCGATCACAGTATGACCTTCGTAATTTTTTCTACTTGCCATCGAACTCGTCTTTTCAAATGCGTATAATTGTTCCCTTGAATTTTTCGATGCTTTCACAGTTTCAAGCGTAATGAATGGATTTGTGATATCGATTTCAAGAACATTTATCGTCCAAGGGATGCTTGGGAACGTAATCGAAGTATGTTTTACCCCCGGACCAACATATCTTGATACAATTGTATCGCTTTGCGACCAAAGGAAAGCTGGAAGGAGGAGGAAAACTATCGGCTTTAAAAATTTTAAGAGATGCATTTTCATATAAAAAGGTTTGTTAAGAAATCTCAAAGTAAAGTTAAGAGCCTTAACTTAAAAACACAAGGATTAAATCAGCAAAAACTTAGCCTGTAAAAAATCATTCCGGATATTCTTTTGCAGGTTCCTCGCCTCTTAAAGCCCTCAAAGCACCAAGAGCAAGTGCTCTCATCTCATCCTCACCGGGAAACACGATAACTGGAACGATGAAAGAAACCCTTTCCGTTATCCAATCGGTCAACATTTTTGATTTTGCGAGTCCACCAGTTAGAACGATCGCATCTATTTTACCTTTTAAAACCGTTGCCATCGCTCCAATTTCTTTCGCAATTTGGTAAGCCATCGCTTCATATACCTCCCTTGCGTATTCATCGCCGTTGTTTATTCTTCTTTCAACCTCGCTTGCATCATTTGTCCCGAGGTATGCAACAAGTCCACCTTTTCCCATAACCATTTTTCTTATCTCCTGTTCTGTAAATTTGCCTGAAAAACAAAGCGATATAAAAGGTTGAAGCGGAAGCCCGCCCGTTCTCTCCGGAGAAAAAGGTCCATCACTACTTGCATCGTTTGCATCAATTATTCTCCCACCTTTGACTGGACAAACGGAGATTCCACCGCCAAGATGCGCTACGACAAAGTTTGCTTCTTCAAACTTCTTCCCAATTTTTTCGCTTGCAAGCCTCGCTGTTGCGTGTATATTTAATGCATGAGATAAACTCCTTCTCTGAATCAATGGATGCCCGGAATACCTCGCAAGAGGTTCAAACTCATCAACCGAAACTGGATCAACTGTAAACGCTTTGGTTTCCCCAAGTTTGGCAATTTCATATGCGAGCGCACAACCAAGGTTCGACGGATGTTCACCTTGAAAATTGTTTCTCGCATCCTCAAGCATTTTTTCGTTCACGCGATAAGTTCCGCCCTTTACAGGTCTAAGTAATCCCCCTATCCCAACAACAGCAGAAAAATCAGATGGTTTTAAATTTTTCTCTTTTAAAAATTCAAGTATGATGTTTAGCCTAAAATCAAATTGCTCCCAAAGGGTTTTGAACCTGGAAAGTTCTTCAGGTGAATGCTTTAAAACTTTCAATTCGATTTGTTCTTCATTTTCGAAAACCGCAACTTTCGTAGATGTTGAACCAGGATTGATAACGAGAATTTTCATAGCAAATTCCCATTTTTTGTATTGTATAATTCGAACTACATTGTTAATTTAAAGAGCAAAAACAAATTTCTCCAACCCAAATTGCTCATAAACAAAAGATACGAAATCAAATCGAAGATAGGGCAAGGCGCAATAGGTGAAGTTTTTAAGGCTTATGATACGCTTCAAGGGAAAGATGTCGCTATAAAAATTGCAAAACCGAATCCGATTTTTGAAGAAAAAATCATCAATGAATTCAAAATCACATCACAATTTGAACATCCAAATATAATTTCAGTTTTTGATTTTGGGGTTGTGAGAATTTGCGAAGATGAAAATCTAATCTCGAGGAAATTTATAGTGCTTGAATATTGCGATACGCATGATATATCAAACTTGCTTAAGAGCATTGATTATGACGAAAAAATCAAAATGATTTATCAAATCTCCCACGCCCTTCATATAATCCACAAATCCGGCTACATTCACCGTGACCTAAAACTTGAAAATATACTTTTCGATTCAAAAACAAACACTGTTAAAATCACCGACCTCGGACTTGCCATCGAATATGAAAAAATATCACCGAGAGAAACCCCTGTTGGAACTCTTCTCTACATAGCCCCGGAGCTCTTGCAGGGCAAAAAATATGATCACAGAGCGGATATATACTCGCTCGGCATTTTGATCTACTATATGTTAACAGGTTTTCCTCCGGTTGAATCAAATGACCCAACAGAAATTTTAAAATGGCACCTCTCGCAAAAGAAATTAAATATCGAACGCCTTGCCCCGGAACTTCAAGATCTTTTAAAATCAATGCTCGACCCCGAACCATCTCGCAGACCTAAAAATGTAGCGGATGTTATGAATGTTTTTAAAATGTTAAACCCAAATTTACACGAAATAAAAAATTTCAAGGTTAGAAAACCTTTCGGAAAAGATAAGGAAATCAAAAAAGCGGTTGACATACTAAATTCTATCAAATCATCAAATCCAATTGCGAACATAACCTTAATCGTCGGCGCAGATGGTCTTGGTAAAACAAGTTTAATAAGATATATAAATGTCGAAGCAAAAACGCTCGGATTCGAGACATTCCAAATAAACAGTCTCGATATCTCCAAAATTTTGGATTTTCTGCTCAAATCGCCGTTTACATCCAACCTTAGCCCAGACTTGAGGCTTAAAATTGAAAGATTTAAAGATGAAACTTCGCTTAATTCTTATATTGTGATTGAATTTTCACAATTTCTCCGCGAACTCATCTCAAACTCAGCTCAAAATTTCCCAATCGTTCTCTTCATCGATGATATAAACCCAGATGAAATACTCAACGAAATTTTTTTAAAGTCACTCCTATCTCCGAAAGAGTCCCTTCCTAAAAATGTCGCAATATTTATCTCTTGCAATGATGCTGGCTTTTATAATTCATTTCTTCAAGGTGTTGAAGAGATATACTTGCGTTCCCTTGATATCGAGGAACTGAAAAAGTATATACGAATAAACTTTGACTTCGACGAGGAAATAACACAAAAATTCGCGGAGACGCTCGCCGAATATACAAACGGGATATCCGCGGTTGTTGAAATCTTCTCACACTATATCTCAGACGAAATTGAAAGCGGTATCCATGCCTTTTCTAAAATCGCGAAAATAAAGTTTGATGAAATTCTAAACAAAATTGAACAACTTTCTCAGGAGCAAAAGAAAATACTTGATATCTTAAGTCTTGAAGATGAACCAGTTGAGGTTGAAACTTTAAAAGAATTTTTCTGTTCAAACATTTCACCTTATTTAAATCAACTTCAAAGATATGGCTTCATAAAGCGTGAAAACGAAAAAATCTCGATTGCTTACAAAGCCCTTAAAGAACATATTAGGGATACACTTGACGAAAAAATAAAGGGAAAAATTCATCTGAATTATGCAATTATTTACTTAAATCAACCAGACTGGGAAACGAAGGCAGATAAAATTTTGTATCACTTCGCCAAAGCGAAAGATAAAGACGGCGTGGAAAGATTAGCTGAAAAAGGAATAGAAAACTTGATATCAAAAAACGAATTCAAAAAAGCGATCAAACTTTGCGAGGAAATTCTTGAACTTCTACCTGAACATCTCAAGCCATCGTTTAAAATAAAACTTGCAGATTTAAACATTAAAATCGGAAATTACCGAGAAGTTATCTCAATCCTTGAAGATTTCAACGAATTTAAAGCCCTTGAATTAAAATCAGAAGCATATTTTCACCTTGGCGATACGGACAAGGCGACCGAGATCTTAAAACAAGCGTTCAAAATTTCCGACACAGTTTACGATAGGATAAAAATTGCGACGAAAGTTTCGCAAATTTATGCTTCAAGCGGTGATGTTGAGACGGCGTTTGGGATATTAAAGTCATTCGAAAGTGAAAAAGTGACAAAATTTATCGAGAAAACCGAAATAATTGGTGATTTTTACGCTGGGCTTGGGATAATTTCACAAATGAAAGGAGACGAAAACAAAGCCAGAAAATATTTTGAATTAAGCCTTAAACATAGATTGGAAAAGAAGAACAATTTCAAAATTATCGCTGGCTACAACAACATTGCAAATTTCCTCAGCATCGTGGGACGCTACGATGAAGCCATTAAATATTGGGAAAAAGCAATTAAAATCTCCGAATCAATTGGCGACATAATTCAAAGCGCACACATCTACAATAACATTGGGATAAGTTATTTCAAAAGGAGAAACTATGAAAAGGCTCTCGAAAGTTATCGAAAAGCCCTCGCCATCTACTCGACGATAAATGATGTCCCCGGAACAGCAGATGTTCTTGGGAACATAGGCGAACTTTTAATTGAGGAATTTAAAATTGAAGAAGCGCTTGAAAAGATTGAACTTGCAAAGGAACTTTACAAAAAGTTGAACAACGCGGACGGAACCTGCGAGATGAACTCGCTACTTTTATTCTTATACTTAAATGTTGGGGACTTGAAAAATGCGGTGATGATTTTCGACGAGATTAAAAAAGAACATTGCTACATACCCGAACATTTGTTGAGATATTATAATGCTATATTTGACATAAAAAGGGGAGACTTTGAAAAAGCGGAATCTGAATTATTAAATCTTTTGGAACTTGACTCTGTGAAGGAAGACCGCGAACTTTACTTGAAAATTTTAATTTCGTTTCTCAAATTAAATTATGCAATGCAGAAGAGTGAAGAACTTGAGTGGATAGACTCGGCTGTAAACTCAATGCTGGACGAAATCTACAATCCGCTCTTGAAATCGTTGATTTTATTCCTTTTGTCGCTATGCTACGAAGAAAGAGACAAAATTTCGGCTTTTAATTACTTAAACAGAGCGATCAATGAACTTGGAGATGAATTTGCAGAATTTAGATGGAAAATTTACCTAAAGATGGCGCAATACTATAAAAACAGAGGTATAGATGTAAAGTTTCTACAATATCTTGAGAAGTCGCTTTTTAGCTTTCAAGAGTTGATCGAAAGGATAAAAAACCCGAACCTTGTGAAAAGCTATATTGAGGACTTAGAAACGGAAAAATTTTTCAAACTTTTGCAAAATTTAAATGTTTAAACAGGGTTGAGTGAGAGATTTAAAATATTTCTCGTAAGCACAAGCAAAGCAACCTTAGAAGATGTGAAAAAATTCATCCCTATTGAAGAGGGCTACTTCGATGTCATTGGGATAACATCTTACAACTCCTTACGAAAGTTTTCATCTCAAAATCCCGACTTGATAATCTGTGCAATTTCAAATCGCGGGGATGAGACACTGCTTGAATCAGTAATTGAACAATTCGGCTCACAAAACATAGCTTGCATAGATTATATAAAATCATACGCTCTAACCGTTAAACTTCTCAAATCCGGCATCAATTCATATTTTTCGATGCCTGAGGATAGCATATCTTTCTCAGACTTTATAAAGAAGAAAACATATGAATGGAAGAAAAAATCCGACATTGAAAAACTTTTAAGCATAAGAAAGGAACAATTCGACTTCAGCAAGTTCATTGGGATTTCGGAAAAGGTGCGGGAAGTTATGACTCTTGTTAAGAAGGCAATTGAGCATAAAGATCTAACAGTTCTGATCACTGGTGAAACTGGAACTGGAAAAACTCTTCTCGCTCGAATAATTCATCAAAACACATACTCAGATATAAAACCGTTTGTTGAGATAAATTGCGCTTCAATTCCATCGACCCTTCTCGAATCCGAGCTATTTGGACACGAAAAGGGCGCCTTCACAGACGCAAAAGATAGGAAAATGGGGCTATTTGAAATCGCAAATGGCGGAACAATTTTCCTTGACGAAATAGGAGATCTTGATTTAAATTTACAAGGCAAAATTTTAAAGGTTATTGAAGATAAAACATTCAGAAGAGTTGGGGGCGTTGAAACATTAAAATTCGAAGGCAGAATAATAGCTGCGACAAATCAAAATCTCGAAAATTTGGTTCACGAAAACAGATTCAGACGCGATTTATATTATCGTTTGATGCTTTTACCGATTTATTTACCACCATTACGCGAAAGGGGAAATGATATATTTATGCTTGCTGAGCATTTCATAAATGAGTTCAACGAACTATATCGCAAAAACTTGCCCAAAGTTCGTGGTCTTTCACCTGAAGCAAAAGCGATGTTCAAAAAATATCCTTGGCCTGGAAATGTCAGAGAGTTAAGGCATGCGATAGAAAGAGCTGTTTTATTAACCGACAACGAATATCTCACCCCGGATGATTTTAAGTTTCTGCTCGAGGAGAAAACCTATATCCTTCCTGCTGAAGAAACAAGTTCTGATATACATATAAGCCTACCGTTTGAATCCGCGAACATAAAAAATTTTGAAAGAGAACTTATAAAGTCGGTCCTTGTTAGGGTTTCATGGAATAAATCCCGCGCCTCAAGGATTTTGGGAATTTCCCGTCCTCGCCTTGATCGCCTTATCAAAAAATATCGCATTCACTAACCCTTGAAACAATTTGTTACACTGTGAAACAATTTGTTGCAACGCTTTATTGCATTTTTCCAAACTCGTTTCTCACAAATTTAAACTATTTTTTAACTTTTGAAGAAAATCGATTTGATTTTCAAAGACTTTGTTAAATTCCAAGCAATTTGGCACAGTCTTTGAAAAAAATTATAGTAGAGTTCGTTCTTTACCATAGGTATATGGTAGATTTGATTTTAATTTTGCCCCCTTTAGTTCAGATTATTGGTAAAAATGTTAAATAACCAAACTTAAATCGGAAAAGTGTAATCTTGAAATTATAGTCTAAGTTATAAGATTTTCGAATGGCTTAATCTAAAAATGTTAAAATAGTTGGTTTCGCACCGATATGATGAAAATTCCAATACGTTTATAGTATAGTTGGAGTAAATAGGTGTTGTTATCTTGAAGAAATTTTTAAATGTGCGAAGTCCGGAGATTATGAAAATTATGTTCATTGGCTTGGCGTTTTCAAATCTGAAATATCGAAATTAAGTGATTTTTGAAAAAGGTAAACTTTTAAGTTTTATCTTGATATTGCTTTTGTCTGTTGAATTGCCTGAATGTAAAGGTGATGCTCTAATAGTATCAGGTGATGTATTATGTCCAGAAGGTACCGAGCGGAAATGTATAGCTTAACGGTTCTTTGCTAATTATGGTTGTGAATTATATTAATTAAACAAAAAACAATAATGTCAAACTACATGAGGCTGCCATGAAGCGTCTTATCTCAACACTTTGCTTTATTATCCTGATTGCAGGCTTTTCTCTTGCTCAGTCAAATGTTAAGATAATTGTCTTGCCACAGCATGAGGAAAATTTTAATAAGACGATATCATGGCTAAAGAAAGATAAAACGTTCAAAGATAAGGTTAATTTCATAAGATCTATCGAGGAAACTTTTAAATACGCAAAATCCGAAGATTATGAAAACTATGTTCATTGGCTTGGCGTTTTCAAATCTGAATTGTCGAAGTTAAATGATGTTGAAAAAAGTAAACTTAGGGATTTTATCTTGAAATCGCTTATACCTGTTAAAAGTGAAATTTCACCGATGGAAGTGCCTGGATGTAGAGCTGATTGTCTTTTCAACTCTTGTAGCACCTCTTGTCCAGATGGCACTATGCCCAAATGTCGATGCGAGTGGGGTCTTTTTGCTGACTGTGGTTGTGAACCATATAAATAAACAAAAACAACAATGTCAAACTAAAAACAGGAGGCTGCCATGAAGCGTCTTATCTCAACACTCGGCGTCATCATCGTTATCATCAGCTTATCTTTCTTCTTGACAAGCTGTGCAGATAATCCCGTTGGACTTTCAACGGGTAAGCCCGGGATAGTCAACAGAGATGGACAAATTAAACTATTAAAATGGAATGATGCGTTTAAGCAGGAGATTTTGGCGAAGAAAGGTTTCGCCGGCAAATGGGTATTCCCATGGAAGGATGCAAAAGTTGGAGGTGCCAAAACATACAATAATTCAGTTTATATCCCTGCGGGCGCGGTTAGTGAACCAACTTATGTCACAGTTGAAGTTCTCGGTGGAGACTATGCAGCGGTTGAATTTAACCCAAGCATGACGTTTAACAAAAATGTCACAATTACACTTTCGTATGCTGGTGTCGATCTTGGCGGTGGTTCGCCCTACGATTTGAAGCCAGTTTGGTATAATCCTGAAACCGGAAACTGGGAATATGTGAATAGCCCAGTCACAGTTGACACAGAAAAGCAAACCATAAGCTTCCAGACGAATCACTTTTCAAGATATGGTTGGTCATGGTAAACAATTAATCAAAAACCTCTTAACGTAAGGAGGTAAATTATCATGAAGCGATATAAATCAAGTTTTTTCGACAAAGTTATAGCAGTCGCCCGCAGGTACTGCGGGGACGACTTCCTTAAAAAATTTAATGAAATAGTCAAAGAGCGAGAGGAAAATCTCATTGCAGATTTAAGAGAGGCAAAGAACAAGATTGAGGTTGGTCCAGAAACCCAAGAAGAAATAATCAGCGAAATCAAATTCGACACTTTGCTAAGTCTGTCAAGCGAATTTTGTGAGCCTTTCAAATTCATCCAGATGTGTTTTGAACTTGGTGATGTCTGTTTGACTTACGGTGAGGTTGATAAAGCGGAGAACTGTTTCCTGCTGGTGATAAAGAGAGCAGGTAAAGGGCGGGAATTCGATGAAGCGAGAGCAAGGGCGTATGTCAAACTTGGCGAAGTTAAAACGAAGCGTAACGAATTGAACAACGCTATATCTGCATTGAAGCAGGGGCTCAAAATTTATCAAAAATTAAAGAATACCGATGGAATTGCATTGTGTCAAAATGGACTTGGCATAGCTTACTATGAAAGTGGAAAATACGATTTTGGGACGACTTATTTCAATCAAGCGCTTAAAAAAGCCGAGAAAACAAAAAATGAAGAACTTATCGCAAGGTTGCACATAAACCTTGGGATAATTGAGAGTATGCGAGGTGATTGGGATAAAGCAATTTCACATTTTCAACAGGCTTTGCCTTTGCTTGAAAGAAGAGGAGATGCGCTAAGGCTTGCGCAAACACATCATAACATTGGTGTTACGCTTATTCACAAAGGCGAATTTGACGCTGCAATTAAGGAATTCGATAAAAGTATTGAACTTGCACAAAAGCTTGAGGATAGCTATATACTTGCCCTTGCCTATCTTGGAAAAGGAGATGCTTATGTTAGGATAAGGGATTTACCGCTTGCAACCGCGTATGTAACTCGTTCACTTGATATATTTTACAAAATTGGGGACAGACAAAGCATTGCGGACGCGTATAAAATCCTTGGCATCATTCAGCTTGAGCGCGGCAATTTACACCTCGCTGAAAGTTATTTCAAGACAGCGATCGATTTGAATCTTGAATTCAAAAACTGGCTTAACCTTGGCGAGACTTACTACGAACTGAGTCAACTTTACAAGAAACAAAAACAGATCGACAAGGCGCGTGAATCGTTAAGTTCGTCGTTGAAATACTTCAAAAAGATTAAGGTTAAGTCGTACATTTCTCGAATCCAAGCGGAGTTGAGCGAATTAAAGCCAGCTTAATCAAATTTGGTGGTCCCGCGCCAAGGGACCACCTGCTTTTTAAAAAATAATTTCGGTTTAATCACATGACTGAAAAAATCGACATATTTGAAGAGGTAAAAAATAAAATAACAGATGTCAAGCGAAAAATCGAAGAACTTGAAGGGGAAAAACACCGAAATCTTGAGATAATACTTAATGTTGTAAAAGCAATTAATTCTTCCTTATCTCTTGACGATGTTTTAAAAATAGCCCTTGACAATCTGATATCGCTTGCCAAAGCCGACAGAGGATGTCTTTTCCTTGTCAATGGTGGTAAAGATTTAAAGTGTGCGCTTGCGAGAAATTCAAGAGGTGAAACAATTGATGAAAAAGCGATCGAATATAGCAAAACTATAGTTTGGAACGTTTATTTAAGTGGGGAACCAGTAGCAATTGAAAATATCGATGGTTACGATGATTTTATGAAAAAAGAAAGCATACTTACGTTGAATTTAAAAACGATAATTTGTGTCCCATTAACCGTTGATTCTGAAAGGATTGGCGTTGTTTATGTTGACAGCACTAGAATTTCAGATATCAACAAAAATGAAATCCTTCAACTTTTTGAGATACTCGCTGGGCATGTAGCAATAGCGATAAGGAACGCCAAATTATACGAAAAACTTTCAAAGGCATATGAAGATTTACAGCACGCAAACGAAGCGATGATAAAGGCAGAGAGAATGGCAACGCGCGGTGCGCTCGCCTCTGAAATAGGTCACGAACTTTCAAATTACCTCACCATAGTCTCTTTAAATGCAAAACTTATTTCCAAAGAAATAGAAAAAATTTCACGAGATGAAAAACTAAACAATTCTCTATCCTCCCTTCTTTCTGGGATTAACAAAATGAAATACTTCATCAGGGGTTTACTTGATAGCGCGGAAATGAAATCAAATAAACAAATTTACAACATCAACACCTTGGTCCGAGAGACGATTCAATTTATCCAACCGCTTTCGAGATATTCAAATGTTAAATTCATCGAAGAACTTGATCCAGAAGTTCCATCTATAAACATTGATCCATTTCAATTCCAGCAACTTCTCATAAATCTTTACAAAAATGCGACCGACGCCAGGAAAGACGCAACGATAATAACAAGAACATATTTTGACAAGGAATTCAACAGGATAGAAATAAGAGTTGCTGATAATGGCCCGGGGATCCCACCCGAAGTTATGGAAAAACTCTTCAACGTAAGTCTAACCACAAAGCCTGATGGGCATGGTTATGGTCTTATGATATGCAAAAAGATCGTTGAAAATCATAACGGAAAGATTGAGGTAAGAAGTGAAATCGGAGTTGGAACGGAGTTCATAGTTTCGATACCGGTTGAATAAAGTTTTTTAAAAATGGCGCTCGGGGACATAGGGAGGCTATGTGCCTCCCTTTATTTTTATCAAGTTATAATTTGATATCTGATAAACTTCCGCTTCACTTATCATCTCAATGATCGAATAATTATGCGTTGCCACGATTACGGAGGTCCCTCTGAGATTAATTTTTCTTAAAAGTTCAATTATCTCTTTAGATGTTTCAGGATCAAGATTTCCTGTTGGCTCATCAGCAAGGAGCAAGAAAGGTTCATTTACGATTGCTCTTGCGATGGCGACCCTTTGCTGTTCACCTCCGGAGAGTTCATCAGGCATACTGCTCTTTTTATGGCTCAGTCCAACTTCAGCAAGCGCGGTTAAAACCTTTCGATTAACTTCTTTCTTCTTCGCACCTGTGACATAAAGAGCAAAAGCGACATTTTCAAAAACATTTCTATCTTCAAGAAGTTTAAAATCTTGAAAAACTATCCCAAGCCTTCTTCTTAAATACGGTATCTGTCTTTTTTTTATCCTTCTTGAATCAAACCTCCCAACCACCACTCTACCGCGATTAGGGAAAATATCCATATAAATCAACCTTAAAAGCGTGCTTTTACCAGAGCCAGTTGGACCAGTGATGAAAACAAACTTGCCATCTGGAACGATAAAATTTAAATCTTTAAAAACAAGATTATCTCCAAACCATACAGATACATTATGAAATTCAACCATCTCATCTTCCCATTTTCTTTAAAACAAAATGAACCCTCTGTGACCATTCACTACCCTCGGAAAAAGAAAATCCATCAAAACAACCAACAGTTTCAAAAAGCCCAGCATTTTTAATGACATCTTTAATCTCAGAAATTTTGTAAATCCTTTGCACATGTTTTTCAAAGAAACTTCCGTCATTAGTTTCAATTTTAAATTCATTTATGTGAAGCCTTTCATCTCTTAAATAATAACTTAGCCTAGTATATTTGAAACTCGAACATCGCTCCTCAAGGTTCATTAAAATCGCATTTTGAACGGAGTTATATTCAGTTGATATGTCAAATATAAAAATTCCACCATCATTAAGCGAATTCCATACGCTTTTGAAAAGTCCGTTGAATTTTTCAATATCAAGCAAATAATTTACGCTATCATAAAGACACAATTGAATATCATATTTCTCATCTACTTCAAAGTTTGACATATCCGCTATATAAAATTTTACATTTTCACCCCGAGCTTTTTCCCTCGCTTTTTCTATCATCCTGGGTGAGATGTCTAAACCATCAACTATAAAACCATATTTTCTCAGCAACATCAGCATCGTCCCTGTCCCACAGGCAAGTTCAAGAATTAATTTTGCTTTCGGGTGAAACTTTTTAACGAGTTTGACTATATACCTTGCCCATTGTCTATATGGGACATCTCTCATAACGCAGTCGTAAATTTCAGCAAGTGCGCTGTATGGTTCAGTTTGAATCATTATTTTATCAAGATAAGTTCCTTTTGAGGTGTGCTCAAAAATTCTGCACCGGCTTCGGTTATTAGAACATCTTCTTCAATTCCAATTCTTAAATAACCATTTCTTTCTTTGCTATAAAGATAAACTGACGGCTCAAGCGCAAAAACTTGATTGGGCAAAAGTTTATAAAAAACTTTTTTCCCATATCTATCTTTCCAATTTGGACCTAATATCGGACCTATTTCGTGGGTTGAATAACCAATCACATGACCTGAAGCATGAGGAAATTCTTCGTATCCTGCGAAGACAATCACAGCTCTTGCAGAGCTATCAACTTCAAATCCTGTTGCGTTGGGTTTCATTTTTTTGAACCCTTCTTCGATCGCCTTCACATTAGTTTCCCACATCTTCAAAATGTAATCAGGTGGTTGAGTTTCATCCTCTCTTAAAACATACGCTGTTCTTTGGATGTCAGTACAATATCCACTGAGGTTAATGCCAAAATCAATAACAATTAAATCCCCGCGTTGGATTACATTATCTGATGGTGCTGAATGCCCTCGCGTAATACCAGCATTTACGCTTGGACAACTTTCCTCCTCCCAAGATGGCGTAACACCATAATCGCGCATCAGTTTTTTTATATAGTTTGCGACATCTTTTTCAGTTGTTTTTCCCGGCTTTATAAAATCGGGGCTAAGTGCCTTCGCTATGATCTCTTCTGTTATTTTAACAGCCTCGCGCATAATTTCAATTTCCTCAGGAAGAAGCCTGCTTCGATAGGAAATCACGATATTTTCTGAAGGGACAAATCTTTTGGCATATTTTTCTCCAAGCACATTTTTAAGATATTGAAACATACTTGCTGAAAGACCATCTGCGATCGGCGAATCTTCGGAGATGTTCAAGGCAATTTTCCTCGGATTTTTCTCCTCAACTATTTTCTTAAGATGTGGTGCAAGCCCCTCTTTCTTGTAAGATATTATCGTATCGTAGATCCCGGATTTCTGCAATGGATCGACATCGTAACTTGCACAAATTGCGACTTTTCTCAACCCGTTCCCCTCGTTGATAAATATAAGCGCTGTCTTAGCAACCGCTTTATCTGCAGATAAATCCTTCGCAAGCGGATCAACGACATATTCACGAGTCAACACGATCCACATATCGATTCCTTCTTCGGTCATTGCAGGAAGGACGAACTTATCGAGTTTAGCCTTTTTTATTTCGAAAAATTTTTCCTGACTCATTCTTTTGATTTTGCGCGGTGCTTGAACCGGGGTTTCCCTTACGCAGGAGCTTATGTTTAGAAGAAGTAAAAGTGCAAATATGAAAATCGCCTGCATTTGATTTCTCCGTTTGTATTTTTTTGTTAAATTAAAAAATGAAACCCAATTAAACAAAGAGCGAAAATTGCGGACGTCTATATAAAAGTTGAAATTAAACTATGAAAATTATATTTTTAATTAGTTGCAAACAAAAGTTGAGGATTGCCTATAGCTGAAGGGCTACGCTGTTTAAACATAATTGTAGGCAAATTGATATATGAAGTTTAGATTTTATGTTATTTTATTTATCGCATCCGCAATCTCTTATGCCAAAGGTCTTAATTTTACACTTACCTTGCCAGATACGATTTCTTCGGACACGAGCGTTGTGAAGGTTGATTCAACCGCAAGAGTGAAAATTTTCAATAAAAAATTCGCTTTAAAACCATACGTTCAATTCAATAAATCTGACCCTCATCCATTGCTTTTTGCTCCATCAAACTTAATAAAACGCGATGTAAAAATTGATTCTACAGGTAAATTTGTCAAAATAACTGAAGGAATTGCCGGAACTGACTATGTTTTTTCAGTTGTCGTCCCGCTTGAAAAATATATTCAAATGAAACTTGAAGAAAATAGACGTAGGTTGTGGATTGAATTTGGGCATCATTACGAAAGAAAAGAAGAAAAAGACGATATTGAGAAACTATTTGGAAGCATAACCAATATTCAAATCCCAGTCCCTGCAAATCCGATATTAAGCATATTTGGTCCGCCAGTTATAAATCTTCACATCTCCGGCGCAGTTGATATCACCGGCGCATGGCGAAACGAGAAAACCGAGCAATTAATCATATCGCGTCTCGGTAGCGTCAGGAATGAACCAGACTTTTCACAACAAGTTCAAATAAATGTCGGCGGAACAATTGGAGATAAACTTAACATAACAGCGGACTGGAACACGCAAAGACAGTTTGAATTTGAAAATCAACTAAAGATAAAATATAAAGGCTATGATGACGAGATAATTCAAAGCATAGAGGCTGGGAACGTATCGCTTCAAACTCCATCTTCGTTGATCGGAAGTAGTCAAGCATTGTTCGGGATAAAGACAAATTTACAACTTGGACCTTTAAAACTTACAACGATCGCAAGCCAAAAGAAGGGTGAATCCCAAGAGAGGGTTTTAACAGGTGGGGCGCAATCGCAGGAAATAAAAGTTTATCTTTATCAATACTCGCAAAACCATTACTTCATCGACGAAAAATACATCCCAACATATGAACCTTTCTATCAAAACAGCCCTCCTTTGAGGATAGCACCTGAATTACAAGTCAAAGATATAGAAGTTTGGGTTTCACAACTTGAAAGACCTGAGCCCGGATTAACAAGATTTGTAGTTGCAGATATAAATTTGCCTCCTATCACCAATAAAGCATACTACGACAGCTTAAGAACGCAAGTTCTCCAAAGCGATCCCGGCAGAATTGAGGTTGGACTTTTTAGAAAGCTTGAGCCAGGAAAAGATTACACGATCAATCCAGATATAGGGGTTATCTCTCTTAACATAAACATACAAGACAATCAAGCTCTTGCAGTTGCATACAGGGTGGAAGGTCCAACGCAGATTGCGGATGACGATACAGTTTACGGTGATTTTGTAAACTCACTTTCTGATACATCTGCAACGCTCGTCTTAAAACTTATAAGACCGAAATCCCCGCAACCATATTTCAAAAAGGCATGGGAATTACAACTTAAAAACATTTATTCACTTGGTGGTGCGAGAAACATAAAGAAAGAGGGTTTCGATTTGAAATTGCTTTATCAGGCGAGCCCCGATCAAGAGCCAAGAGAAGAGATCGATGGGCTAAACCTTTTGCAAATTTTTGGTTTCGACAAATTCCATGAGGATGGTTCACCCGGACCTGATGGCAAGTTTGACTTTTCAGAACTCACAATAAACACAACCCGCGGCGAAATAATATTTCCGTATCTAAAACCGTTCAGCAAGGAAACGCTGAAAAAAATTTTCAAGGATAAAAGCGAAGATTTTATAAATTCAATCGCTTATGATGATATTTACGATACGAACCAAGTTGCTGCGAGAAACAATACCGCAAAAGCATCAAAGTTTACAATCTCTGCGAAATTAACAAGCGATGTTCAGGCGACTTATAATCTTGGATTTAATGTCGCTGAGGGAAGCGTGCAAGTTTACTTAAACGATAGAAGGTTGATCGAAGGCGTTGATTACAGAGTTGACTATATTCTTGGTCAGTTGACAATTATAAATCGCGAAGCCCTCCTTCCGGGAGCAAACTTGAGGATAAGATATGAAACAAATGATCTATTCTCATTTGCTTCGAAGACAATCCTTGGTGCCCGTGGAGATCTTGACTTTGGTGAAAATACCAAGCTTGGCTTCACACTTATGAACTACGCACAACAAAGTTTAAGCGATAAGGTAAGATTGGGTGAGGAACCTTTGAGCAACACTATGCTTGGAATCGATTTCTCAAGCAGATTTAATTCAAGGTCAATTGCAGAAATTTTTAACATACTACCAAGTTATAAAGCCCAACAAGATGCAACATTTTCATTGAGAGGTGAATCCGCTTTAATACTTGCAGATCCAAATACAAGGAAAAGCACTATTGCAGGTGATGATCGTAAAAGCATAGTCTACATCGACGATTTCGAGGGTTCAAAAAGGATAATTTCACTTAGTTTAATTTCAACTCATTGGCATTTCGCAAGTCCACCGGCATTTATGCCATTACTTGGGGAAACAAGAAAAGAAGAAATAAATGACACAATAAAAGTTCAAAGAAAAGGATATCTCGCCTGGTTTAACATTCCTCAATCTGTCCAGGTCCAAGAAATATGGCCACAAAAAAGGGTCGCTCAAGAAGAGCAATTTATAACACCACTTGACATTCAATTTATCCCAAATAAGAGAGGTCAATATAATTACACTGCGAAATGGGATTCGATCAAAAATTTCCCGCGCCAAAATTGGGCTGGAATGATGAGAGTTCTTCCGTATTTTTCAACTGATTTGACGACTGAAAATATTACATACATCGAAATCTGGTTTAAAATTCTTGGAAACCCGGGACCAAATGCAAAGATGCTCATTAACCTTGGTCAAATTTCTGAAGATGTCATACCAAATAGAAAATTTGACACGGAAGATAAAAACGGAAACTTTCGTCTTGACCCAGATGAAGATGTTGGACTTGATGGCATAAGTGATGAAGAAGAAAGATCAAAATATCCATATCTTGGGGATGACCCAAGCCAGGATAATTTTGATTACGGAGATCTGTCACGAAGAAACGGAACAGAAGGAAACAAAAACTTTTACCCAGAGCGAGATGCTGAAGATTTGAACAATAATCACATACTTGACCTTGTGAATAATTATTTTGAATACGAAATTCCGCTTGACACTATAAATAACCCGTTTATAGCTGGTGGCGGTGCAAATGGATGGTATCAATTGAAAATTCCTCTTTCTTCATATACGAGACAAGTCGGAAACCCAAGCTTTACACTTATTGAATTTGTAAGAGTTTGGTTCACGGGATTTGACAACGACGCTATGGTAAGGCTCGCGGAGTTTAACCTTGTCGGAAATTATTGGGAAGAGTTCGTAAAAAATGACGATATCTTTAAAGTTACGGTCGTCAGCATTGAAGATAATCCAGATTACACGCCTCCACCCGGTGTTCAAAGACCAAGGGACAGAAGAAGACCTGATCAACAAATTGAGGGAAATGAGCAATCGCTTGCTTTTGTAATTCGAGATTTACCAGATGATACACTTCGCTTCGCAATGAGAAGATTTCCTCAAAAACTTGATCTTTTCAACTATAAAGTTATGCGTCTTTTTGTTCACGGTGATAAAAACTTTTATGTCCGTGATACAACAGATTACACTGCTGAAATCTTCGTTTGGATTGGAACAGACACATCTAACTATTATGAATATCGCCAACCGATATGGCCAGATTGGGATGTTAAGAATAACATTAAAATCGTCTTTGATCAACTTACCGCGCTGAAACAAACACGAGATTCGATAAATCAACCGATCAAAAGAGTTCCTGTACCAGACGGACCCCCAGGGTCAACCTATTGGGTTAAAGGAAATCCAAGTTTGACAAATGTAACTTTCATAGCCATTGGCGTAACAAATCCCAAAGGTAAAGGTCCGACATTTATCTCGGGCGATGTTTGGGTGAACGAATTGCGACTTCTTGAAGCAAACGACGCTTTGGGTTGGGCATATAATTTATCCGCTCAATTTAACATTCCTGATCTTTTGAGCATAAACTTCGGAATCGCAAGAAAAAGCCCCGAATTCAGAGGGCTTTCGGATAGATTTGTCAATTCATCCGCCCGTGTTATGGCAACCAATTGGAATTTCGCGACTAATTTAAGGCTTGAAAAAATTCTTCCCTCATTTTTAGGTTCGTCTTTAAATTTACCAATTTCATATTCAAGGTCTGAAAATATCGGCGTTCCAAAATATATCCCGGGAAAAGATATACTTGCAACAGAGGCTGCAAAACGTCTAAGACAAAGCATAATTGAAAGAGGCGGTACAGAAGAAGAAGCAAATCAAAAGGCAGATAGCCTGTTAACAGTGATACAACAAATAAACGTTTCTGAAACATGGGCTGTGCCATCAGCGAACTTTAAAATAAACTCTCAAAAATGGTATGTCAAAGATGTCATCAATAAAATTAACTTTGGATTTAACTTCAATCGCTCTATGTTCAGGGACATAAATACAGAATTAAGCAGTAGGTGGAGTTTTAACTTCCAGACAAATTATTCAACAAATATAAAACCGATATCTATAAAGCCCTTTAAGTCAGTTTTTGAAGGCGTTCCCCTCTTAGATACATTTAAGGACTGGGAAATTCAGTTAACACCATCCAGTCTCTCTGGAATGATGCGATTTGACAGAGGACAGGAGAACAGAAAGTTTAGAACGAAAGCATCATACGAACCGACGACGCGCGTTTTCAATGCACAAAGAGGATTTTCGTTCGACTGGAGATTTACAAACAATGGATTAATTAACCCTTCACTGAGATATTCAGTTGACATAGGCAGTAACCTTGTTCATTTGGAAACCGATTCGCTTGGAAGACAAAAGAAAACAAGCGAAATCTTAAACGATATTTTCTTCAAAGACGGTTTAATCAATTTTGGAAGGACATCCGGCTTATCCCAGCAAATAAGCATTGGGACAAATCCAAGAATACCTCCGATATTCGGGCTGAATAAATATTTAAGCACTAACTTTAGTTATTCATCTTCTTACAGGTGGCAGAACAACTTTCAACAAGGGACGCTTGGAAGAAGCGCCAGTTACTCGGCAAATTTAAACTTTGGTCTTTCGCTCAAGTTAAAATCGCTTGCGGATTCATGGTTTGGTGAAGAAAAAAGTGGACCTGGTCAAAGAGGTCGCAGAACTCAAACGCCAAAAGATACATCCAAATCAGAATCAACATTATCGATAAAGGAAATGCTGAAAATTCTCATAAAGACACCATTTCTTGATTATGACAATATTCAAATTACATTTACGCAAACAAATACAGCTATGAATACTGGGCTTTACTCAGAAAGACCCGGGATGGGAAATCTATGGTCGTGGCTTCCATTTGTAAAAGATCGAGTTGAATATGGTCCATCGCTTTTATATCAACTTGGATTTGTCTCCGATCCAAACGGTGAGTTGAAATTTTCGCCCAAGAAAACTTTTCCATTTTTCGGATTTGAGCAAACTCCGGGATTGCGAGCTCCGCAAGGGAATTTGGACAATGCTTATTCGCAAAATAATAGAATTTCGCTTACAACATCTCGACCACTTTGGCAAGGTGCTTATCTCGATTTGAGTTGGAACTTAAGTTGGAGTTATCAAAGAAATCAAAGAATTGTAACTGATACGCTCGGAATTCCAAAGATCACATCGTTTACGAGTTCTGCTTCAGTAAGTAGATCCTTCTTAACTTTGCCACCGGTGTTTGTTTTCAGCATATTCAAAAGCGGAATTCAATCCGTCGCCTCAAAATATGCGGAGTTCAAAATTGATCCAACGGATAAAAGAAGTGATGATGAAAAACTTGCGCAAGCATTCGAAGAAGGATTTGAAACTTTGCCTTTCTTAAGCAAAATTTTTGGGGGATTCCTCCCGCGTGTGAACTGGAGATTTAGATGGGACGGGCTTGAAAAGATTTCAATCTTTAAATCATTTGCAACCCGAGTTTCACTTGAACATTCATATTCGTCAAACTTTGAGAAAAGATGGCGTAGTTTTGTAGGACAACCTCAAACCTTTGAAGGAGAAAGAACTGGCTACGATTTTAATCCGCTCGTTGGATTAAATTTAACATTCAAACCGATGTGGAAAGGAAACTTAACTGGTGGTTTTAGATACATAACTTCAACTTACTATGACCTTAACTTCTCCGCAAAGGCGATCGTTGAAACATTTAGACGAGAAGTTTCATTCAATCTAAGCTATTCAAAGCGCGGCTTTAACATACCACTTTTCGGGCTTTCTTTGAAAAACGATGTTGATATTATGCTGACCTATTCATCTTCAAAAAATTCAAGGCGAACATATCAAGCAAGAAATCTTTCGGAGGCAATACCTTTGGATGGAATTTTGAGGACAACGCTTGAGTTTAGATTTAGATATATGTTAAGCACACGCGTTACAGGTTCGCTATTCTATCGATTCACGAAATCAAGATCAGATTCAAGGAGCACTTTTATCCCCGGATCGACGATAAATGAAGTTGGAATTGACCTCCACATTTCAATTGGAGCATAAAATTTTTACCATAAAAAATAAGGTCGTCGGGAAATGAAAAAACTTTGGACAGTAGATGAGATTAGAAGGACGAAAATAATATGCACACTCGGACCAGCTGTAAACACGCTTGATAAAATAATTGGACTTATCGAAGCGGGAATGGATGTAGCAAGATTGAATTTTTCGCACGGAGATTATGAAGAACATTTAAACTTTATAAAACTTATTAGGAAGGCTTCCGAAATAACGGGAAAACACATCCCAATTTTACAAGACCTTCAAGGACCAAAGATAAGGGTTGGCAAACTTAAATTGGAACCAATGGATTTAAAAACTGGGGAAATTGTCTTATTAACGACAGAGAAAAATCCAATAGGCTATCCCGAGAAAGAAAATGTCATACCAGTTCAATACGAGTATCTTGCAGAAGATGTTAAGCCCGGCGATACAATTTTACTTGATGATGGTTTGATTGAATTGAAAGTTTTAAATGTTGAAGATGGAAAAGTTAAATGTGAAGTCGTCGATGGAGGGATTTTGAGATCCCATAAAGGTGTAAATCTCCCCGGTGTTGATATTAGAATTCCATCTCTTACTGAAAAAGATATTGAGGATTTAAAATTTGGGCTTGAAAATGGGGTCGATTTTGTTGCGCTTTCTTTTGTGAGAAAAAAAGAAGATATAATCGACTTGCTCTCCAAAATGGAAAGTTTTGGGAGAAATGTCCCGATAATCGCTAAAATTGAAAAAATTGAAGCGGTGAAATCAATTGATGAAATAATTGAAGTTGCAGATGGAATAATGGTTGCAAGAGGAGATCTTGGAGTTGAACTTCCAACTGAAGATGTTCCCGTATTACAAAAGATGTTGATAAAGAAATCAAATAAGGCTGGCAAACCTGTCATAACAGCAACCCAAATGCTTGAATCGATGATTTCAAATCCAAGACCAACTCGAGCAGAAGCAACAGATGTAGCAAATGCTGTCCTTGATGGGACCGATGCAGTTATGTTAAGCAGTGAGACATCGATTGGTGAATTCCCAATCGAATCAGTTAAAGTTATGGATAGAATTATAAGAACGGTCGAGACACAATACAAGTTTTACGAGCCAGTTTTTGATTCAAGTTTAAAATTAAAAGATGAAGTGGACGCCATTGGGCGTGCCGCATGTCTCCTGGCTCAGCAATTAAACGCCAAAGCCATTGTGACCATAACTCACACCGGCGCAACTGCAAAAGCAATATCAAAATATCGACCGAATGTTAAAATCATCGCTCTCACAGATAGTGATGAAGTTGTAAGAAGACTTAACATAGTTTGGGGCGTGATTGGAGTTAAAATAAAAGAAATAACTGAAACAGATCAAACCATCCAAATAGCGAAGAACCAACTAAGAGAAAGCAAACTTTTAAATCCGGGTGATTTGATAATTTTGACAGCCGGAATACCATTGTTTCAACGTGGTTCGACAAACATGATAAAAGTCGAAAAAATTTAAAAACAAATGAAAGCAAAACCATGGCATTTGAAGATAAAAAAGAAATAGCAGTTGTGCTTGTAAGCGGAGGGCTTGACTCATGTGTGACAGCTGCGATCGCGCATTCGCTCGGATATGAACTTGCCTTTTTACATTTGAACTACGGTCAAAGAACCGAAAGAAGGGAATTAAAAGCATTTCACGATATAGCTGACTTTTATGGCGTGAAAAAACGGCTTGTTGTAAACATAGAACATTTAAAATTAATCGGCGGTTCAAGTTTAACCGACGAAAACATACCCGTTGAAAAAGCGAATTTAAAACGAAAAGAAATCCCAGCGAGTTACGTCCCGTTTAGAAACGCAAATATACTTTCGATCGCTGTTTCCTGGGCTGAAGTTTTAGGGGCAAGCAAGATATTTATTGGCGCAGTTGAAGAAGATTCTTCAGGTTATCCCGATTGCAGAAAAGAATTTTATCGGGCATTTAACGAGGTTATAAGATTGGGAACCAAGGCTGGGGTTGAGGGAAGACCGATCGAAATAGTGACGCCAGTTATCGATATGAAAAAGTTTGAAATTGTAAAAAAGGGAGTTGAACTTGGCGCACCACTTCATTTAACATGGAGTTGCTATCAAAATGAAGATGTGGCTTGTGGTATTTGCGATAGTTGTGCTTTTCGATTAAGAGGTTTTCAATTGGCTGGGATAGAAGACCCAATTCCTTATGAAGTAAAACCAAGCTATATATAAAAAGGTCTGGGCTCAGACCTCTTTCCAAGATCTTCACCCAGACCCTCCAAAGAAGCAGGACCTCCCCCCAAGGTCCTAGCTCCATCTCAACTTAATTTTTTCTCAATGGAAATATAAAGAATAAATTCACTCCTTATCATTGACTTAAATCACAAAAGCAGAAATTTTTTGGCAAGAATTTTGTGTAAAATTAACTGCTAAATCGCGGAAAGTTCTGAAGATGTGAGCATTTTTATCAATTTGGAGCTATATGTACGCGCCAGTTGTCGTCCCTTATCTCATTTCGTTTAGTTGAGTGTACAAGGATATAATCAGAAAAGCCTGCCTTATCAACGAAAACAAATTCAACCCCGCCTTCGATATTATGGTAATACCATATCTCATACGGCTTGCTATCAACTTCGCTTGGATGTCTTTCGATTTCGTCCGGAGGTCCATACATAATGTAAACTCTCCCTCTGTCCGTTCTCCATCCCTCTTTGCTACCGATGGTGAATTGTTGATTTGCATATTCTACTCTTCTAAAGTATTCGATCTTAAATTCATTGATTGGGGTACTTTTATCAGAGTCTCGCTTCTTCCAAAATTCAGCGAGAAATTTTCGCTTCGCATCTTCACCTTTCAACTGCTTATACTTATTCACCTCTTCAGATGTAGCCACATATCTTGCCATAGCAAATTCTTTATCAAGTTCAGCTTCACTCATCCCCGCGTATTCGGAGGCAAGGTCATAACCTTTAAACATCTGCATCGTATCAGGCGAAACTACATTTGGGTTAAAAACATAAAACCTTTTTACAGAGCTAACCCCCTTATTTTCAACTGTATCAATTGCGATAAGGACAAATCGATACGTACCCGATGGCAAATTTGATAAATTAACAGTTCCAGCTTCAACAACAGCATTTGCAGAAGTTTTTGCCCTCACCTTACGACCATTTTTCACAATGTTTCCAAATGAATCATAAACTCTCCATTC
>FWWL01003366.1_pt1 | contig 29481 bp, 23 predicted proteins | sample 2228331 | NCBI WGS metagenome assembly FWWL01 (sample SAMEA103939775, study PRJEB20133) | metagenome
GTCGGCGCGGTGCTCTGGTACACGGCGCGCGAGCCGGGCCAGCCGGTGGGCGGGCAGGATTCGCCCGCCGTCGGACCGGCGGGAGGGGAGGCGGGACTGCGCGTCACGGGCGAACCGTACGCGGGCCGCGACGTCCTGCTCCAGGCCTACCTGCTGGCCGACCACCGCTACTGCGCCACGGTGGCGGAGATCACGAAGCAGCGGCAACGCCAGAGCGCGGAGCAGACCCTGCAACTGGCGCGCTACGGGCACGACCTGGCCGACGCACGGGCGCGCCTGGTGGCGTCCGATCCCGGGCTGCCGATTCCCGACAGCAAGTGCCTGCCTCCGCCCCCGCCGCCGGCCGGTGGAGCGCCTGTCGGCGTAGAATAGCGCCTGACGAGAATTTTGAAAGCACAGCATGTCGATACAATGGTTCCCCGGCCACATGAATGCGGCGCGCCGGGAAGCGGCCGAGCAGATGGAAAACACCGACCTCGTGATCGAGGTGCTCGACGCGCGCCTGCCCGAGGCCAGCAGCAACCCCCTGGTCGAGGAATTGCGCAAGTTCCGCCAGCGCCCCTGCCTGAAGGTGCTCAACAAGATCGACCTGGCCGATCCGGTGGCCACCGCCGCCTGGAAGACCTTCTATGATGCCCAGGACGGCGTGACCGCGTATCCGATGACGACCAAGAAGCCGGCCGACGTGGCGCGCATCCCCGAACTGTGCCTGGCGCTCGCGCCGCACCGGGGCGTGCCGACCAAGCCGCTGCGCATCATGATCATGGGCATTCCCAACGTCGGCAAGTCGACCCTGATGAACGCGCTGCTCAAGAAGCGCGTGGCCAAGGTGGGCGACGAGCCGGCCGTCACCAAGACCCAGCAGCGCCTGTACCTGAACAAGAACATCGTGCTGGTCGATACGCCCGGCATGCTGTGGCCGAAGATCGAGATGGCCAGCGACGGCCTGATGCTGGCGGCCAGCCACGCGATCGGCTCGAACGCGCTGATCGAGGAGGAAGTGGCCGTGTTCCTGGCCGAACTGCTGCTCGAGCGCTACCCGCACCTGCTCACCGCCCGCTACGGTTTCAAGACCGAGGGTCTGGACGGCATCGCGGTGGTCGAGCAGGTCGCCGCGCGCCGCGGTTTTCGCGTGCGCGGCGGCGATTTCGACTTCGAGAAGGCGGCGCACACGCTGCTGCAGGACTACCGTAGCGGCGCCCTCGGGCGGATCAGCCTGGAGACGCCCGAGACGCGGGCGGTGCGTCGCGCGCAGCACCAGGCCGAGATGGCCGAGAAGGCGCGCATCGCCGCCGAGAAGGCCGCCCAGCGCGCCGAGGAAGCGGCGCGCGGCAAGCGCGGCACCTGAAGGCCTGCGCCAGCGCTGACGTCGCGGGTAGGGTGGGCGGGGCCGCCGAGGCACTCGTGCCCACCGAGGAGCCGGCAAGACGGTGGGCACAAGTGCCCACCCTACATTCTCGCGCTTCAGGCCTTGGCGTTGGTGTCTTGCGCTGCCAGGGAACGGGCACCCACCCATGGCCCTGCCGGCTTGTTAGGTTTATAATCGTCCGGTTCTGGTGCCCGCGCACGCCCTCCCGCGTGCGCAGTTAAACGGGAAACACGAGGCAGGCCGCTCCGCGCGCCTGCCAGGGTGTGCTGCCCCCGCAACGGTAAACAAGCGTCGCCGCCCCCGGCGACTGGCCGCCCCGACAACCACTGCGCCTGGCGCAGGAAGGTGGGACGGTCCGTCTTGCGAGCCCGGATACCGGCCAGGACAGGTGGACGCGCACGCGCGTCCGAGGAATCCGGATTGCGGGGACGCAGGCCGGATGCACACTTTCCGAGAACGATCCGATCATGACCTTTGCTGTTGTACCGCGCCGTGCGCCGGCCGTGAAGCCGCTCGCGCTGGCTTGCGCCATTTCCCTGTCCACCATCGCCGCCGGCGCCTTCGCGCAGGCCGCCGACCCGTCCATCCCCGCCGTGCACGTCACCGGCCCGCGCTTCCCGGCCCAGGCCTCGTTCGCGCCCATCGGCTCGACCGTCATCACGGCCGCGGAAATCCGCCGCGCCGGCGCCACCGACGTCAACCAGGCCATCCGCAAGATCGGTGGCGTGTTCGGCCGCCAGAGCCTGGACGGCTCGCCCGACTTCGGCCTCGACCTGCGCGGCTTCGGTTCGAACAGCAGCCAGAACATGGTGGTGATGGTCGACGGCGTGCGCCTGAACGAGAACGAATTGGCCGGGCCGGTGCTGGCGACCATCCCGGTCGACACCGTCGAGCGCATCGAGATCACCCGCGGCGGCAGCTCGGTGCTGTACGGCGAAGGCGCGACCGGCGGCGTGATCCACATCATCACCCGCGGCGCTGCCGGCCGCCAGGGCACGCACGGCACGCTGTTCGCCGAGGCGGGCGGCTTCAACCAGCGCGACCTGCGCGCCTCGGTCGTCCACGCCAGCGGCGCGCTGACGATCGACGCCGCCGTCGCCCACCTGGACACCGACAACTACCGCGACAACAACGCCTTCGAGCAGACCAGCTTCAGCGGCGGCGCCCAGTGGTCCTACGGCGCCGGCCGTGTCGGCCTGCGCGTGGAGAGCGCGAAGCAGGACGCGCGCTTCCCCGGCTCGCTCACCCTGGCGCAGTTCGAGGCCGACCCGACCGATTCGTTCACCCCTAACGACTTCGGCGCCCTCGACACCGAGCGCGTGAGCCTGTTCGTCGACCACCGCGTGGGGAACGTCGAACTGGCGGCCGAGTTGTCGCACCGCGAACGCGAGGTCGTTTCCAGCTACGTGTTCTACGGCAGCGCCTCGCGCATGGCCTACGACAGCAGCCAGACCCAGTTCTCGCCGCGCCTGCGCCACAGTGTTCAACTGGCGGGCAAGCGCAACGAACTGGTTGCCGGCATCGACCTGACCCGCTGGGAGCGCCAGACCAGCGCTTCGTTCTCCGCCGCCGACGCCGGGCAGGAAGCGCGCGCGATCTACCTGCGCGACGAGCTGCGTTGGGACGGTCCGAACGAGGCGCGCCTGGCCATGGGTGTACGTCACGAAAAGTTCGAGAAGGAGCTGAGCGATCCGCTGGCCTTCCCGCCGGTGGTTGGAGAGCGGGGCGAGCATTCGCTCAACGCCTGGTCGCTGGAAGGCAGCTACCGCGTGCTGCCGGCGCTGGCCGTGCACGCCCGCGCCGGGCGCAGCTACCGCGTCGCCAACGTGGACGAGAACGCGCTGCGTTCCAGCGTCGGGCTGCTGGCGCCGCAGACCTCGCGCGACCTGGAGCTCGGCGCGACCTACACGGCAGCCGGCCACAAGCTGGCGGCGCGCCTGTTCCGTCACCGTCTGCGCAACGAGATCTTCTATGATCCGACCATCGGCTGGGGCGCCAACACCAACCTCGATCCGACCCGCCGCCAGGGCCTGGAAATCGACGCCGAGGCTGCCGTTGCGCGCGTCTGGCGCCTGAGCGCCCACCTGCAGCACGTGCAGGCCGAGTTCGACGGCGGCCCGAACGCCGGGCGTGAAATGGTGCTGGTGCCTGAGAATGTGGTGTCGACGCGCCTGGCCTGGCTGCCCGGCAATGGTCACACCGCCGACCTCGGCGTGCAGTGGGTCGACAGCCAGCGCTATGGCAGCGACTTCACGAATGCCTGCGGCGCGCGCATCCCGTCCTACACGACGATCGACGCACGCTACGCTCGCAAGCTCGGCGCGTGGGAGTTCGCGGTAACGGCACTGAACCTGGCCGACCGCGAGCACTTCAGCAATGCCTTCAGCTGCCGTGCCGGCATCTACCCGGCCAACGGCCGCCAGTTCAAGGCGTCGGTGCGCTACGACTTCTGATACGGTCGATCCGGGTGGGCCAGCCGGCCCGCCCGGCAAGGGAGGCAGGAATGAACAGGACTTTGCTGACACTGCTGGCGTGCTGCGCGGGATGGTCCCAGGCCGCGGTCACGGTGGTGGACGACGCCGGCCGCAGCATCACCCTGGCCCGTCCGGCCCAGCGCGTGATCGCGCTGGCGCCGCACGCCACCGAGCTGTTGTTCGCGGCTGGCGGCGCCGGCCGCGTGGTCGGGGTGATGAACTACAGCGACTATCCCGAGCAGGCGAAGGCGCTGCCCCAGGTGGGGAGCAACAGCCAGATCGACATGGAGCGCCTGCTGTCGCTCAAGCCCGACCTGGTCGTGGTCTGGCATAGCGGTAACACGCCGCGCCAGATCGAGCAGGTCGAGCGATTGGGCGTGCCGGTGTTCCACAGCGAGCCGCGCCGGCTGGAGCAGGTGGCCGACAGCCTGCTGCGCCTGGGCCGGCTGATGGGCACCGAGGCCGCGGCCGGCGCCGCCGCCGCCAGCTACCGTGCGAAGATCGCAGCCCTTGGCGCGCGCTACGGCAAGCGCCCCGAGGTCGGCGTGTTCTACCAGGTGTGGGACCAGCCGCTCTACACGCTCAACGGTTCCCAGATCGCCAGCGACATCATCCGCCTGTGCGGCGGGCGCAACGTGTTCGCAGGGCTGAAGGCGGTCGCGCCCCAGGTCGGTGTGGAGGCGGTGCTGCAGGCCGACCCGGAAGCGATACTGGCCGGTGCGCGCCACGATCCGGCCAACCCCGGCCTGACGATGTGGTCGGCTTATCGGGGCATGACGGCTGTTCGCCGTGGCAACCTGTTCACCGTGGACGGGGACCTGCTGACGCGGCCCGGCCCGCGCACCGCCGAAGGCGCCGCGATGCTGTGCGAACAACTGGAGCAGGCGCGCGCACGGCGCCCGCAAGGGGCTTCCAAATAGTAAGCAGAGGTAAGCAAATGCAAAAAAACGGTCGAAGCCCCGGGCTTGCCCGAAAAAAGTGGTAATCTCGCGGTCGTTCGACTACAACACTTCAGGAAGGATACTTATGCGCGCACTGCGTTTCGCCATCGCCGCCGCGGCCCTCGTTGCCGGAACCGCCTATGCTTCACCGACCGATCCCAAGGCCGGCGTGGAGTACACGACGCTGTCCCAGCCGCAGCCGACGCAGACCTCGGGCAAGAAGGTCGAGGTGATCGAGTTCTTCGCCTACCACTGCCCAGCCTGTAATGCGATCGAACCTATGCTGAAGCAGTGGGAAAAGAAGCAGGGCGACAACATCGTGATGCGTCGCATCCACCTGCCGTTCCAGGGGGCGAACGACCCGGAGGCACACCTGTTCCTGACGCTCGAGGCGATGGGCAAGCTCCCCGAGATGCACGACAAGGTGTTCCGCGCCATGCACGTCGAGCGCAAGCGCCTGACCAAGGACGCCGAGATCATCGAGTGGGCGGTGCAGAACGGCCTGGACCGCAGCAAGTTCATGGCTGCCTGGAATTCCTTCGGCGTGATGACCAAGCTGCGCCGCTTGCAGCAGGTGGCGAACAACTACAAGGCTAGCAGCACGCCGACCATCATCATCGACGGCAAGTACGTGGTCTCGCCCGCCCAGGTGGCCGAGTCCAACCGTATCCAGGACCGCAACCAGGTGATGCAGGCGACCGCGCAGGTGATGGACGCACTGGTGGCGAAGGCGGCCAAGAGCAAATGAGCAAGGAAGACGTCGAACGTGAAGTCCTGAAGATGTACGATGGGTCGCGGCCCAACGAGGACGACCTGTTTGAGACCAGCACGGTGAACCACCTCGCGTGGTCGCTGGCGGTGTTCTTCGCCGCGCTGTCCATCTGGCTCGGCATTGCCCTGGTCAATGCCGAGAACCAGCGCTACGCCCTGATGACCAACAAGTGCCCCGATCCCCTGTTCGAAGGCGGGGTCGACAAGCAGTGCCTGGTCACGGTGCGCTCGCGCGACCACTGGTGGGAACACCTGTGGTACGGGGTGACCCACGTGTCGCCGGAGACCGTCGCCCGCCGGTGACCTCCGGGTCTGCTCGCTGCTGTTTGGAATATTTATGCTGCCGCGAGAGGCTTCGCAGGTATGACCGGTCGTTCCCGCGAAGGCGGGAACCTATACGTCCTCCCAGATGCCACTTCTCTTGACCTACCCGCGACCCAAGAGAGCATATGCGTTCTAAAGTCGGCATGGGTTGCCGCGGGGCCGCCGAGGCCTTCGCGGGAAGTCGTTCCCTCCAGTGGAGGGAACGACAGTGGCTGATTCTGCGAATGAATATTCCGGATGCTGGTGCGGGCTGCCGGCCCGGGCCGTCAGGCCGCCCGGGCCTGGGCCACGAGCGGCAGGCTGATCACGAAGCGCGCCCCGCCCAGGGGCGAACTTTCCACCCGCAAGCCACCCCCGTGCAGCGCCACCGCCTTGCGCGCGATCGACAGGCCGAGCCCGAAACCGCCGGTGGCGCGGTCGCGGCTCCTGTCCAGCCGGTAGAAGGGCTCGAACACGTTCTCGCGCTCGGCCTCGGGAATGCCCGGCCCGTCATCCTCCACCACGATCTCCACCCCGTCGCTGTCGCGGCGCGCCGTCAGCAGGATCTGGTCATTCGCATACTTTTGCGCGTTGCGCAGCAGGTTGCCCACGCTGCGCGCCAGCAGGCGCCGGTCGCCATCCAGGCTGCCCAGGCCGTCCTCGAGCTGGCAGTGCAGGCCGCGCTCGGAGGGCGGCAGGGATTGCGTGCATTCGCGCAGCATCGCCTCCAGGTCGAAATTGCTGGCCTGCAGGGACTGGGCATTGTCCAGGCGCGTCATGCCCAGCAGTTCGTTGACCAGGGTGTTGAGCTCGACCACATCGCCTTCCATCGCACGGATGCGTAGCTTCAAGGCCGGATCGTCGGCCCGCTCGGACAGCAGTTCCAGCGCGAACTCCAGGCGCGCGATCGGCGTACGCAGCTCGTGCGAGACCGAATGCAGCAGGCTTCTTTGCGACTCGAGCAGTTGTTCGATGCGCCCGGCCATGTGGTTGATGCGCTCGGCTAGCGGATAGATGCTGGCCGAGGGCGGCAGCTGGGCGCGCGCCGACAGCTTGCCCGCGCCAAACTCGTCGGCCACGCGCGAGAGCGTCTGCAGGCCCTGCCAGTGCGAGCGCGACCACAGGGCGATCGGCACCAGCAGCGCCACCGCCACGATCACGTAACGCACCAGCTCCATCTTCAGGGCCAGGCCTATGTCGATCGGCAGGTTGCGCGCGCGCAGCACGTCTTCGGCGCTGCCGATGTAGCGCTCGCCGGACAGGTCCACCCGCCGGTAGAAGGCCTTGCCGCCCGCGTCCAGCACCACCTCGCCCCGTTCGAGGGCATCGCGCTGCCCGCGCGTGAGCACGGCGCGCGCCTCGGGCAGGGCGATCAGGTCGTAGCGCACCTCGGATACCTCGCGCACCTTGTTCAGCCGCGTCAGCCACTCGTCCTCGGGTGCCTTGTCCACGTATTGCTCGACCAGGAAGATCTGGGCCGACGCCTGGCGGCGCGCGATGTCCTCCAGCGGATCGCCGAACAGGCGGCTGATCACGAAATAGATGACGAAGGTCGCAGCCGTGATGGAGAGCATCACGAGCACGAAGAACCGGAAGAATATCCGGTTCACCAGCCTGTCCCCCGCGCGCGATGTGTTGTTGCCAAAAACATAGTTTCTCCTTGGCCCCGCATTGTATAGGAGCAATGTGACAAGTGGTGACTTACAAATTGATGACAAATGCCCGACATGTAGAGGGGGAATTGATTTTGGCAAGTCAATAAGATGGGCGTCATCAGGTTTTCCGTTTGCCCACCTGATGCGCGAGTGTCGGTGGGTTTTTTTATTCCAGATGAAAGCGGCCGGGCGCGTGGCGCCGGCGACTTGTGATAGGAGTTGACAATGTTTGGACGTGCGATGACGGCGGCACCCTTGCTCGGTGCCTTGCTGCTGGCTGGCTGCGGTGGCGGCGGCGATACCCAGAGTGGCGAGATGCGCAACCAGCAGGCCGGACAGGGCATCACGGTGGGCGAGCCCAATGGCGGCGTACCGGTGGCTTCCGCTTTCATCAAGATCGCCCAGGAGGAGCCGTGCTCGGACGTGCGCAACCGCCTCTACCTGATCGATAACAAGCAGGTGTTCTGGGATCGCGCCGGTAACTGCGCCGACAATTCCTACGCCCGGCGCCTGTTCGGCGCGAGCCCCGAGGCTGTCCTGTGCCAGGTCAGCGACGGCATCGCCGGTCCCAAGACCTTCTGCAGCGACGAGGCATCGCGCGCGATGTTCGAGACCATCCAGAAGAACCTGGACAAGCCCGACCTGGGCCTGGGTGCCGGCCACAAGGTCGAGCCGATCACCTTCCTGCCGCGTTCGGGCAGCACGATCGGCTTCGAGTCGGTGGTTCGGGACGCTTTCTCGGGCGTAAGCGAGGCAAAGCAGGTGGTGATCAAGGATGCCGCGGCCTGGGAAAAACTGTGGGCCGAACATGCCAAGTACCGCGTGCCGACGCCGGAGTTGCCGAAAGTGGACTTCAGCCAGCACATGCTGCTGGGCCTGTTCACCGGCGATTCCGCCAACTCCTGCCACAGCACGGGCATCGTGCGTGTCGCCTCGAAGGACGGCAAGATGGTGGTCGAGTACGAAAAGCGCGTGGTGGATGCTGGCGCTATCTGCCTGCCGGTGGTGACGCAGCCGATGCACGTGGTGGCGGTGGAGCGTAACGACGCGCCGGTCGAGTTCGTCGAGGTGAAGGCCGGCCCACTGGCCTTCAAGACCGTCGAGCAGACCAGCCGTTCCGACATCGAGCGCGCCCGCACCGAAGTGGTCAGGGACCAGGAAGCATGGGCCAAACTGTGGGCCGAGCATGCGGGCCCCGACGCGGCGCTGCCGAAGATCGATTTCGCCGAGCAGATGGTGATCGGGGTATTCATGGGAACGCAGGAAAGCGGCTGCTACTCGACCACCATCACCGACGTCCTGCGCTATGGTTCCTCGATCATCGCCGCCCATGTGGACACGGTACCGGGCAAGGATGTGATGTGTACCAAGGCGATCACCGCCCCGGCCCACATCGTGGTGACCGCGCGCAGCGACCTGGCGGTCGAGTTCGCCAAGGAAGTGCGCATCCTCGAGTGAGTTTTTGGAGCCGGTTTGCCGATGGTCGCGTTGCTCAGCGTAAAATGTCGGCACCCGGACTCCAAACGCATCTGACATGAAAAAGTTCTCCGCCCTGGCCCTGGCCGTCTCGTGCAGCGCAGCTGCCCAGACGCCGGCCACCAACCCGATGCCAGACGGCAGCCGCGACATGTACGCGGGGCTGGGCGCCATTTCGGCCCCACGCTACGAGGGGGCGGAGCACAGCAAGGTATCAGCGTTGCCGGTGCTGCAAGTTCAATGGAGCACCGGCCTTTTTATTTCCGGCATGAGCGCGGGGATGCATCTGTCGAGCCGGCCGACCGTCGAGTTCGGTCCGCTGCTCACCATCCAGCCGCGCCGCACCGAGGAAGGCAGCGAGCGCGGGCTCGGCACGGTCGAGGTGACCGGTTCGTCGAGCATCCTGCCCGTTCCGGTGCCCATGTTGCCCAAGGCGCGCGCGCCGGGCGGCAACCGGCTGCTGGGCATGGACGACATCCATACCCGCGTGCTGGGCGGCGGCTTCTTCAATTACTACCTCAGCCCGGAGTGGCGCCTGACCACCAGCGCCCTGTATGGCGCCGGCAACGATCGCGATGGCGCCCGGCTCGAGTTGGGCGTGCAGCGCCTGGCCATGGCCCTCGGGCGGCACCACAGCCTGTCGTTGACGGGCGGCGTCACCATCGTCAACCAGGCCCACAACCAGGCATACTTCGGCGTCAGCGAAGCCGAATCCTTCAGCAGCGGCAACCGCAGCTACAATGCGGCCGGCGGCCTGAAGGATGTGCGGCTCGGCGCGCGCTGGAACTGGGCGCTGTCGCCTTCCTGGATGCTGACCTCGCACGTGCAGGCCACGCGCCTGCTCGGCAGCGCGAAACGCAGCCCGCTCGTCGAGCGGCCGACCAACCTGACGGTTTCGACCGCTTTCGCCTACCGGTTCTGATGATGCGACGCGTTCACCTCACCGCATGCGTTTCCCTGCTTCTGGCGGCCAGCCTGGCCCCGGCGCAGGCGTGCGCGGACGAATGGGTGAGCTATCGCAACGCCTACCGGGCGATGGTGGTGTTCGAGAAATACGGCGGCGACAAGAACCTGATCCAGCACCACTTGCAGGTGGCGCCGCGCGACCCGGCCGTTGCCGGCCCGCCGCAGTTGACGCTGCTGGGCAAGTCGACCCGCGTCAACCTGCCGCTCGACCCGCTCGGCCGCACGGCCTTCCCGCTGCTCAAGGCGGCCTACGACGACAACGCGGTGCTGGTGGTGGACGGCAAGGCGGCGGACTATGCCGTGCGCCCGCGGGTGTCGATCACGCTTCGGAACGACGGCAACTACGACGCCGCGCAATTGCGCGCGGCCTGCGAGCAGGCACTTGGCTACATTCGCTACATCGATGCGAGCGCGCGCGACCGCCAGTGCACCGGGGTGCGCTTCGTGTTTCCCGCGAAGCCTGCTGGGCAGGCCAAGGTGCGCCTGCGCGGGCAGGGCGCGGAGCAGTTGCTGCCGGTGGTGGAAGGCGCTGCCTTCCCGGGCGACGCCGTGAAATCCTTCCCGACGGCGACCTACCGCTTCGGCGGCACTCCCGCCCAGGTGCTCACCAGCGATGTGCCGCTGGCGATCGTGCCGCTGATCGAGTGATCGCCTAGACCGTAGCAGCCCACCGGACCGCCCCGGCAGGCCCTCTCAGTTCCAGGCGGAGGGCGAAAACAGGTAGCCTTCGCCCCACACCGTCTTGATCTTTTCCGAATCGCCGTCGTCGAACTTGCGACGCAGCTTGGAAATGCAGTTGTCGATGCTGCGGTCCAGGCCATCGAACTCGATCCCGCGCATCTTCTTGAGCAGCGCATCGCGCGACAACACCCGTCCGGCCGATTCGGCCAGCACCAGCAGCAGCTTGTACTCGGTATTGCTCAACACGCAGGGCTGGCCGCGCCAGCTCACGCTGCGGTCGCTGGTGGCGATGCGCAGGGCGCCAAATTCGAGGATGCGGGTGTCCGCCGCCGGCTTGTTCTGGGTGCGGCGCAGCAGGGCGCGCAGGCGTGCCAGCAGCACACGCGGTTGCACCGGCTTGTTGACGAAATCGTCCGCGCCCTGTTCCAGGCCGGACACCTCGTCATAGGAGTCCTCGCGCGCCGTCAGGATCAGGATCGGCACTTCGGACTGCTCGCGGATCTGGCGGCAAACCACCATCCCGTCCATTCCGGGAAGCATCAGGTCGAGCACGACGATGTCGGGCGAAAACGCCTTGAAGCGTTCCAGCGCCGCGTCGCCACGGGTGACCAGTTCCACCATGAATTCGTAGCCTGACAGGTACTCCATGACGAGTTCGGCAAGCCGCGCGTCGTCTTCCACCAACATCACTCGATACATGCGTTTTTCTCCTTGGTCTGCCATTGTATAAGAGCAGTTATCGAAAAGCACATGAACTACACATCCTGACACTTGGCGACAGTTTTACGACAAGTCGCTGCCGGAGCGCACCGGTAGTAGTTGTTAGGCGACATTTGTTGTTAGTATACGGAAATTCGCGCTCTGCTTTCCTCGGATGCCCCACGGGTCCGGACGTTCGCCGTATCGCAGCTATCCGACTCCCTTGCCCGTTTCACCACCATGACCCTGAGCGCGCTGGTTCTCCTTCTTGTGACGATGGCGATGTCCGGCGTCATGCTGCTCGTGCTTTCCTCGCTCGGCCGCGACGAGATCAAGGGAGTGCGCGAGTGGTCCCTGGCCAACGCGCTGGCGATGATGTCGATGCCCCTGTTCGCCGGGCGCAAGGTGCTGCCCGGCTTGCTCTCGATCGAACTGGCCAACGCCCTGCTGATGGGGGCAAGCATGGCGATGCTGGCCGGCTTCCTGCGCCACCTGTCGCGGCCGGTGCCGGTGCGCCGCTTCGTCCTGGCGGTGGCCGCCAGCGTCGGCGTGCTGGCGCTCCTGCACTACGGATACGACTCGCTTCCCTGGCGGGTGGTCGTCGCCTCGCTCTTTCACGGCGCCGTGTGCGCCGCCATCGCAGCCACGGTCGGCAGTTCGGCCGACGCGGCGCGCTCGCGTTATCCCCACCTGTTCATTGTGTCGGCCGCCGGCCTGCTGGCGTTCGGCCACTCGGTGCGCGGCACGTATTATGCGGGTGTGGCCTGCGGCTGGATCCGCGCGGACCAGGAGCCGTTCTGGAACGTGGTGTTCTTCGCCATCGGCACGCTGGCGCTTCCCGCGCTGACTCTGGGCGCGGTGATGCTCGCCAACGCCGGCGTGATCGCCCACGCCACCTATGCCGCCGATCACGACCACCTGACCGGGGCCTGGTCGCGCCGCGCCTTCTTCGCCCAGGCGGAGCGCGAGCATGCGCGCGCGCAGCGCGGCGCGGCGCTGTCGCTGCTGGTCTTCGACGTCGATCATTTCAAACGCATCAACGACACCCACGGGCACGGCGTGGGCGACCGGGTGCTGGTCGACATCGTGCGGCGCAGCGCCACCTGCATCCGCCAGGTGGACGTCTGTGCCCGCCTGGGCGGGGAGGAATTCGCGGTGCTGCTGCCGGGGACGGACGAGGTGATGGCGCGCATCGTGGCCGAGCGGCTGCGCGCGGCGCTGGAGCACACGCTGCCGGCTGTGGGGGGAGGCGTGGCCCTGCGCTACACCGTCAGCGTCGGCCTGGCCACGCTCGCGCCGGGCGAAAGCGTGGAAGCCTTGCTAGGCCGCGCGGACCGGGCGCTGTATGCGGCGAAGGCGGGCGGACGCAACCGGGTGGTCGAAGCGGGCGAGGCGGTGCTCGACGTGTAGGACGCAAGGCAAATGGTTCGCGCGCTCAGGATCGGCTTGAAGCCGTTCAGCGTCGGAAGCGCCTGGGGCCATACGCATCGTACTGCCCCCATGCGTCGCTGGCGGCCTCATGTGACTTCGATGACGAGTCGCGGCTTGCTCACTTCAAGAGCTTGACACTGGGAACGGCGCACCGCCACAATGCCTGTTAAATGTCCAAAGTGATGAAACAGTCCCGTTCAACCCGCTTCCTTGCCGCTGTTATTGCAGCGATCAGCTTGCTGTTCACCCAATTGGCTTTGGCTTCGTACGTCTGCCCCGGCACGGGCACGCCGGAACGCATGTCGGTGGCGGCAGCCGGCAACGGGATGTCCGGGATGGATCACTGCGCGGGCGTGGACAAGGCCCAGCCGAGCTTGTGTCATGCGCACAATCACTCCGACCCGCAATCGCTCAACAAGCCGGATTTGCCCTCCGTGTTGCCCTTCCTGTTGATCGGACCGGTGCTGTCAGTGCTCTTGCCCGGCGATGGCCCAGCACCTCCAGACGTTCTTGCCACCATACCGTCGTTATCGCGTGCGACGGAACCGACTCTGGCGATACGCCACTGCTGCTTCCGTTTTTGACAACTCCGCCTGCCTGATTCGCCGCGCGCTCGCGCGCGATGTATGTCAACGCTTGTGGAGATCGCATGTACTTCTTCTTTACCGCGCGCCGCGAAGGGCGCGCCCCCCTGTTTTCGCTCACGGGATACGTGGCCGCATTGGCAACGTCCCTGACCTTGGCGGCACCCGCCCTTGCCGCCGATGCCCTGTCCCTGGCACAGGCGCAGCGTCTCGCCATTGAACGCTCGCGACAGATCGACGCCCAGGATGCTGCTGTGACGGCTTCGCGTGAGCTGGCGGTGGCAGCCGGCCGTTTGCCCGACCCGGTGCTCAAGATTGGTGTCGACAACCTGCCGGTCAGCGGCCCCGACCGTGGAAGCTTCACCGGGGATTCGATGACGATGCGCCGTATCGGCGTGATGCAGGAAGTCACACGCTCCGACAAACGCACGTTGCGAGCCGAGCGGTATCAGCGCGAAGCGGACAAAGGGCTGGCCGGAAAAGACAAGACCACCGCCGATGTCGAACGTGAGACGGCGATCGCCTGGCTCGATCGCTACTATGCCGAAGCAATGACATCAGTGATTGCCTCCCAGCGCGAAGAGGCGCAACGTGAGCGGGAGGCCGCCGAGGCAGCGTACCGGGCCGGGCGCGGAAGCCAGGCCGATGTGTTGTCTGCCAGGGCTGCCGTTGCCCAGTTCGACGACCGTCTGGACGATGCCGCACGCCGGGTGCGCAGTGCGAAAATCGCGCTCGCCCGCTGGGTTGGCGACATGGGCGACCAGCCCCTGTCCGGCCATCCGGCATTCGACACCATCCGGCTCGACCCGGCCTCGCTCGATACCCAGCTTGCCCATCTCCCTGGGGTCGCAGTGCTCAGCAAGCAAGCCGATGTCGCCGCGACCGAGGTGAAGCTGGCCGAGGCCAACAGGAAGTCCGACTGGACCGTGGAGGTGGGCTATGCGCAGCGCGGCCGGGAATATTCCAACATGATCTCGTTCGGCGTCTCGGTCCCGCTGCAGTGGGACCAGAAAAACCGTCAAGACCGCGAACTGGCGGCGAAGCTCGCCATGGCCGAACAGGCTCGTGCCGAACGCGACGAGATGCTGCGTGCGCAAACGGCTGAAACGAGCGTCATGGTGGCCGAGTGGCAGACCAATCGCGAACGGTTGGCACGGTATTCCCGGGAACTTATCCCATTGGCGCAAGCGCGCAGCGTGGCAACGTTGGCTGCCTACCGTGGCGGCAAGGCGGCGCTTGCCGAGGTGCTGGCCGCGCGGCGTGGCGAACTCGATGTTCGCCTCTCCGGATTGCAGCTCGAAGCCGACGCCGCCAGGCTGTGGGCACAACTGAACTTCACCTTTCCCACTTCGCACGGCGCGATGCCGGGGGCGGCGACCATCTCGAGGAACTTGAAATGACCAAGAACAAGAAACTCATCCTCGCGTTGTGCGCGGCCGGCGTCCTGGCCGCCGCCGGCACTGGCCTGTACTGGGCCGGCATGCAGCACGGCCGCCATGCCGCCATGCCGGCATCGAGTGGCAGCGGCGCGGCCACCAGCGGCGACAGGGGCGATCCTGCGAGGGGTGGAAAAGTGCTCTACTGGCACGACCCGATGGTGCCGGGCCACAAGTTCGACAAGCCGGGCAAGTCACCCTTCATGGACATGCAGCTCGTGCCGGTGTATGCCGACGAAGCCGGCGACGACGGCAAGCTTGCAATCAGTCCGCTCGTACAGCAAAACCTCGGTATCCGGACGGCCGAGGTGAAGGAAGGCAGCCTTGCCATTGCGCTCGAATCGGTGGGTAGCGTGGCCTGGAACGAGCGCGACCTTTTCCTCGTGCAGGCACGTGCCGACGGCTACGTCGAGCGCCTCCACGTACGTGCGCCGCTGGACCGGGTGCGCAAGGGGCAGGCACTGGCCGACATCTACGTCCCCGACTGGGTGGCGGCGCAGGAGGACTACCTGGCCGCGCGCCGCATGTCGGCGGATCTGGCTGACGCGGCACGCCAGCGCATGCGCCTGGCCGGCATGACCGAGGAGCAGGTCCGCCAAGTAGAGACGAGTGGCAAGGTTCATCCGCGTTTGACGATCACGTCACCAGTGTCTGGCTCGGTGGCCGAGCTTGCCGTGCGCGAGGGCATGACCATCCTGTCCGGTGCGCCGCTGTATCGCATCAATGGCCTGTCCACCGTCTGGGTGAATGCCGAGATTCCTGAAGCGGCAGCCGCCCAGGTAGGGCCGGGCAGCGCAGTCCAGGCACGTGCCGCCGCCTGGCCTGATATGGCATTCCAAGGCAAGGTCGGCGCGATCCTGCCTGAAGTCGATCCGACCACACGCACCTTGAAGGCGCGCATCGAGCTCGCAAACCCGCAAGGCCGCCTGGTGCCCGGCATGTTCGTTAAGCTCAGTCTCACTCCGGCCGCGCGCGACACCGTCCTGCTGGTGCCAAGCGAGGCCGTGATCCAGACCGGCACGCGCAGCGTCGCCTTCGTTGCGAGCGGCGACGGGAAGTTTGCTCCGGTCGAGGTGAAAACGGGGAGGGAGGCCAGTGGCCAGACGGAGATCCTTGGCGGCCTGTCGTCCGGCCAGAAGGTCGTCGCGTCCGGGCAGTTCCTGGTCGACTCGGAAGCCAGTCTCAAGGGCGTGATCGCACGCATGGGCGATACCGGTGCCGCCAGTCGCGCCAGCCAGGCTGCCGCCCCGTCGCACCAAGGCCGCGGCCGCGTCGAGAAGATCGATCCCGACAGTATCACTCTGTCGCACGAGGCGATGCCGACGCTGCAATGGGGACCGATGACGATGCCGTTCGCACTGCCGCCGGACGGCTTGCCGCGCGACATCGCAGTTGGTGACCAGGTCACGTTCGAAATCCGCCAGACTCCGGAGGGCGGCTACCAGATCACGTCGATCACGCAGGCCAACAGCCAAACCGGTGGCGGAGACGGCAAATGATCGCAAAATTGATCCGTTGGTCCATCCTCAACCGTTTCCTGGTCTTGCTGGCCACTGCCGGCCTGACGGGCTGGGGCGTATGGGCGCTGTCGAAAACGCCGCTCGACGCCATTCCGGACTTGTCGGATACGCAAGTGATCGTCCGCACCACCTACCCGGGCCAGGCACCGCAGATCGTCGAGAACCAGGTCACGTATCCATTGACGACGACCATGCTGTCCGTGCCGGGAGCGAAGACGGTACGCGGTTATTCCTTTTTCGGCGACTCGTTCGTCTACATCCTGTTCGACGATGGCACCGATCCTTACTGGGCACGCTCACGGGTGCTCGAATACCTCAACCAGGTGCAGTCGCGCCTGCCGCCGGAAGCGAAACCGTCGCTCGGGCCGGACGCCACCGGGGTGGGCTGGGTATACGAATACGCGCTCGTTGACAGGAGCGGCAAGCTCGACCTGTCACAGCTGCGTGCCCTGCAGGACTGGTTCCTCAAATATGAACTGAAGGCGGTGCCGAACGTGTCGGAAGTTGCCAGCATCGGCGGCATGGTCAAGCAGTACCAGATCCAGCTCGATCCTGACAAAATGCGCGCATACAATATTTCGCACGCCAGGATCATCGACGCTGTGCGAAAGGCCAACCAGGAGACCGGCGGCTCGGTTCTGGAGCTGGGCGAAGCCGAATACATGGTACGCGCGTCCGGCTATCTGGAATCGCTCGACGATTTTCGCAAGATCCCTCTGACGACCAGCGAGGCTGGCGTGCCGGTACGGCTCGGTGATGTCGCCCGTATCCAGATCGGTCCGGAGATGCGTCGCGGCATCGCGGAACTGAATGGCGAAGGCGAAGTCGCGGGTGGCGTGATCATCATGCGCTCCGGGAAGAACGCGCTGGAGACGATCGACGCGGTCAAGGCCAAGCTCGAGACGCTCAAGCCGAGCCTGCCGCCAGGTGTCGAGATCGTGCCGACATACGACCGGTCGAGCCTCATCAAGCGCGCAGTCGCCAACCTCGAACGCAAGCTGATCGAGGAATTGATCGTGGTCGCACTGGTCTGCGCGATCTTCCTGTTCCACATCCGTTCGGCGCTGGTGGCGATCGTGTCATTGCCAATTGGCATTCTTGCGTCTTACGTGGTCATGTACTACCAAGGTGTGAATGCGAACATCATGTCGCTCGGCGGGATTGCCATCGCCATAGGCGCGATGGTCGACGCAGCAGTGGTCATGATCGAAAACACCCACAAGCATATCGAGGCATGGAACCATGCCCATCCGGGCAAGAAGCTCGCTGGCGACGATCACTGGCGTGTGATTGGCGATGCGGCGGCCGAGGTTGGCCCGGCCCTGTTCTTCTCGCTGCTGATCATCGTGCTGTCATTCGTGCCTGTGTTCACGCTCGAAGCACAGGAAGGCAAGCTGTTCGCGCCGCTGGCGTTCACCAAGACCTATGCCATGGCAGCCGCCGCAGGCCTGGCGGTGACGCTGATCCCGGTGTTGATGGGCTACCTGATCCGCGGCCGCATTCCGGCCGAGCAAAGCAATCCGCTCAATCGCGGCATGATCCGGCTATACCGTCCACTGCTCGAACAGGTGTTGCGGTATCCGAAGACAGTGATCGTCGTTGCGGGCCTGATCGCTGCCGCGACAGTTTGGCCATTGTCGCGCCTGGGCGGCGAGTTCATGCCGCCACTCGACGAAGGCGACTTGCTATACATGCCGTCGGCCCTGCCTGGGCTCGGTGTCGGCAAGGCGGCCGAACTCTTGCAGCAGACCGATCGTCTGATCAAGACCGTTCCGGAAGTACAAAGTGTGTTCGGCAAGGCCGGCCGCGCGGAATCGGCCACCGACCCGGCGCCGCTGGAGATGTTCGAGACCACGATCCAGTTCAAGCCGCGCGACCAGTGGCGTGCGGGTATGACGCCTGACAAACTGGTCGAGGAACTGGACCGCATCGTCAAGGTCCCGGGGCTGTCGAACGTCTGGGTTCCGCCCATCCGCAACCGCATCGACATGTTGGCCACCGGCATCAAGAGCCCTGTCGGGGTCAAGATCGCGGGCAGCGATCTGAAGGTGATCGACCGTCTCACCGGTGAGATCGAGCGTGCCGTAAAACAAGTGCCTGGCGTGTCCTCGGCGCTGGCCGAGCGCCTGAACGGGGGCCGCTACATCGATGTGAAAATTGACCGTGATACCGCTGCGCGCTACGGGTTGAACATCGCCGATGTGCAAGGCGTCGTATCGTCCGCAATTGGCGGAGACAACATCGGCGAGACGGTCGAGGGCTTGCAGCGTTTCCCGATCAGCGTGCGTTATCCACGCGAGGTACGCGACTCGGTCGAGAAGCTGCGCGAACTGCCTGTGCTGACCGAACGTGGCGCCCAGATCCGGCTCGGCGATGTCGCAGCAATCCGCATCGAGGATGGACCGCCCATGCTCAAGAGCGAGAATGCGCGCCTGTCGGGCTGGGTCTATGTGGACATTCGCGGCCGCGACCTCAGCTCGGCAGTACGCGACATGCAGCAGGCCGTGGCCAGCGAGATCAAGCTGCCGCCCGGTTATTCGGTGTCGTGGGCCGGCCAGTTCGAATACCTGGAGCGCGCTACGGCGAAGCTGAAGATCGTGGTTCCGGCCACGCTGGCGATCATCTTCGTGCTGCTCTATTTCACATTCAAGCGCTTCGACGAAGCAGCCCTCATCATGGCCACCTTGCCGTTCGCGTTGGCCGGTGGCGTGTGGCTGCTGTGGCTGCTCGGGCACAACCTGTCGGTACCGGGCGGCGTCGGCTTCATTGCGCTGGCCGGCGTCGCAGCCGAGTTCGGCGTAATCATGCTGCTCTACCTGAAGCATGCCTGGGAAGCCCGCGTCGAGGCCGGACGCGATGGCGAAGCCGACCTGCTCGACGCGATCCGCGACGGCGCGGTCCTGCGCGTGCGGCCGAAGGCGATGACGGTGGCGGTCATCATCGCAGGCCTGGTGCCGATCATGATCGGCGCCGGGACCGGTTCGGAAGTCATGCAGCGGATTGCCGCGCCGATGGTCGGCGGCATGGTCACGGCGCCGCTGTTGTCGATGTTCGTCGTGCCCGCGGCCTATCTGCTGCTGCGCCGCCGCCAAGCGCGTCGCGTGCACGGGCTGGGCGAGACACCAGCAGCCGGGGAGCGAACGATTCTTGCTAAGTAGCACGGCAGGCATGCGGATCCACGCCGCTCGGCCTGCATACACAACCACCTCAACTGATGTACGAAAGGAAATATGATGAAAGCTCACACCGTGATCGTCACGCTATTGGCCCTGGCGGTGTCGGGCCTGGGCGCGGCCCAGGCGCAACCGAAACAAGCCGGCATGAACGCGCCGCGAGCAAACGAGCTCGCGAAGGCTACCCGTCACGAGGCCATCGGTACAGTGAAGTCCGTCGACCCGGCCGCGGGAGTCGTGACGCTTGCGCATGGCCCGGTCAAGAGCCTGAACTGGCCGGCCATGACGATGGGATTTGCAGTGAAAGACAAGGCCTTGTTCGACAAACTGTCGGTTGGTAAGAAAGTCGACGTCGAGATCGTGCAGCAAGACGGCAAGTACCTCATTACGGCGGTGAAGTAAGCGCTGAAGGCACGACGGCAGGGCGCCGGCGCCTACAAGACCCGGGATTGAGGGCTGGGCAGCACTTCTTGTGCTTGCAAGCACGCTTTGCGACGGTGAAACCGAATGGACATGCCGAAGAATAAGGGGGTATGAAGAAAACGGCCCGCTAGAAGCGGGCCGTAGGGATCGAAATCCCGGCTTGCCAATATGTTCCGGTCTTATTCAGTTGTTCCGGACATCTGGCGAAACAAGCCGCCGGAATTTATGCCATGTTCTGGTTCACGAAGTCCCAGTTCACCAGGTTCCAGAACGCTTCCACGAATTTCGGGCGGGCGTTGCGGTAGTCGATGTAGTAGGCGTGCTCCCAGACGTCGCAGGTCAGCAGCGGCTTGTCGGCGCTGGCCAGCGGGGTGCCGGCGTTCGAGGTGTTGACGATGTCCACGCCGCCGTCGGCCTTTTGCACCAGCCAGGTCCAGCCCGAACCGAAGTTCGTCACGGCCGACTTGGTGAATTCTTCCTTGAACTTGTCGAACGAACCCCACTTGGCGTTGATCGCGTCGGCGACCTTGCCGGTCGGCGCGCCGCCGCCGTTCGGCGACATGCAGTTCCAGAAGAAGGTGTGGTTCCACACCTGCGCGGAATTGTTGAACACGCCGCCCGAGGACTTCCGGATGATCTCTTCCAGGTCCATGTTCTCGAACTCGGTGCCCTTGATCAGGTTGTTCAGGTTGGTCACATAGGCCTGATGGTGCTTGCCGTAGTGGTATTCCAGCGTTTCAGCCGAGATGTGCGGCTGGAGGGCGTCCTTGGCGTACGGCAGCGGCGGCAGAGTATGTTCCATGTCTTGTTCCTTGATTAGTTGGAAACGGATAAAGCGGCGCATATTCTAAACTGGATGGCGAAACGTTGCATATTTGCTTCGCGCCGGCAAGCTTGCCGCTTCGCAGCCTCATTCCAGCGAGCTCTGCACACTGGCCACGCCGACCTGTACGCTGCCATTGGCGAGGCGGATGCCGAGGGTTTCCCGGGCCTTGATCCGGGCCGGGTCGCGCAGCACCTGTCCTTTGCTGTCGCGCACCACCGCATACCCCCGTTCGAGCGTACGCTGCGGGTTCAGCATCTCCAGTTGGGCGGCCAGCGCCGCCAGCGCCTCGCGCCGCTGCCTGACCTGGTTGCACAGAATGGCGTTCAGGTGGCGCTGCTCGGACAAAAGATGCGCGCGCAGCGCCCGCAGGTCGGGCCGGTGGCGCGTCCAGCGCTGCTCGAGCTGGGCCAGCACCAGGCGTTGCCGGTTGGCCGGCGCGCGCACCGCGTGGGTCAGCGCCGAGGACAGGCCCAGCAGGCGCAGGCGCTGGTGTCCGATCTGCGCCGTCGGACTGAGCAGGCGCCGGTTCAGGTTGTCCAGGCCCTGGCTGGCGTCGGACAGGGTGCGGCGCATCGCGCGCCGCAGGTCGGCCGCGTCCGCCTGCAACGAGGCGAGCCAGTCGGCGCGCGGCGTCGCCGCCAGCTCGGCGGCGGCGGTCGGCGTGGCCGCGCGAACGTCGGCGGCGAAGTCGGCGATGGTGAAGTCGGTCTCGTGTCCGACGCCGGACACGACCGGGATGACGCAGGCCGCGATCGAGCGCGCCACGCATTCCTCGTTAAAGCACCACAAGTCCTCGATCGAGCCACCGCCGCGGCACACCAGCAGCACGTCGACCTCGGCGCGGCGCGAGGCGGTCTGGATCGCTTCGGCGATCTTGTCGGCCGCGAACTGGCCCTGGACCGGGGCGGGGTAGAGCACCACGCGCACGTGCGGGGCACGCCGGCGCAGCGCCGTGAGCACGTCGCGCAGCGCCGCCGCCTGCGGACTGGTGACGATGCCTATGCTGCGCGGGAACAGGGGCAGGGGACGCTTGCGCTCCGGGTCGAACAATCCCTGGGCCGACAGCTTCTCCTTGAGGCGCAGGAAGGCTTCGTAGAGGGCGCCAACACCCGCGCGGCGGATCGCCTCTACATTGATCTGGTAGTCGCCGCGCGCCCCGTACAGCGTGACCAGGGCACGCACCTCGACCATGTCGCCTTCGCGGGGGATGAAGCCGGCGTATTGGGCGCGGCCGCGGAACATCACCGCGCGCACCTGCGCCGCGTCGTCCTTGAGCGTAAAGTACCAATGGCCGGAGCTGGCGCGGGTGAAGTTGGAGATCTCGCCGCCTATCCACACCAGTGGAAAACTGCGCTCGAGCAGGCGCGCGACCTGCTGGTTGAGGGCGGTCACGGTGAGTACCGGCGGAGGGGCTGGGGCCGTATCGGCGTCTGGATGGTCTTGCATCGAATTGGGGTCGAAACGTGAAGCTGTGCTTATGTCACATCCGTGGCGAAACGACAAGGGCTTTCCGGGCCCGTCACCACATTTGTGGATAAATGAAGTTGCCTATTTTCAATGCGATCGAGGTTTTTTGTTCTGAATCAAACACTTGAGTTGTTGAATGTGCACTTGGTCACAATCTTATCCACAAAAAATGTGAGGAACTCGGCGTTTCCTCAGGCTTACCCTTGTGCACGTTTTCCGGGCATGGACGCGGGTTTCCTTGTAAATCAATGGCTTAGGTGGATTGGAGGGGGCTTACACACAAAGTTCTCCCCAGAAACTGTGCACAGGGGGAAAGACGCGGCGGGCGGGCTGCATGCGTAGCGCCAAGGTCTGCCCAATCTTTGGGCTTGCCGGGTGTTTTCCCATTAAATCAAATGCTTACCGTGAATTCTTAGAGCTTTCTCACATCCTTATCCACATTTTATGTGCATACCTCGGCAATCAAGCCCGTGGGCACAAGTGCCCACCCTACCGTTCCTGCAGCGCGTGCCCTGCGCCAAGGATCCAGCATCGCACGGCGCTCAGGCGCATGTAGGGTGGGTGGGGCCGCCGAGGCACCCGTGCCCACCGCGCCCGGACTCCCTGGCAAGGTGTAAGGGGCGATCCGCGCGTGCCAGCATGCACGCCATGTGCAGAGCCTGTGGAAAAGATGGAGCTGACTAAAACTTGAGCACAGGAAATTTTCCCTTTGGAATCAAAGGCTTTGACCCTGCTCAGGGTGCTTGCTCACAATTTTGTCCACAAAAATTGTGAGGAACTCGGCCGGTCGATGTCACTTCAGTGAATAAAAGATACTGCCACAATTTTGTGCGCGTTGGAAAAATTGAGCAAGATCAATGACTTCCAATCGTGCGCGGGAGCTTCCACACAATTTTATCCACAGAAATTGTTCGTAACTTTGTGACGTGGAAGCCGGCAGAGGACGCGCGCCGCACGGGTTCGGACCATCCCCGGAAGGGCGCGTGCTCCTGCCCATTTATTGCGCACAGGAAAATTTCCCTTAAGAATCAACGAACTTGGCAGGGCGGGAAGCCCTTGCGCACAATTTTATCCACAGAACTTGTGCAGAACTGTACTTGCCGCAACGCTGGCAACTTGTTACATTGCGGAATTCACCGCTTTCCTCTCAGGAGTTCGTCTTGCTCGCCATTATCCAAGCCGCTGGCTGGCCCATCTGGTTCCTGTTGATCGCCTCGGTCATCGCCGTGGCGCTGATCGTCGAACGCCTGATCTACCTGCGCCGGGAAAAGATCCTGCCGAAAAACCTGCTCGACGAGGTGATCCGGATTTACCAGCAGGGCAAGGTCACGCCCGAGATCGTGGACAAGCTCGAGCAGAGCTCGCCGCTGGGCACCGTGCTGGCGGCGGCGCTGCGCAACGTGAACGCGCCGCGCGAGGTCATGAAGGAATCGATCGAAGAAGCGGGCAGGGGCGTCGCCCACGTGCTGGAGCGCTTCCTGACCACCCTGGGCACCATCGCCTCGCTCGCACCGCTGATGGGCCTGTTCGGCACGGTGGTGGGCATGATCGAGATCTTCGGCGCGACCGACGCGGCCACCGGCGCCGCCAATCCGGCCCAGCTCGCCCACGGCATCTCGGTGGCCCTGTACAACACCGGCTTCGGCCTGGCGATCGCGATGCCGGCCCTGGTCTTCTACCGGCACTTCCGCGGCCAGGTCGACAGTTTCATCATCGACATGGAGCAGCAGGCGGTCAAGTTCGTCGACGTCGTGCACGGTGCCCGCAAATGATGGATTTTCGCCGCGGCCGCAGGCGCGAGGACCCGGAGATCAACCTGATCGCCTTCATCGACGTGCTGCTGGTCGTCCTGATCTTCCTGATGGTCTCGACCACCTACAGCAAGTTCACCGAGCTGCAGATCACGCTGCCGACCGCCGAGGCGGACAAGGTCTCGGAAAAGCCCTTCGAGATCAACGTCACCGTCGACGCCAAGGGCAACTACACGGTCAACAACGTCCCGGTCTCCTTCCACAGCGTGGCGGGGCTGGCCGAGGACCTGCGCAGCGCCGCGCGCGGCGGGCCGGGCGGACAGCCCGTGCAAAGCCCGGTCGTGATCGTCAACGCCGACCAGTTCGCGATGCACCAGATGGTCATCAACGTGCTCGAGGCGGCGCGCCTGGCGGGCTACGACAAGCTGACCTTCGCGGCCCAGACCGGCGGCGGCAAGAAGTGACACGGCGGGCGCCGCCCGCGCCCGCGCACGCATGACCAGTCCTTCCTCCCTCGAATCGACCCTGAGCCGCGCCTGGCTGCGGCGCGGTCCGCTGGCCTGCGCGCTGTGGCCCTTGTCGCTGCTGTTCAGGATGCTGGCGGCGCTGCGCGCGCGCCTGTTTCGCGCCGGCCTGCTCAAGTCCGCGCGCCTGCCGGTGCCCGTCGTCGTGGTCGGCAATATCTTCATCGGCGGCACCGGCAAGACCCCGCTCACCATCTGGCTGGCCGAGGCCTTGCGCGACGCTGGCTTTACGCCCGGCATCGTTTCGCGCGGCCACGGCGGCGAGGGCTCCGCGCCCGAACCGGTCGGTCCGGACGCGAGCGCGCGCCAGGTGGGCGACGAGCCGCTCCTGATCGCGCGCCGTACCGGCTGTCCGGTGGTGGTGGGGCGGCGCCGCGCCGAAGCCGGACGTGCGCTGCTGGCGGCCCATCCCGGGGTCGATGTCCTGATCGCGGACGACGGCCTGCAGCATTACGCCTTGCGGCGCGACGTCGAGATCGTCCTGTTCGACGCGCGCGGCGTGGGCAATGGCTGGCTGCTGCCCGCCGGCCCGCTGCGCGAACCGCCCTCGCGCCGGCGCGACTTCACCGTGGTCAACGCCGCCGAGATCACGCCCGCCCTGGCCGCGGCCGTCGGCGGCCATCCCTACCGGATGCGCCTGGCCGGCACCTGGGCCGAGCGCCTGGCCTTGCCCGCGGCGCGCGTGCCGCTGGAGTACTTCGCCGGCCGGCGTGTCGCCGCCGCCGCCGGGATCGGCAACCCCGGGCGCTTCTTCGCGATGCTGCGCGGGGCGGGCCTGGACCTCGAGGAGTTGCCCTTGCCCGACCACTACGATTTCCTCGACGACCCGTTCAGGCAGGTCGATGCCGATGTCATCCTGATCACGGAGAAGGATGCAGTAAAATGTGGGCAGATTGAAAACCTGAAAAGCGACCCGCGCCTGTGGGTCGTCCCGGTGACGGCGCACATCGACGCCGCGCTGGCTGAACAAATTGTGGAGAAATGTCGTGGACGCTCGACTGCTTGATATCCTGGTCTGCCCCTTGTGCAAGGGACCGCTGGAGTACGATAAGAAGGCGCAGGAACTGACCTGCCGCCCGGACCGCCTCGCCTATCCGATCCGCGACGGCATCCCGATCATGTGGGCCGACCAGGCGCGCAAGATCGAGCCGGCATGAGTTTCACCGTCATCATCCCGGCCCGCCTGGCTTCGACCCGCTTGCCGAACAAGCCGCTGGCCGACCTGGGCGGCAAACCGATGGTCGTGCGGGTGGCCGAGCGGGCGGCGGAATCGGGCGCGGCGCGCATCATCGTCGCCACCGACCATGCCGACATCGCCGCCGCCTGCGCGGCCCACGGGGTGCAGGCCTGCATGACGCGCGCCGACCATCCGTCGGGCACCGACCGCATCGCCGAGGTGGCGGCCCGGCTGGGCCTGGCGCCGGACGAGGTGGTGGTCAACCTGCAGGGCGACGAACCCCTGATCGACCCGGCACTGCTGGCCGCCTGCGCCGCGCGCATCGGCGAGGGCGTGCCGATGGCCACCTGCGCCCACCCGATCGATGACGCCGCCGACGCCTTCAATCCGAACGTGGTCAAGGTCGTGCTCGACAAGGCCGGCCGGGCGCTGTATTTCTCGCGCGCGACCATCCCCTGGCACCGCGACGGCTTCGCCCAGTCACGCGATTCCTTGCCGCCCGCCTACGTCCCGCTGCGCCACATCGGCCTTTACGCCTACAGCAATGCCTTCCTGCAGGCGTATCCCGGACTGGAAAGCGCCCCGCTGGAGTCGATCGAGGCACTCGAACAGCTGCGTGTGCTGTGGCATGGCTACCCGATCGCCGTGCACGTCACCGACAGCGCGCCGCCCGGCGGCGTGGACACGCCCGAGGACCTGGCGCGGGTACGTTTGCACTATCCGTCTTGATCCAGGCGGCGGCACCTGCCGGTTGCGGTTGCGGTACATCAATTAATCAGGACAAGAACCGCGCGGATTGGCGTTCCTGTCAACTTTTGTGGTAAGTTTCGTATTAACTAGCCAGATATGCATTTAATACGCGCGTTCGCCAAACAATAGTCGTTTTTTACCATCCTCTAGGAATCTTCATGCGTCTCATTCTGTTAGGAGCGCCCGGCGCCGGCAAAGGCACCCAGGCCAACTTCATCAAGGAAAAATACAACATCCCGCAGATCTCCACCGGCGACATGCTGCGCGCGGCGATCAAGGCCGGCACCGAGCTGGGTCTGGCTGCGAAGAAGGTGATGGACGCTGGCCAGCTGGTTTCGGACGAGATCATCATCGGCCTGGTCAAGGAGCGCCTGAAGGAACCGGATTGCGCCAACGGCTACCTGTTCGACGGCTTCCCGCGCACGGTCGCGCAGGCCGACGCGATGAAGGATGGCGGCATCCAGGTCGATTACGTCCTCGAGATCGACGTGCCGGACGAGCTGATCGTCGAGCGCATGTGCGGCCGCCGCAGCCACCCGGCTTCCGGCCGTGTGTACCACACCAAGTTCAACCCGCCCAAGGTCGCCGACACCGACGACGTCACGGGCGAGCCGCTGGTCCAGCGCGACGACGACAAGCCGGAGACAGTCAGCAAGCGCCTGCAGGTCTACCACAACCAGACCGAAGTGCTGCTCGGCTACTACAACAAGTGGGCGCAGTCGGGCCTGCCGGGCGCGCCGAAGTACCGCAAGATCTCGGGCGTGGGTCCGGTCGAGCAGGTACGCGACGCCGCCTTCGCGGCGCTGTCGGAGTAAAGGAAGAAGCGGACCTCGTGTCCGCTTTTTTTTGGTCCCTGACCAATGCCAGTGCGGCGGCCGCCCAGGACGGGTGGCATGCCGGAAAAAGTTGTGCAGTACGCTTGGGGCTGGCCGCTCGCAGAAGGCGCGCGGCTGTTCGAATGGTGTTTTGTGTTGCTTGATCTGGAATCGAGGGGACGACATGGCAGCGACTCTACTCATCTTCGTGGTGGCGTGCGGCGTCATCGCGGTGCTCTATGGCCTGTGGGCGCGCGGCTGGATCCTGCGCCAGGATCCCGGCAACGAACGCATGCAGCAGATCGCGCTGGCGATCCAGCAGGGGGCGGGGGCCTACCTCGGGCGGCAGTACCGCACCATCGGCATCGTCGGCGTGGTGCTGCTGGTCGTCATCTTCCTGCTGCTGGGCCTGTACACCGCGCTGGGCTTCCTGATCGGGGCGCTGCTGTCGGGCGCCTGCGGCTTCATCGGCATGAACGTGTCGGTGCGGGCCAACGTGCGCACGGCCCAGGCCGCCACCGTCGGCATGAACGAGGCGCTCAACGTGGCGTTCAGGGGCGGGGCGATCACCGGGATGCTGGTGGTGGGACTGGGCCTGCTGGGCGTGTCCCTGTTCTTCTGGCTGCTCGCGTCCCAGGCCGGGCCGCTCGCGTCCAGCCATGACGTGCTCAAGCCGCTGATCGGCCTGGCCTTCGGCGCGTCCCTCATCTCCATCTTCGCGCGCCTGGGCGGCGGCATCTTCACCAAGGGGGCCGACGTCGGCGCCGACCTGGTCGGCAAGGTCGAGGCCGGCATCCCGGAGGACGACCCGCGCAATCCGGCGGTGATCGCCGACAACGTCGGCGACAACGTGGGCGACTGCGCCGGCATGGCGGCCGACCTGTTCGAGACCTATGTCGTGACACTGATCGCCACCATGCTGCTGGGCTCGCTGATGGTGGTGGGGGACGGCGGCGCCGCCGTCATCTATCCCCTGTTGCTAGGCGCGGTATCCATCCTCGGCTCGATCGTCGGCTGTTCGATGGTCAGGGCCAAACCGGGCAAGAAGATCATGTCGGCCCTCTACACCGGCCTGTGGTGGTCGGCCGGGCTGTCGCTGCTGGGTTTTTTCGGCGTCACCTGGCTGGTGTGGGGCGACGACTCGGCGCGTTTCGCCATGCTCGGCTGCGCCGTGGTGGGCATCGTGCTGACCGGCCTGATGGTCTACATCACCGAGTACTACACGGGCACGGATTTCAAGCCGGTCCGCCACATCGCGCAGGCCTCGACCACCGGGCATGGCACCAACATCATCGCCGGCCTTGGCGTGTCGATGAAGTCGACCGCCTATCCGGTGCTGGCGGTGTGCGCCGCGATCCTGCTGTCCTACCAGCTTGGCAGCCTGTACGGCATCGCGATCGCCGCCACCGCCATGCTGTCGATGGCCGGCATCGTCGTCGCCCTGGACGCCTACGGGCCGATCACCGATAACGCGGGCGGCATCGCCGAGATGAGCGGCATGCCCGACTCGGTGCGGGCGATCACCGATCCGCTCGACGCCGTCGGCAACACCACCAAGGCCGTGACCAAGGGCTATGCGATCGGCTCGGCCGGACTGGCGGCGCTGGTGTTATTCGCCGACTACACCCACGCACTCGACTCGGTCGGGAACGCGGCGATATTCGAGCTGTCGAACCCGATGGTCATCGTCGGCCTGTTCATCGGCGGGCTGATCCCCTACCTGTTCGGGGCGATGGCGATGGAGGCTGTCGGGCGCGCCGCCGGCGCCGTGGTGGTCGAGGTGCGGCGCCAGTTCCGCGACATCGCCGGCATCATGGAAGGCACGGGCAGGCCCGAGTACGACAAGGCCGTGGACATGCTCACCGCCTCCGCGATCCGCGAGATGGTCGTGCCCTCGCTGCTGCCGGTGGTGGTGCCGATCGCCGTCGGCATGCTGCTCGGCCCGGCCGCGCTCGGCGGCCTGCTGATGGGGTCGATCGTCACCGGCCTGTTCGTGGCGATCTCCATGACGACCGGGGGCGGCGCCTGGGACAACGCCAAGAAGTACATCGAGGACGGCAACCACGGCGGCAAGGGTTCGGAGTCGCACAAGGCGGCGGTGACCGGGGACACGGTCGGCGACCCGTACAAGGACACGGCGGGGCCGGCGGTGAACCCGCTGATCAAGATCATCAACATCGTGGCGCTGCTGCTGGTGCCGCTGCTACCGGCGGCCGGTTGGCTCGCCGTCAGCCCCCCGACGGTGGCGGCGGTGCAGGCGCCGGCCGTC